>Ga0182024_10009294_pt1 | contig 20372 bp, 14 predicted proteins | sample P32metaG_FD_120480 | JGI IMG/M metagenome (GOLD analysis project Ga0182024, IMG submission 120480) | Permafrost microbial communities from Stordalen Mire, Sweden - P3-2 metaG (Illumina Assembly) | ecosystem: Environmental > Terrestrial > Soil > Wetlands > Permafrost | place: Sweden: Stordalen... | reverse complement strand
TAATCCGCTCCCGCGCTTCGCCCCTGGTCGTCCGCGCAGCCATAATGATCCTCCGTGATCGGCGGTTTTCCCAGTGGGCATCATTATACCCAAAAACCGCCTGCGCAAAATGTGGCGCACCCGCGCGACCGGACGGTTTCATCCCCGAATTGACGGTCTTGCCGCCGGCCCGTACGATCAACGATTCGGGTAAGCCCGCGGCGAGAGGACCTGCCGGGGCGGCGCGGAGATTGTCTTCGCTGGCTCCCGGTGAACACCATGTTTGCAATCGTCAGTGACATTCACGCGAATCTGGACGCCTTCAGCACTGTGCTGGCCGAGATCGACCGGCGCGGGGTGCAGCATGTGGTTTGCCTGGGCGACGTCATCGGCTATGGCCCTAACCCCATCGAATGCATGGATTTGGTGATGAGCCGGTGCCGGGCATCGCTGATGGGGAACCACGATTTCGCCATCCTTTACGAGCCGTTCAACTTCAACAGCAGTGCCGAGCAGGCCTGCTTCTGGACCCGGCGCTGTTTTGAGAACGATCCCGACATCGAGCGGCGGGCCCGGCGGTGGCGGTTCATGGGCGGCCTGCCGGTGCGGATCCGCACGCCGGACTTCGTCGCGGTGCACGCCTCGCCGCGGCGGCCGGTTAACGAGTACATTTTCCCCGACGATATTTACACCAATCCCGGGAAGTTCGTCAGCATCTTCGAGCGGTTCGAGCGGCTCTGCTTCGTCGGGCACACTCATGTGCCCGGCGTCTTCCTGGAAGGGCCCGACTTCTACAGCCCCGATGAGCTGGATTACAAGTTCGAGCTGACCGACGAGAAGGCGATCATCAACGTCGGGTCGGTCGGCCAGCCCCGCGACCGCGACCCGCGCAGCAGTTTCGTGATAGTGACCGACACCTATGTCGAGTTTGTCCGGCTTGCCTATGACGTGGAAGCCGTCGTGCGCAAGGTCGAGGCGATCCCGGACCTGGACAATTTCCTGGGCACCCGCCTGCTGGACGGACGGTGAGCCTGAGTTGAACAACGACCCCAAAACCAACGCGGGCAAGACTCTGCTGTCGCAACGACCGCCTGGGCCCTCCTTCGTTTTCAGACCGAGCCAGCGGCATTGGAACTGATTGCGACGATTGGGGGACGACTGCAAAGGCCGATTGAATGGACAAGCGAAGCATCATAACAACGATCGCGTTCACGCTGGTGATGATGGGCATCATTGGCCTGATGCATTACGTTCAGACGCGTTATCCCCCGCTGGTTGCCAGCCCGACGCCGGCCCCAGCCACGACGACGCCTTCGGCGCCGCAGGCGCCGGGGACGGCCGCCGTTGGTGTCAATCCGGCAACGGGGCAGACGGTGGCCTCGGGGTGGCAGGTCATGGCCGCTTCGACAAGCTCAGGGCAGGCGGTGTCCGCCAGCGGCCCTGTGCCGCAGCCGGTATCGATGGGGTCGGAGGTCCCTGACGACAAGACCTACGCCTTGGAACTCAATGTCAACCCCACGGGGGCGGGTCTGAGCAATGTCGTTTTGAACCAGTTCAAAAACTCTGACGATTTCCGCAAGCCGGTCAAGGAGCGCCGGCTGTATGTCTATCAAACACCCGCGAATGCTCCGGAAGCCGAGTCCGAAGCGCTGGCGACTCGAAAGGTGGAGATCAATGGCGCCGGCGTCGATCTCTACGGCGTCAATTGGGGCTTTGAAGGGCTGACCCATCTGCCCGATGGTGGTCTGGCCGCCACTTATTCCATCACCCTCTCCAATAACGGCACGCCCGGGTTGAAGATTTCCAAGACCTTCGCCGTCCATCCGATCAACTCGCCCGGCGAGGGATATGAAGTCGGGGTGGACTACACACTGCAGAACCTTTCATCCACCACGCCGCTTCCGAATGTCAAGTTGATTTTTAACGGCCCCACTCTGCCACCCAAGGAAGGGAGCCGGGGCGCCGACCGGCAGCTCCTCAGCGGCTACCGGCAGGAGGCGGACGTCGCCGTTGAGGCCCACCCCATCGAGGACCTCAAGAAGGACAAGCCGACCCTGGAGCTGAGCAAGAACGACAAGGGCCCGCTCGCCTGGACCGGGACGTGCAGTGTTTATTTCAGCGCGCTGGTCCTGCCGCTCAAGGACGACCCCACCTTGACGGGCAATTCGGAAGTCGGCGATTACCTCGATAACGTCACAGCGCGCGGGTGGCTGTTTGAGAACAGCAGCCTGAGTGCCGACGACCGGCCCGTGACGCTCACCGTCACGACAACCGCGCAGGCCTTGGGCCCGGGCCAGTCGGTGCGACTTCGCGCCGCCGTTTATCTTGGGCCCCGGTCGCGCGACGTTCTCAAGACCGCCTATTACAAGGCGGCGCCAAGACATTATGACGAGACCTTGGTGCTGAAGAGCGGTTGGAAGATATGCACGTTCTTCACGTCCGAATACCTCATCAACGTGATGGTGTGGCTGCTCTCCAGGTTCGAATGGATCGCCGGGGGCTTTTTCGGCCATGGCGACTGGGGCATTGCCATCATCCTGCTCGTCGGCGTGGTCCGTTTGCTGCTCCATCCCATCACCAAGAAGTCGCAGGTGCAGATGATGAAGATGGGCAAGATGGGCCCGGAAATGGAACGGCTCAAGAAGAAGTATGCCGACGACAAGGACGAGCTGAACCGGCAGATGATGCAGTTTTACAAGGCCCAGGGCGCCGCGCCAATCCTGGGATGCCTGCCGATGTTCCTGCAGATGCCCATCTGGATCGCCCTGTACAGCTCCCTGCAAAGCACGTTCGCGCTGCGGCAATCGCCGTTCCTGTGGAACTTCACCTGGATCCACGACCTGTCCAAGCCGGACTTTCTGCTGTACTTCCCGAATCATTCATTCGTGATCCCGCTGATCGGCATGCATATAGAGGGACTGAACCTTCTGCCGATGCTCATGGGCGTGGTCTTCTATCTGCAGCAAAAGTACATGCAGCCTCCCAACCCTGCCATGACCGAGGATCAGTTGAAGCAGCAGAAGATGATGCAGATGATCATGCCTTTCATCTTCCCGATCACTCTGTACAACGCTCCCAGCGGATTGAACCTGTACATCTTCGCCAGCACGCTGTTCGGGGTGATCGAGAGCAAGGTCATCCGCAGGCACATCAAGGAGCGCGAGGAGGCCGAGAAGGCTGAGCGCGTCGTCATCGATGCCAAGCCAACCCGTCAGGGCAAGCAACTGGCCCGGGCCGGGACATCGGAAACCGCGCCGGCCGGCGGCCTGCGCGGGTTCTGGGCCAACTTGCAGGCCAAGGCCGAAGAGGCCCGCCGCGAGCAGGACCGGCGGCGGAAAAACGGGAGGAAATAGGAAATGCTGAATGCTGAATGAAGAATGATGAATGAAACTCGGTGATCGGCACGTGGCAATGTTTCATTCCGAGGACACGATCGCGGCGGTTAGCAGCGCGACGGGGTCGGCGGCGCGGATGATCGTTCGCATCGGGGGCGCGCAGGCCTGGCGGATCGCGGCGGAGCTTGCCCCCGCGCTGCCCGCTGAGCCGAACGCCGCAATCCGCTTGACGGTGTCGTTCGCGTCGCTCGAAGTTCCGTCGTGGGCGTATGTGTTCCGCGCGCCGCGCAGTTACACCGGCGAAGACCTGATCGAGCTCCACCTGCCGGGCAATCCCTTGCTGGCCCGCCTGCTGCTTGGCGAACTGCTGCGGCGCGGCGCCCGCCCGGCTGAGCCAGGTGAATTTACCGCCCGCGCCTATTTCAACGGCCGGCTCGACCTGACCGGCGCAGAGGGGGTGGCCGCGACCATCGCGGCGGGGAGCGACGCCGAACTGCTGGCCGCCCGGCAACTGCTGGCGGGGGAACTCGGCCGCCGGCTCGCGCCGGTCATGGACGCCATCGCCCAGACGCTGGCCCTGGTTGAAGTCGGAATCGATTTCTCCGACGAGGACGTGTCGTTTGTCGCACCGGAGTCTGCCGAGCAACGCATCGACATGGCGCGTTCCGACCTGGGTGACCTGCTGGCGGGCAGCGCCCGCTTCGAGCGGCTCAGTCACGAGCCCCAATTCGTGCTGGTTGGCCGCCCCAACGCCGGCAAGAGCACATTGCTGAACGCCTTGGCCGGACATGCGCGAGCCGTCACGTCGCCATCCGCCGGCACCACGCGCGATGCGTTGACCGCTCAGGTGCCGCTGCTGCGGGGCATCGTCCGAGTGACCGACGTTGCCGGCCTGGACGATGCCGGCCTGCCGGAGCGGCAGGGTGCCGTGGCCGACATCGAGCAAAAGATGCGCGAGACGGCCCTGCGCGCCGTGCAGAACGCCGATCACATCGTCCTCGTCTGCGACCCTGCAGACGGACGGCCGCTGTTGAAGCTGTCGGTGCAGCCGGAACTGGTGGTTTGGACGAAGGCGGATCTGGGTCTAGTCGCGAGTGGTCACTCTTCTCCCCGCCCCCGGTACTCCGGGGGAGGGTTAGGGAGGGGGCCTGGTCTAACTACGACCACTGAAACAGCCCCCTCCCCAGCCCTCCCCCGGAGTACCGGGGGAGGGAGAAATGCGCCGTCCCTGCCAACGCCGGAGGGCAACGGCAAAGGCGTGCCAGCCGCTGAAGACGGCATCCCTCACCTTTCCGTCAGCGCCCTCACCGGCGAGAACCTCGACGGCTTGCGATCGGCGATGGACCAACTGGCCTTCGGAGGCCCGGCGTCGGGCGCGACTCTGACGCTGAATGCCCGGCACCTGCGTTCGATCGACCAGGCGCTAGCCGCTTTGGCTCGCGCCGCCGGGCTGACCCGGGAGCGTTCGCCGGAGTTCCTGGCCCTGGAACTCCGCGAGGCACTGGATGCGCTGGGCCAGGTCCTCGGCCAAGTCAGCCCCGACGATTTGCTGGGCCGGATATTTTCGTCATTCTGTATCGGAAAATGACCGTGCGATGTGATTTTGCGCGGCTGTTTTCGCATTCCCGGCGCAACTGAGTGCGTGGACGCATGACTTCTCAAGCCCCGGAATTGTTGCAGCAGGCACGCGACGGCGACGCTGGCGCGTGGGGCCGGCTGTTGGAGTCATATACACCCTACCTGACGTTGCTGGCCCGGGTGCAGATCGGGCGGCGGCTCCAGGGCAAGGTCGACCCCGTCGACGTGGTGCAGGAGACGTTCCTCGATGCCCACCGTCAATCCGGGAATTTTCGCGGGACAACCGAGGCGGAACTGGTCACCTGGCTGCGGCGGATCATGGCCGGGCAACTCGCTCTGATGCTGCGCCGGTATCTGGGCACCCAGGGCCGCGATGTGAATCTGGAGCGGGAACTGGGAGCGCAGCTCGACCAGTCCTCGCAAGACCTCGACGGCGGCCTGATCCGGACGCACAGCACGCCGAGCATGCACGCCTCGCGCCGCGAACAGGCGGTGCTGCTGGCGACGGCGCTGGGGCGACTCGTCGAAGACCAGCGCGAAGTCATCATCCTTCGGCACCTCGAGGGGATGACGTTTGGCGAGGTGGCCCAGAGAATGGGCCGGACCGAGAACAGCGTCTATAAGCTCTGGATGCGAGCGCTGGCAAACCTGCGAAAGAGCATGGCGGGCACGTCATGAGCCGGCTGCGGATTGGTTCAGAACGAATTTGGGGGTGCCATGGGCAAGCGTACTCGCTTGCCCGTGGCACCCAACCAGCGGTCTTTCAGGGTGATTTGGCCATGAAGCCACGAGAAAGCGAATCTCCGCGGGGACCTCAAGCACAGGACGACCCGGCCGAACCGCAGGACGGTTGTTCCCAGGAAGCCGAGGAGGACCCGCGCCTGCTCGAAGCCGTCAAGGCGTATCTGGCGGAGCTGGAAACGGGCGGGCGGCCCAGCCGGCGGGATTGGCTGACGCGCTATCCCGAAATCGCCGCGGAGTTGTCGGTTTACCTGGATGGGCTTGCCTTCGTTCACTCGGCGGCGGGGCGATTGGCCCACAGCGCCGGATCGAACGCACCCCAAGCCGATCGGGCGATGGAGGCCGACATCGCGGTCGGTCGGCCGCTGGGCGATTTCCGGCTCATTCGCGAGATCGGCCGCGGCGGGATGGGCGTGGTCTACGAAGCCGTCCAGCTCTCGCTGGGCCGGCGCGTCGCGGTCAAGGTGCTGCCTCTGGCCGGGTCGCTGGATTCACGGCAACTGGAACGCTTCAAGAACGAGGCGCACGCGGCGGCACAACTGCACCACACAAATATTGTGCCGGTCTTTGCGGTCGGGTGCGAGCGGTCGGTCCACTTTTACGCGATGCAGTTGATCGAAGGCCATAGCCTGGCCGATGTGATCTACGACCTGCGGAGGTTAGCCGGCAAACTCCTGCCGCCGGACGAGCAAGCCACTGAAGCGGCGCCGCGGATCACCCCGTATGCATCTCCCTTCCCAGGATCTTCGCCCTTTTCGTTTTCTGCCGATCGGACGGAACCCTTTGTGCCAGGAGCAGGCGGAGCGGGATCCAGGACGCCGGCAGCGACGCCGGAAGTTTTGACCACGCTGCATGGGCAAAAGGGGTCGGCATTCTTCCGGTCGGTCGCCGTGTTGGCCGTTCAGGCGGCCGAGGCGCTGGATTACGCCCATCGGCTCGGTGTCGTGCATCGCGACATCAAGCCGGCCAACCTCCTCCTGGATCTGCGCGGCACCCTCTGGGTGACCGATTTCGGGCTGGCCCGGATGTATGCTGCCGACGCCAGCATCACTCAGCCGGGAGATCTGATCGGCACCCTGCGCTATATGAGCCCGGAGCAGGCATCAGGCCGGGCAGTGGTTCTCGACCAGCGCACCGACATCTATTCGCTGGGGATCACGCTCTTCGAGTTGGTGACGCTGGAGCGGGCCGTCACCGGCCTGACCCGCGAGCAACTACTGCACCAGATTGATGCGGTGGACGCGGTGCCGGCGCGGTCGATCAATAAGGCGGTGCCGCAGGAGCTGGAAACCATCATCATCAAGGCGACGGCCAAAGACCCGACCGACCGGTATGCCAGCGCCCGGGCGATGGCCGATGACCTGCAGCGTTTCCTGAACGACCAGCCAATCCTGGCCCGCCCGCCGTCGCTGCGCGACAAGGCGGTCAAGTGGGCGCGGCGGCACCGCTCGCTCACGTTTTCGGCCATCTCCATTCTTCTGTTGGCCGCCGCCGGGCTGCTTACCAGCACTCTGCTGATCGCTCGCGAGCAGGCGAAGACCCGTGCCGCTTACCTGCTCGAGCTGGACCGTGCCGCCGAAGCCGAGCGCCAGCGCGGGCGAGCCGAAAAGAGCTTTGGCCAGGCCCGCGCCGGGGTGGATTTCTTCGCCCGCGTGGCGGCCGAAGAGCTGGCCGACAACCCGCAGATGACCGACGTCCGCAAGGAACTGCTCGAGGCCGCCCTGGACTATTACCAGGAATTCATCGACGACCACCAGGACGACGCAGAGATCGGCGGACAACTGACCGAGGCGCAATCCCACGTATCTGCGATCCTCGTCGAGCTGTCCGCGTTCGAGGATTTCGACCGCGTGATGTGGCGGGTCAGGCTGCTGGCCGAGCCATCTGTGCGCGAGGCCCTGGGCCTGTCAGCAGACCAGTCCGCCAAAGTGCAGGCCTTTGAATCCGACCTCCCCAGCAAGTTCTTCCGAGGCCGGTTCCCCGGCGGCGATTCCAACAACCACAGGCCATCACCGCCGGACGCTCCGGGCCCATCCCCGGAGGCGGGCGTGGGTCATGACGGACGTGAACCGCATGACCCACATGAACTCCACGACCCGGGTGATGCGCACGATTCCCGCAACCCGCACGACTCTCACGATGGCCACGACATGACGCCGGAGCAGCGCCGCACCACATTTGCGACGCTGGCCGGTGAAGTGGACGCTGCCGTGAGCGGCCTGCTCGCGCCCCGGCAAGCCGAGCGGTTGAAGGAGATTTCCCGGCAAGTCCGCGGTCCGGCGGCATTCGATGACCCCGACGCGGCCCGGGCACTCTCCCTCACTCATCCTCAGCGCGACAGGGTCCGACGGGCGCAAGCCGATTATCGCAAGGCGCAGCGGGAGTTGAACCGGCGCGGCGGGCCCTGGGGGCAGCCGCAGGACTCCGCCGACGCCGATGACCGCGCTACCAGGCTCCGCGAAGACGCCGTCCGCCAGATCACTTCCCAATTCACCCCGGCGCAGAAGCAAATCTGGGCCGACCTCACGGGCGAGCAGTTCGCCGGCAAGCTGTCGGGTGACCGGCCACTGTGGATGGGGCCGCAGCACCACCCGTTCGATCATCCGTCAGGACCGCCGCCCGGCGGCCTTCCGACCGCGCCGGCAACGAAAGCGGCGGAGGATGTCGGAGGAGACTAACGGGTAGTCGATACGGGCCTGCACACGTGAAATAAATCCAAATCGATCCCCTTTTTCACGGCAAGTTCCCGCGCCATAACGCAACCGATCTGAAGGAGGGGCAAACGCGAAGAGCTGAATGATCGGACCCGCCAGGGCGCCAGCTCACGCGAGTTTCACTTTCGGAGGTTTGTTATGTCCTCACGCATCATGTATGGCGTCGTTTCCTTGTCGCTCGTTCTTGCCTCCGCGGCGTTTGCGCAGCAACCGCCGCAGGGTGGGCCGCCGGGCGGCCGGCCGGACTTTGCGCAGATGCAGAAAGATTTCCTCGATCGGATGAAAGATTCGCTCGGCGCTACCGACGAGGACTGGAAGGCCCTGGAGCCGCGGATCCAGCAGGTGCAGCAGTTGCAACGCGAAGCATCGGCACGCGGCATGATGTTCGGGCCGCCTCGGGGCGGGCCCGGCGGAGCACCGAATTCTCCTGACGGTCAAAGTCCCGCGGCCCAGCCCCCTCAATCGGTGGTTCAGGTAGCTGCCGCCGCGTTGCAAGAGTCGCTTGGTAAATCGGACGCGAGCCCCGATGAAATCAAAGCCAGGCTGACCGCACTGCGAGATGCACGAACCAAGGCCAAGGCTGCCCTCGCGCAAGCCCAGGACGATCTTCGCGGATTGCTCACGGCCCGCCAGGAGGCATTCCTGGTCACGCTTGGCATTCTCGAGTAACGCTGTGATCCATCATGTTCCCATCATCCTGTCGCCTGTAGACTCCTCCGCGTGAGCCATGCCCGAGGTCCGATGAACGAATCGAAGCGTTCGATTCGCATTGCCCGCGTGCTCGGCTGGGAAACAAGGGAATTCGAGATGAAGAAGAATTGGATCTTGATCGGTACGGCATCACTGGCAGTCCTGGGCGGCATTGCTGTCGCCGGTGTTATCGCCAAGGAAAAGGAAGAGGAAAACGAGGTGAAGATGGCGTTCAAGGACGTGCCAGCCGCCGTCCAGAAAACCATCCAGCGCGAGGCCATGGGAGCGGCAGTCGCCACCGTGGACAAGGAAAAGGACGGCGGCAAGACCGTTTACGAGGCCGATGCCAAGATCGACGGGCACAATTACGAGATCAGAGTGGGGGAGGACGGCCTGCTGTTGAAGAAGGCCCTCGACGAGGAGGACGAAAAAGACGAGAAAGACGCCAAGGACAAGGGCAAATAATGCGCGTTCTCCTCGTCGAAGACTCCGAGCGGCTGCAGCGGTCCGTCGGCGCCGGCCTGCGCAAGGCGGGCTACGCCGTCGATATCACCGGCGATGGCGAAGAGGGCCTGTGGTATGCCATGGGCAACGATTACGACGTGATCGTGCTCGACCTGATGCTCCCCCGGCTGGACGGGCTGTCGCTGCTGCGCCGGCTGCGTGAGGCCGGCAAGGAGACGCACGTGATCATCCTGACCGCCCGCGACACCATCGAGGACCGCGTCCTGGGATTGCGCACCGGCTCGGATGATTACCTCGTGAAGCCGTTCGCATTCGACGAATTGCTGGCGCGCGTCCAGGCCCTGGCGCGGCGCGGGCACGGCGTCAAGCACCCGGTGCTTCGCGTGGGCGACCTGGAGATCGATTTGGCGCTTCGATCGGCCCGCCGCCGCGGCGCATTGCTGGATTTGCCGCCCCGGGAGTTCGCCCTCCTGGAATACCTGGCGATGCGCCGCGGCCAGTTGTGCAGCCGCTCCGACATCGAAGCGCATATCTATGACCAGCGGGCCGAGCCGATGAGCAATGTCGTGGACTCCGCCATCTATGCGTTGCGAAGGAAAATCGACCCGCCTGGTGGCCCGTCGCTGATCCAAACCCGGCGCGGCGCCGGCTACGTGTTCGGCGGTGAGCTTGCCCGCGGTGAGCCTGCCCGCGGTGAGCCTGCCCGCGGTGAGCCTGCCCGCGGTGAGCCTGCCCGCGGTGAGCCTGTCGAATCCGTCGAATCCGTCGAATCCGTCGAACCCGTCGAACCCGTGGAAAGGGCTGGCGGCCCCGAAAGCTCATGAGATCGATCCAGCGGCAACTGACGGTCCGGATCCTCCTGGCGGTCCTCGCGATCGCGGCGGCGGCCGGGGCGTTCTTGTATTTCTATGCCCGATTGAGCCTGGTGGAGCAATTTGACCGCACCCTCACCGCCCAGGCCAGGCTGGTGGCGGGAATGGTGACGTGTGACGAGCACCGCCGGCTGGAATTCAGCGCATCCGATGCCGAGATGGCCGAGTTCCGGCGTTCGCACCGGCCTGCCTATTTCGAGATCTGGACTGATGCCGAGGCACCGTTCGCCAGATCTCCCTCCCTGGCAGGGCGGGACCTGCCGCGACCGGCGTCGGCGGGGAAAACCGTGCCGGCCGATCTGCGCCTTCCTGACGGTAAGCCCGGCCGCTGTGCCGCCATCCGGTTTACGCCGCGGTCTGACGAGGACGATCCGCCCGGAATTGGGGCCGGCCCCGCGGCAGGCACGCCCGGCGGTTTACCGACGCTGACTCTCGTTGTGGCGCAGGACCGCCATGAACTGGATGAAACACTGGGCGTCTTGGCGACGTCGGTGGCGCTGGCGGCCGTCGCCATGGCCGCGGGGGCGGCGGTCGCTGTGGTGGTGTCGGTCCGGCGCGGGATGCATCCGTTAAACGAGCTTGCCCGGCAAGCCGACACCATCGGCGCCGGGTCGCTGGACCAGCCCTTCCCCACGGTGGGGGTCCCCGCCGAGCTGCAGCCGATCTGCTTCGGCCTCAACAACCTGCTGACCCGGCTGTCGTGCGCCTTCGCGCGGGAGAGGCGGTTCACCGCCGATGCCGCCCACGAACTCCGCACGCCGATCGCCGAACTGCGCGCGCTGGCGGAAGTGGCGATCAAGTGGCCCAACGACACTTCGGGGGACCGGAATTACCAGGACGTCCTGCATATCGCCATGCAGATGGAAAGCCTGGTGACCGCGCTGCTGGCGATAGCCCGCGGCGACGCCGGCACGCTGCCGGTCCGGATGTCCGACGTCGATCTGGTGAAGGTCGTGCGCGATGCCTGGGTGCCGTATGAAGCGGCTGCCGCGTCACGCCGGCTGGCCGTGCAATGGGACCTGCCTGACGCCGCTGCCGTTCGGTCCGATCGTGCCTTGCTGGCGCCGCTGGTGGGCAACCTGCTTTCCAATGCGGTCGCCTACACACCCGAAGGCGGCCGGATCGTCTGCCGGCTCGCGACATCCGTCAGTGCCGCGCGGCTGAACATCTCCAACGACACCGAGGGCCTCTGTGCCGACGATCTCCCGCACCTTTTCGAGCCGTTCTGGCGCAAAGACCCCGCACGGGGCGGCGCGACGCACACCGGCCTGGGTCTGGCCCTGGTGAACGCCTACGCCGTCGCACTGGATGTGACCGTGGAGCCGAGCCTCGCTCACGATCGCGTTTTCTCGGTTGTGGTGGGCGTCCCGGCAAGCGCAAGATGCAACACGGTCAGCGTTATGGCGGGGAACCGGTAGCGGAACTTCGGACCGTCGGCACGAAAGTTGGATGCTACGGTCGAGATTCGCTCCGGGTCGGCGAAAGTGTTGACGGCATCCGGCTCGCCGGCGCGGTCGCGGTCACCGAGGGTTTGAACCGACATCTCCAACGCGCCGCGCGACAGGGCCGAGATGTCGAGCGTGCGATCGATCTCCCCAGCGGTTGGGTTCACGGCGAAAATCGAAACGCTCTTGCCGTCGTCGCTCAGCACCGCGCTGATGTCGGGCGCTGCGTCGACCGCGAACGGCGGATCGATTTTCAACGGGCGGCCCAGGCCCAGCGTTGCATAGAGCCGCTGGGCGTACCAGGTCGGCGTCTTGTACTGCGCGTGGTTGTTGGTCTGGATGATCCCCGAGCAAAAACTGTTGCACAGGTTCGACCGGCAGGCGATTTCCACCAGATCGCATTCCCGATGCATCAGGTTCTGATAGCGGCTGCAGGCAAGTGCATTGGACAGGCACCAAAGGCCGGCGCGCCTCGGCCCCCAGTCGCCGCCGGTGGTGTTCCATTCCGTGACCGCCACGCGGATCTCGCGGCCGGGGGCCTCATCGGCAATTAGCTTGCGGACGCCCTGTAAATTGTTCAGCGTCCCCTTCAGATCGGCGCAGTTGTAGTGGTGCGGGCTGACGTAATCGAGCCATTGCCCGGCGCCGCGGAGCACCCCGGGAGTCGGGTAGCTGGCCAGAAGCTTGATAGTCGGATTGGCCTTTTTCATGGCCTGACAGAATTCAGGCAGTCGTTTTTCATAATCGGCGCCGGCCTGCTCATTGCCAATCTGCCAGTAACGGATGTGGTACGGCTGCGGGTGCCCGTTTTTTGCCCGAAGGGAACCCTGTGGGGTGTCGGCGCCGCCGTTGAAATACTCCAGTTCATCGAGCGCGTCCTGCGGCGTGCGATTGTTCACCCTGACGCAGATCAGCGGCTCGGACCCCACGGCCTGGGTCAACTGAACGATTTCTTCCAACCCCGCCGCCGCAGGCTGCAATCCGCCCCAGGCCCTGAACGGCGCGCGATGGTCGGGATCGCCGACCGTATTGCGCCACTCGAAATCGCCGGGGTCCAGCGCGCTGCCGCCGAAGCGCACCACGCCGGGATTGACGTCTTTCAATGCCGCAACCACATCCGGCCGCCAGCCTCCGACTGTGATGGCCGGCATCAATGACACATTATCGAGCCAGAGCGTCCCCGGCCCGCGAAAGTCGAGGACCAGCGTGGCATTTTCGTCGCTGCCGGCCGGTTCGAAGCGTGCTTCGAACTTCTTCCACTTCTCGCCCGGTTCAAAGGTGCCGCTGGCGTAGAGGCGCGTTTCATGCCGAAGCGAGAAGCGGACCGGCCCGTGTAATCCCTGTCCGCGAAGCCAGCAGCTCAAGACGCAGCCCTTGCCCTGTTCGACCGAGATGCCATCCTGCGCGATGCCGGCAGTGCAGGGTGCCCCATCGGTCACCGCAATTCTCTGAGACACCTTCCCGCTGACCGGGTTATCCGGATCGAGCGTGTAGACGACACGATTGACGGCGCCGGTTGGATACCACGGTTTTTCCTTGAAATCGGTCTTGAGGAACTCGACGCCGTAGGGTGAAAGCCCTTCGAAGCTGCCGTCATACAGCTTTTCCGCCCACATGCCCGGGACCAGGTTGCAAAGGTATTCGATGAACTGGCCGGACTGGCGGTTGGTAATGTGACCTTCATTGAGGAATTCACGTGTGACCACGATGACGGGAGCGTCGTTTGCTGCCATCGCTGGGGGCGCGGCGAGACGGAATGCAGCGACCAGGAAGATAACTCTCGCGGCGATTCGACATGGCATGATGGTTCCTACCGTTGAAGGGAAACGCAAGCCGGATGTGCCCGGAGTCTAGCGTTCGATAAGCTCAACAGCCAACACGTCGATGGCGGCACGTCGATGGCGGCGAGAGTACCTGCCATTCGGGGTGCAGGCCCGGCTCACGGCGTGTAACCGGCCGCGCCTGCGGGTATACTAGGCCCTGTCTGAAAACTCGTCGGGATTGCGGCGGGTCTGAAATGCCCCGTATGCGGGGCGGCGCGACGAAGCGACTCAACCGAAAGAGTCGTTGAGGAGCGACAACGAAGCAGACGGGGCATTTCAGACCCGCCGCGGCCCGTCGAGTTTTCAGACAGGGCCTAATGGTCAAGAGTATGACAGCTTCTCAAAACAGCCTGGGCCCGAAAGCCGGCGTCCCCCAGACCTTGCCGGCATTTCTTCAAGCCAGCGAGCCCGATGTACCGCCTCCACCGCGGAAAGATCGCAGGCCCGTTCCCGGTTACGCAATCGATCTGCTGATTGCCGCCGGCCTGGCGGCCGCGACATTCCTGCTTTATTTGCCGGCACTTTCTAACAACTTTATTGAATTTGACGATCCGCGCTATGTGACCTCCAACCCGGTCGTCAAGCAGGGAATGTCGCTCCACGCCATCCGTTGGGCGTTCACGACGGATTCAGCCGCCAATTGGCTTCCGATGGTATGGTTGACGCACCTGGCGACGGTTTCGCTGTTCGGGCTCGATCCCAAATGGCATCACGCCGTGAATACGATTCTCCACGCCTTCAACGCCGCGCTGGTTTTTATCGTTCTGCGGTCGATGACCGGCCGGCGCTGGTGCGCCGTCCTGGTGGCCGCACTATGGGCATTCCACCCGCTCCGAGTTGAATCCGTGGCGTGGGTCACCGAACGCAAAGACGTGCTGGCGGGCTTTTTTTTCATGCTGACCCTTCTTGCGTACTGGCATTATGTCCGTCGGCCCAGTTGGCTGCGCTACGGACAGGTCCTGGCCCTGTTTGCACTCGCGCTGATGTCCAAGACGGTGGTCGTGACGGTGCCGTTCCTGCTGCTGCTTCTGGACGTCTGGCCGCTCAATCGCGGCCGCTGGACGATGCGTACTCTGGCGGAAAAAATCCCTCTGCTGCTCCTGTCGGCGATCGCCAGCGTGTGGACGGTCGTGCTCCAGCACAACGGCAATGAGATGAAGGCACAACAATTCTGGTCGCTGGGGCAACGTGCGGCCAATGCCGACGTCAGCGTCGCCCGCTACCTGATGAAGACCTACTGGCCAACCGGACTATCGGCATTCTACCCGCACCCGGGTTCATGGCCGGCCGGGGTCGTGATTGCGTCGTCGGCCCTGATCGTCGGTGTGACGCTCCTTGCCTGGCAGCTTCGGAAGAGCATGCCGTACGTCATAGTCGGCTGGCTATGGTTCCTGGGCATGCTGGTTCCGGTTTCCGGATTGGTCCAGGCCGGCTTCCAGTCGATGGCCGACCGGCACACATATCTGCCCTCCATCGGTCTTTTCATTATGCTCGTATGGGCGGGGGCGTCGGTTGTCAGCGACAGACCCCTGGCGATGAAGTTATCAACGACATTTACCGTTGCTGTGCTGGCGGCGCTGGCAGCAGTTTCGTGGACGAGACAGAAGGTCTGGGGAACAACATTCGAGCTGTTCAACGATGCCCTGGCGGTCGACGAACAGAACTGGAGGGCCCACGACCTTGTCGGCGGCGAATGGGTGAAAAAGGGGGACAACGACGCCGCCATGTGGCATTTCCAGCGCTCGGCCGAGTTGAACCCGCGGAACCCCTTTTCGTTCGTCTACATGGGAACGGTGCTCCGCCGGGAAGGGAGGATAAGCCACGCCGTTGCCATGTTCCGCACGGGGGTCGCCCTGGCGCCGGAAGTGGCGCTGTGCCATCAATGGCTGGGGCTTGGGCTGGCGATGCAGGGCGACTACGCCGGGGCCGATCGGGAATTGGCCGAAGCGACCCGTCTGGCCCCCGAAGATCCCGCCATTCCCGGTGTATGGGCACTGACCATGGTCGCCCGGGGCCGGCTCGACCGGGCCAAAGAACTGGCCCAAACCGCACTGGACCTCGACCCAACCGACCCCAAAGCCGTTGCTGCCATGGAAAAGATCGATCACCTCATTTACCAGCGGCGTGCTCCGGCAACAAAGCCGTAGGCTTTCAGAAAGGGCCTAGCGCTCGATCAGCGTTGCGAGCAACTCGGCGTAGTAAGTGATGATCAAATCCGCGCCGGCGCGCTTGATGGAGAGCAGGCTCTCCAGGACAGCGCGGTCGTGGTCGAGCCAGCCGTTGCGGCCGGCGGCTTCGAGCATGGCGTATTCGCCGCTCACCTGGTAGGCCACGACCGGGACACGGACGGCTTGCCGGACGGCGGCGAGGATGTCGAGGTAGGGGCCTGCCGGCTTCACCATCACCATGTCGGCGCCCTGCTCGACGTCCAGCGTGGCTTCCAGCACTGCTTCCTCGGGGCCGCGGGCCGGGTCCATCTGGTAGGTGCGGCGGTCGCCGAAGGCGGGGGCCGAGTCGGCGGCGTCACGGAACGGGCCGTAGAAGGCGCTGGCGTACTTGACGGCGTAGGCGAGGATGGAAATGTCCTCGAAGCCGCCGGCGTCGAGGCCGTTTCTCAACGCGGCCACCGTGCCGTCCATCATCCCGCTGGGGGCGATGACCGTCGCGCCGGCCCTGGCGTGATTGAGCGCCTGCGTAACCAGGCGGGCCACCGTCTCGTCGTTGCGGACGGTGGACCCGTCGGCGGTAAGCGGCCCGCAGTGACCGTGACTGGTGTACTCGCAGAAACACAAGTCGGTGATGCCGGCCATGGGGATTTGTGCGGCCTTCACCGACCGCAGCAACCGGCAGACGACGTTGTTCTCGTCCAGCGCTTCTGAGCCGGCCGCATCCTTGCGGGTGCGGTCGACGACACCGAAAACCAGGTACGCGCCGAAGCCTTCCTCGGCCCGCCGGGCGAGCCAGGGCGTAGCGACGTCGATAGACATCTGGAACACGCCGGGCATGGACGGGACCTCATGCCGAACCTTGGTCCCGTCACGGACGAACACCGGGACGATGAAGTCACTGCGGCGCAGAATGACGCGATTCAGCAGCGGCCGCAATTCGGGGCGGCGCAGCCGGCGGGGGCGGATGGGAAGATCGAGACTCATGAGACACTCATCACACGGGGCTTGTGACGCGCGCCGGTGTTGCCACCGGCGCGGAGTTGAAGTGATTGATCTTGCCCAACTGCGAGTCATACAGCAGCAGGATGCCGATCCAGACCTGTCCAGCCACGACGGCGACCAGCAGCAGCGAGGTCACGCCGAGCGCCAATTTGCTCTTTGACCAGCGGGCAAAGATGGCCAGCAGCAGCGGGAGCAGGAGCAGGGCCGCGCCGCCGATGACATGGGCGAGCCGGCGGGTCAACAGGCCATCGGGGTTCTGGGCCTTGTCGATGATCGCCTGCCAGAGGACAGTGGTGTTCAAGGAGGTGGCATCGCCCCCAAGGCTGGCCGGCGCGGCCAGGAAATAGACGCCGATCGCCGCGGTGAGCAGCACGCCCAGGAAAGCGATGAGCCAGAGCCGGGCGGCGGGAATGCAGGGGGCATTGGCGGCGGTGACCGTCAAGTCGGGATTGATCGTGCGGAGCAGGTCGATGTCTTGCCCGGTCACCGGCCGGCGGCCGGGGGCGGCGTTATTGGCGGCCAGCACGGCTTCGGTTTCCTCGGCCTCCAGCGCGGCCTCGGCGGGGGTGGCCGGGCCGGGCGCCGGGGTCAGTGTCGATAGCCGGCGCATCGACGCCCCCAGCGCGCCCAGGGCGAAGGCTACCGACAAACCTGCGAGCAGGACGTGGACTTGGAGCGGCGGCCCGACATAGTAGGCGACCGTGCCGACTTCTTCGACCTTGTTGACTTCCGGTTCGCGGGATGGCGGCGCCACCACCGGTGCCGCGCTTGCCGATGAGGGTGGGACAGTGAGGGACGGCATGGTCAGCGGCGGTATCGACAAAGGGGGAAATACGCTGGCCGGAGGGACGCTGGGCGGGGGAATGACCGGTATCGTTGTAGAGACGGCCGGCTCGGTGGTTGCAGCGGTGGTTGGGGACGTGGGAGGCGCGGCAGGCGTTGTCTCCGGCGCGGGAGCGGTTGTCGGCGCAGGTGCTGTCTCCGGCGCTGCAGTGGTTGTCGGGGTCGGCGCGGGGGCTGTCTCCGGGGCCGGGTTATTCACCGGCGCCGTGGCCGGCAAGGTCGTTGGTTCAGTCGTTGGGACTGGGGCCGTTGTAGAAGGTTCGGTTGCCGGGTTTGTGGTTGGCACAGTGGTCGGCTCGGATGTGGGCGAAACAACGACGGCCGGCGCAAAATGGAAGGGCGGCAATTGCGGCAGCGGATCGGTTGCAAGGCTTAAGTCGGCAGCCGGGTCCGTCGAACGTGCCTCTGCCGCGGGCGCCGCCGGCAGCGCCTTTTGCAGGCGCGTGGCGCTGCCATGAAGATAGATGCTCTCGCCTGCATACCAGGCGCCCCACGTCATCAAGCACGCGCCTCCCAGCAGCAGGATCAAGGCCGGGGCATAAAGCCGGCGACGCATTCGATCGGAAAGGCCCAGGAAAAGGACCGCGGTCAGCGCCACCAAGGCGCTGGCCGAGCCTTCCACCCAGGCGTGCCGGGAGAAGAGGCGCCAGGCTTCGGGTGTCTCGGCCGTCCAGTGAACGTCACGCGCGGCATTTGTCACCAGGCGTGTCGCGGCGGCGCCGCTCCCGTCTCGCAGGCGCGCCCCCTCGGCGACTTGCTGCCAGGTCGCGTTATCGGGCAGACGGCCGTCGGCCTGCGAGCGCGCGGCGATATCGTTCAGGGCGTAAATTCCGGTGAATGCCACCGGGATCGTCGCCAGCGCGCCCAGCAGGACCATCCAGCGTCCCGCCAATCGCAACGTACTTCGGCGATACATGAAGCTCAGCAGTTCAATCAGCACACCGAGCACAAAGATGCCCAGCGGCAGGTGAACCAGAATGACGTGAAAGTTCGGATTGATGAACACATTGCCCACGAGGCCTCCGGTTCGCAAGTCGCGATTGTGCTTCACAAAGACGGCAGACACACCCAAGCTTGCTGCGATGCTGAAGATAGCCTGCATCGCATCCATGTCCAGCCCGGCGCCCATCGATTTCACTTGTCACTTGTCACTTGTCACTTGTCATTGGTCCTTGGTCCTTGGTCATTTGCGCCGCTGCGACCTCATCGACTTCTTTCGCGAAGGGCAAGCCCGATGCCAGCGTTTCCGACAAATGACAAAGGACCAAGGACAAATGACCAGTGACAAGTGACAAATGACAAATGACCAGTGACCGGTGACACGGGTCGGGCTATCATATGGGGACCATGGATACCGCCCTTCCGACACCTCGTCTTACCGGCCGTTAGCGTCGAGCGCGATCAACCTTGGATCGTTGACGACTTTGCATTTTTCTTTCCCCTGCCTGCATTGGTCAGGCGAATCAATCGAGGAAAAACATGTCTGGAGATGGAAACGGAAATCCGTCCGCCCTTTTGCGTAAGCTGGATGAGATGCAGCGCCGGCTCCACGAAGTGGATGAACAGTTGAGCGACCAGGCGGTGTTCAACAATGCCCAGCGGCTCGTCGCGCTCAACAAGGAAAAAGGCCAACTCGAGCCGGTCGTGGCGGAATACCGGCGCTTTCAACAAGCCGAGTCGGCGGTGGCGGAACTGCAAGGACTGATCCAGGACAAAGCGGACCCGGAAATGGCCGAGCTGGCGGCCGTGGAACTCCCCGAGGCGCGCGCCAAGGCCGATGCCATCCTGGAGTTATTGAAGGACGAGTTCGTTGCCGCCGAGGACAAAGCGGTCGATTCATTTTTTCTGGAGATCCGCGCCGGAACGGGCGGCGAAGAGGCGGCACTGTTCGCCCGCGACCTCTTCGAGATGTACCGGAAATACTGCGAGAGCAAGCGCGTCCGCTTCGATGTCAACGACTTTTCCGACAGCGAGCGCGGCGGTTTCAAAGAAGTGATCGTCAATGTTCGGGGCAAAGGCGCCTACCGCAACCTGCGCTTTGAAGGCGGCGGCCATCGGGTGCAGCGCGTTCCGGAAACCGAAGCGCAGGGACGGATCCACACGTCCGCGGCGACGGTGGCGGTCCTGCCGGAAATGCCCGATGTGAAGATCGAAATCAACCCCAAAGACGTCGAGGAATGCGGCTGCCGTGGCGGCGGCCCCGGCGGGCAGAACGTGAACAAGGTGGAGACCGGATGGCAACTCAACCACAAGCCCAGCGGCCTGCGCTTCAAAATGACCGAGCATAAGAGCCAGGCCCAGAACAAGGAGCGCGCCTGGGCCCTGTTGCGTGCGACCCTGTACGAGGCCGAGCGTGCCAAACAGCACGCCAATGTCACCAGCGCCCGCAAGGCCATGATGGGCAGCGGCGACCGCAGCCAGCGAATCCGCACTTATAACTTTCCGCAGAACCGATGCACCGACCACCGCTTGGGCGGGGAAGGCGGAGGCGAAAAGAACTTCAACCTGGACCAGATCATGGAAGGGAACCTCGACCCCCTGATCGCCGCACTGCTCGAACTCGACAAGCAGCAGCGATTAGATGAACTGTGACACCCGAAAATAGAAGAGGCCCGCCGTTCAGCGGGCCTCTTCAACTTGCTATCGCACCACTAACGCTACGACGGCTCCTCTAGGTCAGGTGCCGCTCGCGTTGGGCCCTGGCAGCAGATAGGCGT
>Ga0182024_10009293_pt1 | contig 20374 bp, 12 predicted proteins | sample P32metaG_FD_120480 | JGI IMG/M metagenome (GOLD analysis project Ga0182024, IMG submission 120480) | Permafrost microbial communities from Stordalen Mire, Sweden - P3-2 metaG (Illumina Assembly) | ecosystem: Environmental > Terrestrial > Soil > Wetlands > Permafrost | place: Sweden: Stordalen... | reverse complement strand
GCGCAGAATCTGCGTGAGGACGAGCCGCGTCAACGGCCGCAGGCGCTTCTTGTGCGCCGGCTGCACAACGAGGTAGAGGGTCAGCGAGCCGTCGCGCAGGTCGCCGAGATCGAAGTCGCTGCACGCGATGTTCGCTCCGATCACCGGATCGCTGTAGAGGACGAGAAAGCTCTGCGCCTCGGCGACGATGTTCGCTTTGACGCGCGGCTCCATGGCAAGCATCTGCGTTGCGATCTGGGCGACGAGCGGGTGCGTCGCGGTCGGCTGGCCGTCTGCGTCCAGCCACCGGCGTGCATGCGATCCGTCGTGAGGGTAGCTTCGGAGGTGTTCGAAGAGCTTGTCGAAGTCGTCGAAACGCGGGTCCGATAGCGCCGCGGCGACGCCGGGGAGCGAGTCATTGCGCGGATCGGCGTCGTGCTTCACGTGGAGAATGAGACCGAGCAGCAGCCGCTTCGCCATCTCGACCCAGAAGCGGTTGTCACCCCGCACCGGCCCCTCGCCCTCGTCGGCGACGAGCTCGACGATATTCTGGATGTCCTGCACTTCGTAATCCGTCCCGACGCGGATGCGGTCGAACGGGTTGAGGCGCACGCTCGAGCCGTCGATCGCCGTCGGCTCGAACTTGTAGACGCGCTGGCCCAAACCGCCGCACGCGATGCTCGCGGCGCGCCAGCCCGCAGTCTTCGCCCAGATCTCGCCTTTGAGATCGTGAACGACGGCGGACCGCGTCCAAGACAGCAGTGTTGGAATCACGAGGCCGACGGTCTTGCCCGAGCCCGTCGGCATGAACGCGAGGCAATGCGTCGCGCTCGCGTCGCGCAAGTATTTGGTGCGCCGAGATCGCGGATCGCGCCAGGCCCCGGCGTAGACGCCCTGGTCACGGCCGACAAGCCCGGTTGCGAGCACTTCCTGCGGCGACGCCCAGTGCGCGGAACCGTAGAGATCGGTGTGGCGCTGTAAGCGGCCGATGCGTCGCGCCGCCATCAGGGCGCCAATGATGACGCCAAGGACCTCACCGCCGGCCATAATCGTGTAGGCATGAAGGAACACGCGGTGCGCTTCGAACCCAAAGCGTGTAGGGTGATCGAATTTGATGGCCCACGCGATCACCTCAAAGGGCGAATATACATGCCCCGTGAGGGGACGGCCAAGTGACGCCTGATACCCGAAGGCTCGCGCGGTTTCTTGTGTTGCGAGCCAACATGACGCAGCGCCAAGCCAAACGATGATGCCGATCGACGGAAAGATGACGCCCAGCGGATCGCGCTCGCGCCTCGGCAGCGTATAGAGGTTTGGACTGAAAAGCGATGATTTCACCGACACTCCACGAAAAGACTCTCGACACGGACGCAAAAAGAAAAAGCCTCCGCAGCGATCTCGCTCCAGAGGTTTTTCACCAGCATTATTATGCGGGTGAAAGTCGTGTGTGCTTCGACACGGCAATTATCTCGCACTCGTCAGCGAACGTCAAGCGACGGCGGCCGCGCCGCGGCGCTGCCTTGGGATCGGGCGCCGGTGCAACGCGCTTAGGCTCAGGCGGCTTCGGCTTGGCGGTTGCCGCGAACGTCTCCATGCTGCTCCTAGGGTTGGTGGCGGGCTTCTTCTTGGCCGTCGTGGTTTTGGTCATCGCATTTCTCCCCGCAGGAACGCCGAAAGACTTCGCGGACGCCCTCGGCGTTTGCCGCGACGGCAATTATGACCGCGTCACGGGCAGCTCAGGGCAACTGCCGGAGCGGGATGCGATTTAGGCGGCGAATAAAGGCAGCGCACGATGAAGCGCGCATTGGTCGACCTCGTGCCATGCAGCAAACAGTCTTCTCCCGATCCCCGTTCTGGCCAGCGAGCCTGCGTCGCCAGCTGCTCCCGCACGGGCAGTGGCGACGCCAATCGCAAGCACTCGGGTTTTGAGCACGTCATACGATCGCGGATTCAGCTTCAGTTTGATGGATAGCCTCTTTTGACCGAAATGACTACGACGACTCGCTACCACGCCGGGCAACGCGTGCGCGTCCGCGGCGAGATCTGGGACATCGACGCGCCGCCGGCCGAGCTTGACGAGACCCAGGTACTTTCGCTTAGGCACGTGCTACAGCCGGCGCGCACGCTCGATGTTATTGCCGAGGTCGAGCACATTGAAGTGTTGCCGCAAGCGCGGCTTGGCGCAACGCTCGCGGAGTACAACCGCTGGCGTGACCTGCACGCTGCTCTACTATGCACGATGAAACCGCCGCCAGGCATGCTCGGCGGTTTAGATCAAGCGAAGCTCATGACCGAGGATTACCAACTCGTGCCCGTCATTCGCGCGTTCGAACGACCACTGCAGCGAATCCTCATCGCGGACGACGTTGGCCTCGGGAAAACGGTTGAGGCGATCCTGCTGTTGCTGGAATTGCACGCGCGTGCGCGCGCCGACCGGGTGCTGATCGTTTGCCCGGCCGGCTTACAGGACCAATGGGCCGACGAGCTGCGCGACAAAGCGAGCCTGGAATTCGATATTTACGATTCGGCGCGAGTCTTGGAGATTCGTCAGCAAAGCCATGTCGGGCAGAATCCCTGGACCGCTCGTCACCGCATCATCGCGAGCGTCGACTACGTTAAACGACACGAAGTCAAGCGAATGTTGCGAGACGTGCCGTGGGACCTCGTGATCGCCGACGAAGCGCATTATCTCGCCGAAACGGCGGCGAACGGGCGCGCGTATCGCACGGAACGTTCGCGCTTCGCGCAATTCATCGCGAAGCAAGCCGACAGCCTGGTGCTACTGACGGCGACGCCACATTCGGGCGATCCGCAGAGTCTTTACAGCCTAATCGAGCTACTCGATCCTTCGCTGGTTGCGGCGCCCGGTCAGATGACGCGCGAACGGATCGCGCCGGTACTGGTCAGGCGCTACAAGGGCGACATCCTCGATGCCGCAGGGAATCCGCGTTTCAAAGGCATCGACGTGCAGAGCATTCCTGTTCTGTTCGCGGACGAGCGCGAGCGGAAGCTCTACGACGCGGTCGTGAAGTACTGCCGGCGACGCTGGAAGCGGGAGCGCGACACGGCGGTCGGCTTCGCGATGACGGTCATCAAGAAGCGCCTGATCTCGTCACGCTTTGCGCTCATGCGAACGCTCGAAACCCGGTTGGCAACGCTCGCCGACGAACCACTCGATCTAGAGACCAAGCGCGGCTTGCTCGCCGATTATCGTGCTGGCGCGCCGCTGACCGAGGCGCAGCAGGACGAGGCTGAACGCCAAGTGATCGCTGCGCCGCCTGCAGATGCCGAGGATCGCGCGAAGGAACGGCGGGAAATCGAACGGCTTCTCAAGCAGGCGCGGGAGATTCCAAGCGACGTTGATTCCAAAATCACGCACCTGCTCGATGCGTTGAGCCGCCTACACGACGGAAGCGCGACGGGCCGCCCCGAGAAGGCTATCGTCTTCACGGAGTTTCGCGATACGCACGGTTATCTGCTGGAAGCCCTTGCCGGCGTAGGCTACAAACACGGCATCGCGACGTTGACCGGCGCGATGTCGCGCGACGAACGGACCAAACAGATCGAACACTTTGGCAGGCCGGGCACGATGCTGCTGCTCGCGACCGACGCTGCGAGCGAAGGCCTCAACCTGCAAGAGCACTGCCGGGTCGTGCTGCACTACGAACTGCCCTGGAACCCCAATCGCCTGGAGCAGCGCAATGGGCGTGTCTATCGCTGGGGACAGCGGTACGACGTTCTCGTTCGCAATCTTACCTACAGCGAGACGTACGATGCCCATATTCTCGACGTGTTGATGGCCAAGACCGAGCGGATCCGCAAGGACCTCGGTGCAGCAAGCGACGTGATCGGCGTGATGTCGGCGTTGCCGTGGGAGACGCTCCTCATGTCGGGCGGCGGTGTGCTCGCCGAAGACGCGCCCGAGATCGCACGCGTCGAGGAAAGCGTCGAGCGCGAAGTTCGCGCGCAGACGGAGCGCTTGCTGAAGTGGCGCGACGCGGAACTCGGGCCTACGAAAGCTTTCGACGCAGACGAAACCGAAAGTGTCGACGCATACCGTCGTCGGGGCGCAGGCCGACGTCTCGATCCGGCGCGCCGACAACGCATCGTAGAGTGGATCGTTCCCGCCTTCGGCGGGCGCGTGGAGAAAGCGGGCGACCTGGTCGCGGTCGACGTGCCGCAAAGTTTACGCCGCGATCTGACGTCTCGTATTGAGGCAGCGGCGTTTTCCTACGAGGCGATCCCTGTGGGACGCAAGGACGTCGCGGTACTGGGAATGTTTCACCCGCTCCTGGTGGCATGCGGGACGACCGCGCGTACCGCGCTCTACGACGGCACCTCGATGCTCGGCTCGGCCCGCGTCTCGGCGAAGATTACCGATACGGCTCATGCGGGCGTACTCTACACCTTTGCCGTTCGCTATGGGCTTGGCGACGGCTCGACGCATTCCGAAGAGATCGTGCCGATTTTCGCGCCGCTGGATGCCGCCGTTTCGCGCGATCGCGCGGCGGACGAGGCGCTCGTCGAAGCGCATCCGCAACGTGGTTCGCTCGGCCCGGATGCGCCGATCGTTCGGCAGCTCCGCGACGCGATGCCGGAAGGCGGCGCTCCGGAAGCCGCGATCGCGGAAGCGCTGCGCCGTGCGGCGGAACGTGCCGCCGACCTCGAGCGGAGCGAAGCCGAACGCTCGGCGGGTATGCTCGCCGAGATTGACGCCTGGGGCGTCGCGAAGCGAGCGTGGTTGGAGTCGCAGCTGGTGGCTCCCGAGGCGCAGATACTGCTAGAACTCGACGAAGCACACGCGCGTCTCGAACGCGGCGAGCGCGAACTCTTCGAACGGCAGCGGCGCCGCCTACGCCAGCAGCTGGAGACGCTCGACGCGACCGCACGCGAGCGCCGCGAACGGATGGAGCGCCGGTCGCGCGTGCTCGCGCCCTCGTCGGTCGATCTGATCGGCGCCTTACTAATCGTTCCCGCTGCCGAGATTCGCGGATGATCGACGGGGCGATTCTCAATGTCTCGCGCTTCATCGCCGATTCGTATCTCACACTCGCGGCACTGCGACGCGACGCTAAGGCGGCGGTCGCGAGCGATGCCGAGATCGAACGACGCTACCGCGAGTTCCGTCGCTTGTGGCAGCGCGCGGTGGTCGGCGGGCGCGTCGGCGAGCGTTCGACCAAGGCGCGTACGCTCGCCGATCTCGATGCGCCTCTGCTCACGATCCTCGGCTTCGATAGGCCATTGCGCGCGAGAGAGATCGAACTCGATCCGGAGCGCGTCGCGCTCTCGACGTTCGGTGACAACGAGGCGCGCGTACTCGTCGATCCGCTTCCGTATGCGCTCGGACCCGACGATCGATTGCCGTCGGGCGAGTTTCGCGGCAGCGCGCAGCGCCGAATGGAACGCGCGCTCGCGGCGAGCGGCGCGCGCTTCGGACTGATTCTTGGGGGCACACGCTGGCGGATCGTGCAGCTCGACACCGCCAACGAGCCGCGCTACCTCGAATTCGACCTCGACACGCTCGCCGACGACAATCTCGGGGACTTCAGTGTCTTCGCGACGATCGTCGCGCCGGGATTCCTGCTCGGCGAAACGCCGGAGCTCGAAGCGTTGCTGCAAAAGAGCGACGCGCTCGGCACCGAGGTTAGTGACAAACTCGGCGCCGCAGCGCGGCGCGCGCTCGAACTGCTCCTTGAAGGTGTGCGTGCCGACGAAGCCAACGCCGCCTGGGCGAGCGAGACATTCGTGGAAGGCGAATCCCTCCAACGGATTCACCGCGAAGGCATCTACGTTTTATATCGCCTGCTCTTCGTGCTCTTCGGGGAAGCGGCCGTGCCGCCCGCACTTCCGCTCGACAAGCCGCTCTATCGCAACGCCTACAGTTTGGAACGTTTGCGGCTCGCGCTCTCGGGCGATACGAGCACGTATGCAGAGAACGAGTACGGCATTTGGGAATCGGTTAAGGCGCTGTTTCGCCTGGTCGAGCGCGGCGCGAACACCAAAGAGTTCCACATCCCCGCCTACAACGGCGGGCTGTTCGGGCCCGAACGGACGCCGCTGTTGGATCTTGCTGCGCTAAACGATCGTGCGTTCGTCAAAACACTGCGCGAACTGACCACAGTCGAGATCGGCAAGGGCAAACGCAAGACGCGCGATCGCGTATCGTTTCGCGAACTCGGCGTTGCGCAACTAGGCGCGGTCTTCGAAGGCTTGCTCGATTACGAGCCGCATATCGCTGCCGATAACCTTTACGAAACTGCGATCGGCTCCGGTAAGCAGAAAGGCATCTCGTTCTTGGCGGCTCCCGCTTTCAAGCAGCCCGAGAAGTTGCCACATCTTCCCGCGAAGTGCACGGGTGAGTTCTACCTTCAGGCGTGGGGTGGGCAGCGAAAATCGTCGGGCGCCTATTACACTCCGAAGGTGATCGCCGATTACCTCGTACGCGAAGCGCTTGGGCCGCAGGTCGCAGAAAAATCAACTACCGAAATCCTGGAAATCGCGGTCTGCGATCCGGCGATGGGATCTGGTGGGTTTCTGGTCAGCGCGACAGAGTTTCTCGGCGATGCGTACTATCAAGCGCAAGTTCGCGAAGGCCTTTGCGATCCGGACGATGATCGAGCCGACCTCGATCGAATCGCCGCCAAACGGATCGTCGCCGAACGCTGCATCTACGGCGTCGACATGAATCCGATGGCAGTCGAACTTGCCAAAGTTTCGCTCTGGCTAACCACGCTCTCCTACGACCGTCCGCTCAGTTTCTTCGATCACCATCTGCGCTGTGGGAACTCGTTGCTTGGCGCCCCGTTGCGCGACGGGGAAGGCAACCTTACCAACGCGCGCCTCGAATCTGTGCCGCAAGCCGCCTTCAAAGCCGTCGATAAGGAGGCAACCAAGGAAGAGAAGATCCGCCTAAAGACGGCCGCCACGCGCAATGCAGTGCAACTGCGTGCCTTCGAAGACGGTGGCGGCGTTGGGATGTTCTCCCTCGATCTTCGCGCGCCGCTTCATGAATACGCGGAGGCACGACGAGAACTCTCCGCCGACGATCCGACCCAGTCGGCGCACGACGCGGTCGAGCGCGTTCGCGCGAAAGAGCGACAGTTGCGCGAACTAACGGAACATCACGCTTTGCCATTCTCACGATTGAAAGCAATTTGCGATCTCTGGATGGCGCCTTGGTTCTGGCCGTACGCCGCCCACGCCGATCCGCCCACGACGGATGACCTCCAGTCGCTGACTGCTGACATCTGGCAGCGGCATACGACAGATCGCGAAAGCGCACGTCTTCAACGAGAAACCGCCGCGTCCGTAGCGCGCGAGATGCGCTTCTTCCATTGGGAGCTCGAATTCCCTGAAGTCTTCGAACGCGGTGGGTTCCATGCAATCGTTGGCAACCCACCTTGGGAGACGCTAAGTCCAGAGACCAAAGAATTCTTCGCAAACCTGAACCCACTGTTTCGAGAATACGGAAAGCAGCGGGCGGTTGGCGAGATGAAACGTTTGCGTGCGGAACCGGCGATCGAAGAAGCCTACCGCCGATACAGTCGTCGGGTGTATCAGCTCGGTGGCTTCCTCAAGACATCCGGAATCTACACGTGGTACGCTGAGGGAAATCTCGCGAAGGGTGACTTGGACCTCTTCCGGTCGTTCGTCGAGCGCGATTTCAGGTCGCTGCGTCCGGCCGGGCGAATGGGACAAGTGCTCAAAGAAGGTATTTACCTTAACTCGAACTGCACCGAAATACGAAAGCGGCTCTTGGCGGACGGACGAATCGTTCGGCTGATCGTAAACGAGAACCGTAAAGGCGTCTTCCCAATACACTCCTCGATCAAGGTTGTCTTGTTGGTCGCGGAGCGGGGATCCGCTAGCGATAGCATTGAGAGCGTCTTTTTTGTCGGGAAGAACGACGACCTTACAGAACGAGCCCTCACGATTGGGGAGCTCAAGGCCGTGCTTGCAAACCCCGAGCGCAGTTCAATTCGTATTTCGCTCGGTCTGATGTCCGCTCTTTCGCCTGGGAGCTGCGCGTTTTTGGAGATACGCGATTCCGCAGATGTCGCACTTCTCGAGCATCTTCGACACGTCGGTGTTCCATTCGGGAGCGCTTGGGAGCCGAAGTACTGCCGCGAGCTCGATATGACCAACGATTCGAATCTATTCGTTGAGCGTGGGGAGTTGGAGCGACTGCGCGCAACCTTCGACGGCATGCGCTGGAGCCACCCGATCGAAGGCGAATTCTGGCCGCTAGTGGAGGGCAGGAGTCTTTATCAATATGAGTTTCCCGTCGGAACGTTCCGCTATTGGGTGAATGCCGCGAATGCGGCCCACTTACCCCAAACGCGTGGCATTGCAGTCAACCGATACAATAGGCTTGTGTGGCGACACATTGCAAGCAGCACAAATGAGAGAACGATTGTTGCTGCCGTTGTGGAGGCCCGATCATTTTGTGGCAATAACGCTTTGACAATTCGCGGAGGCGTGCTCGACGATTCGGTCCTCGCTCAGACGTGCATCTTGCTAAATTCATTCGTATTTGACTGGCAAGCGCGTATCAGAGGGGCGACGTCGCAAAATTACACCGTAATGGGCGCAACTCTTGCGCCAGCGATGCTTTCCGCGCTAAGTCTCGGGGGTCTCTCGCGCATCGATTTTGAATGCAACGTCTTATCGTCGTACGCCCTTCCGTTTGATCTCGCCGAGCACGTCTTCAAGGGCTTCCCGCTGCTAGATCGACTCGAGCCTCCGCTCGAAGGCGAGCGCCGCTCGACCATTACGCGTGATCTTGTGCTGGCGGCATATTCTGAGCGTCTCGGGCATCCAAAGGGGAACTACTATCGTGAGCGTGCGGACCGCGCCGAGGCGATGGGCGCTCGCCCTTTCGTGCCCGCTACCCGAGTGGAAGAAGTCGACGGCGACGACGAGGAGGATGACGTTTGACGCTGGATCTCCATCAGGTCGCACTCGGTCGGCTACGGATCCCGCTCGACGACCCCAATGCGGGCTCAAACGACCCGTTGCCGAAGGCCGGTGAAGCAAACTAAGACGTCAAACCGCGCGGTGAGCCCCCCGAACGAACAACCACCTCTTTCTAGTTTCAATCCGCCGCGTCGCAGGGAGCGGAAATGCAACCATTTCTCCTGGCTGATGATATAGAGCAACGCTACGGAGAGTACATCAGGACGGCGTTTCCATTCGCTGATCCCGAGCTCGCCGCGCGTCTGCGACACAAGATCGAACGCGAGCACCTGCTCGGGACCGGGCCGATCGTGGCGTTGCAGCGCCCATTTATGCCCGGGCCGACCGTTGCCGCATTGCTCGCTGCAGGCGAGATCCACCCCACTGTCGCGAACATTTTTGAGAATTGGCAACTCCACCAACACCAAGCGGCGTCGTTGCGGCGGCTCTCTCAACAAGGCGGCCGGCGCAGCACGTTGATCGCTACGGGAACGGGATCGGGCAAGACGGAGGCGTTCTTGATGCCGATCCTCGACTATTGCGCGCGCCGGCCCGGCGAAGGCGTGAAAGCGCTACTGATCTATCCGATGAACGCACTTGCCAACGATCAACTGGAGCGGTTGCGCGGTTATCTTAACGGCACGGGCATCACCTTCGGGCGTTACACCGGCGACACGCCGCGCACCGACGGCGATGCACATTCCGGCATCCTTGCATCCGGCGAGAAGTATCGCGCCAGTGGCCCGATACCCGCCGAAGAGTGCTTCTCGCGCGACGCGATACGCCGGCGTCATCCGAATATTCTCATCACGGGCTACCGGATGCTCGAGTATCTCTTGGTGCGGCGGGAAGATCAAGCGATTTTTCGGCCCGGCGGCGGTGCGTCGCAACTTGCATATCTCGTGCTCGACGAGGTGCACACCTATGCCGGCGCACTCGGCACCGAAGTTGCGTGCTTGGTTCGTCGACTCCGCGGTCACGTCGAGCGTTACGGCGATACGCTGACGTGCGTCGGCGCTTCGGCGACCGTGGGAGACGATCAGCAGGCGGCCGCGCTGGATTTTGCGAGTCGGCTCTTTGCGGTCGAGTTCGAATTCGATGCGCTCGTCCAGGAGTCATATGCGCCCCCGATGAGAGCACTCGGTGGCCTTGAGCCCGTTGACATATCGCAGGATCAGGTCGATGCCCTTGCGACCTCAGCTGCGGAAAAGCTGCCGGCCGATCGGGCCCAGGAGCTCTTCGACGAGTTGGACGCGCATCCGACGATCGTGTGGTTACGCGAGCACCTCGCGGAACCGCGGTCGCTCGATGCGTTGATCGGCGATCTGATCATGGCGCTCGGTGCCGACGGTACCGACGCGGAAGTACGCGCTGCGGCGCAGCGGCAGATCGCCTACTTCTTGCTGCGCGGCACGATGGCGTACAACGCCGAGGGCGCGTTGCTGCGGCCGCGTCTGCACGTCTTCCATCGTGGAATCGCGGGCGCGACGCAGTGCTTGCATTGCAGTACATTGATCGAGGGCGGCGCGACAGAGTGCCAAGAATGCGGCGCGCGCGCGGTGCCGCTCGAAATCTGTCGCCAGTGCGGCCAAGATTATCTACGCGTCGCGGTCGCCGCCGAGGGCGGAGGTGAGGAACCTAGTCTACACAGTCTCGGCGATTTCGAGGTAAGGCGCGAGACGCGGGATGATCTCCGCGGCGGGGCGCCGGGAGTGGTGCGCCTGGTGCGGCGCATCGTCAAGCCCTTGATCGACGGCGCTGAGACTGACGACGAAGACGATACCGATGGCGGCGCGCCCGCCGCTCAAGGTCAGGTTTCCGCTCGCGTTTGCACGCGCCCGGAGTGCGGTCATGTCTCATTCCGCGCCGAACCTGGACCGTGCTCGCGTTGCGGCGACGAGGAGACCGTGCAACTGATCGCCGTGCAGGTCGGCCCGATGCACGAGTGCGCCGCCTGTCGATATCGGTACGGCGTCGGGCGCGAGCCGATTACGGGGCTCTCGTCGTCGACCGCAATCGGCGTCTCGATCCTGACGTGGCTCACGCTTGGCAAGCTGAGCCCCGATCAGCGCCGGCTCCTGATCTTCGCCGACAGCCGCCAAGACACGGCCTATCAGGCCGGCTACCTGCAGGATGTCACATCAGAGTACAGCTGGCGCCAGTTGACTTATCGCGTCGTTGACGGAGCCGGCGACGACACGCCCGATCTCGACGGCTTTTGGAACGTGCTGTTCAACGCGGGCCGAAAAGATTACGCCCTCTTCTCGAACGAGAACGCCAACAAGCAGAAGCGCGACCTGCGCTGGTTCGCGCTCCAAGAGTTCAGCCGCGAGGGAACACGGCGCGCGAGCCTCGAGAATCTGGGTCTCGTCGGCATCGAGTATCGCTTCCTCGACGAACTCCCGGGAAATCCGAAGTTCGAGGCGCTACGCGCGCTCTGTCGCGGGTTCTCCACGGAAGATCTCCAAGCGCTTCTCGCGAGGACACTCGATTTCGTGCGGCACGCTGGCGCGATGTCCGACGAGTTTGCGACTCAGTACTGGGACGACCTCGAAGATGTGCGCGGCGTCGATGCGTACAATCGCCGGCCGGTCGGCTTCCGGCGTGTGAACGCAGGGCCCGTGCGGTCCGCCTATGCCACGGCGCGGCCGTTCATCGCAGCTAGGGGCCGGGCCACGGCGGTGCAGTCCTTCTACCGACGCCTCGATCTCCCCGATCCGCTCGCAGTGATCACCGCGGCAATCGATATGCTCCAAGCGAACGGCTATCTGGAGACGGCGAGCATTGGAGGAACATTGCAGACGCAAAAAGTCCGCGACGTGCTCGTTGCCAACGTCGGGATGATGGCATTGCGCGCGGGAGCTGCACTCTGGAAGTGTACGAACTGCGGAACGATCAATTGGCGCAACGTTCGCGGACGCTGCTATCGCGGTACCTGCGAGGGCGCGACATTGGCCTCCGTCGCCGGTCCCGACGCCGAGAACTTCTACGCTCACATGTATCGCGATGCCGAGCCAATCGCGTTGCGCGTCCGGGAACATAGCGGCCAACTCTCCGGCGCCAAACGCGAGGAGTACGAGCACGCATTTCGCGATGGCAAGATCAATGTAATGGTCGCGTCGCCGACACTCGAGCTCGGCGTCGACATCGGCGCGCTGACAACTGTCCTGCTGCGCGGCCTTCCACCATCGCCCGCAAACTATGCGCAACGCGCAGGCCGCGCCGGCCGCCGCGAACGCATTGCGATTGTCTCTTCATACGCGCAGACCTTGCCGCACGACGCATATTTTTTCAACCATCCCGAGGAGATGATTGCCGGCAGCATCCCAGCGCCGCACTTCGAACTCGACAATCCGACCATCGTCCGGCGGCATATCCGCTCCCTAGCGTTGGAGAAAGTCGAGCGCCCGCTGCCGCGCTTCATGCGCGACTTCCTCGATATCCCGGCCCAGAACGAGAAGCCAAGCACCGATGACTACATCAAGTCGCAACTTCGGACCGATCTAGAAGCGGTAGCTGAACTTCGCACGAAACGCGCCACAATAATCGCTGCAGTCACCGACGCGTTCCGCGACGAGCGCGCTTTTGTGTGCCTCTCGGCGGAAGCGATCGGTGCGACAATCGACGAGTTCGAGCATGACCTTTTCGGAGTGCTCCGCGGCTGGCATGAAGAGATCGTCGAGATTGCACGCGATATCGCGCGAATCAACGCGTTGGCGACGCCGACCGGCGAAGAGCACCGTCGGCGAGCGCAGATGCAGAGAACGCTTCTGCGCCTCACCATGCCGGCTTATGGCGAGGGTCACAGCGGAAGCAGCGAGGCCTACACGCTGGGCTATCTCGCGAACCACGGCTTTCTTCCGAGCTACGCTTTTCCTGGCACGCCATCCACGTTGTTCTCGCGCGACTTGGACGATGGTGAGGTCCAGCGCGACCCGCTTCTCGCGCTGAGCGAGTTCGCTCCCGGCGCCATCGTCTACGTCGACGGGAAAAAGATTCGTTGCACTGGTCTGAATCTGGTTCGGACAATGGGCGGTTCAAACGAGGACTTTGTCGCTGGCGCCGACTCGAAATACGCGCGCTGCTCGTTATGTGGATACCACGCCCCGCAGGCATGGATCGGCGACTGTCCCGAATGCGAGAGCGAAAACTCACAGGCGGAAGAACCGCGCTTGGAAGTTTCAGCTTTCCGTGGAGCCGTTGACGCGCAAATCACGGCAAGCGAAGAGCAACGACGGCGGACGCAGTTCGATGTGGAAGTCGCGCTTTTCGGCGAAACGGATTCCGAGACCACCTATGACTTCGACGCAGTGACCGCGCGCTATCGCCGGAATCAGCCGCTGTTGGCCGTCAATCATGGTCTTCGCGAGGTCGGCGGCACGCGTAATTTTCTATTCTGCCTCGAATGCGGCGATGCGAGGCTTGATTTGAGCGGCGACTGGAAGCAGGTGCATATAAAATCGCGCAAACATGCTCCAAAGGAGTTTCGTGCGAATTTAACCCATGCTTTCGAGAGCGATGTGCTTCTGATCGAGGTCCCATCGTACGGGCCAGATGAGGCGACCACGTTGCGCCACGCGCTGTTGGCGGCAATTCGCATCGAGTTTCAGGCGGATGAAGGTGAATTGGACGGCTTCGATCTGGCCGCAAACGATCACCGACCGACGACCATCGCGCTTTTTGAAACAGTTAATGGCGGCGCCGGCTACCTGCGTCGCGCTGCGAGCGATTTACCGCGTATTGCCCAAAGAGCACTGGTACTGATGCAGCACGATCCACCATGCGTTCGTGGATGCTATCTATGCCTGCTTAATTACTACAACCAACGCGACCACGACCGTATCGACAAGCGCCTCATCGAGGCGCTTGTCAGGGAGTTAGCATCTGAGGCGCCGCCAACCGTAAGAGTGAACCAGGCCAGCCCTAAGGAAGAGCCGCAGCGCCGTCGCGCGGAATCGCCGATCGAGGTGTTGCTGGATGCGACGATGCGCCGTCATCTACCCCCGTTCGAGCTTCAGAGTGAAGTTTTTGACGGGGATGGCAACCTCGTCTCACGGCCTGACATGCTCTTCGGAGGTCAGCGGATCGCGATCTACGCCGATGGGCACGACTATCACTCTAGCTCCGAGCAAATCGAGAACGACAATCGCATTCGCGGTCGAATGCGCGAACTAGGATACAAGGTCCTCGCGTTCAGCGGAGGCCGCATCGCAGGTGATATCGATGGCTGTATGCGCGAAATCGTGCTGGCTCTTGAGGAGTCGCCGTAGGTTTCGAGAGCCTTGCATCAAACAGCGAGGAAGCGGCTCGACGATTCCCCAGGCCGGGCATTTTCAAGCTACATCTCGCTCGATGTTTTCATAGTCCCGAAAGCGTTGAATCCATATCTGGACTGCTGGCGACGATGGGATGCACGCCGGGCAGTTTGGATCGCGCGCGACTCTCGAAGCAGCAAAATTCAGCCCCGGCCGTACGAACTGAATCGCGATGCGGTTTTGGGAATCATTCAGTGGACCACGATTGCGGAGTAGCTCCTTACAGGTCTCGGCAGCCAGTAGAGTCCCTGCCATTACCGAGACAAATCCTATCGCAAAACGGCGAGGGCCTTCAGCCCCAACGTGTCGCATCTCCGAAAGCAGCTTTTCAGAAGCCGTTCCGCATTTCGCGCGGAAAACAAAGTCCTTGGCCTCCGCTAAACCTAAGCCCACCTCTCCGACAAGCTTGGCCAACGCATCTTCAGACAGGCCCTGGAGTCTTTGACGAATGGCTTCGTCGCTCTCGCGGCGGTCCGGTGGATTGTAGCATCTGCAGCAAGCATTTTCTCCTGGTGCACTGCACCGTAGTACTTCAAGGCGCAGGTCTTTTGTCGCGGCCATTAGCATTCGCGGCCGATAGCTGCTCTGTACACCACCTCGCCCATCGTTCGTGTCAACCGCGCATACGACGACATCTTCCTTCGTCGTCAGTCCCTCAAACGGGCCATCAAAGGGCTGCAGAACAAGCCCCTCGCGCGAGAGCAATTCGGCAGCTCGACTCGCCTTTTTGGTGCCGACATCGTCTGCGCCAAAGGCGCAGTAGCGATTGAGATTCTTAAATTCGACGCCCTCCGGGTCGGGATCAGCGATCGTCGCTTTAAGGCGTATCCCTGCGGTCGCCCAAATGGCGTGCAACCAAGCGCAGCCGACGGCGCCAACTCCAGCGAGCGTCACGGGCTCTCCGCTTACAGCGCACTCGGCAGAAACTAGCTTGAATTCGGCGAGCGGTGTTCCATCCCAGCAATCGTAAAAGGCAGATTCGAGCGGGGCGTAGCTTCTCAGTCGGGATCTTCGGAAGATCTCTGCAACGCCGTAACAGGCGGCTACGTAAGGTCCGAAGGATAGGGAAGATGCCGGGTTGCCAAACCAAGGTCTTGTTGTGGCACCGCCAATCCAACCATTTCCGATCGCGCGCAACCCGGGCTCGTGTCCCGGCCCAACATGCAATGTGAAATCTCCACTTGAGCCTTTCATGGCTTGAATGAGGCGGAAGCGATTGATCCCGCGAACTAGCTCGCTCCCAAATGGCGCTCCAACCTCGCCGCCTGGAATTACGAAAGGCTGCAGTATGGCTTCTCTAGGGCAGTCGACAACGAGCGCGCTAACGACGCCTTCAAGCCGGCAGAGTAGATTACAGGCCATCCACGCCGTATGCTGCACGGCACGTCGCTGGCTAAACTCTCCGACCTTTAAGAGGATCGCATGCGGCTCGAGTGCGTTTTCGTCCTTAGCGTAGGGGAGAGGCAGATGATGGCGAGCGCCAAACCCGGTCGTCATCTTTGCAACCTTACGAGCGTGGGAACGATTGTGAAAATCCCAGTGATTTCTGAACGCGAGAGGCGTCGCCAGCCCAGCTTCTCTCGAACATGAACTCCGCAATCACGAAGGGCCGGTCTCCTAACTGCGTGCCGCGGAACGACCACAGACACGGAACCAACGCGTTGCGAGTAGGCCGATGAGTCGTCGGTGCACGAATGGCCGATGAAGCTGCCCCCATGCGTGTGCAGCTGCGCAAGTCGCTGAATGCCGAATTTGAAAAGATGTTTTCCGGCCTCGCTCATAGCGCCAGCGGATACGCGAAACCGGCGCGATTCTCGACGAGCATTGGGTTGCGTTATCGTTGTGACTACGGAGTTGTTACCTAATCGGGGCCCGTCGAAATAGGCGATCCGCTCTACAGGGCGTGCTTCGCCGGCGAGCAGATCAAGGGCAGTGTCCCAAAGTGCCTGAGAGAGTATGATCATTCGCCGGGACCAACATAGTAAGGTTGTCTAAGCAGTGCAGCGATTCGCGTAATGGTAGCAGAAACCGTATGCCGTCCTTGTTCCCAAGTCGCGCGCTCTGTTGGCGAATGTCCCGTCTTATAATACTCGGCGGTAAAGCTGAAACAAAGCATCTGCCCCGTGGTGCCGTCGCCGAATGTGTGTGGATTGTGAAAACGCGCCCAATCAGGCGTGTTCTTCAGTATCGGCCACCATCGCGAGTTCGCAGCCACTTGCTCTAAATTCTCGGGGTCTACGAAAGCGGCAGTTGGCGGCCATCGGTCGTAGTATTCCGCACCGAGCAGCACAAAAAACGGATCGCGCGTGTTTGCGCCGTCTCGAACTGCTTTGAAACCAGCGAGAACACGCAGCGGATCCACGTCCTTGCGCGTAATCTCCAAGCCGAGCGACCCGGCCGTCTCCCAGAACTTATCTAGGTGCGCCTTGAACGTAGCAGCCGCGACCTCCGGGTCTGCTCGCTCGGGAAAGCCAAGCACAGGCTAAGCGCCACCCGTTTCGGCCGCAAACTTCCAATGTAGCCTTGGGCAGTGCCCCTTTTGGAGATACTCGCGCATTGTCAGCGTCCGGAATTGAAAGACGTCGATTCCCCGCTCGTTTGCGCACCGGAGCCGATCCTTCGAATCGTGCTTGAGGCCAAAGTCATCGTACATCTCATCGATGACCTCACCGATCCTCGTGCCACCATTAGCGCCGATCTTGACGTCCGTGCCGTCGTCTTCGTTGAAAATGCTGACGGCAAACTCGTCCTTGATTTCTCTCTTTAGCTCCGTCGATGCTGATCGCTCGGTCATCTTGTTCTCCTCTTTGCACGCAGCTTCTGGGCCGTTTGTAAGTACTAGAGATGCCTCAGGGGCAATCCAGCCCCGCTTGCCGCTATCGGCGTGGCACTCTTCCCGTATTCCTCATACAGGAGCTAAATCTCCTCTTTTAGGATGAACGCAGCGCGAGGGGCTTTCCTCCGGCAGGAGGAACCTCTCGTCCCAAATCCGGATGCCGACGCAAAGGGGTGCCTGTGTAAATGTCCGTTTATGAGACGATCGCTTCCCGACTCAGGAAGCTTCGCGAACGCGAAGCGCTCTCTCAGGAGGACCTGGCCAAAAAAGTAGGGGTCGCGCCTAACACCATCTCGCGCTGGGAAACAATAACTTATAAACCCACGGTCGACGATCTAGAAAGATTATCGCGGGCTCTGCGTGTTTCCATTTTGGAGTTCTTACCTGACGAACAAGTGCCCAGCGATCAACCGGTCAGCGCGCTGCTAAGAAGCGCCAAGGGCCTCGATAAGAATGATTTGCAAGAGCTCCGCAACTACGCAAACTATCTTCGAGTTCGACAAACGCTAAAAACTAGCCGCGGTGTTAAGCTTAAGTCAAAATCGAGATAGCCTGTGGGAAGCCGCCTTTATGAGCAAGCGCGGTTATTGGCACGCGAGGTCAGGGCGCAGTATGAAATATCAGGTCCGCGACTCACGAAGTCGCACCTAAGGGGTATCTACAAGGATCAGGGCATTAGAGTCGACTACTGGCCTTATCCGTTAAAGCATCTGCGCGGCGCGTATTTTAGGGGTGACACCGAAGCAAGCGTGCTGATAGCTAAATCGCTTCCTACGGAACAACAAATCTTTACGTTAGGCCATGAGCTCAAACACCACCTTGCGGACCGAGACTTGTCGATTTCATTTTGCGATCTCTCAAACGAGAAGTCGGTTATTGAAATAAGTGCTGAGATATTTGCTGCCGAGTTAATTTTTCCCCAAGAACTCTTTCTCGAACTAATGGCAAAGGCTGGAGTCGAACGCGACGGTTCATGCAGCGCGGATGATATTATCCATCTAAAGATGAGTTCGACCACGACATTGAGCTACGCAGGATTAGTCAAGATGGCAGAGTTTCTTTCCTATTGCGAGCGCGGAGCGTTCAGAAAGGTGCAATTTCGGAAGCGTCAGGAAGAACTCTACGGCGAACCTCTCTACAAGAGAATTCTACGACATCGAAATCAGCTTCCGCGACGGCGCGCCTAACACTTGATTGTTGACGGGCCTCGCCGTTCCGCAGCGAAACAATGAACGCCTTTAGGGCGTCCCGCTGGCCTAGCTCATCGAGCTGGCCAAGACACTCTTAACAAAACGGCCGGGCGAGAAACTGGCAACGCGCAGCTCTTAGCTGCCGTCAAGCCGTCTTTCGCAGTCGACTCCCGTCGCCTGGTTTGAACCTTGCTCAATCCCCATTTCTGATTCTACTTGCTTTCTGGCGTCTTCGCGAATACTCTTGTAGTCGTATTTCGCCGATCCATTCTGATCCTCATTATAAAGCGCCAGCGCCAGATCTTCAGTCTTATCGTTCTGCATTATGTTCCCCTCAAGCACACTCAACGTGGGTAAAAGTTCCAGAAGCAATTACTCAACTTCTGATCGTTAGTTACCACACGATAAATGCAGCCACTGATTCGTTCGCGCAGGTACCACATGCCATCGTCTTCCTCCTTGATATCGAACTCCATGTTGCAAAGAAGTACGCTGCGTAACAGGTTAGCGCAGTCATTCACGCTACGCACTACGAGAACTCCATTTGCCACTCCGGTATCGAGGTGCACCTGAATTGCCAGCGGATGTGTATTCATTAGGTTATCTGCGCGCAGGTCGTAGATATCCTTCTGAGCCGCGGCGACTGCCCGGCAAAGGCTCTGTAGGCTATCGCCTAGTTCGATTCGTACAGATTCCGCTCTCTCTCGATCAGATAACGAAGGCCATACCTTTGAAGAGCAGTACTCTTGCAACTTTTTTACGGCGGCGTCCATTGGTGATCTTGAACCGCATGAAACGACCCATCGTTCGAAGATCTCTTCCAGCGGCCGCTCGGCGAGTTTCGTTGCCAGCTCATCCACGTTTATAAAAGGCACAAAGGCTATCACGGTCTTCCCCTGAGCGAGCGTGGATGCTAACTCCGAGTCCTTGCCAAGCGTGTCTGTATCCTGGACTGAATAGACCGTGCACTTAGCGCGCTTAAGCATTAGTGCCTCGACTAGGCCCTTATTTATGCGATTACTTGCGAAACTCTGAGTCGGGTCGAAATAGCGGATATTGAGATCGTTTAACGCTCCATGAGCGTAACAGCTCCGCGATGTAGTCGTACAGCTCCTCATATTCCCACGATTTGCGCATCGATGTCGCAAAATAGACGTCCATGTGATCCCACGTGAGATAAACATCCTGATTTCGCTTGGCACGGTCCCGAACTTTATCAATGCGCTGGTCTAGCTTTAGAATCTCGGGCTCCGACTCTTTGAGGAATTTACGAAATTCATCGAGTGTTGCAGCTGGCGAGGCTGCCTTGTACGCATCGATGACCTTTGAAGGCACCGTGACGTCAGGCCAGTCGTGCCAATCGTCGCGAATCTCCCTGATGAGCGCAGCGTATCTCTCAACATCGACCGCAATTGTCTTCGCGGACAGATATCCAAGGAGGTAAGTATCATCCCGAGCGATCTTATCAATCCGCAGCAGCGGAGCAGATCGCCCTTTGAAGTCTGCGAGAAGCTCTGCTTGATCGCGTCCGACATCTCCCAGTTCCGAAGCAAGTTCCGCAACAGTACCTAGCCGCGATAGCGTTCTATAGGCAAAGACAAAGTTGCCGTAACATCGCATTGCCGTTTTCCGAAACTTCTCAATCCCCAATGGAAGCGTTCGAATTGTGCACGATTTGCCAAAAAAGTGATCGAAGAACGGCGCGTAGACACGATCCTTGTTGACAACCAATAGTAGTTCATTAAATTGCGAGCAATCGAGGCGGGCACTATCGTCCTTGAGAACTTCGCAGAGCAACGCTTTGTCGACATCGCGAAAGCCCTTAATGCTACTCCCAGTTAAGAGCTCGATTTGTTGCTGAAACTCGTCAACCTCCAAGGCTCTCCCTTTTCTGCGTCCAGCTCATTTTGCAATCGAACGCGAGTGTGGAGGTCTCCCCGATTTTACTCCGCGGCGGCTCCAGAAATCGCGGCTTGTGGAGGTCTCCCCGATTTTACTCCGCGGCGGCTCCAGAAATCGCGGCTTGTTGTGTGATCTTCTTGGCGAGCCTGGCGAACTCTTCGGGAGCGAGATCGCCGAGTGAGCTATGTGGGTGATTG
>Ga0182024_10009292_pt1 | contig 20375 bp, 19 predicted proteins | sample P32metaG_FD_120480 | JGI IMG/M metagenome (GOLD analysis project Ga0182024, IMG submission 120480) | Permafrost microbial communities from Stordalen Mire, Sweden - P3-2 metaG (Illumina Assembly) | ecosystem: Environmental > Terrestrial > Soil > Wetlands > Permafrost | place: Sweden: Stordalen... | reverse complement strand
GGTTGTAGGAGACGTTGGAGCCGAGATAGTAGCCGCGCGTGCGCAGCTCGCCCGCGGTCAGCTCCTTGTCGCCGATATTGTACAACAGCAGCGCCTGCACCGAGTTGATGTCGGCGCGGCCGCGGCGGTCGAATTCGTCCTTGATGACATCGAGCAGACGCCGATGCAGGCGCTCAACCAAGGTCAGCGCCTCCAGATAATGCGGCCGGATATGGTCGAAGCGCGCCTCACGATCGGCGGGCTCGACCGTCTTGACGACGGCTTTCATGTTGACGCCTTTCCCAAGTCAATTTTGTTTGTCGTCGACGGGCCCTGTTTCCCGTCGTGTAGCGTCACCCTAGCGATGAGGGTCTAAGATCAGTTTAAATAACACGCTAAAAATACGGTTTATTCGCCGCACTGCACGGGCGATTGCGCGTAAATTTGCAGTGAATCCTTTGATGATTCATTCACTGCGTTGCGTCCGCCTCGAAGGCGACACTAGCGTGCATATATTTCGCGAAGTTTAGCGACAACCGCCGAGATATCCGCAACCAGATGCAGCCGCGGATGCTTGAATTCGCGGGCGTGCTTGTAGACCAGATAGCGGCTGCGGGTGACCCAACCTTCGAGTTCCTTGTCCGACTGCTCGCTGCCCTCGCTCGCCGCGGCGGGCGACGGCTGCTCCTTCGGAAAGTCGGGGTTGATCTGCAGGATGAAATGCTGATCGCGCAAAACGCAGCCGAGCGCCGCCCATCCGGTCTCCGCCAGCGCCGCGAACGCCGGCGAGGTATTGTTGAACACCATGACGATGGTTTCACACCGCGCCATGTATTCGGCTTCGATGTCGCCGGCCGCATAGGTCCAGCCCTGCGGCTTCACGGGATTGTAGTAGGTAACGCCGAGCTCGGTGAGCAGCGGGATGACGTGGCGTTCGCGCCAGTCACCTTCGATGGAGCCGAACAGGACGACTTGTGGAATGGCGCTCATGATCGGACGTGCGAGGCAGGCCTGTTAGATGGTGGGGGAGGTAGGACTCGAACCTACGAAGGCGTAAGCCAGCGGATTTACAGTCCGCCCCCTTTGCCACTCGGGACACTCCCCCGCAACGCGTGCAGGCGCAAAAAAGGCCGGCGAACCGGCCCGCGCGCGCTATATGGTTGGGGCCTCACGCCTAGTCAATCGAAATTGGGCCTAATTGCAAGAGAGCGGCATTGCAAGAGAGCGGCCGCGTGACAAAGGGTGCGCCCGCGTGACAGAAGCAGGCCATGCGCGAACGTCAATGGCCGTCGAAGCCACGCCCGCAGCGCCGTCACGGCCCTGGTCACGGCTCTGGGGGCGCTGCGCGGCGCGAGCGGCTCGACGATACCGTCACGCTTTACGGCTGGCATACCGTTACGGCCGCGCTCGCCAATCCGGCGCGCCGCATCCGCCGGCTGCTCGCGACCGAGAACGCGGTGCGGCGCCTCGCGGAAGCGGGCATTACGCCCGCGGTGGCGCCGGAACTGGTGCGGCCCGATGCCCTTGCGGCGCGGCTCACACCCGATGCCGTCCATCAGGGTCTGCTCGCCGAGGCTGATCCCCTGCCCTCGCCCGATATCGAGGACATGGCGGCCTCCGGCATCGTGCTGGTGCTCGACCAGATCACCGATCCACACAATGTCGGCGCCATCCTGCGCACGGCCGCAGCGTTCGCGGCGACCGCAGTCGTCACCACCGCGCGCCACAGCCCCGAAGCGACCGGCGTGCTCGCCAAGTCCGCCTCGGGCGCGCTCGAAGCGGTGCCGATCGTCACCGTGCCAAATCTTGCGCGCGCGCTTGCGGCGCTCAAGGAGCGCGGCTTCCTTGTCGTCGGGCTCGACAGCAGCGCGAGCGAAGACCTCGCCGCGATCGAACTCAGACCGCCGCTCGCCCTCGTGCTCGGCGCGGAGGGCAAGGGGATGCGGCAATTGACCGGCGCGACGTGCGACCGCCTGGCGCGGCTCGATCTGCCCGGCGCGATCAAGAGCCTAAATGTTTCCAATGCCGCGGCGCTCGCCCTCTACATCGCGCGCCGCGCCGTGCCGTCGCTTGACGACTGAAAAGCACGAAGGCCCGCACCAGGCGGGCCTTCGCAAATTGTGACTCAGCGAAACCGCTTCAATCAACGCCAGCGACGAACGCCCCGCCAACGCACGCCCGGCGCGTAGTGGGCATGCATGTAGCCCCAGCGGGAGGCGTAGCGCGGACCGTAGTAGCGATGCCGCCAGCCCGAGCCGTAGGGATAGACGGCAGGCGCATAGGCCGCGGCCCGCGTGTAGGTGCCGTACGGAATGACGACGCCGGGTCCATCATAGACCGGGCCCTGATTCACCACGTAGAGCGACGACGGCACGCCATAGGCACCGCAGCCGCCGCAGCCGCCGCCCCAGGTGGCGACGGGTGCAGCGTAGGTGACGCCGCAGCCGCCGCAGCCGCTCACGACGATCGGCGCCGGCGCGACCGGCGTCCCGTAGACCACCGACGTGCCGCAGCCGCCGCAGCCGCCGGCATAGACGACGGGCGCGGAAACCACGCCCCAATCGCCGCAGCAGGCGAATGCGGAGGACGACAGGCCGACGGTCATGGATGTGGCAATTGCCAAGAAGGTAGCGCGATAGACGGACATGGTACTCCCTTACTGAACGGCCCCCGAGGAGGCGGATGGCGGCAGGCCACGGGCGTGGTCTGCCGGATGAGCTAGAACCGGTGATGCCTTTCACCTTGCCGGGCGGCGTCGCGCGGAACGCGCGGGACGGCCCCAACGTGCGGTGGATTGTTCGGTTGATTGGTGCCGCCTTCGTCCAACTCGGAGTGGCTCGACCAATTGCGATAATAGGTCGGCGCCGGAGGCGGCAGAGGACGATCGGGCGGCGGCACGATTTCGTGGCGGCCATAGCCTGGACGCCGGCCAGTCGCCGGATAATAGCTGGGCGCGAAGTACGGAGCGGCCGGCGCGAGCGGGTTCAGGATCACGGTCGGCGTCACCTGGCCGGGCCGATTGAGACCGAATTCGCCCTCAACCACCGCCCACGAGGCGTCGACCCCGTTTATGATCACGGGAACGCCGGCCTTGCCGGGCACGACGAATACCGGCCCTTTCTGGGCGAGCGCGGGGGAAGCGCTCACAGCCAAAACCAACGCCGCGGGAACGAAACGCATGTACAACCCGAAAGCTGCGGAAACCTGCGGGTAACTGTACGAACCTCGTGGGGCCAATTCGTTTACAACAAAGGCACCGCACTTCTTAATTGTGCGGTAGCATTAACCATCTGCTACCGGGCGGACCGGCCAACCTCGCGCCTCGCCACGGCTGGCCTGGCGCCCTCCCCCGGGTCCCGGTTCGGCGCCGTCCTCCGCAAGGACACGACTTTCGGCTTACGACCTCTGGCGGACAGACACGGCCACCGGCGGCGGATTAGCGTTGCGGCGGGGCCGCTTCGATGTGGCGATCGATCCGCCACGGGCGATACGGAGCCGCTCCTAACGACGACAAATCAGGGGGTTACGCCCATGACCACAATGGCTCTGAATCCGCCGCGCTCGGGAGGCATGACGAGCGAGGAACGCCTCGTCATCTTCGCATCCTCGCTGGGTACCGTGTTCGAGTGGTACGACTTCTACATCTACGGCACGCTCGGTGTGTTCCTGGCGAAATACTTCTTCTCCAACGTGCCGGCGAACGTCGGCTTCATCTTTGCGCTGCTTGCGTTTGCCGCGGGCTTTGCGGTTCGTCCGTTCGGTGCGCTGATCTTCGGCCGGCTCGGCGACATGATCGGCCGCAAGTACACCTTCCTGATCACCATGTCCCTGATGGGCATCGGCACGTTCTTCATCGGCGTGATACCCGGCTATGCGACCTGGGGCATCGTCGCGCCGATCGTGCTGATCGCGCTGCGCCTGGTGCAGGGCCTCGCGCTTGGCGGCGAATACGGCGGTGCGGCGATCTACGTCGCCGAGCACGCGCCAGCGAACAAGCGCGGCTATTACACGTCCTGGATTCAGACCACGGCGACGCTCGGCCTGTTCATGGCGCTGCTTCTGATCCTCGGCATCCGCACCTGGATGGGCGAAGGCCCGTTCGGCGACTGGGGATGGCGCATCCCGTTCCTGCTGTCTGCGATCCTGCTCGGGGTATCGATCTGGATCCGGCTCAAGCTCAACGAGTCGCCGCTGTTCCGACGCATGGTCGAGGAAGGCAAGCAGTCCAAGCGGCCACTGTCGGAAGCCTTCGGCGAATGGAAGAACCTGAAGATCGCGATTCTTGCGCTGTTCGGCGCCACGGCCGGTGAAGCCGTGGTGTGGTATGGCGGCCAGTTCTATGCCCTGTTCTTCCTGACCCAGACCTTGAAGGTGCCGGCCGTCACGGCGTCGATTATGATCGCCATCGCGCTCGCGATCGGCACGCCGTTCTTCATCGTGTTCGGCGCGCTCTCGGACCGCGTTGGCCGCAAGCCGATCATGCTCGCCGGCTTCGCGCTCGCCGCGGTGACGTACTTCTCCATATTCCAGGGCATCACGCACTTCGCCAATCCGAAGCTCGAACAGGCCCTGGCGACGGCGCCGGTGACGGTGACCTCAGATCCGGGCGAATGCTCGTTCCAGTTCAAGGCGACGGGCACGGAAAAGTACACAACCGGCTGCGACAACATCAAAGCCGCGCTCGTCAACCTCTCGGTCAACTACAACAACGTCTCGGCGCCGACCGGGACGAAGGCCAGCGTCAAGATCGGCGATCAAACGATCGCCGCCGACACGCCCAGCCTCGCCGCCGCCATCGCTGCGGCGGTGAAGGCCCACGGCTATCCGGCAAGCGCCGACCCGAATGACATCAACTACGTGATGACGGTGGTAATGCTGGCTATCCTCGTCCTCTACGTGACCATGGTGTACGGGCCGATCGCCGCCTGGCTGGTCGAGATGTTTCCGACCCGCATCCGCTATAGCGGGCTGTCGCTGCCCTACCATATCGGCAACGGCTGGTTCGGCGGCTTCCTGCCGGCGACCGTGTTCGCCATCGTCGCCGCCACCGGCAATATCTATTCGGGCCTGTGGTATCCGATCGCGGTCGCCGCGATGAGCTTTGTGGTCGCGCTGCTGTTCCTGCCCGAAACCAAGGACGTCGATATCTCCCGTATGTGACGGGACGTGGCGAGACGCGGGGCAGAATGATCATTTCTGCCCCGCACTCTACGGGTGCAGGCTCTAATCTAATGTCCAGGCCAGATCAGGCGCCGTGAGAGGAAATTGCGCAACGCGCAGGCGCCGGCGCACAACAGCGCGAACGCGAGCGCCGCGCCGATGATTTCAGGAAAACTGGCCACCAATCTCTCGGCCGCGTTTGCGCTCGCGAAAGTCGTCTCGCGCAACGGGCCGATCGCCTTGAGCGTGGCGGCGAGTGCGCCGAGGCCGGCGCCATAGGCCGCGCCGCGCGCGACACTCCACGCCCGCGCCTTGTCGCCGGAGATGTAAAGTGACGGCAGCGGCATGGATCTTCCGGGCTATTGCCTAAAAACCTGCCCTATTCGGCAGCCTCGGCATGGGCCGCCCGAGGCGCGCGAACGCCGGCAAGGTCTGGCAGCACCAGGCGCACGATCTCGGTTTCGTCCCGCGCCACGATGTCGGTCTCTTCGCCGTCGTCGAGATGCCATGCCGTGAATTGCCGATAGGGCGCGTCGTGCACGATGCCGGAACCGGCAACGACGAGATAGACGCTGCGCCCTTGGGCGCGATAGGTCGCCCCGCGCGCCAGTTTGACGAGCGCTGCCCCGCACAGGCGTTCCGTGAAGGTACCGAGCGGCTTCTGCGCGACGCCCGGCATCGTTTCGACGGCAAGCCATTCATAATTGGCCGTGTCGAGCATGATCGGATCGCGATAACGCGGCTTGGGATATTCCATGCGCTGGCCGTTGATGTGCTCCCAGATCGCCTGATAGCCGTCGAGGTTGCGGCGGCCCTCGACGTCGTCGTTGCGGCGGAAAATGCCGTCCTTGAACGTGCCGAATTTCTTGAGCTCCTCGGTGCCGGCGGAAACCTCGTCCCGCGCCAGGTATCCGCTGCCGCTGGCGCCGCCGAATTGCAGCACCGCGGTGACCGAGCGGCCCTCGGAGCTCTGCGGACCATAGGCCGCGCCCTCCGGAAAATAGCCGAACGTGCCCGCCGTCATCTTGCCGTTGCGGTCGAAGTTCATCGTGCCTTCGACTTGGTAGCGGAACTGATCGAAATTGTGCCGGTGCCGCGGCGAGGCAAAATCGCCCTCCTGCCGACCGACGTTAAATTGAAAGTTGCCCAGCGTGCCGGGCTCGCCGTTGAGCAGGTGACGGTAGTGAAACATGCCGCCGCGATGCTGCAGGCCGCGCTTCCACTCCACCTCGTCGCCATGGATGATCTTCATGGGTCTCGCTCCTTGGACTGGCGTTCCCTTGCGTTGCCGAACCGTCAAGCGTGCTCCGGGTCGGGCCGCGGCCACGTCGCGATCCTAGTCGGTCTTCATCCGTCTGTCAGGTAGCTCCTTCGGCCGAACCCTCGCGCGCTGCCCCCCTTGCCGAACTTGCCGCAACAGGCCCGCGCTGGCCGACGCGCGAATACTCCACTAACATCCGCCGGGTCAGCGTTGGGCATTGGCGCCCGCGAGCCGTTCGCGCTCGCCGGATGGCGTGCGGCAACCTGACATCGTTTGTCGCCGCCGCGCCAGCGAGGAGCGTCAATGGAAACGGACATGCTGCATTCCGCAGCTCATGCCCTGCTCATCATCCTCGACCCGGTGCGCATGCTTTATCTGTTCGGCGGTGTCTGCATGGGGCTGGCGCTGGGCATCCTGCCGGGCATCGGCGGCGTTGCCGGAACGGCGCTGCTACTGCCGTTCACCTACAATCTCGATCCGCCGACGGCGTTCGCCCTGCTGCTCGGCCTCGGCGCCACCACGACCACGGCGGACCCGATCTCCGCCATCCTGTTCGGCGCACCAGGCCATGCCGCCTCGGCGGCAACGACGCTCGACGGCTATCCGATGACGCGGCGCGGCGAGGCCGGCCGCGCGCTCGGCGCGTCCTACATGGCCGCCCTGATCGGTGGACTCTTCGGCGCGGCGCTGATGGCGATCGCGCTGCCGGTGCTGCGCCCGATCATTCTCTACATCGGCTCGCCCGAGCTTCTCGGCATCGCCGTGTTCGGGATTTCCATGGTGGCCGTGCTGTCGGGCAATGCGCCGCTGCGCGGGCTGACCTTCGCGTGCTTCGGCATGATGCTGCGGATGATCGGCACCGACCCGCAATCGGGGACGCTGCGCTGGACCATGGATACGCTCTATCTGTGGGACGGCCTGCCGCTGGTGCCGCTGACGCTCGGCATCTTCGCGTTGCCGGAACTGTGCGATCTCGCCATCGGGCGCATGGCGATCGTGAAGGAGGGCCAGACGATCGACACCAAGACCGGGATGCTGCTCGGCGTCCAGGATTGCATGCGGCATTGGTTCCTGATCCTGCGTTGCTCGTGGATCGGCTCGGCGATGGGCGCCATTCCCGGCATCGGCGCTTCGGTGATCGACTGGATTTCCTACGGCCACGCGCTGCGCACCGAAAAGGGCGCGGCGCTGACTTTCGGCACCGGCGACGTGCGCGGCGTCATCGCCGCCGAAAGCGCGACCAATGCGCGCGAAGGCGGCGCGCTCGTTCCGACCGTCGCCTTCGGTGTGCCGTCGAGCGCCGGCATGGCGATCCTGCTCGGCGCCTTCCTCATCCACGGCCTCGTGCCGGGGCCGGAAATGCTGACCAAGCACCTCGACATCACCTATTCGATGGTGTGGAGCATCGCCATCGCCAACATTCTGGGCTCCGGCCTTTGCTTCGCGTTCAGTGGCCAGCTCGCGAAGGTGGCGACGCTGCGCTACACGGTGTTCATGCCGTGCGTGCTCAGCCTCGTCTATATCGGGGCCTTCGAATCGACGCGGAACTGGGGCGACCTGTTCTCGCTGCTGTTCTTCGGCGTGCTCGGCTGGGCGATGAAGCACTTCAAGTGGCCGCGCCCGCCGTTCGTTCTCGGCTTCATTCTCGGCGACGTGATCGAGCGTTACATGTTCATCTCGATCGAGCGCTACGGCGTCTCCTGGATGCTGCGGCCGGTGGTGGTCGTCATGTTCGCCATGGCGGGACTCAGTTTGCTGCGTCCGCTGCTGCAGGACGTTCGCGACCACGGCGGATTGAAGCGCATGCTGTCGCAATGGGGTCACCCGCAGTTTTCGACCAGCAATCTGTTCCCGGCCGCACTGCTGTGCCTGTTCGTCATCATGCTCTCGCAATCGTTTGAATGGGCGTTCGCCGCTCGCGTCATTCCGACCATCGTCGGCGTCGGCGCCATCCTGTTCTGCTCGCTCAGCCTGATCAATGACGTGTTCGGGCTGCACGAGCGCAACGGCGGCGTCGCAGCCGCCGGCGCCGACGGCAAGCGTTCACAGAAGATCCACATGGACATCGCTTCGAAGACGTCGCATCTGCCCCCCGGCATCATCCTGACGCGCGGCTTCCTGTTCTTCGGCTGGATGGCGGGCTTCATGGCGGTGATGGCCGTGATCGGCCTCATCCCGACCGTGCCGATCTTCATCATCTCCTACATGCGGGCCGAAGGCCGCGAGCCATGGAAGATCGTCATTCCGATGACGGTCGGCGTCGTGCTCCTGATCTATGTGGTATTCGACCAGTTGCTCGCGATCCCATGGCCGCCGACGCTGCTGGGCGCGTTCTTCCCGGCGTTCAAGATCATTCCGAGCGTCTAATCCGCCGGGAGACTTCCGCTCGCGTCGCGTTCCGACGATCGATGGCAGCGGCATTATATTTGAGTATTATAGCGGTTCGGCGCTACCGTACTTTGGCGGTATTGGCATAGGGACGAGTTCAGTCCGCCTCAGCAGCATGCCAATGCCATATGGTCCCACCGTCCCAACCGGAGTGAATGTCATGAGCACCAAGGAAGCGGCTGCACGCAGAGCGGCCTCGACCAATCCGCCGACCGACCTCAGCGCCGACGACACGCGCGATATTGCCGCCGCGCTGAACACCCTGCTGGCCGATGTGTTTGCGCTCTATCTCAAGACCAAGAACTTCCACTGGCACGTCTCGGGCCCTCATTTTCGGGATTACCATCTGCTGCTGGACGAGCAGGGCGACCAGCTGTTCGCCATGACGGATGACATCGCCGAACGGGTGCGCAAGGTCGGTGGCACGACGCTGCGCTCGATCGGTCAGATCGGACGCATGCAACGCATCTTGGACAACGATGCCGATTACGTCACGCCGGACGACATGCTGGCCGAACTGCGCGACGACAACAAGCAGCTTGTGGCCAGCATGCGCGAAACCCACGGGCTCTGCGACGAGCACGACGATGTGGCGAGCGCGAGCCTGCTTGAGAACTGGATCGACCAGGGCGAACGGCGCGAGTGGTTCCTGTTCGAGACCAGCCGGCGAGGCTAGCGGCCGCAACCTTACTTCAGCCGATCGCGAATCTTGTCGAGTCCGGCCTTCGCGCAGCCGTCGTCGAGTTTGGCGCCGGGGGCGCCGCTGGCGCCGATCGAGCCGATGACCTCATCGCCGAGCTTGATCACCACGCCGCCGCCGAAAAACATGACGTGCGGCAGCTTGGCGAGCGGCGCAATCGAGTCCTCGCCCTTGGCGCGCTCCGCCAAGGCGAGCGTATCGTTCTTGAACGAGACGCTCGTGTAGGCTTTGTCGAAGGCGCTATCGAGCGTATGGATGCCGGCACCGTCGCCGCGCACCGCCGCGATCGTGGCGCCATCGGCGTCGAGCACGACCGCGGTTTCGCGGTAACCCTGCCTGGCGCAGGCCGCGACCGCCTCGCTCGCCGCCTCGGTCGCAAGCGCGGCGGGAATGCGATGGGTTGGCAGCGTCTGGGCCCAACATGCGGTCGAGCCGATCGATGTCGCTGCCGCCAGAACCGCCATTGTGCACACGTGCTTCATGATCTTTCTCCTCGGTGGAAGGCTCGCGCCCGCCCAACCAGTCTCTGCACGATTTTGGAGATTTTGGCGACCTTGCGTGAGGGCGATCAGTGACCGGCACCTGACGCGGCGGCTGGCTGCGGCCGCTTCATCAGCAGTCCCAGCGCGGCAAGGCCGAGAAAAAGCACCGTCAACATGAGAAAGACGTCGGCATAGCTCATGACCGCGGCCTGGAGGCGCACCATGGCCATCATCTCGCGGAGAGCCTTCAGCTGAGCATCCGAGCCCTGGAAGCGCTCGGTCAGCCTCGACAGCATTTCGGTCGCCGGAATGCTTGCCCCATTCACCGCCTCATGCAGGCGCGCGAGGTGCAGGTCCATGCGGTTGTTGAACCAGGTGTTGATGGCGGCAAGGCCGATGGCCCCGCCAAGGTTGCGCATCAGGTTGAACAGGCCGGAAGCGTTCTTGACGCGTGCCAACGGCAGGGTCCCCAGCGCCGTGTTGGTCACCGGTATGATGGCGAACATCAGCCCGACGCCGCGGAACACCTGCGGCCACAACAGCTCCCAAAAGTCCCAGTCCGACGTGACATAGGTCATCTGCCAGGTGCCGATCGCAAACAGGATGAAGCCGGCCACCAGGATAAATCGCGGATCGAACCTTTCGTTGAGCTGGCCGGCGATCGGCGCCGTGATGAACATCACCAGGCCCGAGACGAACAGCGTCTCACCGATCATCAGCGCGTCATAGCCGCGCACCTGCGCCAGATAGACCGGAAAGAGATAGGTCAGCCCGTACAGTCCGATGCCGAGCACGAACGAGAACAGGCTGCCGACCGCGAAATTGCGATTGGCAAAGGCGCGCAGGTCGACGATCGGCGCGCGCGCGGTGAGCACCCGCACAAAGAAGACCACGGCCGAGAGCGCCGAAGCTATCGCGACCAACAGGATCGTGTTGTCGTCGAACCACTCGTAGCGCGGGCCTTCTTCGAGCACGTATTCCAGCGCGCCGAGGAATCCCGCCATGCTCAGGAGCCCGTACCAATCGAAATCCTTGAGCAGAGCGTAATCCGGCTTGTCGAAATCGACCAGCATGACCGTCGCCACGGTGACGACGATGCCCGGCACGACATTGACGAAAAACAGCCAGTGCCAGGAGAAAGCGTCGGTCAGGTAGCCGCCGACGGTCGGCCCGATGGTCGGAGCGAGCGTGGCGATCAAGCCGACGACCGGCGCGATGAATTTTTGGCGCGGCCCTTGAAATATGAAATAGGCCGACGCGAAGACCGTCGGTACCATGCCGCCGCCGATGAAGCCCTGGATCGCCCGCCATATGATCATGCTGCCGATCGAGGAGCTCATCCCGCACATGATGCTCGCCAGCGTGAAGCCGGCGGCAGACGCGGCGAACAGGACGCGCGTGCCCAGCGCCCGCGACAGGAAGCCCGAAAGCGGTATCGCGATCACTTCGGCGATCAGATACGCCGTTTGAACCCAGGGAATTTCGTCGGCCGATGCGGAGAGGCCGGCCTGTATTTCGGCGAGCGAGGAGGAGACGATCTGGATATCCAGAAACGCCATGAACATGCCGAAGCACATGGCCAGAAAGGCGAACAGCCGGCGCGGCGGGATCGGCTCGACCGCGACCGCGGCTGTTTTCGCTGGGACCTGGTCGCGCCCCGCGCGCGGTATCGGCAAGGTGGCCGTGGCGGACGTCACGATACGTTCCCTCCCCGTCAGCGCGGCGGCGCCTGCGCGGTCATGCCGGCGCTCTCGCCGGCGACCTTGGCCGGCTTGGTGTTGACGCTGACGACGACCGACATGCCGGGCCGCAACTGGCGCTGCGCGGCCACGGCGCGGGGAACCTCGACGCGCACCGGCAGGCGCTGCACGATCTTGGTGAAATTGCCGGTCGCGTTATCCGGCGGCAACAGCGAGAACACCGCGCCCGAAGCCGGCGCGAGGCTCGCGATGCGGCCTTCGATGGCGTCCTCGGGCAGCGCGTCGACGCTGATCGACACCGGCTGACCCGGGCGCAGCCGCGCCAACTGCGTTTCCTTGAAGTTGGCATCGACATAGACCTCGTCGAGCGGCACCAGGCTGGCGATGCGCTGCCCGGTCTGCACGTAATCGCCGGTCTGCACCGCGCGATTGCTGAAGACGGCGTCGACGGGCGCGCGGATGACGGTGAACGACAAGTCGCGCTCCGCCTTCGCCTGCGCCGTCTTCAATTCGTCGAGCGTGCGGCGCGCTTCCTGCTGCTGCGCCTTGAGCACGTCGAGATTGCCGGCGGCCGCGTCGATGACGGCCTGCGCGTTCTGCACCCCGGCCACCGACTGGTCGCGGTTGGCCACCGCCTGCTCCAGCGTCTGCTGGCTGGCGAACTGCCGGGCCGCCAGCGCTTGCTGGCGGTCAAACTCCGACTGCATCTTCTTGGCGGCGGCCTGCGCCGAAATCATCTGCGCCTTCGCCTGCTCGATATTGGCGCCCTGCGCGACGACCTGGTTGCCGATACGCTCGACCGTCGCCTGCTGCGTCGCGACCTTCTCGCGCGCGGCGTCGGCCGCGAGCCGGTAGTCGCCGTCGTCGATGGTGGCGATCACGTCGCCGGCATTAACCCGTGCGTTGTCCTCGATCGGAATGCTGGCGACGTAGCCGGAAATCTTGGAGGCGAGCGTGGTGTTGTGGGCGCCGACATAAGCGTCATCGGTCGAGACGATGTAGCGGCCGCTCACCCACCAGTGCGTGCCGTAGTAGCCGCCGGCCGCAAGTACGATGGCGAACGCGGTGCTGATCATGGCGCGCTTGCCCGGCACGAGCCAGGCCAGCGGCCGCCGGCGGGCGGGTTCTGCGGCTTCGATTGTGCCAACCGAACTCGCCGAAGCGGCATTCCGGTCTGGCAGACCCTCGCTGCGGCTTTCCGAATTCGTGCCTGCCGGCTCGTCGCTTTTCAAAGCGCTCGGTGACCGGCGGGAAACAATCGTCTCTTTGTCTTGTTCGCGATACATGTCGCGCTCTCCACGTGATGGCAGCTTCGGATCGGTTTGCCGGACCGCCAACCGTCCATTGACCGAACGGTTCGGTCACTGCATATAAGGACCAACAAACGGAGTCAAGATGACCGAACCGTTCGGTCAATGAAACTTGATGAAAAACCAATAACGCATTGGCGAAGCTTGAAAATCTGCTTCGCCGCGAATGGGAGAATTGAAATGAACGCCCAGGTTCAGGTCAAAGCGCCACAAACAACAGCCGATGACAGCGCCAAACGCCGGCAGATCGTCCAGGGAGCGCGGTCGATCTTTCTGGCCCAGGGTTTCGATGCCGCCAGCATGAGCGACATCGCCCGGGCCGCCGGCGTGTCAAAAGGCACGCTCTACGTCTACTTCGACAACAAGGAACAGCTGTTCGAAGCCATCGTCCACGAGGAATGCCTCTTCCACGCCGAGGGCGTCTTCAACCTCGACCCGCACGACCATGACGTCGCCGGCACGTTGACGCGGCTCGGGGCGGCCTACATCCAGTTCCTCTGCCATCCCGACAAGGCGTCCGCGCTGCGCACCGTGGTGGCGATCGCCGACCGCATGCCCGAGATCGGCAAGATCTTCTACGAAACCGGCCCCGCTGTCGGCATCGACAAGGTTGCCACCTACCTGCGCGCGCAAACGCAAGCCGGCATTCTCGCGGTCGGCGATTGCGAGGTAGCCGCAGCGCAGTTCCTGGATGCGTGCAAGTCGACAGTATTCATGCCGGTCATGTTCAATTTCCGCGAAGCCCCTGAATTGGAGCGGATCCGCTACGTGGTGGGCATTGCGGTCAAGGCGTTCATGGCCGCCTACCGCGCGACGGCTGATCGCTAGACGATCGCGCCCCCGACGGGCCCGTCCCCCCCGCCCCGCGCCAAAGCCGGCAGCGCTCGGCTATTGGGTCAGTTCGGCCGAGGCGGCGGCAAAGTCGGCCTTGATGCGCTCGTCGTCGGTGAAACAGGCAGAAACCTGCCCATGCCGGCGCGCGGGTCTGTACGCCAGCTCGGATCCTGGACGTACAGCAGTTCGAGAGCCTCCTGAGCGCGCGCACGCTCGCCGGTTTTCGCCGCGACAAGCACGCTGAGCATCAGGCCGAGCGGATGGTGCGGGTTCGTGATCCGACTGACCTCGACCGCCGCGGCCGCGAGATCGCCTTTGAGATAGGCCGCAAGCCCCACGATCGGGTGGTAACGCCCCGGCAGCGCCAGACTGTCGCTGGCGACCAGACGGATGAGGGTGGCGCCTTCATCGATCTCGCCGAGCGCAATGAGCAGGAAGGCATGGCTGAAGACGATGGTGCGATCATTCGGATTGAGGCGCAGCGATCTTTCGCCTGCGGCCCGCGCCCCCTCAAGGTCGCCGCGCGCCATCAGCACGTTCTGGAGCACGCACTGCGCAAGCGCGCTGGTGGGCTTGACGTCGACCGCGCGCGTGACCGTCTCGAGCGCCCGATCGAGCGCGCGCGCATCGCCCGGCCGCCCGGTTATGCCGAACTGATATTCGCGCAGATCGAGGCGCGCCAACTCCTCAAAACTCGTCACCCATTCCGGGCTGTCGGCGGCGGCCCGTTCGAGGCAGGCTCTAACCGGCCGATACTGTGCAACATCGAAGCTGCGCAAATAGCTGTAGGCGTCGAGCATGCAGCGATAGGGATCGTCCATGGTGCTCGCCAACGCGCGCTTGATACGCTCGCGGGCCTGGATGACCCCAAATGGCTGCAGCCATTCGATCGCCCCATCGCCGATCATGCGGGATTGGCTTTGATAGGCGCCGTCGCCGGATTCGTAGGTCTTCGACCAGGCGATCGTATTGTCGGAAGCGTCGCGGAGCTTGATTGCGATGCTGACCGAACCGCCGACGTTGTAGTGCGCGGCGATCACCACGCGATAATCGGGCCCGGCAGCGGACGTGCTGGTGCGCGGCGGCGCATCGATCACCGTCACGTCGTCGAACCGCGCCAAAGCATCGATCAATCGCTCGCGAAACATCGTGGCGGAAATCGAGGTCGGCGCCGGCGTCCCGGACGCGATCAGGGGCTCGACATAGATGACTGGCGTGATCGTGCTGCGTCGCGACGGGGACGGCGCGGCCCCGCCGGACGGCGCCAGCGGAAAAAGCAAGCCGGCATTCGGGCCTCCCGTGAAAGGCCGGTCGATGTCGAACAGCACCTCAAGCACCGCCAGCAAGCCGATGCCATAAAGGGCATATCGCCAGAATTTTGCATGCCTCCGCAGCCCGGCGACGATGCTCGCCGCGGCACGCCCGCTACGGCCCTCGGCCGCGGCCATGTGCGCCGGCACGCGGTGTGGCTGGCGGTGGAACGCCGGCACATAGCCGCCGCGCGGCAGTTCGATGACAAGGGGATCATCGCGCCCTACCCCGGCATAGTAGCGGGCGAGCGCGTCACGCAGCCGCCGGGCCTCGACCCGCACGATCGGATCACTCTGCGGATCGAAATCGGCGTCGCGGCCGAGCGCTTCGACCGCAATGGTGTAGCCCTTGATTCGATCGCCGTTGCCCTCGAGCTCGGCATTCACCACGAAGCGCAGAAACGCCGCGAGCCGCGGCGAATCGCGAAACACTGCGCTGGCGACGATGCGGGCGAGCTCTACGCGAACCTCCTCGGCGCCCGCGGCGACGGGGACGGTTCGCAGATGCTCGCGGCGGTTGGCGGAACCAGCCTCCTGTTCGCTCATTCCTGTTGCTTCATAGCTACCAGGCAAGCCACGGGGATGAGCGGCCATCCCGCGGTGTTGCAGCGACCACCTGAAAGTTGGATGACAGGAAAGTGGGGTTGACTTAGCCGACCTACCGGACTCCCCTTCAGAACCAACAACTCTGCAGCGCAAGTTCCATCGCGGGGCTCTCAAGTTTGCATATATCAGCCCGGACACAGTTTGCCATGCAATAAATTCGCGCGACATTTGATGCGTTGTGGATAACCGCGTGCACGAGTGGTAAGCACGCCGAAATCCCTGCAGGCGATCGCTCAGCCGCGCCGCCGCCGTCAGATCGTGAGTTGCTCCGGGATCGAGGATGTCTGTCCAGTGTTGGAGGTTGGTTTGACTGTTGCCCTGCGAAATCACGCCGGCCCCGATTCCGACCGATTGCTGATCCGATGAATGAGCAAGCTTCGCCGCCGCAGGTCCGCGACACGCCGGCAGATAAGGCAGCGATCAATCGACTGCTGCTGTTCTTCGCGGTGGTCTATGTGGTGGAAGGGCTCGGGCAGGTCGGCGGCCTCATCAATCAGCCGCTCAATTACTATCTGAAAGAAGTGCAGGGCTGGACGCCGGTCCAGGTTACCGCCTTTGTCACGCTGTTCAATCTGCCTTGGATCATCAAACCAATTTATGGGCTGATTTCCGATTTCGTGCCGCTGTTCGGCTATCGCCGTAAAAGTTACCTCGTCATCGCCAACATCGCCGGGATCGGCGGATTCTTATGGGTCAGCCAGGCGACCGCACCCGGCGAACTCGTCATCGCGCTCTCGGTGACGGCCTACGCCATGGCGATTTCGAGCACGCTTTGCGGCGCCGTGCTGGTCGAGAACGGGCAACGGCTGCACGAGAGCGGCGCGTTCGTCAATCAGCAGTGGCTTTGGTTCAACGTCGCCGCCATGTTGGCCGCGATCCTCGGCGGCGAGCTGGTCCAGTATCTGTCACCGACCGCTGCGCTGCATACTGCCGCCGCGATACTCGCCGTGGTGCCGCTTGCCGTCATCGCCACGACATTGTTGCTCATCCAGGAACAAAGAGTATCCGTCAATGTCCAGGGCATGAAAGACACGCTCCATGGCCTTGCGGCGTCGTTCAAGAGACGAGAATTGTGGGTCATCGCCATCTTCGTGTTTCTCTATTATTTCAGCCCCGGACTGAACACGCCGCTCTACTACACGATGACCGACAGCCTCAAATTCTCGCAGAGCTATATCGGCATTCTGGGATCGATCTCGTCGGCTGGATGGGTCGTGGGCGCCCTGCTCTATCACCGGCTGTTCGATCGCTTGACCCTGAAGAACCTGCTCAACCTGAGCATCGCGCTCGGCACGCTGTCGACGGCGGCCTTCATCCTTCTCTCGAACGAGACCTCCGCCGCGATCATTTACTTCTGCGCCGGGTTCTCGGCCATGCTCGCGACCGTGGCGACGCTGACGCTGGCGGCCGACTACTGTCCGCCGCGCGCTGAAGGGTTTGCCTTCGCCGTCCTGATGTCGGTCATCAACCTTTCGACGACGCTCGCTGATAATGTCGGATCATTGCTGTACACGCACCTGTTCCACAACGAACTGCCGCCGCTCATCGTCATAGCGGCAGCCTCCACGGCATTTGCCTTCGTGCTGGTCCCGTTCCTGCGGCTCGGCGACAAGCGCCAGGGAACGCCCGCCGGCGCCGTTGCCCGGCCGTAACGGCCGGATCTGCCGGACCGACGGGAGCGGCCGCGGCGGCGGCGCTTGCCCCGGGCGGGCGGCGGAGGTTGAATGGCGCATCCGGGGACGCGCAACCGAATGCTTTCGGCGGGGACAGGCAATATGAACGGCAACGACATCGATATGCGGCTATTCGCGAAATACTCCGGCGCGGCCATCAATTTTGCGGCGGGCAGCATCGTGTTCAACAAGGGCGATCCGGGCTCCTGCATGTACGTGGTGCAGTCCGGCGTCGTCGAGATGGTGATCGGCGACAAAGTGATCGAGGTCTGCGGCGCCAACGAGGCGATCGGATTCATGTCGATGGTCGACAGTGCGCCGCGCTCCTCGACCGCGCGCGTCAGGGAGGCCTGCGAACTTTCGGTCATCGACCAGCGCAAGTTTCGTTTCATGGTCGACGAGGTGCCGAATTTCGCGCTCTACATCATGGGCGCGATGGCGCGGCGCATCCGCGGCATGGGCCAGGCGATGTAGCGTGGTTGGCATCGCGCGGCTCGAGAATGCCGCGCAACCTCAATTCTGAAAAAACCGGTTCTTCGGACGCGGCAGGCCAAGGTTCTCGCGCAGCGTCATGCCTTCGTAGTCGCGCCGGAACAGGCCGCGCCGCTGCAGTTCCGGAACGACCCGGTCGACGAAGTCGTCGAGCCCGCCGGGCAGATACGGGAACATCACCGTGAAGCCGTCGGAGCCTTCGGTCAAAAGCCATTCCTCCATCTCGTCGGCGATCGTTTCGGGCGTGCCCACCATGGCGAGGCCGGAAAAGCCGCCGAGGCGCTGCGCCAGCTGCCGCACGGTCAAATTCTCGCGCCGGGCGAGCGCGATGGCGCGCTCGCGTCCGCTCTTCGAGGCGTTGCTTTCCGGAATATTTTCCGGCAGCGGCCCATCCGGGTTGAATTTCGAGGCGTCGTGGCCGAGCGCGATCGACAGCGATGCGATGGCATTGGCGTAATCGACCAGGCTGTCGAGCTTCTGCCGCGTCGCCCGCGCCTCCTCGACCGTATCGCCGACCACCACGAAGCAGGCCGGCAGGATTTTCATGTCCTCGCGCGAGCGGCCGAGCTTTTCCATGCGGCCCTTCACATCGGCATAGAACTGCCGGCCGGCGGCAAGATCGCTCTGCGCGGTAAACACCGCTTCCGCGGTCTCGGCCGCGAGTTGGCGGCCGGACTCCGAGGCGCCTGCCTGCACGATCACCGGCCACCCCTGGATCGGCCGCGCGATATTGAGCGGGCCGCGCACCGACAGGTATTTGCCCTTGTGATCGAGCACATGCAGCTTTGCCGGATCGAAAAAGATGCCGTGCTCGACGTCGCGGATGAAGGCGTCATCGGCCCAGCTGTCCCACAGCCCAGTCACCACGTCATAAAACTCGCGGGCGCGGCGGTAGCGCTCGCCATGCTCGACGTGCTCTTCCAGCCCGAAATTGAGCGCCGCGTCCGGATTGGAGGTCGTGACGATGTTCCAGCCGGCGCGGCCGCCGCTGAGATGATCGAGCGAAGCGAAACGCCGCGCGATGTGATACGGCGCGTCGAACGTGGTCGAGCCGGTGGCGACGAGCCCGATCCGCTCGGTCACCTGCGACAGCGCCGACAACAGCGTGAACGGCTCGAACGACGTCACCGTGTGGCTGCGCTTGAGCGCGTCCATCGGCATGTTGAGCACGGCCATGTGATCCGCCATGAAGAACGCGTCGAACTTGCCCCGCTCCAATGTCTGGATCGCGCGCTTCAAGTGCGCGAGGTTGAAATTCATGTCCGGCCAGGCGCCGGGATAGCGCCAGGCGCCGGTATGGATGCTCGCCGGGCGCATGAACGCGCCGAGGTGCAGTTGTCGGGCCGGGCTCATGCCGGGTTTCCTCTCTTGACGGACCCCAATGTAGGGTTCCCCAATGTAGGGCGCCCATCGTCAATGCGGAAGCGAGCGCCGGCGCCGGTCGGTCCTGCGCGCTGCGCCGCGCTCGCCGGTCGTTGGACTTGCAATTCGGGCTGCCAAGCGCCAGCGTGCCGGCCACGAAAGCAATAAACATTGGAGCGCTTCTAAATGTCCAGCACTGCACCGGCGACGGCCCACGACGTCGCTGCCGAAACACCCGATCCACGCGCGCCGCGCCGCGTGCGTCATGAGGCCCGCCGGCGCACGCTCACGATCAAGCAGGTTGAAAAAATCGCCGCGCACATGATCCGCATCACGCTGACCGGCGATCTTGAGGGTTTTGTCAGCCTCGGTTTCGACGATCACGTCAAGCTGTTCTTCCCGGACGGCACGATCAACGCCGAGGGCGCGCCCAGCGTGCTGGGCCGCGATTTCACGCCGCGCCGTCACGACCCGGCCGGCAACACGCTGGAGATCGACTTCGCCATCCATGACGCCGGGCCGGCGACCCGCTGGGCGGCGCAGGCGCAGGCCGGTCAGCAATTGGCGCTCGGCGGCCCGCGCGGCTCCTTCATCATTCCGACCGCCTACGACTGGCACCTTTTGATCGGCGACTAAACCGCACTTCCCGCCATCAGCCGGCGGCTCGCCGAACTGCCGGCCGGAAGTCGCGCCGTTGTCCTCGCCGAGGTGGACGGCCCCGCGGACGAACTCACATTCAAGACGGCGGCAAATGCCACCGTCACCTGGGCCCACCGCAACGGTGCTGCACCCGGCGTGAGCGAGCCGCTCGCCAAAGCTTTGACCATGCTCAAACGGCCTGCCGGCGACTTCTATGCCTGGGTCGCGTGCGAGTCGCTCCTCGCCAAGACGCTCCGGCGCCAACTGATCGCCGACCACGGCGCCAATCCCAAATGGATGCGCGCCGCCGGCTATTGGCGCCGCGGCGCGGTCGCGGTGCATGAGGTGCACGACAGCTAGCCGCCATTATGCAGCGCTTTGACGCTTACGCCGCGCACGCCAGCGCGCACGCGTGATTGTTTCCGGTTTTGCTTGCTTGCGGACGCACCGCATCCTCTCCGGCAATGAGCCAGAATGCG
>Ga0182024_10009291_pt1 | contig 20377 bp, 19 predicted proteins | sample P32metaG_FD_120480 | JGI IMG/M metagenome (GOLD analysis project Ga0182024, IMG submission 120480) | Permafrost microbial communities from Stordalen Mire, Sweden - P3-2 metaG (Illumina Assembly) | ecosystem: Environmental > Terrestrial > Soil > Wetlands > Permafrost | place: Sweden: Stordalen... | reverse complement strand
TGAAGCGGAGAGCTGGAAGGATTATCGATTGGAGACATTCGAGGAAATAATCAAGGAAGGTAGGAAATTCGGTGTATTTGTAACGATTGCTAGTCAAAGACCGAACGACATTTCGCCCACGATCACATCGCAGGCCCATAACTACTTCATTCACAGACTGTTGAACGAGTGGGACCTAAAAGCAATTGCAAGTGCCGTTTCGTATATCGACCGGATTACGGAGGAGTCCATACCGACATTGCCCACGGGAACCTGCATTTTCAGTGGCATCGCGAGCCAGATGCCGTTGAAGATAAACGTAAAACCCCTTCTCGGGGATGCTCGACCGCAGAGTGAAACACGCAAATTCAGCGTCATTGTTCCACCAGCGTGATCGAAGAGCCGCCCGGAGCTATGCTGCGCTACGACGGGCGGCTCACCCCCCTCAACTTGCCTTCACATTGTAAAGGCTTTCATGGCTTTTCCCCTTGCGCGCTTGCTTTTATTTGGGCGCGGGACCGGGCCTGTTGGCACGGGTGGCGAAAAGCCCCACTTCTCGCAAAGAACGCGAGAACTGAGGCACCCGGCAGGGCAAACCCGAGCAGTGTCACGTTCTCGCGACATGAAAGATTCAGCTACCGCTGCAAAATTGAGGAGTCAATTTCAATCGTCACGGTGCCGTTAATTCCGTCGTACACCATCGTGCCATACTCCAACAACTCCCGCCCAATGATACCGATGACCCGTCCCGGCGCCTCATCCTTGAAAATAGCCATGAGGCGGTCGTGCATGTTTTTGATGCCCGTGACTCCGCTTAATCTCACGTGAGAAGCCCGCATTCTTTGTGCCAGTTGGCACATGTTCGGCTGCGACGACGATCTTGACGGTGTAGTGATCCTCGTTAGATGCAGTATTGAAGCCTTGTACCTCGTGTCTTCCATCTGGCTTGAGACCAAGTTCCGCAGCGACACTCGCGTCTATGGATGTGCCCAACGCACCATCGTCGAAAAAGAACAACCCTTTGACGCCCTTCTGGGCGATTTCATTCATCGGAGTGCTTGGTGAGGCGATCCATCCGCCGCCGAGGACGCCAAATTTCTTCAATAGGTCTCGTGTTGTTTTGATCGTGATCCTGAATTCAGTAGTCATCTTTTGACGCTTCCTCTAGATGAAGCTGAAAAGCCGATTGCTGCTGCCGTAACTTTGACGAACCAGCTTTTCTACGATCACCTTTTGGCGATCAATTCGGTACCACTCAATGGCAGCTTCCTCGTCTGTTCGCCCGTACGCCAAAACATTTTTATCAGCATCTTCAATTGTGAAGGATCCACCAGCTTCCTTGAGCGGACGAACAAACATGTGTGTGTTGTCCGCCATGGAAGTCCCCGGTCTATAGTAAGAAACATTCGCGATGGGGTTCGTGGCGTTAGGCGGTGGGAACCCCTGTTTCAATCTAAGCGAGTCAGACAGTCAGACCAACCGCCTATAATCGGGCATTGTGCTGAAAAAATATCCTTGTCCGCAATGCGGCGCAGATTCTCCCGTTGTTCAATTTATGGGGGAAGAAGTCTTGATTCCTGACGCCGAGGTTGGAAAACTACTAAAACGCAAACCCTCTCTCGGTATCGTGGGCCGTCATTACCAGGTGGAATGTCCAACCCACGGCAAAGTTTGGCGGTTTACCACCGGCCACCACGTTACGAGCGTCCCTAAAGGTCGCAAAAAACGTAAGAAACGCTGAGACGATTCGCGATGCGAATCCGACATTCTTCTATTTACTCGACCATTTTCTTTGCACAACCTCTAGCCGGCCTCCGGAGCCTTGGATATTCGGACCTACCTGCATATGTTCCTCCCCGACGAATTCGTTGTTGAAGTCGTCACGTACGTATACCTGCACCAGGTCGCCCTTGCTTGCCTTGTGTATATCGCTCGCAATGCCATCGACCTCGATGCTCGCGCTACGTTTTAGCAAGACCGGCCGCTTGTTTATTCTGGCTGGCATATCAGCAACCTTGAAGCCCCAGAATTGCAAGTCAACATTCCCTTGATTCGAAATGCTGGCTTTCGTTCCTGAGAACGAAAAGTTCATGGTGATTTGCGACATTCGCCCGAGTTCTACCGCAAGTCGATCATTCATCGATTGCATGATCGATTGCTGCGAGCTAAGCGTTTGTGCCGTCGCCGCCGTGCTTTCTTGAAGTTTGGACAGCACATCTTGCGTTTTCCCCAACGCGGACAGTTGCTGATTAACCTCTTGGGTTTGCTGGCGCTCACCCCAAACTGCCAAACCTACAGCCGCGAGAAGCTCTAACCCGATTAAGAAAATCACAATCAGTTCCATCAAAAAATCACGGTTCGCGATTTTCGAGTCCTCTCGACGCCCGAGTTCTTGCATGTAAAACTGTGCTTCGAGCACAAGCTGCGGTTTATCGGCGCCGCCTACACCACTGCTACCATACAAATCAAAACACCTCTTCGCCTCCTTCCTGAGATCCTCATTCGTCGCTGCTTCGAATTCGTCGAATGTCATTTGCGTTCATCTCCTTCACTAGCTCTTTTTCCTCGAAGCCTTAACATCGCAAGATGAAGGCGTGGATCGAGATCATCGCTGGCTTTGAAGACTTGAAGAAAGTAACAGAATTGATAAAGAGTCTCGCGAAAGTATGAAAGAATAAGCGCCTTGGAGGGCCTATGCCACCAGACAACTTACCGGCATCGAGCGAATGTAGGGACTTCGCGAAACAACTTGTGCTCTATGCCGATGCCATCACAGCGTTTTCGTTCGTACAAGCCCTCGGATTCATTTATCTTCTAGCTCACGGCGATTGTTTCACAAAAAATGTCCTCCAAACCCCCTGCCTTCCCATAGTCGGAAGTATCGTCGGAAGTGTGATTTATTTCTTTCTTGTGCTCGGATGTCATCTCGGAGAGAGAAGTATATTCACGACGTTGGCCAAAACTCCACCCAGCCGTCTCGTGACTTGGACTTGGGGTGTCAGATACGGAATTATCATCCTCGGCCTTATCTTCACCCTGACAGTTTTATGCTTAGTAGCATCAAGCTCTGTCCTTGTGGTCGATTGTCACCCGAAATAAGACGCCCAGGTCAAAGTCCGCCGCGATTCGCGCCTAGCTTTCCTTCCAGCCATCCGCAATGTTACCTGCGCCGCGACTTACGATGTAGGGCTGATGAGATAACAGTGTCAGCTCCTTTCCTCCGAGCCTTGGTCGCTTGAGCGCTTCCAAGTCTACTCGCCCGCAAGGAGCCGACACGGTTATCTCATCAGCCCTAGTCGAAAATCAGTGACTAATAGCCAAGTAGCAAATCGTCACGCTCGGTACGGATAACGAATCCGCTCTCCTTGAACCTTGGGGACTACGAGATCTTCTAGACGCTGGCCTAGGCGCGCTGTGCGGTTAATTTCATCTTCAGTGCTAGCGATCATCATTTAGACGTCTCAGAAAAGGAAGAGACGATTCTGGGTCGCGGAGACTTCCACGGGCGTCGAGCATCCTTCGTCGTCATTCGCCACGTAGTTGACCCGGCTGCTTACGGGATAGCATCGCATCAGCCGAGCTTCATAGGGCTTCAACATGTCGGACACCACTCTAACTTCGTGCATCCCCGGATCGAGCCACCGATCGTAACAATCTGGATCAAGAATGACTGGCATTCGGTCGTGGACTGCTGAAGTCACGGCATTCGGCGTTGTAGTTAGGATCGAACAGGTTTTCACCCAGCTGCCACTCGGGTCTTTCCAGCGATCCCATATTCCCGCGAACGCAAACAATTCTCCATCAGCGACCTCAAAGCAAAAAGGCTGCTTCTCTTTTCCGGTCTTCCGCCACTCGTAGAAGCCGTCTGCGGGAATCAGGCACCTGCGGGATTTCAACGCATCGCGGAACGCAGGCTTCGTGCCCGCTGTTTCCGACCTTGCGTTAATCATCTTGGCAGCGCCAGACGAGTCTTTGGCCCAGGAAGGAATCAGTCCCCAACGAAGTAGCGACAATTCCCGGACGGGCTTCTTCGGATTCTGGCGAATAATCAGGATAGGCTGAGTAGGGGAAATGTTGTAGCGAGGGTTCCAGTCTTCCTCACCCGACATGCTGGAAAAGTGCGCCTCAACAATTTGTTTTCTCCGGGAAAGTCGATAGCGCCCGCACATTGGGAGATTATGGCAGATCGGACGAACGAAACACGTTATCAATCTTCTCCATGATCTTTTCAGCCCATTGAACTGAAGCAGTAATCAACTTTTCACTGCGCGGGCTTCCTTGGGGTCCACCAAACAGATCATCCGCCGTCTGCATGTGCAGACTGGCGAGGATCGCCGCCATTATTCCTACCACCCGTTTTCGCCCTTCATCCATGAGGGGTTATCGTACACCTTTCGTCTTATATTCGCTAGTGTGGCGTGCTACCCCACGAGAAGATTTTGCCCTGGCAATCTGCTACGCGAAGTGGGCGGGTTTTCGTTCGATTTCTGCTATTCGCAGGAGCGATTCGGAGCCTTGGTTTTCGTGCTTAGGCGAGTCTCTCAGATGCAAGCCACATGCTAAAGCACCTTTAGCGAACTAAACTCCTCGCGCTTCCGCAATGGACATCGTGACTGCTGTGACACGACCAAGAATGTCCGCATCCCCTGGGTAGCGAACATGTTTGGCCTTTTTTCCAGATTGGGCCGAGGGGAGAAGAACCAGCTGGCTGCCGTCCACCTCACACCAGCTGCACATATACGTATCGCGAAGCTCTACAAAATAGATTGGCCGCTCGAATTCATCCCGCCAACCGTCAGGTTGCACTTTGTTCTGATGGGAATCGATCTGCACGAAAGAACCCGGTCGTAGAAGGGGGTAAAGTGTGTTGTCTTCGATCCCGATATACCCGTAAAAAGAATTTCGCCAGTCCATATGTTGGAGCAGCGCGACCGGAATTTCGCCCCAGCTCTCAAACATCCGCGCGACCAAATTGGTACTCCCAAAGTCGACCTTCTCTCGCAATTCCAGCGGGACCACGAGGGTGCTCGGCGCGCCTCCAAGCGTGGGCGTCACCAAGTATGTGTGCGGTAATCCCACAAGTGCCTGTTCGGTGCCGGCGTCGCGGATGTCAACACCGAAGAACGACAAAACGTCGTCGAGGCCCAGCCTGTAGATCAAGCTCAAGCTTTTAAGTCTGTAGATATTGGGCTTTAATTTTCCAGCTTCGATATCGCCTAGCCAATTGCGAGAGATGAAGTAGTCAGGTGCGTTTTTCTTGAGGGCGATTTCACGGCTAAGGTGTTCCACTTCGCGCATGGAGAGACGCAAGAGTTTCCGTACAGCTCTTAGCCGCTTACCCGCATCCGTGGCCGATAACATCGCACTGCAACCTCGGAGTTGGGCTATGTTACCGCAAATTTCAGACTAGTCCACAAGTTTAATAGACCTTTTCCGAAAAGCGGAATTCCCGTCGTTGACGTCAAAGTCCCTGCAGCTGGCCTTAGTTGACGGGATACATCGTGTCTGACCTCATTTCTGGCCAGCGGTCAAACCGACGCATTCTCACCAAGGTCGTCAGACCTGTCCTGTTTCTTAGCTGCTTGGGCCCTCCTGTCCCCAATCTGGGACAGGTTACAAAATGTTTATGGCAGTTTGCTAACTGGCATTTATACCGAACAAATCTCTGCGAGCTTGCAGGTTGGACGTGACCTGGATTCGTCTGACGGGCAAACACGCACGCCTCGCGGGAAGGACATAGCCAGAGGCTTACCCGTGGGCACCAAGCCAAATTCCGCCAGAGGCGCCGACCTCGCTGAGCGAGTCCGGTCCATCCTCAGTAGCAAACACCTCACCCTCTCTAAAGTTTCCCTACTATCTGCGGCGCCGTTCGGGCGTTCTTCGCGTTACTTCCTTCCTCACACTTTGTACCATGAGCTCCGGCTGGGAACCTTCAGCCCAAGTCTTCATCAGGTCTTTGCGCTCAGCCAGGTCTCCGGCTATCGGTTCTTTGATTGGCTGCGCGTATTGGGATGTAACCTCGAAGACATTCCCCGATTGCAGGTTCTTCTGCCTTCAAAGCGCACGATGCTGCTCGATTCCTCTCTGGTCGATGCTGATGGGTGGATTCCTTGGTTCCGAAACCGCCCCCGCGGCGCGTCGGCGCCTCCGATTGCACCTCTAGGCCAGCTTCTCGAAGTCACTGCCCCCAGGCGACTTCGTTTCCTGTCCGAAATCGGCAATAGAGACTTCTTGTACGCCAGGATTGGACGCCAAGATGCCCTGGCTTTCCCCGATCTGATTCCCGGAAGTATTATCCGAGTGAATCCAAAGTTCTCGAACGGTCACATCCCCAAGTCAAATGGCGCAACCTCCTCTCAAGTATTTTTGATCGAACATAGTAGGGGCCTCCTTTGCTGCCGCTTGCGTGTTGTAGAAAGGGGCGTTATCGTCCCGATCGGTACGTCGCTTTCTTATGCCCAAGTCGAACTGAAAGTTCCGCGCGAAGCGCGGATTCTAGGCGTTGCGGATCTCGAAATTCGACCTATGCTTCGAGCCGAACAGCCGGAAGTTCCAAGGGACCTGGGAACACATTGGAAACCACGACCGCTTGTCACGGACAAAGAATTTGGCCAACTCCTCCGAACCTCACGTGCCAAGCAGCATCTGTCTCTGCGGGAGGTAGCGGGAATGAGCCACAACATCGCAGATCTGCTTGGCGATGAAAGATATTTTGTTTCTCCCAGTTCCCTCTGCGACTATGAGCTTCTCAACGCGCCACCGCGTCACTTTCACAAGGCGATTACTCTCTGTTCGCTGTACGGCCTGCAATTTCACGTGTTTCTGAAGGCGATTGGAATTCCCTTGGCTGAAGCCGGCACGGAACCGATTCCCGATCATCTGGCTGGCAGAATTCTAGGCACGGAGCCCGACGAAAACTCGAACGACAACGACATGCCTGGTCGGAGTGGCTTCCTTGAACAGATGCTTGAACGATGCGAGGAAATTCCGTTCTTCCTCCGAGAATCCATCGGGCCATTGTCTGGTCTTGACGATGCTTCTCTGGACGACTTCTTCTGGATCGGCGGCGAATATGATGTCCTTCATCCTTGCCTGGCAAACGGGCTGTTTGCCCTCGTGAACCGTCGCGAGAAGAGGCCGATCCATTTCACGACGAACCCGCCATGGCAACAGCCGGTGTATGTAATCCTGATGCGCAACGGGACATACTTGTGTGCATGTTGTGGCATCGAGAATGGCACTCTGGTCATCCATCCATACTCCCAGCAGTTCCGTCGTTCCGAACATTTGCGCTACCACCAAGATGCCGAGGTCATTGGCCGAATTGTCACGGTGGCAAGAAAGCTTGGGTGATATTGTCGGTTTGCCGGACAGGTGGTGTCGTTGTCCTGGAGGCGAGTCTTACTGATTGCCAAGAAAATATACGTAATTGAGCGAAAAGCGAACGCTCCACTCATTTTGTGGACAAGCTTTCCGTACCTGGCTAATCTCGCTTTTCAGGTGTGAATGTTGTCCTCTCTCTTGCAGGAGCGAAGCCGCTGGGGATCCTGGCTACCGAGCGAACTCGACTGGCTTTCAAGACAGATTCGACCACTTCTGCACTGGCATCTGGCTAGTTTCCTGTGCATTACAACCGGGAGTCTTCTCGCTCTCCTCACTCCACTTGTGCTCAAGTGGGTGATCGATCAGCTCCTCCCGCAGAGGCAACCGGGATTGCTCCTATTAGCGGCTGGCCTAATCTTTCTGGGCCACCAGGGCAGGATGGCACTCACGAGCCTGGGCAACTACTTGATGCTGAGTGCCGCCCAGAAACTCACGCTCACGTTGAGAATGAGCCTACTCGGACGTCTCGATACGCTCTCGGCCGATTATTATGAGGACACGCCGGTGGGTAGCGTGATGTACCCGCTCAAAGAGCCGATCGAAGAGGTCTCGTATTTCGGGTCCGATCTCCTGCCCGCAATCTTGCGCATGTTCCTGACGGCCAGTTTCACGCTGGTGACTATGTCCGTGCTCAGTCCTGTGCTTACGCTGGCCGTTCTCCCTCTCGTTCCGGTCTTTCTGATCGCGCGGCAGCGCTTCCGCCGAAGGCTCGCGGCCAACGCGGACACCGTGCAGAGCAATCGGTTGGCGTGGAGCACGTTCCTTGAGGAACATCTTTCCTCAGTGATTCCCATTCAGCTTTTGGGACAAGAAAAACGCCAGGAGCGAAGGGCCTTCCACCTCTTGGCTCGTGGAGTCAGGTCACAACAAAAGCTTTTCACTACCAGCGTTTGGTTTACGGTGTGGAGTTCCCTGGCAGTTGTTTTGGCCATGTGTGCTGTCATTGGCTACGGCGGCGAGATGGTGCTTTCAGGAGCCTTAAGCATCGGGGGGCTCGTTGCTTTCTATGGCTTAGTTACGCAACTCTTTGATCCTCTCAGCGGCGCCGCCGATCTTTACGCGAGAGCACAGAAAACCTTCGCCAGCATCCGGCAGCTGAAATCCGGGCTTGAGTTATGCCCAAGCGTGACTGATGCCGCCGCTGCCGTTTGTCTCTCGGGAGAGCATCCTTCCCAGATTGATTTTGCCGAGGTCAGGTTTGGATATCGAAGGCAAAAACAACTGCTCCACATCCCCTCCCTTCGAATCTTGCCGGGCGAACAGGTCGCCATCGCTGGGGAGAACGGTGCCGGAAAGAGCACTCTTGCAAAACTTATAGCACGACTCTACGACCCCGATTCCGGATCAATTCGCATCGGAAACGTAGATATCCGGAACATTCAACTCAAGGATCTGCACCAGTACGTCTGCTATCTGCCGCGCGACCCCGTTCTGTTTGACGGAACGCTGTCCTTCAACCTTCGCTTTGTGCGGCCGGCAGCGCCTGAGGATGAACTACACGAAGCCATTCGCAGCGTTGGGCTTTCGCAATTTGTTGCAGCATTACCCGATGGCTTGCGCCAACGGGTCGGACCCGGAGGCTGCCAACTTTCCGGTGGTCAGCGCCAACGACTTGCCCTCGCAAGAGCCATTCTGCAGCCCCCCCGGATTTTGATATTGGATGAGGCAACTTCCTGCCTTGACCCTTCTTCAGAAAGAGTCGTTCTTGGGAACATTCGCCGTGGACTCAGAGCGTCAACGCTAATTGTTATCTCGCACCGCCCTTCAACATTCTCTATATTCGGCAGACTTCTCATTCTCTCCCATGGAGAAATCGTTGAAGACGGCAATCCCCGTTTCCTCAAGTTTGCGAGTCTCCCTTCCAAGCAATCTTTTTCCACAGCCGCTACCATCGACGAAGATCTCCGAGAAACTTCTCTGTAAATAATACTTGCGGCGGACTTTGTCCCTCGCCTCCCGATCGTAGGGGACTTCAGGAACGGCAATACTGACTAAAAAGCGGACACATCGATTCTTTCCACACAAAAAGTCTGTAACGCATCTTGCTGTCATTAAGCAACTTCTTTTCGCCCGTGTTGGTTTACCGAACCTTTTCACCTTTTACTGGCTTTCAGATGGCGAAGGATGGCACAGTGCGCTCTAGGCATCCGATCTCTATTACAAGACTCAAGGGATGGGCAGCAATGTACAGAGTTCCTGACACGGTGCGCAGCACACACAGCCAGGACGGCGCAATCGTGCTGGACGTCCAGCACGGTCAGATGTTCAACCTCAACTTCGCTGGATCGCGAATCCTCGAACTTCTCAAGGCCGGATACACCGAGTCAGGGATCGTCGATGAAATCCACCGGGAGTTCGGCGTTAGCCGAGACCTTGCGGAGAACGACATGCGCGAATTTCTCCAGAGCTTGAAGAAGTGTCACCTGGTTGAAGAGCAGGAATCCGGCCTACCAGTCTGAGCCGGGACCAAGATCATGGAATCGACACGACAGTCCGAGCGGGAGGACCTATCGCGCGATTGTACTCGGGCAGGGCGCGAATGAACTGCTCACCAGTTGCAGACTGGCGGTTCGAATTGAGGTGTGCGCCATGTCACTTCTTGTTTTGAAAGCGTACTTGCAGCTGATTCACTTCGATCTCTACTTGGCGCGAGGTAATTTCGCAGCGCTCTACGACAAGGTTCGCAACCATCCGGTGGGAAAGACGACGTCTGCTCCTGATGCAGTGGAATGCGTTTGTAGGGCCATCAACATAGCCTGTATCTGGTACTGGAAAGAGGCACTTTGTTTGCAGCGCTCGGCAGCGACCAGTTGCCTCCTCAAGAGCCACGGGATATTCGCCCAAATGGTAATCGGAGCACAACAGCTGCCATTCAAGGCGCATGCCTGGGTCGAGGTAGATGGTCGCGTAATCAACGACAAACCATACGTGCCCGAAATGTACGCAGTCGTGGATCGATGCTAACAGCCGACGGATCGGATTTTTGGTAAAGGCACCCTACATGAGCGTCCAGTTTGGAAGATGGAATTTCGAAGAGCAGTCAGCTGACCCAGGCTATATCGAAAACGTCAGTGCGGTCCTCGCTCCGTATGGCCCCGATAGCAATGAGGCCTATTCCAACGGTTGCGTACAAATTCTCTATCGCGCTTTCCACACAACCAAGGAATCGTATCGAGAGAAACAGCCATGTATTTCTCCTTCTGGCGCTGTCATTACTTGGGACGGCCGCTTGGATAATCGCGCTGTTCTCATCAGCGATCTGCGTGATTTTGTATCCGTCAATTCCACGGACTTGGCCATCGTCGCGGCGGCTTACGACAAATGGGGCGCCAACTGCTTCGCCAAGCTCGTGGGGGATTGGGCGCTCTCCATCTGGAACCCCGCCCATCGCTCGCTCCTCCTGGCTAAGGATCCGATCGGCACGAAACATCTCTACTATTCGATGGACAGCTATCAAATCTCCTGGAGCACCATTCTTGATCCACTCGTCCTATTCGCGGGAAAGACTTTCTCGATTTGCGAAGAGTACATCGCTGGCTGGTTATCGTTTTTCCCCGCCACCCATCTGGCGCCCTATGTTGGAATTCATTCCGTCCCTCCAGCCTCTTCAGTCCTTATACGGCGAGGAAGGCGCACGGTCAGCAAGTATTGGGATTTCGATCCGAAGAAACGAATCTGTTACCGCAGCGATGGAGAATACGAAGAGCACTTTCGGGGGATCTTCGCCGAAGCTGTCCGCCGCCGACTCCGCTCGGACAGTCCCGTCCTCGCAGAGTTGAGCGGCGGCATGGACTCCTCCTCCATAGTGTGCATGGCAGACACTATCGCGGCCCGCGGTGCCGCCGAAACACCGCGCATCGACACGGTCTCGTACTACAACGACTCCGAACCCAACTGGAACGAGCGCCCGTACTTCGCCAAAGTCGAAGAAAAGCGTGACCGCACTGGCTGTCATATAGATGTTGGCGAGCAAGAGCAGGCCGACTTCGAATTGGGCGGCCATGGCTTTGCGGCCACTCCAAGTTCCTCTCGCAAGGTTTCATCGGAATCGGAAAAGAAATACGCGGAGTGTCTCCTCTCACACGGAAACCGCGTTGTGCTTTCAGGTATTGGCGGCGATGAGGTGATGGGTGGTGTGCCGACGCCCACGCCGGAGCTTCAGGAGCTTCTCGTTGAAGGTCACTTCGAGCAGCTTGCTCATCAGTTGAAAGTCTGGGCGCTCAACAAGAGAAAACCCTGGTTCTATCTTCTCTTTGAAGCCGCACGAGAATTCTTTCCTTCAAGACTTGTCGGCGTCCCGCAGTATAGACGCCCAGCTACTTGGCTCAATACCGATTTCGTCAACCGGAATCGGCATGCCTTTCACGGCTATGAAGCCAGGATGAAGCTGTTCGGCGCTCCGCCTGCGTTTCAAGGCAGCATAGGCACATTGGCGGCACTGCAACGACAGCTGGGGTGCATAGCCTTGCCCTCAGCGCCAACCTACGAGGCCCGCTATCCCTATCTCGATCGGGACCTGCTCGAATTTCTGTACGCCGTCCCGCGCGAACAACTCGTTCGCCCTGGCCAGCGGCGCTCCCTCATGCGCCGCGCGCTTGTCGGAATCACTCCTGATGAACTCCTGAACCGCAAACGCAAAGCGTTCGTCTCCCGCGCACGATTGGTAGCCATCGCCGCGAACTGGCCCCGATATGCCGAGATGACGCAACACATGGCCAGCGGTTCCCTCGGGATTGTTGAGGCAAGAAAGTTTCTCGAAGTCTTGCAGAAGGCTCGGTGTGGCGAACCGGTTCCCACTGTCCTCCTGATGCGGACGATCATCGTCGAAGGTTGGCTCAGGAATCTTCAACGCTTAGGGCTCGCGAATCCGGACGAAAGGTGGAAGCGAGAGTTGGCATTGCAAGTTTCCGTACAAGATTAGCAAAGGGATCGTCAGGAGATGTCGAGAGGAAATGCCCTGAAGTGGAGTAAATCATGAGCGCACAGTTTGGAAGATGGAATTTCGATGGCCAGCCGTCCGCTACGGACTATGTTGAGAAAGTGAGCACGACACTTTCTCCTTATGGGCATGATAGGGACGGATCGTATGCCAGCGGCGGCATAACGATGCTGTATCGTGCATTCCACACTACAAAGGAATCGCGTGACGAAATTCAGCCCGAGGTTACCCCGCTAGGAGCAGCAATCACCTGGGATGGCCGCCTGGACAATCGCATTGAACTGATAACGGAGCTACGTAACGGACTAACGGTCAACTCAACGGACGTCGCTATCGTGTCAGCGGCATACCAGAAATGGGGGGAAAAATGCTTCTGCAAGCTTTTGGGTGACTGGGCACTCTCCATCTGGAATCCCCTCGAAAACTCTTTGATCTTGGCGAAAGACTTTGTCGGTACGCGCCACCTTTATTATTGGTTCGACGATTCTCAGATTGTTTGGTGCACGATCCTGGATGCGCTGGTCCAGTTCAGCGGAAAGCACTTTGAACTCTGTGAAGAATATGTCGCTCGCTGGCTCATTAATCGATTTCCCGCCCCGCATGTGACGCCCTACAATGGTGTTCAAGCTGTCCCGCCATCCTGTTTCGTGCTGTTGCGACCCGGCAGGCACGGCACAAAGCGCGCCATCACCAAGTATTGGGACTTCGATCCAGTCCACAGTATCCGCTACCGCACAGACGATGAATACCAGGAACACTTCCGCTCTGTCTTTGGTAGAGCGGTGCAACGCCGCCTCCGCTCGGACCGGCCTGTACTCTCCGAACTTAGCGGCGGCATGGACTCGTCCTCCGTGGTCTGCATGGCCGACCAGATTATGGGGGCTGGAGTGCAAAGGAGCACACGGCGCCTGCAAGCCGTTTCTCCGGCGGAATGCCCACGCGTCGACACTATCTCCTGGTACGGAGACTTCGACGAACGCCTTGAATCAGAAAACAATGACTTCCACTGGATCTCCAAAGTCGAAAAACAACGGGGACGCGCAGGGTTCCACATCAACTTCGCTAAGTTGGAACCCATAAGGACCGGGGCACTAGAGCGGCTTGTCCTAAGTTTCGACAGCGGAGGCTTTGCAAGCACTCCCTATCCCAAAACTCTCTCCAGACTCTACCAGCTTTATGCAGCACACATGGCTTCAGCCGGATATCGAGTCACGATTTCGGGAGTGGGCGGAGATAGTGCGACAGGAAAAGAGCCCAGAGCCGTGCCGGAGCTTCAAAACCTCCTATCAAGGGGGCGTTTTGTGTCGTTTATCCGTCAGCTGAATGCGTGGGCGACCAAAACGGCAAAACCTCGGACGCCACTGCTTTGGGAAGCCATTCGAGAATTTATCCCTCGGAGAGATTCTCCCACCAATGTGTTGGATGGTCTCTGGTTTCGTCCCGAGTTCAGTCGTCGGAATCAGGATAGTCTTTGCGTTCGTCCAACCAGAATAAACCTGTTCGGCCCTATCCCAAGTTTTCAGCATAACCTGCATGACTTGGATGCCGAGCGCAGGCTAGCTGCGAGTTGGGACCCCACCCCAAATCTAGTCCGGGAAATGCGCTATCCATTTCTTGACAGAGATTTTCTCAGCTTTATGTATGCCATTCCTCGGCAGCAGGTTGTCAGGGAAGGTCGCGACCGTTTCCTAATGAAACAGGCACTTGCGGGCATCGTCCCGGACGAAGTGCTCAACAGAGAGCAAAAGGCGTTTGTCCGACCGCAGTCAGAAATAGAAAAAGAGAGAAATAGGGCGGTGGAAACACTTGCATCCGTGGACATTGCTCAGCACCTGGTAGGCAGTGGGCTGCGAATCATCAATCCCGACCGTTTTATGGAGGCATTGCACAAAGTTAGCCGTAAAGACGAAGCTTCTTCTTCCTTGTACATGCTGAAACGGACATTGTGGTTGGAGTTCTGGCTGCGTCATCTCGCTAGTCATAAAGTATTGGCGGCGCTGAATAGAACCGACACGCAGACAGAGTCCTTTAAGACAACGGAAGTGGCTTTAGGTCCCGCAGAAAAGTTCAGCTAGCTGAAGGCGGACTCTAATAACGAAAGGAGGTGAAAACCATGAAATACGCAAAGCCAGAACTCACAGAATTGACGGATGCCATTCTTGCGATTCAGCAGACTGGTAACAAGGACGACAATAACCTGGAAGATCACGGCAAATTTGTCTCCATCACTTGCTATGAAGACAACGAGTAAATAGACAACTGAATGGGCACCGGTAGCGCACCGGTGCCTATCGTCGTGTCAGATTAGACCATAGCCATTACGGAGAACTCCGTAATTTCTGCCAACGCGCATATTGCTGAGCTTTGCCGGGATCCGGGTCCTGTTCATCTTTAAGCCAGAATCGAAACCAATCGACCGATCCCCCCTGCGATGCGAGACGGACCGCAGGATTCGTCAAAACGTGCTCATCCGTGTTCAATTGGATTAGGTCTGTTGGCTTATGCAGGTAGCGAAGTCCAGCATATACATCCCACATAGTTAGCAAGGTGATACGACTTTCTCCAGCCACCACGAGCAAGGGCGCAGTGATCTTGTCTAAGTTAAACCCCGGAGATCGCTTCAGCCATTGTCGCAAGTTTTCGCCAAAGGGCGATGCGCCGATGACGGTGTCAAATTGCTGTGGAACTGCGTTGTGCTGCCAATCTATCGTAGCGATATACTCGAAATAAGTCATCATCCAGCCGTCTGTGACCATGGCCGCTTTGAAAGGAACAGAGCTTGCACTAACTGCTTCCATGACCCAATAGCAACTTCGGCTGAAACCAATAATGCCGATCCTTTGTGGGTCTACCTTTCCCTCTGACACCAACTCATTCACAGCCGACTCGTATCCTGCGACAGGGCAGGACCCTTCACTCGGCGTTTGCAGAGAGCAGTTTGTCTGGTCGTCGACTTGCAAAACAAATATTCCTGCGGCAGCGAGCGACCGGGCTGCAGATCCGGTTGGATACAAGCCAGACGGCCTGAATAGGTTCTCATGAAAACCATGTGTTTGAATCACCAGTGGATAAAGCTGTCCACGTTGATAGTCGGCCGGCTCGTAGAGTCCACCTACCCACATCCTCCCTTCTTTGTCTTTCCATTTGTAAATACTCGCGCGGCCTAAATCGACCTCATCGAGTTGTGGGTTAGGGTCCCAGATGACTCGCGATGTTTGGTTGTTCTGGGCAACCAGCAAGGGAGGCTGATCGAGACCTTCCTTTACTAGGACTTGAAGGTCCTTAGCCTCGCCTTCGATCGACTGGCTGTTTCCTTCGGCCACGAGTTGCCAAGTATTACCGCTTGTATGGCGATACTCGGCGTTGTGATATGAGCCGTCATATGTGGTGGCAACGACTCGGTCCTTGCTCCCTTGCGCAAAGAATGCCCCAGCGGCCAGAAGGAAATGGTAGCCCTTCTCGTCCGTCCGCCCTTTCAGGGTTGCAATGCACGTGCGCGTAGCGGACGTAAAATCCACGACGGCAACACATGGAGTGGAGGGAGTATGCTCCGGGGAATTGAGAAATGTTCCTGGCAACAGGACTGCCAGACCATCTCTCGACCAGCTGGGACCAAGGCATTTTGACCAAAAGCCGCCCCAACCTGCATCTTCTCCAATGGGCGCGTCCGTGAGAGACTGGATGGAGCCGGTTTTGAGATCGATCCTGACATATTGGTGTGCCGGCTCGCCGCGCCGGATATGAAAAGGCATCGATGCGTAGGGGGGCAGATATACTGTCTCCCAAGATGGGGGAACCTCGCGAACTGGCAGAATCGTAACCAGTGAGGTCGCGTCGGGAGAAAGCGCTAAATCTCCGGAATCGGCAAGTGGGACGCCATCCTGCTTGACCTCAAAACGCTTGCCTTTGATAACGGCCCACAAACCGTTAGCGGGCGGCGCCCAGTATTTTCCTATTTCATCAGGCAACAGCAGTTCAAAAAGCGAATGCCCTGTGCCAATCGTCGTCGCCGGTTGCGGCTCCCTTTGTGCTTTCTGCTGTACAACGTCTCCTTCGGTCTTCTCAACGGCGGTATACACATAGTTCTCTGGGTCACGCACATCAAATGTGCGCACTCCTTCCGCCGTCGTTGTCAGCGGTTCAACTACTTGTCTACGAACGTCAGCCAGCATAAGTCGCTTGTCGCTGAAAGAGCCTCCACCCTCCAAGTATGCCACTCCGCTTGAGTCATGTAGCCAGCGCCAGGCGTTGATGACGGTCCCTTCCTTGTCGGAACGATTCACAATCCATACCGGCTTTATCAGCTGCGAAGCGTCGGACCGCCTCAAGAAGGCTTCGACGTCTTGTCGGCGGTAAAAACGTAGCGAGTCCTCGACACAGTTTAGGTCCAGGCGCCCTCGCTCGCTCCAAACAGCGAAATAGTTTCCATCCGGGGAGAACAGTACTTGAACACGTCCGCCGCCCGGAGGAGAAAAGTATGTCAAAGCAATGTCATCCGCGACAGTAAACACTTTTTTCGCTTGTTGCGCTAATGCGATTTGAGACGTGATATCAAGCACGGACAAGGCTACGATGACCCAAAAATAGAGTCTCTTCGTTTTCTTCATAAACCGGTGAGATAACCTTTCTGCATACGAACGATCGCCCGCCCGGTCTTACACCTTACGGGCAACGTGTCGTTTTGTGGCTTTGTCAAAAGCCGCGCGGAAATTGCTCTGGATACGATGGCTCCGAACCAGCCCTCGCCAACGACAAACCACGCGCGGTTGCAGTCGCTGGCGTAGACACGCTTTGGTCGTGCCGCAATCACAACATCAGCTTTAGAGCGAATTGGATCGAACGTGGTCCACCGATCTGATAGAGAGGACTAAACCCCCCGCCGCCGAGGTTTGATCCACTGAGATTCTGTGAAAGCAGGTGGCTTGAGATCCCAAATCCTCCTGCTCCCAATTGTCCACTTGGGGGACCGAAATTCGGATGGTTAAGCACATTGAACATCTCCGTCCGGAACTGCAGATGAAGGGATTTATGTATCGGGAAATGCCGGTGGACGGCGAAATCCCACTGCACGGCTCCGAATCCTCGCAGAAAATTGCTTGGTGTTGTTCCTTGCCGCAGAGGATTACCCGTGTTGGGGTCGATCGGCGGATCACTGAACGCACTTGGATTAAATGCTTTTCCTCCAGGGTACTCCGAGCCATATAGGTATAGGGGCTGCCCGACAACCAGGTCTGGGCGAACGAGTGTGTTGAAGTTCGCCAGGGCAATGAAATTCGCATCGGTGATGTTGACTGGCTGCGCCGATCGCGCCGTGATGATGTTGTCTGTCGACCAGTCTCCCAGAAGCGCCTTCTTTAGCACGTTGCCTCTCAAGGAAGGAAGATCGTATGTCAATGCTCCTGAAAACGTCTGCCTCAGGTCGAAATCCGATGGGCCGCGGTCCTGAGTTACCCCCGACGGGAGTAGTGCGTTAGCACTAAGATAGGCCGAACCAGCAGAGGCCGTATCAATCGAGTGGGACCATGTGTACGAAGCGAGTGCTTGCAGGCCCCGTGACAGTCGCCGTCGAAACTGAGCTTGCAAGGCATCGTAATTAGAGGTGCCGGCATTTGTTAGGAGGATTGCCTGCGAAAGATTCGCATTCGCTGGCGAGACGTCGGCTTGCTGTAGGAGCCGCCTCCCGGCCGCCCCAACATATGAAACCGACAGCGTCTGCTGGCTTCCAAGGCCCTGTTCTGTTGCTACATTCCACTCGAGAGTATAGGGAAGCCTTAGGTGGGGATTGATCGCCAAAAGAAACCCACCGTTGCTTGCATTTGGCGGGACAATAGGGGGCGGTGCCAGCTGGACCGCACTCGGAGGGAATGTACTTCCAGAAATGGATGCTTCCGTTCCGAACGGGTAGGCAAAGGAGCTTACGTTATTGCCAAGTTCTGAAGATGCTAAATCATAAAATACCCCGAATCCACCGCGAAGCACGGTCTGCCAATTCTGGTTTTCCGAGAGCTGATAGGCTACACCCATACGTGGCGCAGCGCTGCCATAAGTGGTTTGGTACACTTCTGTCCCGGCAGGCGCCAGCGCCAGAGCGGACAAATTATTTAGGTTAAAGCCAACAACAGCTGGCAAAGACGGATTCGAGGACGGAACTAGGTCTAAGTCCCATCTTAGACCGTAAGTCATTGTTAGGCGCGGGATAACTTTCCATGTATCTTGTGCATAGATGCCAATATTTCGTAAGTGAAAAGTAGGGGTGGCCATAGAAACTACGGTACCGAAAAGAAGCGATCCCATCGCCGCCGACGGGACGTCGCTCATGCCGAAAAATTGTTGGTACTGCCCTGTACCCGTAAACTGTGGGGACAGCCTTCGAAAGTCGATTCCAACCTTTACCGCATGCGATTTGATTTGGATAGAAGTGTTGCCAACAATGTTGATTTGACGCTGAAGGTTATGCCCCCCCTCCCCAATGTCGAGAGTCCCTCCTTGCAGTGGCAGGATGTCCATCAAGAACTGCGAATTCCGGGGGCTGAAAGGACTGGGAAGCGGGAGAGATGCCGGGGGGACGGCGCCCCCAAGAGAGTCTAGATCACTGAAAAGGTGAGCGGTGGTCCTGCTGTAGTTAAAGCGAAGGTCGCTGGCGATGGTAGGAGACAGCGACCAGGTAGCTCCCACGGTGGCAGTGTGTGTTGTAATGTTCGTGGTGGAAACCGTATTCAGGGAGCTACCACCGGTTCCGCGCTGCGCGATTTCTGACGGAGAATAGTTGTAACGTCCGAAAACATTGAGGCTTTTGCCGACGCGTTGATCAATCCTGAGGCTATATGCATCGAGCGTCGCTGGGCTAGAAAAGCTCGCATTAAATTGGGCTATTCCCGTTGTTGGGTCATCGGATCCATTGGGCACAGGATAAGCGTTTATGAAGGGCTGAATAGCCGGTACCGCGCTTTGTCGCGCGGCAACATCAGGGACCGTCGAGATAACGGTTTCTGGCAGCCGAAGACGTAGACCTTCGTAAGAAAAGAAGAAAAATGTTCGATCTCTAACGATTGGGCCACCGAGTGTTCCACCAAAATCATTTTGGCGTTCCTTCGCCTTCGGAAGCGGAGGATTGTTCGTGTATCCGTTAAACCAATTGGTCGCGTCCAAAACATCGTTTCGGAAATACTCGTAAGCAGTGCCGTGAAATTGATTCGTGCCGGAGCGAGTGACGATTGAAATCTGCCCGCCAGGAGTGCGTCCAAATTCCGGTGCGTATGTCGATGTCTGGATGCGGAACTCCTCCATAGAGTCAACCGAAACGAGGCTGTTTGTCCCACCCATAACGCTGAACGCTCCAAGCGCTCCTCCAAGACCGTTGCCCGTTCCAGCGCTGGTGACACCTATTCCCACGTTGGCGCTGACACCGTCCACCATCCAGTAATTCGAAGATCCGCGTTGGCCATTGATACTAAATTGCCCGCCATTATCAGGGTTACTGGGAATCGCCACGACCCCAGGGGTGAGATTGATCAGCGTTTGGAAGCTGCGACCATTCAGCGGCATGTTTTTCACGAATGTTTGATCCACAACGGTACTGACCGATGCATCCGTTGTATTAATCATCGACGCACCGCCTTCAACAGTCACAATCTCGAAAGCGGCTCCGATGGGGAGTGTGAAGTTGATGGACAATGCGTCTTGAATGTTAAGGACGATATCGGCTTTGATGAGCGTCTTGAATCCGCGCTTGGACACTTGAAGCCGGTATGCTCCTGGCGGGAGATTCGGCACCATATAGATGCCATCTTCATTGGTTTTGCCGGAGTACTGCACTCCTGTTGCATCGTTTATTACCAGAATGTCTGCCCCGCCGATCACCTTGTTGGATGGATCGAGCACACGGCCGTTAATGGTTCCATTGGTGGACTGTGCCGCCAGGGGGAGGGCTAGCGACACAGCACAAGCGAAAAGAAAAGCGATGCGGGGGAAGCGCACGCGCACTGAGACTCTCCTATGGCCGACGGATTCGGAAATCCTGTTCGAGTCTACGGAGAGAGGTCTCACTTGGTACCCGATCCTTCGTTAATTAATTGG
>Ga0182024_10009290_pt1 | contig 20377 bp, 15 predicted proteins | sample P32metaG_FD_120480 | JGI IMG/M metagenome (GOLD analysis project Ga0182024, IMG submission 120480) | Permafrost microbial communities from Stordalen Mire, Sweden - P3-2 metaG (Illumina Assembly) | ecosystem: Environmental > Terrestrial > Soil > Wetlands > Permafrost | place: Sweden: Stordalen... | reverse complement strand
TTTTGGGCGTCCTGCCCGCGAAGCTGGAAATAGTCCAGCGCGACCTCGGATTGAATGCTCAACCGCGCGTTTTCAAGGTCGGCTGCGGTCGCCTGTGCCGCGGCGGTCGCGTTTTCAATCGTCCGGCGAACCTGGCCCCATAGATCCGGCACCCAGGACGCGCTTACCGGGATGTCGATATCGGCGAGCGCGATGGTGGGCAAGCCGTGGGTCGCTCCGCTATTGGCTGAGATCATCGCGCCGGTCAAAGAAGGCGAAGAAGAAATTGTCGGACCCAGCCCGGCGTGAGCCACCCGGATTGCCGCGCGCGATTGGCGGTATTGCGCCTCAGCCGCGGCCAGCGTCTGATTTGACACGTCGATCTGCTCTTCGAGCCCGTTCAGCACCGGATCGTTGAAAACCTCCCACCACTTCCCCTTGTGAAGATCGTCCATCGGCTGGCCCGCCTTCCACCCTTCGACTTCCTTGAAGTTGGGCGGCAGCGGTTCCTTGAACGCCGGGGCGACCACCGCCGCGGGCTTGATGTAATTCGGGCCCACCACGCACGCGGAAGTGGCGAGCGTGAGAACCACGATCGTCGCGAACGCGCAAGCGCGCGCCGTATGAAACCGCGTCATGCGCCTTCCTCTTTGACGATCCACGGCTGGATATAGGCCGGGCAGTTGATCAGCACAACGTTGTCGCGCACCTGCTCGGCGAGAAACTGAAGGCTGGGGCGGTCGACCAGCGTGACTTCGCTCATATCGATGATGATTTGTTTTTGCGTCCTTCGCGCTTTTTCGATGGCGCGGCGCAGCTCGCCCAGGCAGCCGCCGCTGCACTTGCCGGCGAGCAGGAGCGTGATGGGCGCGGCGGGATCCAGCCGTGTCGCGAACTTTATCACTGGCATGGGAGCATTGGCATCGTCAGGCCTGCGAAGCCTGCGCGGGAGAGGGCAGCGGCCGCGCGGCTGGAATCGGCCGCTTGAAAGCGCGCCGCTTGAAAGCCTCCCAACGGAGGCGGAGCCGGTCGAGATACAGGTACATGACCGGCGTCGTGTAAAGCGTGAGGAGCTGGCTGAACAGCAGGCCGCCGACAATCGCGATGCCCAGCGGGCGGCGCATTTCCGAACCCACGCCGGTGCCGATCGCAAGCGGCAGTCCGCCCAGCAGCGCGGCCATCGTGGTCATCGTGATGGGCCGGAAGCGCAGCATGCACGCCTTGAAAATCGCGCGTTCCGGGGTGAGGTTCTCGCTGCGCTCGGCGCCGATCGCGAAATCGATCATCATGATCGCGTTTTTCTTGACGATGCCGATCAGCAGGATGATTCCAATCAGTGAGATCACGTTCAGCTCGTTGTGCGTGGCCAGCAGCGCCAGCAGCGCGCCCACTCCCGCCGACGGAAGCGTGGAAAGAATGGTGATGGGATGAATCAGGCTTTCATAGAGGATGCCCAGCACGATGTAGACGGCCAGCAGCGCGGCGGCGATCAGGATCGGTTCGTTGGCGAGCGATTCCTTGTACGCCTCGGCGGTTCCGGCAAAGCTGCCCTGGACGGTGGAGGGAAGATTGATCTCGCGCGTCGCGCCTTCGATCGCCGGGACCGCGTCGCCGAGCGAAAGGCCCACCGGGATGTTGAAGGAGATCGTCACCGATGGAAAAAATCCCTGATGATTCACCGAAAGCGGCGTGGTCGCGGATTCGTAGTGGGTGAACGCGCTCAGCGGCGCCTGTCCGCCGCCGGCCGTCTTCACGTAGATGAATTTCAGCTCGTCTGGATTCTGCCAGAAGCGCGGGTCGACTTCTTCGACCACGTGATACTGATTCACCTGCGTGTACATGGTGGAGACCTGGCGCTGGCCGAACGCGTCGTAGAGCGTGTCGTCGATCAACTTGGGCGTGATGCCGAGCCTTCCCGCAGTCGCGCGGTCGATCACCAGGTTTGCCGCGAGCCCCTTGTCCTGCTGGTCCGTGTTCACGTCGGCGAGCACGGAAACGGTGCGCAACTTCTGGAGCACCAGCGGCGCCCATTGATTGAGTTCCTTGGTGCTGTCGCTTTGGAGCGTGTACTGATACTGCGCCGCGCTGTTGCGCCCGCCGATACGCAAATCCTGCGACGATTGCAGGAACAGACTCACGCCCGGAATTCGCGCAAGCTTCGGCCGCAGCCGCGCGATCACTTCATCCGAGCTCAGTTTGCGCTCGGAAAGCGGCTTCAGCATGACGAACATCCGTCCCGCGTTGACCGATCCGCCTCCGAATCCGCCGCCGCCTAAAAACGCGTTCAGCGTGTCGACCGCGGGATCTTCCATCACCGCGTTCACCACCTGAATCACGCGATCCTGCATGGCCTGGAACGAAGTGGATTGATCGGCCTGAATCTGACCTTGCAGGCGTCCCGTGTCCTGCTGCGGAAAAAATCCCTTGGGAATGGCGATGTAAAGATAAACCGAAAGCGCGATGGTCGAAAGCGTCACCGCCAGCGTAAACGGCTGATGGCGCAGCACCCAGCCAAGGGTTCTCTCGTAAAAGCGGTGCAGAAGATTGAATCCGCTCTCGCTCAGGCGATAGGCAAAGCCGTGCCGCTCCTCGCCCGGCGGCCGCAGCAGGCGGGCGCACATCATCGGCGTCGTGGTCAGCGAGATCGCGAGCGAAATGACGATCGCGACCGACAACGTTACCGCGAATTCGCGAAACAGCCGGCCCACGATCCCGCCCATCATTAAGATCGGAATGAAAACGGCGATGAGCGAGATGCTGATCGACATCACCGTGAATCCGATTTCCTTCGCGCCCCTGAGCGCAGCCTGCATCGGCGTCAATCCGTGTTCGAGATGCCGGGAGATGTTTTCGATCACCACGATCGCGTCGTCGACCACGAATCCGGTCGCGATGGTCAGCGCCATCAGCGATAAATTATCGACGCTGTATCCGAACAGGTACAACACGCCGAACGTGGCGACCAGGGAAACCGGCACCGCGATCGCGGGGATCAACGTGCTCCGCACGCTGCGGAGGAAAATGAAAACCACCATGATCACCAGCGCGATCGAGATCGACATGGTGATCTGGACGTCATGAACCGACCCGCGAATGGTGATGGTGCGGTCCATGATGACGAACATGTTGATCGCCGCCGGAATCGACGCGCTCAATTGCGGCAGCACGTCGCGAACCCGATCGACGGTCGCCACGATGTTCGCCTGCGGCTGGCGGAAGATGATCACCAGGACCGAAGGCTTGCCGTTGGCGTAGCCCGCGGCGCGAATGTCCTCGACCGAATCGGTCACCGCGGCTACGTCTGAGAGCTTCACGGCCGCGCCGTTCTTATAGGCGAGCACCAGCGGCTCGTATTGAGACGCCTTGCGAAGCTGATCGGTGGCGCTGATCGACCAGAGCTGGCGCTGGTCGCTGAATTGTCCCTTGGGCGAATTCGCGTTGGCGTTGGCGAGCAGAGCGCGCACATCCTCGAGACTCAGGCCGAAATTGTTCAGCATGGTGGGATTGACGTCCACTCGAACGCCAGGCAGGGAACTGCCGCCCACAAACACCTGCCCCACCCCGGGCACCTGCGCGAGGCGTTGTTGCAGGATGTTCGACGCCACGTCGTAAATCTCGCCCGACCGAAGCGTTTCCGAAGTCAGCGCGAGCATCAGAATCGGCGAATCCGCCGGATTTACTTTGCGCCAGTTCGGATTCTGGGGGAGATTCGCGGGAAGCTGCCCGCGCGCGGCGTTGATGGCGGCCTGTACGTCGCGCGCCGCCGCATCGATGTTGCGGTTGAGATCGAACTGAAGCGTCACGCTGGTCGAGCCGAGCGAGCTTGACGAGGTCATCTCGTTCACGCCCGCGATGCGGCCGAATTGCCTTTCGAGCGGAGTCGCGACCGAGGACGCCATGGTCTCCGGGCTTGCGCCCGGCAGCGCAGCCGAAACCTGAACGGAGGGAAAATCGACTTGCGGGAGCGGCGAAACCGGCAGGAACTGATAGGCGATGGCGCCGGACATGCCCAGCGCGATCGTCAGCAGAGTGGTCGCGACGGGACGATCGATGAAGGGCGCCGAGATGCTCACGCTTCCTCTGGTGTGAGCGGCGCGAGGGCGGCCACCTTCCGGCGGCTCACGCGCTTCGCCATCCGGTCGAACGCAAGATAGATCACCGGGGTGGTGTACAGCGTCAGAAGCTGGCTGAAAATCAATCCGCCGATGATGGCGATTCCCAACGGCCGCCGCAGCTCCGATCCGGTTCCGGTTCCCAACGCCAGCGGAACTCCGCCGCCCATCGCCGCGAGCGTGGTCATCAGAATCGGCCGGAAACGCAGCAGACAGGCCTGGAAAATCGCTTCGGGCGCGGCCTTGCCTTCCTTGCGCTCGGCATCCAGAGCGAAATCGATCATCATGATCGCGTTCTTTTCAACGATGCCGATCAGCAGCACGATGCCGATCAGCGCGATTACGCTGAAGTCGGTGTGGCAGATCATCAGCGCGAGCAGCGCGCCCACGCCCGCCGACGGGAGCGTCGAAAGAATCGTGATGGGATGAATGTAGCTCTCATACAACACACCCAGCACGATGTAGACGGTGATCAGCGCGGCCAGAATCAGCAGCGGTTCGTTGGTGAGCGAAGCGAGAAACGCCGCCGCGGTTCCCTGGAAGGTCGCCTGAATGCTCGCCGGCATGCCGAGCTCTTTCTTGGTTTCGTTGATCGCGTTCACCGCGTCGCCGAGCGAAGCGCCGGGCGCCAGATTGAACGACGCCGTCACCACGGGAAACTGACCCTGATGATTCACCACCAGCGGCGTGTTTCCCTGCCGGAATTGCGTGAACGCGCTCAACGGAACTTCTCCGCCTTGCGCGGAGCGGATGTAGATGTCCTTCAACGCCTGCGGATTCTGCTGCATGTCGGGCTTCAACTCGAGCACCACGCGATACTGATTGAGCTGCGTGAACATGATCGAGATCTGGCGCTGCCCGTAGGCGTCATAGAGAGTATCGTCGATCAACTGCGGCGAGATGCCGAAGCGGGACGCGGTGTTGCGGTCGATCTGCAAATTGGCTTCGAGGCCGCCGTTCAACTGGTCGCTCGCCACGTCGCGAAGCGCGGGAAGCGATTGGAGCTTTTCCAAAAACCTCGGCACCCACACGCCCAGCTCTTTCGCGTCGGCATCTTCCAGGCTGTATTGATATTGGGTGCGGCTGACGCGATCCTCGACGGTCAGATCCTGCACCGGCTGCATGAACAGCGTGATCCCCTCAACTTTTAAAAGCTCCGGTTGCAGGCGGCGGATCACGTCGCTCGCGCTGATTTTGCGATCCTCGAGCGGCTTGAGATTGATCTGAATGCGCCCGCTGTTGGGCGTGGTATTGGTGCCGTCGACGCCGATGAAGCTCGAAAGGCTGTCGACCGCCGGGTCGCGCAGGATGACGGCGGCGAGCGCCTTCTGCCGCGTGGCCATCGCGGGAAACGAGATGGTTTGGGGAGCCTCGGAAACGCCCAGAATCACGCCGGTATCCTGCACCGGGAAAAATCCTTTGGGAATGATGATGAACAGATAAATGGTTGCGGCGAGCGTGCCCACCGCGACCACCAGCGTCGCGGACTGGTGCCGCAGCACCACCTGAAGCGTCTTTCCGTAGAACGCGATGACTCCCTCAAACATCCGCTCGGATGTGCGATACAGCCAGCCGCGTTCGCTTTCGGGCTTGTGATGCAGCAACCTCGCGCACATCATCGGGGTCAGCGTGAGCGAAACCATCGCCGAAATCAGGATGGTCACCGCGAGCGTGATGGCGAACTCGCGGAACAGCCGTCCCACGATGTCGCCCATGAACAGCAGCGGGATCAGCACCGCGATCAGCGATACGGTGAGCGAGAGAATGGTGAAACCGATCTGTTCGGACCCGCGCAGCGCGGCTTCCATGGGCGCCACGCCCTCTTCGATATAGCGCGCGATGTTTTCGATCATCACGATCGCATCGTCCACCACGAACCCGGTCGAGATGGTCAACGCCATCAGCGTCAGGTTGTTCAGGCTGTAGCCGAGCAGGTACATCACGCCGAAGGTTCCGACCAGCGACAAAGGCACCGCGACGCTCGGAATGATGGTCGCCGAAACCGTGCGGAGAAACAGAAAGATCACCATCACCACCAGGCCGATGGTCAGGACCAGCTCGAACTGCACGTCCTCGACGGAGGCGCGGATGGTGGTGGTGCGGTCCGTCAGGACCTGCACGGCGATTGCGCTCGGAAGCGACGCGCGCAGCGTGGGCAGCAGCTTCTGCACGCGATCCACCACCTCGATGATGTTCGCGCCCGGCTGCCGCTGAATATTGACGATCACGGCCGGCGTCTCGTTCATCCACGCGGCGAGCCTGACGTTTTCGGCGTCGTCGATCACCGTCGCGACATCGGAGAGCGTCACCGGCGCGCCGTTGCGATACGCCACCACCAGCGGTTTATAATCGGCCGCGGAGAGCAGTTGATCGTTCGCGCCGATGGTGTAGGAATTTCGTAACCCATCGAAATTGCCCTTGGCCTGATTCACGTTCGCGGCCGAGATCGCGGTGCGCAGATCCTCGAGATTCAAATGATAGGAGGAGAGCTGCATGGGATTCGCCTGAATCCGGATCGCGGGCTTCTGGCCGCCGCTGATGCTGACCAGGCCCACGCCCGGCAACTGCGAAATCTTCTGCGCGAAGCGCGTGTCGGCGAAATCCTCAACCTTGGCGAGCGGCAGCGTATCGGAAGTGAGCGCGAGCGTCAGAATGGGCGCGTCGGCGGGATTGGTCTTGCTGTAAATCGGCGGATTCGGCAGATTCGGCGGAAGGAACGTGCCCGCGGCGTTGATGGCCGCCTGCACCTGCTGCTCCGCCACGTCGATGTTCAAATCGAGCGCGAACTGGAGCGTGATCACCGAAGCCCCCGACGAGCTGGTCGAGGTCATCTGGTTGAGGCCGGGCACCTGGCCGAATTGCCGTTCGAGCGGCGCCGTCACCGACGACGCCATCACGTCGGGGCTCGCGCCGGGATAGAACGTGACCACCTGGATGGTCGGGTAGTCGACCTGCGGCAGCGCCGAAACCGGCAGTTGCTTATAGGCGACCGCGCCCACCAGCAGCATTCCCGCCATCAGCAGCGAGGTCGCCACCGGCCGGAGAATAAATGGTTTTGAGGGACTCACTGGCTCATCCGCGCGGACTGGCGCCCACCATCCGCACCGTTACCTTCGAGCCTTCCTGGAGCTTGTCGATTCCATCGATGACTACCCGCTCGCCCGATTGGAGGCCCTGGTCGACCGATACGTTGTCGCCTTCCGTGATCCCGACGGTGATGTTCCGGACCTCTACCGTGTTGTCCGGTTTCACTACATACACGAAGGTCGATTGCGGGCTGTGCTGGATCGCCGCGGTCGGCACGATGGTCGCCCCGTGGCGCGTATCGAGCAATAACTTCGCGTTCACGAACTGATTCGGGAACAGCGACAGGTCCTCGTTTTCAAACTGCGCCTTGAAGCGCACCGTACCCGTGGTCTGGTCAATCTGATTGTCGATCGTCAGCAGCTTACCCGTCGCGAGCCTGGTCTTGAGATCCCTATCGATCGCATATACGGGCAGAGTTAGTCCGGCGCGCATCTTCGCCGTGACTTGTGGCAAGTGATCTTCGGCGATATTGAAAATCACCGCGATCGGCTGCAACTGCGTAATCACCGCGAGGCCGGTGAGATCGGTGGCCTTGACGATGTTGCCCTGATCCACCAGGCGGAGCCCGATCCTTCCCGTCAAAGGTGAGGGGATGTGCGCGTAGGTCAGTTGCAGTCTGGCGTTGTCTATCTGCGCCTTATCGCTTTTCATGGTGGCTTCGGTCTGGGCGACAGTCGCTTCCTGCGTATCCAGTTGTTGCTTGGGCACGGCTTGCTGTGCGAACAGAACCTTGTACCGTTCCAGATCGACGCGCGTGTTGGCGAGCAGCGCCTGATCCCGCGCAAGCTGAGCCTCGGCCTGCTCGAGCATCACCTGATATGGCCGCGGATCGATCTCGATCAGCGGATCGTCCTTCTTCACAAACTGCCCTTCGGTGAACGCCACTTTCACGATCTCGCCATCGACCCGCGTCCGGAGCGTTACCGTGTTGAACGCCGTCACCGAGCCGATCCCGTCGAGATACACCGGCATTTCGCCCTTGCGCGCCATTGCCGCGACAATCGGCACGGGACGCGCGCCGTCGCCGCCCTTTTTCGCCTGCGCCTGCGTCGAAGGCTGCATCACGCGCGGAAACAGGTAGGTCGCCCCGCCCGCCGCGCACAGTAACACCAGCCAAATCCACCACCGCGATTTCTTCGGCCGCACTTCTGGCTTTTCGGAATTCATTTGGGCTAAAGATCAGTATGACGAGCGTCGCAGCGGAACGGTAGCGCTGAAGGGTACACAGCCGGATATGCCGAACGGCAGGCTAGGTACCGGTCTCGACATCGGAGCAGTGTCAGGCTCCCGGCCAAACTCGCTTGAAAAACCACAGCCAGAATTGCTCGGTCCCGGCGCCGATCCGATGACGAGCCTCGAATCCGCAGCGCTCGGCCAGCTCGACCACCTGTTGGTCGGAAAACGGAACGCCCAGCCACGTGTCGTCGGGTTTCGATTTCATCCCCACATAGCCCTGCACCTCGAATTTGAACAGAGCGCCCGGGCGAAGCAGGCGTGCGATCTCGCGCACGTAGTTTTCGATCACGTCGTAGGACGGGATGTGCTGGAAGCAGCAGCTTGAAAACGCGAAATCGAATGGCGCGCCGCGCACCGGCTCCAAATCGCGGCCGTTGTTGTGATAAACGAACGTCTTCGGCTGATCCTGGCACGCCGCCCGAGCGAGCCCTACCATTTCGCCGCTTACGTCGACGGCATGCACCTCGCCGAACAATTCGCCGAGAGCGCGCGTCACGCGACCGGCGCCGCAGCCGATCTCCAAAACCTTCATCTCGCGCGGCTCGCGCCCCTGGCAGATGTTGATCGCGTCGTTCAGGATGTGATTGGCGACGGTCTTGCGTCCGCCTTCGAAAAATTCCGCGTCGGTCCACTGCTCCTGCGAATTGACGACGTAGTAGCGCGCATTCTCGCGGGCGCGCTGGTCCCAATCGCGCCGCATTTTTTCGAGAAGCTCGGCGGTCTCCATTCCGATTAAGTGTCCAGATGCAAAATCCCGCGCTGGATCGCGATGGTCACCGCGTGCGTGCGGTCCGACGCGCCCAGCTTCTCGAGAATATTCTGGATATGCATCTTGATGGTGCCGGCGGCCGTGCCCAACTGTTCGGCGATTTCCTTATTCGCCATCCCCCGCGCCACGTGCCCCAACACCTCCACTTCGCGCGGCGTCAGCGCCACCTGCGGGAAATACTCGCTCAGCCGCTCGGCCACTTCCTGCGGCATCAGCCGCTTGCCCGCGTACACCGTCCGGATCGCCCGCAGCACGTCGGTGTGGACCATCTCCTTCAGCATGTATCCGCGAACTCCGGCTTCAAGCGCGCGATAGATGTCCTGGTCCCCGTCGTAGCTGGTGAGCGCGATGATCCGCGCGTCCGGAAATTCCTTGCGAATCGCCTGCGTCGCCTGCACGCCGTCCATTTCCGGCATCCGCAGATCCATCAGCGTCACGTCGGGATGGAATTGACGAAACAGCTCCACCGCCTCGCGGCCGCTGCCCGCCTCCCCGACCAGTTGCATGTCCGATTCATTGGCCAGAATCGAAGCGATCCCCTTCCGCACCAGCGGATGATCGTCGACGGCCAAAACTTTGATGGTTTCCATAATTACTAACTGCCGTTCTGCGCCGATGGAAGCGTCACCGAGACCACCGTCCCGCGGCCCGGCGCGCTCGCCAGCTCGAACTCGGCGCCGATGTGGCTGGCGCGCTCCTTCATTCCGATCAGCCCGTAGTGGCCGGTGCGCCCGTGGCCGTTCTCCTCCCGCGCAAATCCGGAGCCATCGTCCTTTACCGAAAGATGCACTCCCCGCGCCTCGAAATCGAGCGCGACCTCCACCGTTCTCGCTCCGGAATGCTTGACCGAATTGGTCACCGCCTCCTGCGCGATGCGGACCAGATTGTATTCCACGTCCGCCGGCAGATCCTTGCCGTCTTTTCCGAGCTTCAGTTTGAGCTTGATCGGTTTGGTTTCGGTGAGCTGCCGCGCCGCGCGCTCGATCGCCGACGCCAGTCCCGAATTCTGGCCGCTGCGCAGCCCCGCCACCGATCGCCGCGTCTCGCGCAGGCAGGTGCCCGCGTCCTGAATAATGTCTTCCATGGTGCCGCGCTCATCCGGCGCCCGCATGCGCGCCGCCAGCGCCTGCATTTCCATCGTAATTCCCGAAAGCCCCTGAATCAGCGTATCGTGCAGCTCCCGCGCGATGCGATTGCGTTCGTTCAAAATCAGCCCGAAATGCTCGCGTAATCGGCGGATACGAAGCTGGTAGGCGAGCCAGATGGACATCCCGACCGCAACCGCGCACAACGGCAGAAACCAGATCCGCTGATAATAATGCGACGCGAGATGGAACGCTACGGCGCTACCCGCATCGTTGCAAATGCCGTCGCTATTGCACGCGGTGACGCGGAACCGGAAGTTTCCCGGCGGCAGATTGGTGTAGTATGCCTCGCGGCGCGTGCCCGCGTTGATCCAATCCTTGTCGAAATTCTCCAGCTGATAGCGGAACGTGATTCGCGCCGGCGCGAGAAAGCTCAAACCGGTGTAGCGCAGCTCCAGATTCTTTTGTCCCGGCGCCATCGCGCCGATCTGCGCGGGATCTTCCCGCTCTCCGTTCACCGTCACGTCTTCCACCACCACCTCCGGCGGCGGAACCTTGCGTTGCAGATGCCGCGGATCGAGCACGATCAAGCCTCGAATGGTTGAAAACCACAAACGTCCGTCCGCGCTCGCCGAGGCATCCGGCTGCACCCCCGATTTGCACTCGATCACGCGCTGCGCGTCGGTGGGACTGTACGGCGTGCTGGTGATCTTCTTGAGTTCCCCCGCGGCGAAGCGGCGCAGATCCTCGCGCGGCACTGAAAAAATCCCCTTGCTGCACGCCATCCACAAGCGGTCCTGCGCATCCGCGACGATACCGTAGATTTCGGCGTCGAACAAGCCGTCGCGCATGAGAAACATCGAAATTTTGCCGTTCTCGAGCATCCGCAGCCCGGCCCCCAGCATCCCCATCCACAGCGCGCCCTGACGGTCGCGATAAAACGCGTCGACCCCGCGCAGCGGTGCTCCCGCCTGCAGGATCTCTTCCGATCTTCCGTTCGAGTAGACGAAAGTGCCGGTCGACGTCGCAAGATAAATGCGCCGCGCGGCGTCTTCGCCCAACGCGAGCACCGGCGCCCGCAGATCGAGTCCCGCCAGTCGCCCGATCTTTCCATTGCGAAGCTCCGCCGCTCCCGCCGCCGTCCCTACCCATAACGTTCCGGATTCGTCTTCAAGCAAGCTGGTGATTTCGTTCGAGGGCAGCCCGTCGGAGCTTGTGAACGTCCCTTCCACGCGCCCGTCCCGCAGCCGGTTTAGCCCGTGATTGGTGCCCACCCACAACGCGCCTTCGCGATCCTCGGCGAGCGCGGTAATGGTGTTCGAGTCGAGGCCGTCCTTGGTAGTGAGCGCGGTGAAGCGCCGGCCGTCGAAACGGTTGAGACCGGCGCCCAGCGTGCCGATCCACATGTTCCCGCGCCGGTCTTCCATGACGGGACCGGTGTCGTTACTCGCGAGGCCTTCGTTGATCGTATAAGGCACCGCACGCCCGTCCAGAAATTGATTGAGGCCGTGTTTGGTGCCCACCCACAGGCTCCCCTCGCGGTCTTCGAAGACCGAGAAAACCGTGCTTTGCGAGAGACCGTCCTGCGGGCGGAAGCTGTCGATTTCGCCGTTGCGCCAGCGGCTGAATCCGTTGCGCGTCCCGATCCACAGGCTGCCGTCGCGGCCCGTCGAAAGGGTCAGAACCCAGTTGCCCGCCAGACCGTGCCTGGTGTTGAACAGATGTTCGACGCCGCCACTCATCTGAATCAGCCCGGCCGTGGTGCCGATCCACAGCGTATCGCCCTCCCAGGCGAGCGCCCGCACGCCCGTGTCGGCCGCGACCGACGTCAGTTGCCGCGAATCGAAGCGCGCGCCGTTCCATACCTGGAGCCGTGCATTGTCGCCCGCAACCCACAACCTTCCATCCGGCCCGATCGCCGCCGCACGAACGTCGTTGGTCGAAAGCCCCTGCTCCATCCGGAAAGTGGCGATCTTGCCGTCCGCGATCCGCGCAAGGCCGCCGGCTGTACACACCCACACCCCGTCGGTCCCCGAGGCGTCCTTTTGAGCCGTCAGGCACTGCACCGTGTCCGATGGCAATCCTTGCTTCTCGGAATAGTGCGTCACCTCACCATTGGTGAGGCGGAACAAACCCGATTCGTTGGTCCCGATCCACAGCGCCCCCTGCGAATCCTCGATCATGGTCCGTATCCACGCGCTTCCGAGCCCCGCGGCGGAGACCTGCGGATAAATATTGTCGATAGTGGTGAAGCGGACGCCGTCGAAGCGCACCAGACCGGTCAGCGTTCCCAGCCACAGATATCCGTCGTGCGCCTGCAACACGGAATAGATCGACGACTCGGGCAATCCCTGCTGAACTTGCCAGATCCGGTGAACGTACTGGGTGAGGGTGCGATTGGGATCGAGGCCGTAAAGCGCACCACTTCCCAGCGCGACCATCACCGCCAACCGGACGCGGAATCTGCGCTTCATTCTGACTTCTGTCTTCTGACTCCCGACCTCAGAATCCTATTCCCACGCCTGCCGAGATCTCGGTTTGCCACAACAATCCGTTATCGAGGCCGAAATTAAAAAAATTCGGCTTGCCCGTGAAGTATTCGCGAGCATCCACGCGTCCCGCCCAGATGCCCTTGATATGAAATTTGACGCCGCCTCCGAAGTTCAGGCCGAATTTGGTCGAGCCGCTATAGGACTGGCCGCCCGGCGGCACGAAATTGTCGAATTGAACGCCTCCGACCAGGAACGGGCGAATTTTCGCTTTGTCCGTCGTCAGCGGGTAGTACACTCCGTCAAAAGTGCCCTGATGCATGTGCATCGCAAGATTAAGGGGCGTAGGGGATCCGAGCGCGGCCGACGCCGTCGAGTTGATATCGAGACTGGTGTGGTTGAACGCGTAGCCGATCTCAGCCCCGTAGTGATCTTTCACGTTAAACGCAAACCTGAAGCTGAACCGGTAGCCGTCGTCGAGTTTGACGTCGCTCGCGCTTCCGCCGCTGAAAGATGCCAACGGCGTGCCCAGCCCGGAATTCTGGAACAAGGATTCTCCGAAGTTGAACCACACTTCGCCTGCCTGCCCCCAAGCCGCGCTTGAAAAAGCTGCCAGCGCCAAAACGATTGCAAGTTTTCTCATGATTCCTCTGATGCGATTGATGGGAAAGCCGTTACATCCTGACCAATAATAACGTGAATCGCCGGCTTTGCGCGCCCGATCAGACGCTTCTGGAGACGGATCGTTCTACGTTTACCTCGATGCTCCCTTCGAGATAGGTCACCGCGTTGCCCGCGATCCTTACCCGCGCGCCGCGATCTTCGCACCACAGCTCGCCTCCGCGTTGCGAGATCTGCCGTGCGTGAAGCTTCGACTTCCCGAATCGCTTCGACCAGTACGGAATCAGCGTGCAGTGCGCCGACCCGGTGACCGGATCTTCGGGTACGCCTTTGGCGGGCGCGAAAAATCGCGACACGAAGTCGCAATCGCGGCCGGGCGCGGTCGCGATCACGGCGAAACGGTCGATAGTCATCAGCTTCGCCATGTCCGGCGTCAATCCCTGCACGTCTTCCTCGCGATCGAACACGCACAGATAATCCCGCGCGGCGAGCAGTCGCGGCGGCTTCGCTCCGAGCGCCGCTTCCAATTGCGGATTCGCGGCGCATTCCTCCGGCGCGCGGGCAGGGAAGTCGAGCGCGTACAACGCGCCCTCGCGATCGACCGTCAATTCACCGCTTTTCGACTGAAACGTCACGCGCGAAACGGCTTGCTCCCGGCGGACTTCGAAAATCACGTGCGCGGCCGCGAGCGTCGCATGCCCGCACAAATCCACCTCCACCGCGGGCGTGAACCATCGCAAATGGTAGCCATTTCCGTTGGATTTGCCGTTAGGAACGTAGAACGCGGTCTCGGCTAAATTGTTTTCGGCCGCGATCGCCTGCATGGTTTCGTCGGGAAGCCAATCCTCCAGCGGGCAGATTGCCGCGGGGTTGCCGCGAAACAGCCGGCTGGTGAACGCGTCCACCTGGTAGATGGGAATTCGCATATCTCTACTTTAACGGGGCGCGCCGCACTTTAGCGAAGGCGCGCAGCCTCGCGGGCGGCGAGTATCGACACTCCGGCCGATACCTGTTATCCTCAAACGTAAGGTTATTAAGCCCCCAACGATCGCGAATCCGCGCGAGAGGTCCGTATGTCCGGTCATTCCAAATGGGCGACGATTAAGCATAAGAAGGGCGCCCTCGACGCCAAGCGCGGAAGAATCTTCACGCGCGTGATTAAAGAGATCATGATTGCCGCCCGCAATGGCGGCGATCCCGACATGAATCCGCGCCTCCGCACCGCCATTCTTGCGGCCAAGGCCGTAAGCATGCCCGCCGATAACATCAAGCGCGCCATCATGCGCGGCACCGGTGAACTCGAAGGCGGCCAGATCGATGAGGTCATGTACGAAGGCTATGGGCCGGGAGGGGCCGCGGTGCTGGTTTCGGTGGCCACCGACAATCGCAACCGCACCGTCAGCGACATCCGCCACATTTTCTCAAAGAACGGCGGGAATATGGGCGAGCAGGGCAGCGTCGGCTGGATGTTCGAGCGCAAGAGTGAGATCGTGATCGACGGCGACAAGATCTCCGAAGACAAGCTGATGGATCTGGTGCTTGAATCGGGTGGCGAGGATCTTCGAAATGACGGCGGCAACTGGGTGGTGCTTTCCGCGCCCGACGCGCATGAAAGCGTGGTCGAGGCGATTCAGAAGGCCGGTATTTCGACGGAATCGGCCCAGATCGCAATGGTTCCCAAAAACCTGGTTCGCCTGGAAGGCAAGAACGCCAGTGGCATGTGGCGGCTGAACGAGGCGCTCGAAGAGCACGACGACGTGCAGAACGTCTACTCTAACTTCGATATCGACGAAAAGGAACTCGAGGCGATGGCCGGCTAGGCCCGCGCGTTTCGAAACAAGGGGAACAACAGGCTCGTGCGTGTCTTGGGCATCGACTGCGGAACCGAACGCACCGGCTGGGGCGTGATCGAGAGCGACGGGCGAAAACACGCGGTCCTCGGCCACGGCCTCATCCGCACCGCGCCCCGCGATCCCTTCGAAACCCGCCTCAAATTCATCGCGGAACATCTTCGCCAGGTGATTTCGGCTCACACCCCCGATGCCGCCGCCGTCGAAGACGTGTTCTACTCGCAGAACGTCAAGACCGCCCTCAAGCTCGCGCACGTGCGCGGCGTGGCCCTGCTCGCGATCGCCGAATCGGGTATCGCCCTGGGCGAGTACTCGCCGCTTGAAGTCAAGATGAGCGTGGTCGGCTACGGACGCGCCGAAAAGCATCAGGTGCAGCTCATGGTGCGCTCGATCACCCAATTCGGCGAAGCCATCGAATCCGAGGACGCCGCCGACGCGATCGCGGTCGCGATCTGCCACGCCACGCACGTCGTTCAGATCCTGAAAGCGGCTCGATGAAGCTGATTCGTGTGCATTCGTGTGCATTCGTGGCAACCGGCGTTGTATTCGCCGCCGTATTGGCGGCAGCCACGCCGCGCATCGTCTACACAAAATCGTTTCCCGGCTCTAATCCCGAATACGTGGAGATCTCGATCGATCGCTCCGGCGCCGCGACTTACAAGGAAGCCGCGGACGACGATCCGGAGACGTTCAAGCTCGACGCGGAATCGACGGCCGGGATTTTCGATCTCGCCAACCGGCTCGGCCATTTCAAGACGCCGCTCGAATCCGGACTGAAGGTTGCCAACATGGGCGCAAAAACGTTCCGTTGGGAAGATGGCGATCAGAAGAGCGAGGTCAAGTTCAATTACTCGCAGGACGAGAACGCCAAGGCCCTGCATGACTGGTTCGAGCGCATCACCGAGAGCGAGCGGCTATTGGCCGTGCTTCGCCGCGCCGTCCGCCACGATCGTCTCGGCGTGAACGACGCGGTGCTCGCCATTCAGGCGTCCTGGAGGCGGCTGGCCGCGCCCGAGCAATTTCTGCCGCTGCTCGAACAGGTGGCCGCAAACGAAGCCTACATCCACATGGCGCGCGAGCGCGCTGCCGAGCTCATCGACGCGATCCACGCGATCCGGCCGAAATCGGAATGAAGACCCTCCGGCATGCGTTGGCGGTTTTCCTGGGCCTCGCTTTCCTGGGCCTCACTTTGATGTCGGATGCGATCGCCATCGCCCAAGACGCTCCCGTTCCCGCTCCGAATCCGGCGGCGTCGCAAGCCGACGCGGAACAAAAGGAGCTGGCCCAAGCCCTGGCCGACGCCAATTCGAGCCCGCCCGACATGGTGCGCATTCTCGAGGCGTTCGTCGCCAGGCATCCTGAAGCCGGCCAGCGTCACGACATCGAAAACGTCCTGGCGCGCGCGGCGATCGAAGCGAAAGATGACCGCCGGACGGTGCTCTACGGACGCCGCGTGCTCGCCTATACGCCCGACGACATTCTGCTTCTCGATCGCGTGGCGCGAGCCCTGCTGGCGCTTCCCGGGCCGGATGAAAGCATCCACGACAACGCCACTGCTTCGCTGATTTACTCGCGGGCGCTCGCGGAAAAAATCACGCAAGCTCCGCCGCCCGCGGGCAAGGACGCCGCGCGTAAACAGGACGAGCGCGATCGCGCTCTCGCCCGTGCCGTGCTCTATCAGTCGAAAGCGAAATCCGCGCTCGGCGAACGAGATGAGGCGGAGCGCCTGGCGGCAACCGCTTTCGCCGTCTATCCCTCCGAGGAAATCGCGCGCGAATGGGCGGAAACGCTGGAGGGGCTGGGCCGCGCCGAGGACGCCATCGCGCGGTTTGCCGACGCCTTCACCGTTCCCGACGCGCACGCCGCCGACACGGATCGCGCGGCCGATCGCAGACGTTTGGGCGAGCGGTACCGCAAGCTTCACGATTCCGACGCGGGGTTGGGCGATCTGATTCTCGCCGCCTACGATCACACCGCCGCGCTGATCGAGCAGCGTCTCGCCCGTCTTCGCGCGATCGATCCCAATTTTTCCGAGACCGAGCCGGCACAGTTCATCCTGTCCGGTCTCGACGGCAAACCGGTGCTGCTCGCGAGCCTCAAGGGCAACGTCGTAATCCTCGATTTCTGGGCCACGTGGTGCGGGCCGTGCCGCGCCCAGCATCCCCTGTACCAGGAGGCCATGGAACGGTTCAAGGACCGCCATGACGTGGTGTTTCTTTCGGTGGATACGGATGAGGATCGCACCGCCGTCGCGCCGTTTCTCGACCAGCAGAAGTGGAGCCGAGCAGTGTATTTCGAAGACGGCCTGCAACGGCTGCTCCAGGTGACCTCGATCCCGACCACGATCTTGTTTGACAAACAGGGGCACATCGCCAGCCGCATGACTGGCTTTTTGCCGGATAAATTTGTCGATCAATTGACGGAGAGGATTCAGTCGGCGCTGGCGGACGCGCAGTAGGGGTTACTTATCTAACTCAAGCTCTCGAGCGCCCGGGGGCGGCGTGAACTTGAACCTCTCATCTGCCATAGGCTCGCCGAGGCGGATGGTCGTGAACAGAGCACTGTTGCCCGCGTCATCCTCGCGCAGAATTCGGAACCGCGTCTTGTCGATCCACCAGGTGTAGACGAGGGAGCTTCTGGGCGGCTTGACGGTCAAAACGAAGCAGGGGATCTTCGCGCCGGCGACCTCAAGGGTTTCTTCGCGCAGGAATTTGGGTCCGTCCGCAAAATCCGCTGCGCCGCGATATCGCCACATCATGAAATGGTCCATCGCAGCAGGCGCCGCATCGCCCAGGTCGCCGGGCGCGCGCGCAAGCTCGCTCAGCGGAATTGAGACATACTGGTTCATGGCTTGCGCATACATCCACAACGTCGTGCCGTCGGCCACGATCTGCATGTCGCCACCTTGCGGCAGACCCATCCCCAGCAGCGTTCCCTGCATTCGATATTTGCTCGGCGCTTCAAATGCGAACTGGGCGTGCGAGGTCGCTGGCTCGCCACCACTCACGGTTGCGTGCACCTCCAGCTCGTATCGGTCGACTTTGTAGGTGGCGCTGACCTTCTTCAAGATCTCCGCGACATCGGGCTGTGCCTGCGCGCGAACACCCGCGAGAATCGCGCCGAAAAGGAACGCGACGATTGCGCCGCGCAGGAGACAACGCATATTCCCCGAGCATAACACCGGGACGCAACGAGGGTCTCAGTTCCCGAACGGATTCACCACGCGCACAGAGCCGTAGAGCCGGTCGTGCTGAAAGTCTTCCGTAAGGATTATCGGCAGGCCATAGTGTTCCGCGTAAGACCAGAGGTGCGCGTCAAACCAGTTCAATTGATAAGCCGCGCACCCGCGAACAGCCTGGCGCAGAATTGCCTCATTGGGATAAAGAACCGTGAACTGTTTTAGAAATTCCTCCGCTTCGCGCAGAGCGTCCGCGCGCTCAAGGATGACATGGCCGCGGTTGCGTCGTGTTACGACTGCAATAAACTCAACGATCGCTTGATGCGGTATCCGTACGGAGTCCTCAAGGACGCCCCGCCTGAGGATCTCCGTTGCAATTCGCTGCTTTTCGGGAAACCGGCTATCGCATCGATAGACCAGGACGTTCGTGTCAACGAGGGCGGCCACGCGTATACAGATCCTCTCGCTTCCAGCCTCGGTCCCGCGGCGGCTTCCCTTTAGGTGCCGGGGACCGCTGGCGGAGACGTTCGGTCGCTTGATCGAATAGGCGGAGCCGCGACGCCCGATCCTCTGGCTCTGGTTGTTTGGCCGGAGGAATGACGCGAATCACCTCACCCGCCGCAACCCAGTCAATCTCATCACCGGGATGGATGTTGTACTTGATCGCAATCGTCCTCGGCACAGTGACCTGATATTTGGAGGTGACCTTCGCCATACTGTCCTTACTATAGCAAGGATGGCGTCCTTGTTTGGCCGGAGCACCGTATTCGAAAACGCCCAAAGCAGCGAGGATGAAGGGGCGCCGGTTGTCGCGGTCCGAACGGTCGAGGGGCGATAATAGACGAACATGGCCTTTCGCCGCGTGATCTGGATCGTCCTCGACAGCGTCGGCATCGGCGAAATGCCCGACGCCGATCAATACGGCGACCGCGGCAGCGACACACTCGGTAATATCGCGCGAAAGCGCGCGCTCCATCTGCCGAATCTCCGCCGGCTCGGGCTGGCGAATATCAAGCCGCTGACCGGGCTCGCTCCCGATCCCGCTCCCAGGGGTTCGTTTGGAAAATGCGCCCTCGCCTCGCCCGGCAAGGATACGACCACGGGACATTGGGAAATGGCCGGCATTCATCTCGAAAAGCCGTTCCCGCTGTTTCCCCACGGATTCCCGCCGGAAGTGATGAACGAATTCGAGCGGCGTATCGGCCGCAACGCGATCGGGAACAAAGCCGCCTCCGGCACTGAAATCATTGAGGAGCTGGGCGAAGAGCACATGCGCACGGGCTCGCCGATCGTCTACACCTCGGCCGACAGCGTGTTTCAGGTGGCCGCGCACGAAGAAGTGATCCCGCTGTTTGAGCTGTATAAAATCTGCGAAACCGCGCGCGACATTCTGCGCGGGCCATACGAGGTCGGGCGCGTGATCGCCCGCCCGTTTGAAGGTTCGCCAGGGAATTTCAAACGGACCACCAATCGTCACGATTACGCGGTACCCCCGCCCCGGGGCATGCTCCTCGACCAGTTGGCGGATCAAGGTGTCAACGTGTTCGGCCTCGGCAAAATCTTCGATATTTTCCTCGGCCGCGGAATTCGCGAGTATGAAAAGACCAAGTCGAACGCCGACGGCATGGCGAAAACCCTGAACGCGATGGAATCCGCGAAATCCGGCCTGATCTTTGTCAATCTGGTCGATTTCGATCAGCTTTACGGCCATCGCAACGACGTCGAAGGCTACGCGCGCGCTCTTGAAGAGGTCGACGCCTGGCTTCCGGCTTTCGAATCGAAGCTCGCGCCGGGCGATCTCGCGATCCTCACGGCCGATCACGGCTGCGACCCTACCACCCCGTCCACCGACCACAGCCGCGAGTATGTCCCGCTGCTGATTTACGGAGATCGCGTGCAGGGTGGCGCAAATCTGGGGGTTCGGGAAACGCTCTCCGATATCGGCCAGACCGTCGCCGAGGTTTTCAAGAC
>Ga0182024_10009289_pt1 | contig 20377 bp, 10 predicted proteins | sample P32metaG_FD_120480 | JGI IMG/M metagenome (GOLD analysis project Ga0182024, IMG submission 120480) | Permafrost microbial communities from Stordalen Mire, Sweden - P3-2 metaG (Illumina Assembly) | ecosystem: Environmental > Terrestrial > Soil > Wetlands > Permafrost | place: Sweden: Stordalen... | reverse complement strand
TCGCCGTCGCGTCGATGCTCAGCAAATACCTCCGCGAAGCGATGATGAAACGCTTTAACGCCTTCTGGCAAACCCACGTCCCCGACGTGCAACCGACCGCGGGATACTACGGCGACGGATCCCGCTTCCTCGCAGACATCGAACTCAAACGACGCGAACTGGGGATCGCAGACGAGCACCTCGTGCGCTCGCGATAAACATCCGGGTCCGGAGCGCTTTTTCGCGTAGCGGTCGGACCGAAGGTCCACCCGTTCCTCCCGGTCGCAAAAGAGGGTGGACCTTCGGTCCGACCGCTACGCGAATTCACAGCGCCCATCACTCGTAGCGAAGCGCCTCGATTGGATCGAGACTGGATGCCTTCCACGCGGGATAGAACCCGAAGATGACCCCGACGGAAGCTGAGACCAGCACCGCGATCACGATCGCTGGGATGGAGATTTCGGTCGCCCAGTGAAGAAAGTTGCGAACGAGCCACGAGCTCCCGCGACCCAGCACGATTCCGACCGCACCACCCAACAAGCACAACACCACCGCCTCGACCAGGAACTGGCGGAGGATGTCTTTTGCCCGGGCGCCGACTGCCATGCGGAGGCCGATCTCGCGGGTGCGCTCGGTGACGCTGACGAGCATGATGTTCATGATGCCCACCCCGCCGACGATCAGGGAGATGACTGCGACGCAGAGCAGCAGCGTGCCCATCGTGTCGGTCATCGACTTCATCGCGTTGGTGAATTCAGTGAGGTCGCGGATGTTGAAGTCGTCGGCTTGATTGGCCGCCAGATGATGGCGGTCGCGGAGCAGGTCGGTGATCTGTCGCATCGCCAGCGGAACGCGGTTCGATCCGTCGGCGGCAACGAGGATCATGTCGATGTTCGGCAGCCGGGTCGTCATCGGGCTATCGGCTGTCTGTGTCGAGACCTCGGATGGGTAAAGCGCTTCGTCCGCCGCCGGATAGACCTGGCTCAGGGAATTGACCGTCGAACCCAACCCTCCTGACGAGGCGACCGCAGACGTGCTCGAACCCGAACCGGAAATGCGGAATTTGACGGTGGTCCAAGGGGCCAGCAGCACGTCGTCCTGGTCGCGGCCCATCATGCTGGCGCCCTTGGGCGTCAGCACGCCGACCACGCGGAAGTTGACGCTGTTCAGCCGAAGTTCCTTGCCGACGGGGTTTTGGTCGTCGAAGAGCTCGCGGACGAGCGTCGTTCCGACGACGCAGACCTTGCTGCGGTTGCGGACGTCGCGGTCGGTGAACATGTCTCCCTCGGCGATCGGCCAGTTATGCACGTCGAGGTAGTCGGGCGTGGTGCCGCTCATGGTCGAGGGGCTCCAGTTCTTGCTGCCGTAGATGAGCTGCACGCGAGCGCTGACGATCGGGGCGGCGGCACGGACTGCGGTACATTCCCGCAGGATCGCATCGCAGTCCTGCGGGTGGAGCGTGACGACGGTGCCGATCCCCTGGCTCACGCCCGCGTTCGAGAGCGTGCCGGGGAAGACCAGGATGTTGTCGGCTCCGAGTTTTGCGATCGTGTCCTGAACGAGCCGGGACGAGCCCTGCCCGATCTCCATCATCGCGATCACCGCGGCGACGCCGATGATGATCCCGAGGCAGGTCAAGACCGAACGCATGATGTTCCGCCGCAGGGCGTGCATCGCGGTTCGCAGGGTTCGGTAGATTGAGTGCATGAGCGTTTGCTTTCAGGGCAGAGTCGGTGCTCCTAAAATGTCTTCCGCATGGTTGTCCCACTCCGTCCGCCGCTTGCGGCTTCGCGAACGATGAACCTCGAAATCGCCGGGGTCTGGTTTCCGGTCGCGGCACGTGCCTTCGTTCGCGAAGCCGCAAGCGGCGGACGGAGCGCGAGCGAAGGTCCCGAAGGTGTCTAACTCGCCGCGGCCACGGCGACCTCCGACTGCGCCGCGCGCAGGACTCGCATCGGGGATCCTTCGTCCACAATCACGCCGTCTTTCATGCGAATTATCCGCTTGGCGTGATTGGCGACGTTGGTGTCGTGGGTCACGATGATGATCGTGATCTTCTCCTCCTGGTTCAGCTTTTCCAGCATCCGCAGCACGTCTTCGGTGGTGCGGGAATCGAGATTGCCCGTCGGCTCGTCGGCAAACAGCAACGGCGGGTGATTGATCAGCGATCGCGCGATGGCCACGCGCTGCTGCTGCCCGCCGGATAGCTGCGACGGCTCGTGATCCATCCGGTCGCCCAGGCCGACCAGGTCCAGCATCGCCTCGGCCTGCTTTCGCCCTTCTTTCTCCGAGAGGTGCGATGCGGTGTAACTCAGCGGCATCATCACATTTTCGATCGCGCTGGTCCGGGCCAGCAGGTTGAAGCTCTGGAAGACGAAACCAATTTTTTTGTTGCGCACCATCGCCCGCTGATCGGCGTCAAATGCGGACACTTCTTCGTTATCGAGCCAATACTTTCCACTGCTCGGATGATCGAGACAGCCGAGGATGTTCATCAGCGTGCTTTTGCCCGAGCCGCTGGCGCCGACCAGCGCGATCATCTCTCCGCGCTTGATCGAGAGCGTGACGCCCCGAAGCACCGGCACGTCCAGTTCGCCGACGTGATAGGTTTTGTAGATGTCGTCGAGCCGAATCAGTTCCATTCTTGTCTCCAGAGTCAGCTCCCCGCGCCGAACTCGTATCGCCTGCGCGGGAAGGGCGAGGCTCCTTCCGAGCCGAAGCCCATCGAGTAAGCTCGGCTTCCAAGGAACTTCTCCTCTCCTCCGACCGCCGCTTGTGGCTTCGCCAACGAAGGGACGTGATTCGGAGGGATCCTTCCGGAGGACGTCCCTTCGTCGGCGAAGCCGCAAGCGGCGCATTGCTCCAAGGGCAGTTCCTCTACATTACCAGCGACAGCAAGTCGCTAAGAACGCTCGGCGGGAGCCTCACCCTCCCGAGCGCTGCGTTCATTAGTGCCGCTTCATCTGCGGCAGGAAGGGGTTTTTCTCCTGGCTGTCCTGCGCGCTTTGAACAATCTCGCCCACCACGACCTCCGGGCCCTCCGCAAGGTCGGCCGCGGACACTTCGGTATCGATTCCGTCGCTGGTGCCGATCTTCACCTTCATCGGCCGTACCTGCGCCCCCTCCTTCACCCAGATGGTGCCGAAGCGGTCGGGAGTCTTCTTCTTGATAGGCTTTCCGTTCTTGTCCTTTTTCGGCGGCGGGGGCATTTCGCCCATCACCGGCTTCTCGCGATCGTCGGATTCAACCGGCTTCCATTCGCCCCGATCCGCCGCCACCACTTCTTCCTTGTCGCTGGGATACCATCGCAAGGCGGCATTCGGGACGATCAGCACATTCGCATCCCGCTGCAACTCGAACTCCACATTGGCCGTCATGTAGGGAAGCAGTTTCAAGTCGGGGTTGTCGCAGGTGACTTCAACGGTGTAGGTGACGACGTTCTGCGTCATTGCCGCGTTCAGGCGGATCTTGGTGACCTTTCCGAAGAAAGTCACATCCTGCAGCGCATCGCAGGTGAAAGTGACATTTTGCTTGGGCGTGATGTGGCCGATATCCGCTTCGTTGACCGAAACCCAGATCTGCATTTTCTTCAGGTCGGTGGCGATGAGGAACATGCTTGCCGGCGTCAGGCTGCCGACGACCGTCTGGCCGACGTTCACGCGCCGGTCAATGACGACGCCTTTGACCGGCGAAAAAATCGTGCAAAAATCGAAGTTCCGCTGCGCCTTGTCGAGGGCGGCCTGGGCCTGCTTGATTCCCGCCTCGGCCAGCTTCACCTCTGACTGCGACACGCCGACATTGGCGACGGCCGAACCGTAGTTGGCCTTGTACATGTCATAATCGTTCTGAGACAGCGCATCGGAAGGGCCGACCTTTTGGGCGCGAAGCCAATTCGCTTCGGCCTGGCGGACCATGGCGTCCGTCTGCGCCAGATCCGCCTGCGCTTTCAAAAGCGATGCCTTGGCTTGATCGAGCTGCGCCCGGGCCGTATCGCAGTCGGCTTTGTAGGTCGTGTCGTCGATCTTGGCGAGCAACTCGCCCTTTTCGACCGTGGAGGTGTAATCGATTTGCTGCTTGTCGAGGTCCGCGCCGAAGCTGGTGATCGGCCCGGTCACCTGCGCGCCCACATCCACGACCTCTTCCGGCTCAAGCGTGCCGGTCGCGCCGATGGTGGCCACCAGATCCCCCTTCTTGATCTTGGCGGTGCGATATTCAATGTGCAGCTTTGAGCTTACATGCCAATACCACATTCCGCCGCCTCCGAAGGCGGCGATCAGCAACATCACAACGATGAACATTCGCATGCTTGGCTCCTGGGTCGCGCCCCGCTCAGATCGAAGCGCGTTCCCGCTTTCTGTACCGCTTTCAACTGCTCTTGTGGGCGGGAGACATCGGCGGATAGGACGGGGGCATTCTTGTCTTGACTATTACGCCGCTGTTTCCTGAATGTTTAGCAATGCCTCAGATATCAACCACGCAAGCCTCATTATTTGACGGGCTGAGTGGTCGAAGGCTCACCGATCTGCCACCCTCCGCCGAGGGCTTTGTAAAGCGCGACCAAATCAGTGCCTACGTTTCGATTGCTCTGGACCAGCGCATCCTGCGTCGCAAAAAGCGATTGCTCGGCCACCAGGACGTTTAGAAAATCGGTCAGGCCGCCCTGCTGATAGCGCTTGGTGGCAATCTCCACCGCCTTCTGGTTGGCCGCCACCGCATCGGCCAGGGCCGCGCGGCGTTGCTGTTCCTGGGCGTAGGCGGTCAGTTGCGTCTCAACATCTTGCAATGCCGTCAGCACCGTGGAACGGTAGGTCAGATAAGCTTGGGACCGCAATGATTTTTCGATTTCGATATTCGACCAAATCCGGCCGGCGTCGAAGACCGGCCAGGTGACGCTCGGCCCGAACGACCAGAACCGATTGCCCCAGTTGCTCAGGGCCTCGAACCGATTGCCTTGGAGCGTGAGTGAGCCGGTCAGCGAGAATTGCGGGAAGAGTTGAGCGACGGCAACTCCCACCTCCGCCGTCGCCGCGGCCAGTTGCCGCTCGGCCCGGCGGATGTCGGGCCGGCGCCGCAGCAGCTCCGAAGGCAGCCCCACCGGAACCACCGGCGGCGCGATCGGGATCTTCCCCACCGGGGAAAGCTCGTCGAGCAACGTCGTCGGCTCCTGGCCCAGCAACACGCCCAGCGCATAGATTTCCTGTTGCTCCGAGCTGACAAACGTGGCGATTTGCGACCGGGTGGTGAATACCTCGGCATCGGCGTTGGCGATGTCCAATTGCGTCGTCGTGCCAAGCTGCTGCTTCTTCCGCGCGATGTCGGCGTTGCTGACCTGCGTCGAGAGGTTCTCCTGGGCGATTGCAATTTCCTGCTGAAAACCGCGAAGCGCGATGTAGTCCGTTGCCACTTCGCCCATGACCGTAATCATGACATCGCGGCGGTCTTCCTCGGTCGCTTCCAGGGTGTAATTTGCGGCCTCGATACTCCGCCTCACGCCGCCGAACACATCCAGCTCCCAGGAGGCATCGAATCCCGCCTGGAAAAAATCCTGCGGCTTGGGGCCGACGCGTTTGGTACTGGTGGTCGTGCTCGTGCCGCCCGTCGTCGTGCCGGTTCCCACCCCGCTGTTGGTCACCACCACGGTGCTGCCGCCCGCGGCTGAGAAGCTGCGGGAATAAGAGCCGGCGGAATTGACGGTTGGAAAGAAACCGGCCGTCGCGACCCCCACCGTCGCGCGGGCTTGGCGGATCCGCTCAGCGGCGGACTGAATGTCCAGGTTCTGCAATGCCGCCCGTTTGATCAACGTGTTGAGCGTCGGATCGTTAAACGTCGTCCACCACTGTTCGACCTGAATCGGCTCCTGTACCGTCACGCTCGCCTGGGTCGTCGGAGGCGAAACCCATGTGGCCTGCTGCACCTTCTCCTGGGGCCGATGATAGTTTGGCCCCACCTCGCAGCCGGCCAGACCGGCCCCGGCCATGGCGACGCCGCACAGGCATGCGCGAGCAATGCCGGACGCAAACCAATGACAAAAACGAGTGCTCACCAACGAACCTCCACCGGCCTGATGTTAAAATAGAGAAGGCTAGACGCCCCGGGACAGCGACTCTACCCGCAATCCCAATCCTAGCCGACCCAGGCAGATACGGCCTCAAATGTGCTTAAGTGGCTCTTCCCTCTACTTCCCTCGTTTCGCCGCGTTGATTTAACTCCCACCCCGCAAGATTCTTACCGCTCGAACGCCGTAATTATCGTGGAAATTGGGGATTAGTCGTTCATTTGTCGGTCATAATCCTGGAACATCGCAGGTGTCCACGCCGCGATCATGCAGTGGGTGCAGCAGCAGGCAGGCGGCAACGGGCCATCGGACGAGATGGCGAACTTTCTGGAGACCAAGACTGTGACAAGCAGTAAAGCTTCCGAGCGGCTGAGCCGCGCGGCGAGTGCCGTCGTCGAGACTTTGGAACAGCGTCAACTGCTGGCGGGCAATCCGACCGCCAGCCTCAGCGCCTCGCTGCTGGCCTTCAACACCATCGCCTCCGGATACAGCGGGAGCGCCTCCAGCCCCCAGCAAGTGCTCACCCTGACCAACGTCGGCGGCAGCACGCTCACAATCCCCAATGGCGGGATCACCGTCGCCAACGACCCCAGCGTCTCCACCGCCGATGCCGGCGACTTTGCCGTCACCAATCTCGCCAGCGTCCCCAGTTCGCTCGCCCCCGGTCAGTCGGCCAGTCTCGATCTGACCTTCGCCGCCCAATCGACCGGCTTGCACTCGGCGTTCCTGCAAATCCAAAGCAACGACCCGGCCAACCCCGTCGAGAAGGTCGCCCTTCGAGGCCTCGGCACGGTCGGGACTGGCGGCAACAACGAGCCGTCCCTGGCCGCCATCCTGCGCGAGTACGAGATTCCCACCATCGTCGGCGACGGCCCGAACGACGCCAACGCCTTTTCCGGCACCTATTACCCCGAGAATCCAGATCCTTCCAGCCAGGAAGTGCCGATGCAGCGGCTGGTCAAGGCCGGGGCCGGGCCGGTGACGATCACCCCGCTGGCCAGCTTCAACTCCTCGGTCCCCACCACCGTCCGTTTTGGCTACTACACCCCGGGCGATCCAACAGACACCACGGAGTTGTTTACCATTGGCCAGGCCGACGCCCAGACCGTGAATCCCACGCCCCTGGGCGCCACCAATTTCGATCCGGGTAGCAGCACGTTCAGCCTCTACGCGGCGTTCCCCGGCACCAGTACGCCCAATGGCGCGCTCGACGTTCACTACAGCGAGACTGCGTTTAACACCCTGGACCAAAGCCACCCGCAGAAGTTCCGCTTCTTCCCGATGGAGAATTCCAACGGGTCGGTCGTGCCCGACACATATATCGTGGCCGCCGAGGACTACAACAACCCGGCATACAACAGCTTCGACAATTTCGTCGGAATCATCAGCAACGTCGAGCCGGCGTCGGATGCGACCAACGCGCCAGTGCTGGGACTGACCAACCCCGACGCGCTGCCGGGTTCGGATGTCATGGTCTTCAACCGCATTCAGTCGCCAAACCCCGATGACCCGCAAGGGTTCACCGACATCGTGCATGACACGGGGACGCTCCAGATCAACAACAGCGGCGATGAGCCGTTGGTGATTAACAGCCTGACGCTCTCAGATGCAACCAACTGGCAGCTCGTGAATCCGCCCGCCCCCGGCACCAGCATCGCGCCCGGCGGCACGTCGAACATCACCGTCAAATTCGTCGCCCAGTCCGTTCCCCCAAATCTTCCGTACAACGAAACCAACGACACGGCGACTACCAACGGCACGCCGGTGCTGCAAGCCGGCGGCGTGTGGAATGGAACCCTCACGATCAATAGCAACGACCCGGTCAACCCGGCCCGTACCGTGCCGCTTGCTGGCTATTGGCAGAAGGTTTCCGAGGACGAGATGGAGCCGGGCGTCCAGACGCTGACGAACCTGATGCTCGGGTACGGAACCACGATCGCCAATGACCAGCAACCCGACTATGCCAATAACGGAACGACACAGGTTGATTACGGCGAGGAAGTCAACTCCGCGTACTGGGAAGCAGCGGATCCGACCCAGCCGGTCACCGTCCTGCAGTACGAGGATTGGTCGAGTCAGTACGATCTGACCCAATCCCCTCCCGTGGCGACCACGCCGCAAACCTTCTGGTACGCCCAAGGCAACAGCGGGGCGCTGAATCATCTGCTGACCCGCGCCGTCGGCAACGCCCAAACGCTTTTCCCCAACCCCAGCGGTGGCACCGGCCTGATGACCGCCAGCTTCACGCCCGGCGGAGCTTTCGGATTCAACGTGGACGGGGAATACAGCGATTCCAGTCTGAACCTCAGCAATTCATACATTCAACAGAATGGCCGATCAGGACTTCAGTTCCGCTTCTACCCGGTGCGGGACGGCTCAGGGAACCTGGTCCCGAACACCTGGCTGGCTTACTTCGACTATGGTTTCAGCCAGTATGAAAATTACGACTATCAGGACCTGGGCTTCATCGTCACCAACATGCGCCCGCTGACGCAGGCCCCCGCCCCGGCCGACACGCAGGCGACCGGGGGTGCAGCGGGGATCCTGTTGCAGTGGCAGCCAGTCGTCGATTCGTCGCTTCAGGGTTACAACGTCTATCGCAGCAGCTCCGCGAACGGCAGCTATACAAAGCTAAACAGTTCCCTGGTCACGACGGCTAGCTACCTCGACGCCACCGCTTCCCCTGGCGCGATGAGCTACTACCGAATCACCGCCGTCGATTCGAGCGGTGAATCCGAAGCCGCCAATGCCTCTGCGGCGGCGCTGGCTTCCAACACCATGACCACCACGCTCGGCCCAACCGCCGACGCTTCCGTGCAGGATGGCGCGTCCGCCAACACGAACTTTGGTTCGGCGCCGGACCTTCAAGTGAAGGTCAGCAACGCCGGATACAACCACGAAGCGTATATCTCCTTCAACCTCTCGGGCATTTCGGGGAACGTCACCAGCGCGACTCTGAATCTCTATGGCGACCTCGAAACCGCGGGAGCCGGCTACACCGTGAACGTGATCCCGACCACGGGAAGCTGGTCAGAAAACACCATTACTTGGAACACCAAACCCGCCGATGGAACGACGGTGCTGGCCTCGACGACCGTGTCCGGCACCACCGGTCAGTGGTACACCCTCGACCTGACTTCCTACATTCAATCGCAACTGGCCGCCGGCCAAACGACCCTCTCACTCGCGATCGAGGGCGCGGCCTTCACCACCGGCGGATATGCCGACTTCAACTCGCGCGAGGCTTCGTCCAACAACCCGCAGCTCGTCGTGACCACCGCCCCCGCCGGCGCAGTTCCCGCCACGCCCTCCAGCCTGACGGTCACTGGCACGACGGCCGCCTCGGTTTCGCTGAGCTGGGCGCCCTCGAGCGGCGCGACCAGCTACATCGTGCTTCGCAAAGGCCCGACGGATAGCGGCTTCGTTTCGATCGGCACGCCGACCGGAACATCCTTCACGGATTCGACGGTCTCGCCCGTGACGACCTATGCGTATGAGGTGCAAGCCGCCAACTCCACCGGAACCAGCAGCCCCACCGCGACAGTGAACGCAACCACCGGCGCTGGCGCGACAGCGACGTTCGTCAAATCCGACACCACGACCGGAGGCAATTGGAGCGGCGTCTACGGCGCGGATGGCTACGAAATCCTCGACGGCTCATCCAGTCTCCCCGCCTACGCCCAGGTGGCCGCGTCGGGAGAAAACGCTTACGTCTGGCAATCCCCCACGTCCGATGGGCGTGCCCCGCAGAATTCAGCCGGCTCCTCAAGCCGCACCGCGTCCTGCTTCTATTCCGGCGGCGCAACCGGCAGCAGTTTCACTCTCGACGTGAATCTGACCGATGGAAACGCGCATCAGGTCGGACTCTACTTACTCGACTGGGACGCCCGCGGCCGGGCCGAGAGCGTGCAAATCACCGACGCGTCCAGCGGTGCGGTTCTCAGCACGCAGAGCGTGTCCAATTTCACCAACGGCGTCTATTTGGTCTGGAATCTCTCCGGCCACATCAAAATCACCATCACCTGTACGGGCGGCGTGAACGCCGTCGCCAGCGGATTGTTCTTCGGCCCCGCCCCTGCCGTGGCGTCCGCGACCGCGGCATATGTGAAATCCGACACCACAACCGGCGGAACCTGGACCGGCGCTTACGGGACCGACGGCTATAGCGTCTTCAACGAAGGAACGGCCCTCCCGACTTACGCCCAGGTGACGCCCTACAACAACGTGAGTTACACATGGGCCTCGTCAACCGCCGATGGCCGCGCCCTGCAGGATTCCCCTTCGGCCTCGGCGCGAATCGCGGCCTGCGATTACTCCACCGGCGGCCCGGGCACCAGCTTCGGATTTGATATCAACCTGACCGACGGCAAGACGCACCAGGTCGCGCTTTACCTGCTCGACTGGGACCGCCAAGGCCGGGTCGAATCGATTCAGGTCACCGACGCCGTCAGCGGGACCGTCCTCGATACCCGCACCGCCTCGAACTTCGGCAACGGCCTGTGGCTCGTCTGGAATATCTCCGGCCACGTCAAAATCACCATCACCTGCACCGGCGGGCTGAACGCCGTCGCCAGCGGGCTTTTCTTCGGCACGACATCCACCACCAACGCCCCCGCCGCCCCGACCGGCCTGGCTGCGACGGCCGCCGCTTCATCGATCGCCCTGAAATGGAATGCCTCGACCGGCGCAACCGGATATGCCATCCTGCGAAAAGGCCCGAACGACGCCGGCTACGTTCAAGTCGGCACCAGCAGCACGCCGAGTTACACCGATTCCACCGTTGCCGCCGGATCGGTCTATGCGTACGAAGTAGAAGCCACCAACGCCTCCGGCACGAGCACCGCCAGCACTTCGGCCTTCTCCGCCCCCACCGGTTCCGCCGCCGCGGCCTTCGCCAGGTCCGACACGAGCACCAGCGGCAATTGGTCCGGCGCTTACGGCTCCGACGGCTACACCCTCCTCGACGGCCCCGCCGCCCTCCCGGCATACGCGCAGGTCACCGCTGCGGGCGAGAATGCCTACGTCTGGCAATCCCCCACCACCGACGCCCGCGCCCCGCGGAATTCGCCCGGATCCTCCAGCCGAACCGCATCCTGCTATTACGCGCCGGGCGGCACCGGCACGAGCTTCACCCTGAATCTGAACCTGACCGACGGCAACGTCCATCAAGTCGCGCTCTATCTTCTCGACTTCGACTACGGCAATCGAGCCGAAAGCGTCCAGATCACCGACGCCACGAGCGGCGCCGTCCTGAGCACCCAAAACGCCTCCAACTTCACCAACGGCGATTACCTGGTCTGGAACCTCAGCGGGAATGTGAAGATCACCATTACTTGCACTGGAGGCTTGAATGCGGTTGCGAGCGCGTTGCTGTTCGCCGCACCACAATAAATGCGATGAAGGATGCACGTTTGAAGTCTAATGTTTCCTCACGCCGGGGCAGAGCTTTAGCGCCGCCCCGGATCTCCCGGAAATAAGAGCGATCCGGGGCGGCGCTAAAGCTCTGCCCGCGGCGTGGGTAGTTGCTCTGCGATCAAAGACGCTCCGAAGTGGAGAGACTGTCAGGTACTTCGATCGATCACGGCGTCCGCGACGTTGCGAACCGTCCGCGTGCTGCCGGCCCTTTTGCCCAAACGCGCCCATTCCCTACAATCCCGCCTCCGATGATCGACCCGATCGCGAAATTTCCACTGGTGATCTCCACTTGGTCCTTCGGCATGCCCGCCAATGAAGCGGCGTGGCAGGTTCTTTCGACCGGCGGATCGGCGCTGGACGCCGTGGAGGCGGGCATCACGTATTGCGAGGAGGATCCCACCGTCGATAGCGTCGGCTGGGGCGGGCTGCCGGACGCGGCGGGCGAGGTGACGCTCGACGCGGCCATCATGGATCATCAAGGCCGCTGCGGCGCGGTCGGTTGCCTGCACCGCGTGCGCAATGCAATCAAGGTCGCCCGGCTGGTCATGGAAAAGACGCGGCACGTCATGCTGGTGGGCGAGCCCGCCACGCAATTCGCCTTCGACCACGGAATGCAGCAGACGAATTTGCTCTCGCCTCAGGCGGGCCGGAAGTTCGACGACTGGCGCTTGAATCGGGAGGCCGATCCCGAGGTCGGCCACGACACCATCGGGATGATCGCGATTGATGCCGCGGGGCGAATCGCGGTCGGGTGCAGCACCAGCGGAATTGCGTTCAAGCACCCGGGCCGGGTGGGCGATTCGCCGATCATCGGCGCGGGGCTCTATGTATCTCCCGGCATCGGGGCGGCCGTTGCAACCGGCACAGGGGAAGAGATGATGAAGGTCTGCGGCAGCTACGCCATCGTGGATGGCATGCGCCGCGGCCTCGAGCCGCGCGAAGCCATCGCCGAGGTGCTGATGGAAATCCGCCGCCGCCATGAAGGCCGCGCCGACGCCGACGTCAGTTTCCTGGCACTCCGCATGGACGGCACCTATGCCGGCCTCACGTTGCGGGCGAAGACCGACTTTCAATACGCCGTCATCACCCCGGCCCAAAAGAAGCTCGTCAATGCCGCGGCCCTCGCCAGATGACGAAAATTTCGTTCAAGATATTCATCCCCCGAGCCGTTTTTTCCCTCCCCGCGTCTTCCATCTCGCCACGACCGACAAGAACCTGATCCCCACCGAGCCCGCATCTGGCAACAACGCTGACCTTTCGCGACCCGTGTGTTGCGTCGGTCGGCCTGCTGATTCATGCGGCGAGATTCCGGGACGCCTGAGCGCTGGCCGCAATGGCAGGATCTCCCCATCCATGCGAAGATGACGCGCGGACCCGATGAGATCCTTCTATCGAACCCTTCGACTGGCGTTCCACGCGTTGCGGCGAAACGTAATGCGATCGGTGCTGACCTGCATTGGGATCATCGTCGGGATTGCCGCGGTCATTGCGATGGTGGAGATCGGGCAGGGGTCGGCGGCGACGATCCGCCAGTCGATCTCGAGCATTGGGGCCAACGTCATTCAGATCGACCCGAGCGACGCCGTAAAGGCCGCGGTGAGCACCGGTAGCGGGGGCCGGGTGACGCTGACGCCGGCGGACTTCGAGGCCATCCTCCACGAATGTGGGGCGGCCCGCTGGGTGGCGCCGAGCATCGATTGCCGCGCGCAGGTCGTGCGCGGCAGCCGCAACTGGGCGCCTCACAATATCCTGGGAACGAGCCCCGACTTCCTATTCGTACGGAACTGGGCCGACCTGGCGGAGGGTTCGCCGTTCAGCGAGGACGACGTGCGCGACGCGGCATGCGTTTGCCTGATCGGGCAAACGCCTGCCCACGAGCTGTTCCCGGGCGAGTCGCCGGTCGGGCAGCAGGTCCGTATCAAGGGCGTTCGGTTCAGGGTGGTTGGCCTCCTGCGATACAAGGGCGCCAGCATCTCGGGCGCGGACCAGGACGATTATCTGATTGCCCCGTGGACGACCATTAAGTTCAAACTTTCCGGCGTCAGACAGGTCAACCTACAGACCGCTGCAGCCGCCTCGCCCTACGACCAGGTCAATACGCTGAGCCAGTATCCCAGTCAGGAAGTACAGCTTTTCACCCAGCCGTCATTGCTCGAACAGACGGATTACCCGCAGATGACGCGGTTCTCGGACCTGGATGACATCTGGGTGTCGGCGGTCTCACCGGAAAGTATCCCACTGCTCAAGCGACAAATCCGCGGACTGCTGCGCGAGCGCCACGGTTTGACCGGCCGCGCTCCCGACGATTTCAGAATCCGCGACCTGACTGAGATCTCCCAGGCCCTTGCATCGACCAGCTCTTTGATGACCAATTTGCTGCTGTGCGTGGCAATGATCTCTCTGGTGGTGGGCGGCGTGGGGATTATGAACATCATGCTGGTGGCCGTCACCGAGCGGACGCGCGAAATCGGGCTGAGGATGGCCGTCGGCGCGCGGGCCATGGACATCCTTCGCCAGTTTCTGACCGAAGCGGTGCTGGTCTGCTTGTTTGGGGGAGTCGTGGGGATCCTTGCCGGGCGGGGCATTTCGCTGGCGGTTAGTGCGTTCCTGGGCTGGCGGACGATGCCCTCGGTGCCGGCCATCCTGGCTGCGGTCGCAGTGTCGGTCACCGTTGGGGTGGTGTTCGGCTATTACCCCGCTTGGAAGGCCTCCCGCCTCGATCCGATCGACGCGCTGCGGTACGAATAGACGCGCAATGCGGTGGAAGGGGGACACTCCTGCTTAATAAGCAGGAGTGTCCCCCTTACGCCGGCCCCGATCAACCATTTCTTCAGCACCCCCCGCCGATGGTCCGACATATCCGATAGGTCGTCTTCACGAGATGGGATATGCATGCCGCGTGACATTCCGGTCGGGAACGGATCGCTGTTGGTGACCTTCGACCATCAGTATCAGATCCGGGACATTTATTTCCCGCACGTCGGGCAGGAGAATCACGCGGGCGGCGGGCCGTGCCGGTTTGGGGTTTATACGGACGTGCCGGGGGCGAACCGAAGCGCGCTCTTCTGGACGACCGATCCGGGCTGGCAGATCCGCCAGCGGTATTTGCGCGATACGCTCGTCACCAGCGTGGCGCTGGATCACCACGACCTGAAGCTGGCGATCTATTGCAACGAGACAGTCGATTTCCACCGCAACATATTCGTCCGCAAGATCCGCCTGAAGAACCTGGCCGCCCACTCGCGCACGGTGCGGCTGATGCACCACCAGGACTTCAACATGTTCGGCTCGAAGATCGGCGACACCGCCTACTTCGACCCCGAGCTGCGCTCCATCGTCCACTACCGCGGCAAGCGGTATCTCATGCTCACCTTCTACGGCGACGGCCAGCCGGAGCCGGGCGGGGATCATCTGCCGTGGATTGACGAATATGCGACGGGAACCAGCGGATTCAATGGCGCCGAAGGGACTTGGCGCGACGCCGAGGACGGGCACCTGCAAGGCAACCCGATCGCCCAGGGCTCGGTCGATTCGACCGTCTCGCGGCACGTTCATCTCGATCCCGAGGGCGAGAAGACCGTTTATATGGTGATGATCGCCGGCAAATCCCGCGACGAACTAATCGAGCTGCACGAGTGGCTCTTGAAAATGGGCCCGCAGGGCGTGATCGACCGCACCAGTTCCTACTGGCGGCTGTGGGTCGGCGGGACCAACATCAATTTCGGAAACCTGCCGGCCAAGGTGGTGGAGCTGTTCAAACGATCGCTGCTGGTCTTGCGCACGCAAATCGATAATGGCGGCGCGATCGTCGCGGCGAACGACTCGGACATCATGCAGTTCTCCCGCGACACCTATTCCTATATGTGGCCGCGGGACGGCGCGCTGGTGGCCAACGCGCTGGACATGGCGGGCTTCTCCGACATTGCCCGGTGGTTCTATAGCTTCTGCTCGAAGGCGCTAACGCCCGAAGGCTACTTCTATCACAAGTACAACCCGGACGGCTCACCCGCATCGAGCTGGCACCCGTGGGTGCTCAAGGGCATTCGCGCGATGCCGATCCAGGAAGATGAGACGGCCCTGGTGGTGTGGGCGCTCTGGCGGCACTACTTCCGCTATCGCGACATCGAATTCATCCGCCCGCTCTGGGTGGACGTGGTGCAGAAGGCAGCCGATTTCATGGCCCGCTATCGCGACCCGCGCACCGGGCTTCCGCTACCGAGTTATGATCTTTGGGAAGAGCGCTGGGGCGTTCACGCATTTACCGTCGCGACGGTATATGCGGGGCTCAAGGCGGCGCACAACTTTGCCGTCTGCTTCGGCGATCGCACCAAGGCCGCGATCTACATCAAGGCCGCCGAAGAAGTGAAGGCTGGGGCCGAGAAACATTTATACAACCCGCGGCTCAATCGCTTCGTCCGGCGGCTGGTTCCGCGCGACAACCCCAAGCCACCCGACAACGGAAGCTACGAGGAAAAGATCCCTCTCAGCGGCTACACCAGCGACGAGCTGTTCGAGGTTGATGAGACGATCGACGCCTCGCTCTTTGCGATCTACAAGTTCCACATGTTCGAGGCGGATGACCCGCGCGTCGTCGCCACGATGCGCGCCGTCGAGCAGAAGCTGTGGGTCAAGACGCGCGTCGGCGGCGTGGCGCGATACGAGAACGACTACTACCACCGCATCAGCAACGACACCGCCGCCGTGCCCGGCAATCCGTGGTTCATCTGCACGCTGTGGCTTGCCGACTATTACATCGAGCGCGCCAAGACCAACGCCGAGCTCAAACAGGCGCTGCCCATCTTTGAATGGACGGCGGCGCACTCCCTGGAGAGTGGCGTGCTCGCCGAGCAGGTCAATCCGTACACCAATGAGCCGATCAGCGTCAGCCCGCTGACCTGGTCGCATGCCACGGTGGTGAGCACCGCCATCAAGTATCTGGAAAAGCTCGAAGCGCTCCAGCTTTGCGGGCACTGCCAGCAGCCGGTCTATCGGCTGCGGCGGCGCGGGCAGGTGGAAGTCCGAGCCCAAGGCCACTTCAACCGGCTCGATGCCGACTTCGAGCAGGACGACGCCCGGGAAACCGCCAGCCCGATCGGAAAATTCGTTCGCGAAGACGCCTTCGGCGGCGCCTCGCGACAAGTCACGCTCGCCATCGACACGCGCGACTGCATCGGCTGCGAAGTTTGCGTCGCCCGCTGTGGCCAGGGCGTTCTCCGCATGATCGACGGCAAGGCGCTGATCGACCTGCGCAATCTCAATGACTGCGACATGGACGGCCAATGCGTCGAGGTGTGCCCCACCGCGGTAGTGACGCTGAACGTGCTGCCGATCGAGCCTCCGGTGCCGCTCACCGCAGCCGAGGCGCGGAGCCTGAACGCCGACCCCGCCAAGAAGGGCTTTGCCGCCTAGCCCTCCCCAATGCGCGGATATCCGATGCCTTGCGTGGCGGACGCTCTCAGAACGCAAAATGCAAAACAGGCAATGCAAAATGAAAAATGCCGGCCCGCGTCATCAATGAGGCTCTTCATCCCCGAATTGCTCGCAGTGCATCCGCTTGTGTCTTGCTGATGTGGAACAGCCGCTCCATGCAGCAGGTGCGGAAGATGCGGAGCAGGCCGGGGGAGAGGCCGCAGAGGATGAGTTGTCCGCCGGCTCGCACGGCGCGCTGGCGGATGTTGACCAGCAGTCCGAGCACCGAGCTGCCCATATAGGCGACGGCCGACACGTCGAGGACCCAACTCACCGCGGACCGCGAATCAAACGCTCCGAGCAGGTCCTCGTTCAGGCGATCGAAGTCGTTGCTGTCGATGGCCGTCGGCAGGCGCAGGCTGATCACCTGCACGTCGCCGGCGGAGGAAATCTGGAAGTAGGCTTCCGCCATAGTGAGGCATGCCCCGGTCGGTCCACGACGTTACCACATCGATCGGGCGCCATCCCCTGAATCACCGGACTTGCAAAGTCTCGGCTTCAAAGGTGATGCCGAGCGGCGCCAGCTCGACGGCTTTGCGATTCCCCTGCTTCTGGACAACGCCGCCCACCCAGGCTTGGTAGCCGGCCTCTCGCGCCAGTTCGAGACATTTTGCTGCCGATTCCGGATCAACGTAAACGGCAAAGCCCGCGCCCATGTTGAAGGTGGCCCACGCCTCGCGGGTTTCGATCGGTCCCTGGCGCGTCAGAAAATCAAAGATCGGAGGCGGCTTCGGAAGCTGCGTGACGCGATAGACAAACGGCTCAGGAAGCCGCATCAGCTTGCGCCACCCGTGGCCGGTAATGTGAACCGCATAGTGCGGCTTAATGCCTGCCTTCTGAAGCGCGGCGATGAAGCGAACGTAGATCACCGACGGGTCGAGCAGCGCCTGGCCGTACGAGCGGCCATCGCCGATGGGCGTCAGATAGCCCTGCGGAAGCCGATCGGCGATCGCGCGGCACAACGTCAGCCCATTGGTATGAATGCCGGAACTGGCCAACAGTACGATCGCATCGCCATCCCGCACGTCGCCAGAAATTCGCAGCGACTTGGGCCGGATGCGGCCGATCGCCGACCCGGCAAGGACGATCGTTTCCGGGTTCACGATGCCACGAAGTGTCGGCGTCTCACCGCCGCCCCACACGGCCCCTGAGTCGCGGCACGCCGAGGCAAAGCCATTCGCCAGCGCCTCGGATCGCCGAGCGTCGGCAAACCACTCCGCGTCCCCCACCGCCGCGTGCATGGCCATGGAGATCGGAAGCGCGCCGGTCGTGATCAGGTCGTTGACAATGGTCGCAACGGTGTCGATGCCGATGTTGCGGTAGTAGCTGGCCCCCGTGAGCCGGAGCATCGCGTCGGCAATCAGGTTCTTTGTGCCGAGCCCCTCCTCGACGTGAGCGAGAAACTCATCGGGAGTCTCGATCAGATATGCGCTCTCGCCCCGCACGTCGCGCGGCTCGGACAGTCCGTGAGCCGCAAGCGCTCCACTTGTTCCTGCCGCCGCGCGCTGGCAGGCGCGTTTGAACGCGTCGAGCCGGTCGTAGTTCACTCCACTCTGCTCGTAACTCAGGCCACTCATCGCGTCCCGTTATAGATGAGATCGTGCCTCGACGCGAATTCAGGTTAAAGGCGGTCAGATCTCCATCCGAGGGGCAATTGCATGTAACCCCGCCGGGAGGGCGAGGCTCCTGCCGAGCCATTTCTTCGAGCAAGCTTCGGCTCGGCGGGAGCCTCGCCCTCCCAGAGGCGGGCACATGCGATTGCCCTGATCTCCATCCGCCGGACTGGCCACTTCAGTGGCCAGTGGACCGCACGACCGGAGTACCCACTCCACGAAAAAGCCCGCCGGAGGTGAGTCCGACGGGCCTTTGGATTTCGATTCAGCTTCGATCAATCGTGACGCTGAATAATCAGCGACTTGGCGTCCTGCGCGGGTAAATTCAAAGCCCCCTGCGCATCGGCGGCGGCGGAGCGGATGTCCAGGTTCTTCTCGCCCATCACCATCTGTTGCAGCGCGGATACCTGCCCGGAATTCAGCCGATTGCCGAAGAACTTGGCGCTGGTGGCCAGACTTTTATAGAGGCTGACGCGAACCTCGGGCGCGGTCGCCGGGTCGTTCGCGCGGTCGGCCAGACCGGATTGCGACTGGCGGGTATTCAACATCGCCACGGCCTCACCCACAGCGCTGGCAATCTGCGGCCGCTTGTCGCCCAGCGACGCGATGAGTGTTTGCTCGGCCACGGACAGGTCCAGCACCTGCCCGCGCGTTGTGGCCAGCTTGGAAAGCAGCCCAGCGGCCCGCAGGGCAAAGTCGGTGGCGATCTTCTCATCCATCGGCAGCCCGCCCGCCTTCTTGCGTGCCGCGTCAACCGCGGCGGCGATGCTGGGGCCGGCCGTCGATTCGGTATAGCTGATCGTCGGATCGGTCAGCGACATGCGCGCCCAAGGAGACGCCAGCGAGTGAACGATTATCAGCTTGGCCGCGCGTTCAAGTCGCGGACTTTGCGAGGCCAGTTCGATCACGCGATCGATTGTTGGCCCGCCCAGATCTTCCGACATCAGAATCACGTCGATGGCCGGCACGGTCATGGCGTCGGCGATGGCGGTGGCGGCATCGTCGCCGCCGGCAACGGAATAGCCCTTGAGGTCAGCGGCGAGCTTGGTCCGATCATTGGCCGCCCCGACGATCAGCACGCCCGGCGTCCCGCTCTGCGAGACCGCTTCAGCCAGCAGCGGCACCACGCGGGCGTCGCCCTGGAAATGTTGCTGGGGCAACGCCGCGGCCAATGCGAACGCCGCCTCGAAGCGGACCTGCCGATCGGGATAACGCATCGCCTCGACCAGCGGCTGGCCGCGCCCGCCGGAGAACAGATTGCTCTGACCGACGATGTTTTGCAGCGATTTCACCGCCGCCAGCGCCACCGCCGAGCTTTGGGAGGTGTTGTCCTTCAGCGATTTGTCGAGCACGAGGTTGAGATATTTGGCGCCCTCGGCCACGTTGTAGTACTGCGGCGGCGGCTCATCCGGGGTGCGAGTCGGGTCGGTTGCGCCCTGGGGAAGATCAATCGTCCGGCGCATGTTCGCCGCCAGCCAAAGTGCCACCGCCTGATCGGGTTGCGAGGGCTGCCAACGCAGTGCGTGCTCGCTAAACCGCATTGCCATCAGATCCGTGAAGATTTGCGGCGGGACCTGCTTGGAGGAAAGCCCATTCGCCCAGGTCCAAATGAACGCCACTGGGCTGCGCGGGTCGGGCTGAATTTCGGAGGCGGTGCCGTAGTAGAACTTGTCGCCCCACTGGTAGAACAGATCGCCGGGATTGGCGTTCGGATCGACGCGCAGCTCGCCGAGCGCCTTTGTGGCGGCGTCATGGACCGGACCGCTCGCCTTCGGGTTGTGAGCCAAAGCGGCAAGGTATGGGGCGGCGATCGGGTATCGGATCTCGCCCAGGATGCCGCAGATCG
>Ga0182024_10009288_pt1 | contig 20379 bp, 18 predicted proteins | sample P32metaG_FD_120480 | JGI IMG/M metagenome (GOLD analysis project Ga0182024, IMG submission 120480) | Permafrost microbial communities from Stordalen Mire, Sweden - P3-2 metaG (Illumina Assembly) | ecosystem: Environmental > Terrestrial > Soil > Wetlands > Permafrost | place: Sweden: Stordalen... | reverse complement strand
GGGCTGGGTTACGGCCGGGGCGCGTTCCCAAAGGCGGAGCGATGCGCGGAGGAGTTCATTTCGCTGCCGATGTACCCGGAATTGACCGGGGCGCAGATATCGCATGTGGTGCAAATCTTGAAGGAGACGCTGGCGGCGGGAGTGATGGTGTGATGACGCTCGCCGCCGGGACCACCCGTCATGGTAATACGAGTTTGATGGAATTGAAGGCGCCTGCCATCTCGCTCGGAGGGTATGACTGTCGAGGAGACGGGATGGAGGTGGTGGACCCATGCGCGGAGGCGGCATGGGATGAGGAGGCGCTCTCCCACGCGGATGGCACGGTTTTTCACAGCAGCGCATGGGCGCGGGTGCTGGCGAGGACCTACGGGCACCGGGCGCAGTATTGCCGCTTCTCAAACGGCGGAAAATTGATCGCGCTGGTTCCGCTGATGGAGTTGCGCAGTCCATTAAGCGGGAGCAGGGGCGTGAGCCTGCCGTTTACGGACTTCTGCAAGCCGCTGATGTGGGCGCAGTGCGATGGGGCGCGGCTGGCGGAGAATCTGGCGGCGCTGGCGCGTGAGCGGAAGTGGAAATACTTTGAGATTCGCGGAGCCGGTGTCGCGCCGGCCGGGGCGACGCCGTCGGTTGCATTTTACGCGCATTCGGTGAAGTTGGGGGCTACGGAAAATCTATTTACAAGTTTGGACCCCGCCGTCCGGCGCGCAGTGCGGAAGGCGGAGAAGAGCGGGATCGAGGCCACGATTGCCGGCTCGAGAGCGGCGATGCTGGATTTTTACCGGCTGCATGTGCGGACGCGGAGGAGGCATGGGTTGCCGCCGCAGCCGATTTCGTTTTTCGTGAATATCCAGGAGCAGGTTTTCGAGAAGGGACTCGGTTTTATCAGCATGGTGAGGGCCGGCGGAACGGCGGTCGCGGCGGCGGTATTCCTGTGTCACGGGAAGAAGGCGATCTACAAATACGGGGCGTCGGATGAGGCGTATCAAAGCGCGCGTCCGAATAACCTGGCGATGTGGCATGGGATGAGGCACCTGGCTGGGAATGGATATGAGACGCTGCACATGGGGCGGACGTCGCTGGATAATGACGGGCTGCGGCAATACAAGCTGGGGTGGGGTGCGGAGGAGAGCAGGCTGGAATACTTCAAGTATGACACGGCAGCGGCGGCCTGGACGACCAGCGGCGACCGGGTGAGCGGAATCCACAATGTTGTTTTTGGCAGGTTGCCGCTGTCCATCAACCGGGTATTGGGAAGATTGATTTATCCGCATCTCGATTGAGAATGCGGCAGATGACTCGCGAAACATGGCTACGACCAAGACATTAGCTGCTCCGCCCGGCTTGAGCCCGATGGACGCGGTGACGATCGTGTTCAAGCATAAGTGGAAGATACTGATCTGCACCGTGGCGGGACTGGCTACGGCGGCCGGGTTTTACTATACGAATGCGCCGCTGTATGAGAGCGACGCCAAGTTATTGGTGAAGTATGTGGTGGAGAGAAGCCTGGTTGACTCGGCCGGGAGCTCCGGAGGGAACGACGCGAACAGGCCGAGCGACACCGTGCTTAATTCGGAAGTGGAGATATTCAATAGTTGGGACTTGTTTGAACAGGTGGCGGCGGCGATTGGGGCAAATCGAATATGCCCGCAGGTGAAGGATGCCACTAATGATGTGGCGGCACGCGCGATTGCCAAAGGACTGACGGTGACCGTGGTGCCGGATACGACTATTATAGTAGTGGCGTTCAAGAGTCCGGACCCGGCGCTGGCCCCGGATGTCTTGCAGGCGTTGCTGGACGCATATTTTCAAAGACACCTGGATATTCACCGATCGAGGCAGGTTTTCGAGATGGTATCCCAGCAAACCGATCTTGTTCGCGGCGAGCTGGCGAATACAGAAGAGGATATTAAGAAGAAGAAGGCGGAGGCGAATATCATCTCAGTGCAGGATACCTCGGCGAACCTGAATGCTGAACTGGCGGAGACCCAAAGGTCACTCGATACGGAACGCATCGCCGTGGCCGAACAGGCCGCGCTGGTAAGCGAGCTGGAAAAAGCGTCGGGGAGCGATGAGCCGCAAGTGGAGGTGAATGGACGGCCATCAAGCGCGCCGCCTGCGCCGGGGAAAGCGGCGGCAACGCCGGCAAGCGGCGCAGCGCCTGCCGGCACGGGTACGGCGGCGAGCGCCACCGGAGCGGCGGCCACGATGGGCGCTGCCGCTGTGACGCTGCGGGCAACTCTGGAAGAGGTGGAGAAATACCAGGGATGCATCGACGAAATCGCGACGCTGGAGAAGAGGCAGTTTGAACTGCTGGCGACTTACAATCCGGACTCGACGCCTGTCTCACTGAACAAGGCGCGCGTTGCCGAGCTGCAAAAGGAACGGCATGATATGGAGAAGGAACATCCGGATCTTATCGAGAAGGCGCCGATGGCCGGGACTGCCTCGAATCGCGGCGGATATGATTTAATCACGGAGCGGGCGCGCCTTGTGTCATTGCAGGCGGGAACGAAGGCGCTCGAGGATCGGCTGCAGAATGTGCAGTCCAAGATGAGCGATTTTGCCAAAGCGGCGCCGGAAATTGAGGAACTGGAACGGACGGAGGCACTGGAGCAGGCGAATTATGCGACGGCGCTATCGAAGCTGCAGAATGCGACGGTGGACGAAGCGCTGGACCCATCAAAGATCCCGAATATAAGTTATGCGCAAAAGCCGTCGCCGCCGATGAAGGTGGCGGGGAAGCGGCAGAATATGGTGATGGGCCTGGCGGGAGGAGGTCTGGCGCTGGGGCTGGGGCTCGCCTTTCTGATTGAACGAGTCCTGGACCAAACGATCAAACGGCCGCAGGAACTGGAGCAACGGCTCGGTGTGCCGGTGGTGCTTTCGATTCCCTATGTGCCGCCGGAGAAGCCGCGGCTGCCGGGTGGCGCGGCAGGGGCGATAGAGACTGGCGACGCAAATGGCGGAGCGGTGGCGAATGGGCACGCGACAGTGGCGCCGTGGGAAGTTACTCACTTTGTCCGGCAGTACGCGGAGACGATACGAGACCGGCTGGGATTGTATTTTGAAACGAATAACATGACGCACCGGCCGAAGTTACTGGCGATAACCGGATCCATAGGCGGGTCGGGGACATCGACTCTGGCGGCCGGAATTGCGTCGGCGTTGTCAGAGACAGGGGAGGGCAAGGTACTGCTGGTGGATATGAACCAGGGACGGACCGAGGCGCATCCGTTTTTCCAGGGGCGTCCCGCGAGCCCGCTGACAATGGCAATAACCAATACCGGGGAGATGACATCCGCGGGGAATAATCTGTACCTTGCGACGACAACGGCTAACGGCAACGGGGGCGGGCCGTTTGGGTTGAAGCGGCTGCGGGAGATGATCCCGAATATCAAGGAGAGTGATTTTGACTATGTGCTGTTTGACATGCCGCCGCTAAGCCAGACGAGTCCGACATCGGCGATGGCTGCGTATATGGACCGGATTATCTACGTCGTCGAGGCGGAGAAAGGGCAGCGCGAGGTTGTGAAGCGTGACTATGAGCAACTGCTCGCGAGAAAGCCGGACGTGCTGGTGGTAATGAACAAGGTCCGGTCTTACGCTCCGAAATGGATCGACAAAGGGGCATGAGGCCGAGTGACAGAACTGGGGGGAATCTACTGATTGAGAGATTGGCGGCGGGGCGCATGGCGATAGGTAATTCGCCGGCCCGGATGAAGTAGTACTGGAAGATACAATGGGTCGGCTAATCATAGAAGCGGGCAGGAGCGAAGGCCAGTATTGGCGGGATTTGTGGCGGTACCGGGAGCTGTTTCATTTTCTCGCCTGGCGCGATCTTTTGGTGCGCTACAAGCAGACGGTGGTGGGCGTGGCGTGGTCATTGATCCGCCCGCTGCTGCTGATGCTGATCCTGACATTTGTATTCGGAAAGCTGGGCAAGTTTCCTTCTGCCGGGGTTCCTTATCCTCTTATGGCATTTTGCGGGATGCTGCCCTGGCAGTTCTTCTCCAATGCGCTGACGGAAAGTGGCAACAGCCTCGTTTCAAATTCCAACCTGATATCGAAGGTTTATTTCCCGCGATTAGTCATTCCCGCGAGTAGTGTTATTACAAGCTTTGTGGACTTTGCGATTACGGGGATATTCCTGGTGATCCTGATGTTCTGGTACAAGTTTGTGCCGCCGATCAATATCCTGTTTCTCCCGTTATTCCTGATCATGGCGTTTGCGGCCTCATTCGGGGTGGGTCTGTGGATAGCGGCTTTGATGGTCGAATACCGGGATTTCCGGATCATTGTCCCATTTATCGTGCAGTTTGGCATTTATATCTCCCCCGTGCCGTACCCGAGCAGCTTTGTGCCGCAGGAATATCGATTGCTCTATTCGCTGAATCCGATTGTCGGAGTGATTGACGGGTTTCGCTGGTCCATCCTGGGTGGCGAAAATGTGATATACTGGCCGGGGCTGGCCGTATCGATTGTAGCGGTGATATTCTTGCTGGTGACCGGGATTGGTTATTTTAGGAAAACGGAACGGACGTTTGCCGATGTGATCTAGGCGATGAGCGAGCCTGTAATTACTGTCGAGAACCTGAGCAAGAGGTATGTCATTGGGCACCAGCGCTCGAAGGACGACGGTCTGCGGCATGCAATAGAGGACGCGGTGCGGGCACCGCTAAAGTGGCTTGGTGGGCGGCGGGAGAAGAAAAAGCGGGAGCGCGAGGAATTCTGGGCGCTCAAGGATGTTGCCTTCGAAGTGAAGCGGGGCGAGGTAGTCGGGATTATTGGGCGCAATGGAGCCGGTAAGAGCACGTTGTTGAAGATACTGAGCAGGATAACCGAGCCGACCGAAGGCCGGATAGAGATAGACGGAAGAGTGGCAAGCCTGCTGGAGGTCGGGACGGGCTTTCACCCGGAACTGACCGGGAGGGAGAACATATTTCTGAACGGCGCGATCCTGGGGATGGGGAGGATCGAGATTAGGAAGAAGTTCGATGAGATTGTAGCGTTCTCAGAGGTCGAGAAATTCATCGATACACCGGTGAAGCGATACTCGAGCGGGATGCATGTGCGCCTCGCGTTCGCGGTGGCGGCGCACCTCGAGCCTGAGATACTAATCGTGGATGAAGTGCTGGCTGTGGGCGACGGTGAGTTCCAGCGCAAATGTCTTGGCAAGATGAAAGATATCGGGTCACTGGGGCGAACAGTGATCTTGGTAAGTCATAATATGGCGGCCATTGAGAACCTGACGGACAAGGTAATCTTCATGAATAATGGAAGGTTAGTGGAGTTCGGACCGACAAAGGAGACCATCGCGGCGTATCAAGCCGTGGTTCGAATGGAAACCGCCGTGACGCTGCTTGCGGAACGCAAGGACAGGAGCGGAACGGGCGTGGTGCGGTTGAAGAGTTTCCACGTGGAAGATAAAATCGGACAGGTAATGGAATCCGTGCGGAGCGGGCAGGAGGTTGACTTCGTCCTTGGCTACGATTGTCCGGCCGGAGAGACGCGGGACGAAGTGGATGTTGGGATATCCTTTGGGTTCGGCGATAACGAATTGATATCGGTGATTTATGGGTCTTACATGGGAAAAACTTTCCGTTCCATTCCCCGGAGCGGAGAATTTCGCTTCCATTTTGATAAGTTTCCGTTTTCCGAAGGGCGCTATGTGGTTGGAGCAAGAGTGGTTGTGGGCGGGGCGGAGGCGGATTGGCCGAGGGATGGGATCGCGGAGCTGGCAGTGGGGGCGGGTGATTTTTATGGCACCGGCAAGAACGGGCATGGGAAGGCGCCGATGCTGCTCCACGCGGGGCTGAGCGTACAGGAATCGGTGAACGGGATTGAACCACGCAATGGCCCGCGGAAGTAACATGTCGGATCTCCGAAATATTATCCCGGATAAGTGGAAGGAAGCGGTAAAGGAGGGATCGATTGCGTTTGCCCGGCAGTGGATGAAACCGGAGCTTCATGGGCGGGCTGCTTACAGCCAGGAAGGTGAAGACCTTGTTGTGGCGCGGCTGCTGGGTCTGGAGGAGCATGAGCGGACGGGATTTTATGTGGATGTTGGCGCGCATCATCCAATCAAGTATTCGAATACCCAGTATTTTTATGAAAGGGGCTGGCGGGGTATAAATATCGATGCGACGCCCGGTAGTATGGGCTCGTTCAGGGATGCCCGGCCACGGGATATAAACCTGGAAGTGGCTGTCGCGGAAAAGGCGGGGGAACTTACATTTTACCAGTTTGCGACGCCGCAATTGAATGGATTTGACAAGGAACTGGCTGTGGCGAGGGGCAACGTACCGGGGTGTCAGTTAACTGGAACATGCCAAATTGCGGCATTGCCGCTGGCGGAGATATTAGCCGGGAATCTGGCTGCGGGGACTGCGATTGATTTTATGTCAGTGGATGTAGAAGGCCTGGACCTGGAGGTTGTGCGATCCAATGACTGGATCAAGTACCGGCCATTGCTGGTGCTGGTAGAGGATGCCGGCGCGGCTAGTCTTAAGGAGAGTTGCACGGGTCCGTTGGCCTCCTTTATGGATGGATGCAACTATGAGCCGATTGCAAAGACGGCGCTCACCCTCATTTTTGCGGACAGGGCAAGAACGACCTGTGGAGTATTTGGAGTGCGGGTGAGTTAGATGCGCGGCGAATTGAATCTGGAATAGGGCAATAAGATGCAGCATGTTAGCGTGGTGATTCCGGCTTATAATGCGGCGCCTGCAATAGATGCGACGCTGGCAAGTGTGTTGGAACAGAAGCTGCGGCCAACAGAGGTGATAGTAGTGGACGACGGATCCACCGATGGGACAGGGGAGATCGCGGGGAAGGCGGATGCGGCGGTGAGGGTGATCCGGCAGGAAAACAGCGGGCAAGGCTCCGCGAGGCAAGCCGGTCTTATTGCGGCCGAGGGGGAGTATGTAATGTTTCTGGATGCGGATGATCAGTTGCTCCCTAATTCATTGGAAGCATTATTATCACGATTGGACGCGACGGCGGGGGCGGTCCTGGCTTATTGCCGGTGCTTTCTCTGGAACCCGAGCGAAGGCAGCGATGAGAATGTCATGGATGATGTGGACGATGCGGAAGGGAATGTCTGGGAGAAGCTGATCCGCCAGAATTTCATTCGAACCCCCGGATGCGCGCTTGCGCGCAGACGGGATTGGCTGATCGCAGGCGGCTGGGCCACGGAACGTGTGTATCAGGGAAATGAAGACTGGGATTTGTGGTTACGCATGGCCGAGATCGGGCAATTCGCGCGAGTGGAGGAGCGGCTGCTTAAATACCGGGTATATACGGGAAGCTATTCCGGCAAACGTACGCGCATGCATAGGAGTATGTTCGCGGTTTACGAGAAGCATTTGCGGCGGTTCGCGGGCGATGCTCCGAAATTGAAGATAGTGAAAGAATGCAATCATAACGCCCGCAAGATGATAGCGTGGGAGCTGCGAAGCGCTTCCGAGGAGGCGTTCGCGCGCGGTGATTGCTCGCTGGGGCTCGACCTCTTGAAAGGTTCGTTTCTTACGGCGCCAGATCGCGTTCGCTGGGCGCTGGGCATCGCCGCTTTGTTGAAAAGACGATTAAGTTGCCGTCAGGCGTACCCTGAAAGCGGCAGAGGAGAAACGTAATGAAGGTTAGCATCTGTATCCCAACTTACAACGGGGCAAAGTTTGTTGCGGAAGCCGTGCGAAGTGCGTTGAGCCAGGGCGGATCGGTCGAGTTGGTGATTTCTGATAGTGGATCGAATGACGGGACTTTGGAGATCATACGGAGGGAATGCGCCGGCGCAGCGATGCCGGTAAGAATCCTGGAGGAGAAGACACCCGGAATGGTGTCGAACTGGAATGCACTAATCAGGGCGGCCCAGGGCGAATATGTAAAATTTCTATTTCAGGACGACTTGCTGCATAAGGGATGTGTGGAACGGATGCTGGCGGCGGCGCGCGGGGATAGGCGAATTGGGCTGGTATTTTGCCGTAGGGACCTGCTTATCGACTCCTCGGCTGAATCGAGCCCAGTGACGAAATATCTACTGAAATACGCAGAACTGCACAAGGGGTTCGGGAAGTTGAAGGAAAGACAATCCGGGAGCAGCTTGATTGGAGAAAGAACGCTTTTTGATCAACCTCTCAACAAAATTGGAGAACCGACGGCCGTGATGGTGCGAAAGGATGCCGCAATCGAGGCGGGTCTGTTTAGTGTGAAAATGCGGCAACTTGTCGACTGGGAATTCTGGGTGAGAATCATGGCGCGATGCGACGTAGCGTATGTCGATGAACGGCTGGCAACCTTCCGGGTGCACGAAGGGCAAATGAGCGTCGAGAATGAGGGAGTTGACGAGGATCGCGAGTATGCTGACCTATTGAATACGCTTGCGAGTGCGAATGTATTCGGGCATTTGCATAGAAGCATCAGGATGCGAATCTATAGGCAGATGGTCGCATCCGGTGCAACTATGGGAGAAACTCCGAGTAGAATGGATCGGGTGTGCGTTGCAATGAGCGACGCGGGCCACGCGGCACGCAAGGCCCTGGGGCTCGCATGAATTCCACGCAGAAAGTAAAACAGGACGGGAACTGGGAGATCAATCGAACGGATCCGGCGCCAATTGTTTCGGTTATTATACCTGCATATAATCACGCGAAGTATATTCTCGAGGCGCTTGATTCTGTTTTGGGCCAATCGTTCAAGGATTTTGAAGTAATTGTAGTCAATGACGGTTCGCCGGATAATACGGCTGAAGTGTTGCTTCCGTTGCGTGAGTCCGGGCGCATCCGATATTACGAACAGCCGAACGGCGGTCAGGCGTCGGCGCGAAATCACGGGTTACGCGAGGCGCGAGGGGAATATATCGCGTATCTGGATGATGATGATCTTTGGCCGGCCGATAAATTGGGGTGGCAGGTGGAGATTCTCAGAAATGACCCGGAGTTATTCGTGGTGTACGGAAAATGCGGCAACGTGGGAGCCGAGTCCATTTGCGGGGCGGATATTGAGTTGTGCCCGACCGGAATGATATATGAGGAGCTGAGCAAGGGAAATCCCATTCGCTCACCAGGTCAGGCGCTGATCCGTATGGATGCATTGAGAAACATTGGCGGGTTTGACGTTGACATCAAGGGAGCGGATGATTGGGATTTGTGGATCCGATTGGCGGAAAAAGGGCGGTTTGAATATGACGGCAGAACAGCGCTTCTTTACCGGACGCACGACAGGAATGCATCGAGTAACTACTGGACGATGTATGTCAACGGCATGCGTGTCGTGCGGAAACATTATGGAAATGTGCAGGATAGTGAAGAGCAGAAGCGGTATCGACTCGCGGTCACGTGGCTGAAGAGTTCCCTGGTTGGCGTCTATTTTGACAGGAGCCAGTCGCTCAAGCGCGAGGGCAGAATAGTCGAGGCACTAAGATGCATCCTCGCGGCGGCGGTAATTGATCCAGTGCGAGTGACACGACGATTGGTGAAGGCGCGAATCGATAAGTTGCGGCCGGAAAGCAGGAGCAAGAGAATTGCGAAACCAGCATAGTCAGGATGAGAGTGCTCTTTATCTCTCATTATTCCGGGCGAAACGGAGCCCCGCTGTTTCTCCTTCGGTTGATGAAATGGATCAAAACCCACACGAACCTGGAGATAAATGTGTTGCTCCGAAGTTCCGGAGAGCTGCAGAGCGAGTTCGAAGCGGTGGGCTCTGTTTTCCTGGCGCCGCGGCTCGCGGGGATTGTATCCGGGATTCTGCGACGAACGTGTGGGGAAGCGATGGTAAAGAAAATGGAAGGCGAGATATTGCGGCGGAGAGTGCGAGGCTTAAACCCCTCATTAATTTATTCCAATACCATTACGAACACGCGGGAAATTGCGGCTTTGGCGGCACTCAAGATACCGATCCTATGCCATGTCCATGAGATGGAGTATTGGATTCGGCACGAGCTTGGGTTGGAGAAGGCGATTGCTGCGGTGCCATTGATCGACCGCTTTATTGCGGCAGGCGGGTGGGTGAAGGATTATCTCATAAACGGGTTGGGTGTTGGAGCGGATATTATAGAAGTTATTCATCCGTTTCCGTGTTTATCCACGGAGCGGCCCGCTGCCGCGTCGGAAATGCGCGGCGATGCGCGACGTGAATTGGGAATGGACAATAATACATTCGTGATTGGAGGATGCGGAACCGTAGATTGGCGTAAGGGGGCAGATCTGTTTCTCAGCGTTGCGCGGAGAGTGTCGCAGATGGCGGCAGGCGGGAGTGCTCAGTTTGTTTGGGTTGGCGGCCCCACGTCTGGAAAGTTTTATGAGCAATTGCAATATGATGTCACGCGATCGGGTTTGGGGAACGTTGTTTCGTTCGTGGGACCTTGTTCGTCCGCCGAGAAGTATTACGCGATGATGGATGTCTTCATGCTCCCGTCGCGTGAGGATCCGTATCCTTTGGTGATGCTGGAGGCGGCGTCGTATGGTCTGCCGATCTTGTGTTTCGAGGGAAGCGGCGGGGCCGGTGAATTCGTCGGAGACGACGCGGGAATATGTGTTCCCTACCTGGACACCAACGCGATGGCGGAAGCAGTTCTAAGGCTACGGGATGCGCCGGAAGTGCGCGCGCGATTGGGTGCGGCGGGCAAAGAGCGTGTTCGGGAGCGGCACGACCCGGACACGCAGTGCGCGGCGATCTTTGGGGCGATGGCTCGCACGCAACCGTTACTAGCCTGCGAGATGCGATGAATGCCTCGGTAAGTATCATCATTGCGACGTGCTCGCGACTCGATTCGTTGCGGGAGACATTGATCTCATTATGTAATATCAGGATTCCGGATGAGTATACGGTTGAACTGATATTAGTCGAAAACGGTGTGCGGTCCGGAATAGAGGAATGCCTCTCAAAGTTACCGGCGCATGAGTTTGCGATAAGGTACATGTTTGAGAGTGAGGCAGGTAAGTCGCGAGCGCTTAATCGTGCGGTTCGCGAAGCGTCGGGGAGGATTCTGTTGTTTACGGATGATGATGTCCGGTTCCCTCGGGAGTGGCTGGTCGAGATGTGCGCGCCGCTGTTCCTAGGCGAGGGTAATGTAGTGGTTGGGGGATGCAGGCTTGCGCCACATTTGGTTCGTGACTGGATGAAGCCTTTCCACCGCGGATTCCTTGCTTCGACGGAATATCTTTCGGATAGCGACCCGTCTGAATTTGCGGGCATCAATGTGGCGTTGTTGCGGGAGGTCTATTCCAAAGTGCCCGAATTTGATCTGGAGCTGGGCGGAGCCGGGCCGCCTAAAGGAGAGGATGCTTTGTTTGCGCGGCAGCTAAAAGTGGCCGGCTATAAATTTGTTTCCCGCACGAAGGTATTTGTGGAACATCACATGACGGAGTCCAGACTTACATACGGGAGTTGGATAGGAGCGGCAGTGTCGTCCGGACGTTCACGTGCGTACATCCTTCATCATTGGGATCACGCGGATATCCCGTTTGCGCATTTGAGGCTCTTATATCTGGCGTTTAAGCTGGAGATGAGGCTTCTGCTCTCTGGAAAGAGGATGCTGGATGCAGAAGGGATACCGGCCTGGGAGCTGAGTTACCGGGAGGATATAACAGTAATCCAGTATTTCATGCGTGAGCGGCAACGGTCGAGAAATTATACTTATCATGGCTTGCAGAATATTAATCGTGAGCATGAGTTGGCGGCTGTATGAGCAAGGCGCGACTTATCGCATTTTATTTACCGCAGTTTCATCCAACGCCGGAGAATGATGAGTGGTGGGGGACGGGGTTTACCGAGTGGACGAATGTGAGCCGGGCAAAGCCGTTGTTTCCGGGACATTATCAACCGCGTCTTCCGGCGGACCTTGGATTTTATGATTTGCGGGTTCCGGAGGTGCGGGAGGCGCAGGCGGAACTTGCGCGGAACGCAGGCATAGAGGGATTCTGTTACTGGCATTATTGGTTCGGGGGGCGGCGAATGCTGGATCGGCCGTTTAACGAGGTGCTCGCGTCAGGGGAGCCGGATTATCCGTTTTGCCTGGCGTGGGCGAATGATACGTGGAGCAGCCATTGGTATGGGTCGGAGCGGCGAACTTTGATCGAGCAGGTCTATCCGGGGAAAGCGGATCACGAGCGTCATTTTTACGCGCTGCTTCCGGCCTTCCATGATCCGCGGTATATCCGTGTGAACGAGCGGCCCATTTTCACAATCTTTCGCCCTGAGAAATTGCCGGAGGGTGAGGCATTTATTGAATGCTGGCAGGAACTGGCAATAAGGAACGGGCTGAAGGGGATTCATTTTGTCGCTCACTTATTCGACAATGAGATAGAGTTTCCGTGGCGGGCCACCGGTTACAACGGAGCGGTGGTGACGAACGAGCTGAAATTGATGCGGCGCAGACTGTGGCACATTGTGAACGAGAGGCTGCGGATATGGAAAGAGGAAGGGGAGTCGGGGGAGAAGGCAGGCAGGGCGGGGGAAGCTATCGCGAGCAGCATCCGACTGGTTGGCAGGCGTGTGTTGCAGCGGCTGTTTGGATGGCCGGACGGGGTATACTATTACGAAGATGCGATGTTATTTTTCCGTTCGAAGGCTGCGCTGGATTTGGGCTGCTATCCATCCGTGGTTCCGGGATGGGATAATACGGCGCGAGCGCTGCGGAAAGGAATTGTCCTTCACGGATCCACGCCTGAGTTATTTGGGAAGCATTTGAAAGACATACTGGAAGCGGTCGCAGGGCGGCCGGAGGAAGAGCGGATCGTATTTGTGAAATCATGGAATGAGTGGGCTGAGGGTAACTACCTGGAACCGGACCAGAAATTCGGGCACGGCTATCTGGATGCCGTGAGAGCAGCGCTGGAGGTAAGGGCGAAAACGGAACCGGTGGAGCGAGGGGTGCAGGCGGGGATTTGTTGAACGTTGCGGATGATGTCAACCATTTCAGCTGTAATTCCGACTTACAATCGGGCGAGCGTGATTGTCGAGGCGCTGGAGAGCGCCTTGGATCAGACCAGGCCGGCTAATGAAATAATAGTCGTCGATGATGGTTCGACGGATGAAACGAAGAGTGTTGTGGCGAGGTACGGAGCGAAGGTGCGTTATATACGGCAGGAGAATGGGGGTCCGTCGGCTGCGAGGAATCGCGGCATTCAGGAGGCGTCGAGCGATTTTATAGCGTTGCTGGACTCCGATGACTTATGGGTAAGAGACCGACTGGAGCGACAGTGCGTGGCACTGGAAGCAAACACGGAACTGGATTTGCTATTTGGGTTGGAGTCGAAGTTCAGGCCTGGGAAGCCGGATGAAGCGCCAGAGATGAACGGTTTGGATGGAATCGAATTGATGAACTCGACGGATTATATGGTTCCGGACCCATTAGGAATGCTATTGACAAAGAATTGTGTGGCCACCTCGAGTGTGCTATTCCGGAGAAGCTGCGTCGAAAAGGTCGGATCGATGGATGTCCAGTTGAGGCTGGCGGAAGATTTGGAATATTGGATCCGATTTGCGTTGCACGGGTTCCGATTCGGATTCGTGAATCACGTCTTGTGCCGGCGGCGATTGCACGAAGGTAATCTTGTTAATCAAACACTGGCGTTGAAGGCCTCGGCGGCCGAGGTGCTGTCAAGATATCGGGATTATTCCCCGGAGCATCGGGAGCGCGTGGCGCGGAGTCTAAGCGGGATGCATTATGACCTTGGTTCGGCGTTTCTGATGCGTGGCGATTGGAACAATGCATATTTGCACCTAAAGGGTGGGCGTCCAATCCATCAAAATGGACTTAGATGGCGGATCAAGCTTACGGCGGCGTCCTTGCTTTGCAGGCTGTCCGGGAAGCACGAATAATAGGATTTATATTGAGTGAATAGTACCGCGATGCTTGCGCCAGCGTTGGACCGGGAACCTTTGGCGGGATTTACAGTGCTTCGGTTTGCGCATGCTTTCGAATCCGGAGGAGGTACGGAACGATATTTGGATGACCTGGATAGGGCGCTGCTGGAGCGGAGCGCTACGACGGTGATCCGAATGCATCTGACTCGGGATCGGCGTCCGAAGGAGCAAAAGGAGGAGGGTGTCGGCAAGGGGAGGCTGATTCGCGTGCCGTTGCCGATCGTCGCGGAAGGTGATGGAGAGGCGGATGAGCCCGACGAATCTTTTCGATCTACCTTAAAGAAAGTTGTTCGTGATTGGATAATCTATAATCCAATTGTGTGGCGGGCGGGAGGAGCGAGGTGGACGGCGTCCCTGTGCATGGCGAGGAAGGCGGGACAGGCGATTGGCGGAGGACGTGCGGCGGCGGAGCTGTTTCGCACACGGCAAATTGATCTTGTGGTAATGCACTTCTTTGGCGGGTCGGACGCGGACGAAGTTATTGCGGAAGCGCGGAAGCGGCGTGTGCCTGTAGTGCTGCTGAACCATTATTCGAATGACAGGTTTCTGCACCTGGCGATCAGGAAACATGCGATGCTCGCGGACGGGGTCGCGGGAGTGAATGGATTAAACATGCCAGGATATCTGCGGGACCGGTTTGTCAATCTGTCGGATGGAATCGATATCAATTTTTTCCAGCGCGCGAATGCGCAGCCGCTGATCAATCGCCCGGTGCAACCGATCATCCTGATGCCCGCCAGAGTGGTAAGGGAGAAGGGGCAGATGGACTTGATCCGCGCGGTGGCATCAATGCGCAAGCGGGGCGTGTGGTGTTGCATTGCGTTCGCTGGCAGGACGGACGATGGAGAGTTTCTGGAAGAATTGAGGCTGGAGATCGCGCGGGAGGGAATGACGGAGAGCGTTTGGTTCCTGGGCAATGTGGAGCTGGAGGAATTGCGGGATTGGTATGGAGCGAGCGCGGTGGTGGCGTATCCGACTTACCATCATGAGGGGTTGCCGCGCGCGGTCATAGAGGCGCAGGCGATGAGCCTGCCGGTGGTGGCGTATTCAACGGGAGGCATTGCGGAAGGAATCGCTTCCGGTAAGTCAGGATATCTTCTTGGAACGGGGGATCTTCGGGGACTGGAAAAATGTCTGAACGAACTTCTATTGTCTGAAACGGCGCGGAACGCGATGGGAAAACGGGGCAGGGAAGCAGTCGAGAGCCGATTCAGCCTTTCAGCGTTGGCGGAACGGCATGAACGGTTCTATAATCAGGCCGTTTCGGCCTTCCGGAATGCACCGGGGAAGTGCTCCGGGTAGGTCGGACAATCCGTTTACCAAACCAACTAACTCATGCCAGCAAATCTCGCCCTCCTGCTTACGGTGATTTTCGTCATCATCGCGTTCCGGTCAGACCGGAAACGCGGGGAGCCGGCGTCGAATGCCTTGATATGGCCGTCGCTCTGGTACCTGGTGACAGCTTCGCACCCGCTGGGTGTCTGGCTGCAGACGTGGGGAGTGCCGATACCCGGTGGAAGCAATGATCCGACTGATGGCAGCTTTATCGACCGCTACTTCTTTGGCGGATTGACACTTATCGGCTTGTGGATACTATCGCGGCGCCAATTTGACTGGGGGGATATATTTCGACGGAATCGATGGCTGACGGCGCTGATTATCTTAATGGCGGCGAGCATCTTGTGGTCTCAATACCCGTTTGTATCGTTCAAGAGATTTATTAAGATCATGGGATCGGTAGTAATGGCGTTCGTGGTGCTTACGGAAAATGATCCGTTTGTAGCGTTCACGACGGTGCTGCGAAGATGTCTTTATATCCACCTGCCGATGTCGATCATCTGCGTGAAATATTTTCGAAGTATCGGGGTAAACTTCGACTGGAGCGGCACGGCTCAGGCTTGGCAGGGGATATCCACTACCAAGAACGTGCTGGGACAAGTGGCCATGCTGGGTGTGGTATACTTTTTCTGGGAAGTGCGGCGCCATTGGAAAGAATACGGATGGAGAAACCTGCACCTGGCGTACCTATTGATGGCGTTGCATCTGCTAAGAGGGTCCGAGCAGGATGTGAGCATGACGTCCATTTCGGTATGTTTATTCGCGATGTTCGTTTTTCTTCGGATACAGGCGCTGCGGGCCCGGCCGGAGTATGTAAGGCCGTTTGTGACAAAAGTCTTCTACGCAGTCATGATCATGGTCTGTCTGGTCGTAATTCATGGTCTCGTAATGTTTCCCGCGGATTCGATATTCGGAAAGCTAATCACTGTGTTGGGCCGAAACATTACCTTGACGGATCGCACGTATATATGGAGTGATGTGTATGCAGCGGCATCGCGGAATCCGTTTTTTGGCGTTGGGTTCGGTGGGTTTTGGATAGGCCGGCTGGTGAATATCCCGTGGAATGCGAATATGACCTGGGTGCTGGGACAGGCGCATAGCGGATATGTTGATACTTTTCTGCAATTGGGGATAGCGGGATGGTGTGTGCTGGCGGGAGTCATATTCAGTACCTTTCCGCGGTTGATCGAGTCGCTGGACGATAACTTTGACTTCGGGTGCTTCAAGATCACACTTTTCCTGACCATCTTGTTCGTGGATATGACCGAGTCGGTTTATCTGAGAGGGGATCACCACCTGTGGTTTATCTTGATGGTCATTATCTGGAATGTGCCGGTAAGGGAGAAGGCGCCGGCAGTCGAATCGGCCGACCTCGAAGAAACGCGCGACGGACAGGAGAGAATGGAATCGATTCCGTCAATGGTGTGATCCGAAAGACCCGGGCTGAATGAATATTATCATTACCGGCGGGTTCGAGGCCAACTTCTCAGTCGGCTTTGCCAGGGGCTTGGCGGAGAATGGGGTGGAGTTGTGCGTAGTGTCGTGTGATGAAACGGCGCCGCGTCTAACGGCTGCCAGGATCGCGAACGTCAACCTGCGCGGGAGTCTTGCCGAGAACCGGCCGGCATGGGTAAAGCTGGGGAACTTATGTCGGTACTATGCGCGATTGATCTTGATGCTTTTACGCAATCGCGGGGCGACGGTGCATTTTATCGGGATATTCCGGAATGAACTGATCCTATGGGAAGGGATATTCTTGAGTTGGATATTCCGGCTGCTGTCAGGCCGTTATCTCTATACCGTGCATAATGTGCTGCCGCATAGCCGGGGGGATAGCTGGTTTTTTCGGGCGATATATCGTAGGTTATATCAGATACCTAATATGCTGCTGGTGCATACCCGGTTGGCCCGGGAGGAATTGATTTGCAAGTTTGGGGTGCCGGAGGAAAGGATTCAACTTACTTCGATTGGATTAAATGAGGAGATACCGATCACCGGCGTGACTATGGAGGAAGCGCGCGACCGGCTTGGTTTAGAAGAGAGGGAAAAATGCATTCTGTATTTCGGAAAGATCGATGAGTACAAGGGATTGGATGTGCTACTGGCCGCGTTCGATGAGATGACGCTGCCAGAGACGCGAATGATAATCGCCGGGGTCTTTCGGAACCGTACTTATCGAACGGAGATTTTGACTCGATTGGAAAGGATGAGCCGGCGGGGGGATGTCCGGCTGGAAGAGCGCTTCATTGCCAATGAAGAAGTGGAGTTATATTTCAAGGCGTGCGATGTGCTCTGCCTGCCGTACCGGCGTATTTATCAGAGCGGGTTGATATTTCTGAGCCCGCGATTTGGAATACCGACGGTGACGACGAATGTGGGATCGCTCGGCGATTATGTAACCGAGGAAATGGGCATAGTCAGCCGTACGAATGATGCGGCCGGGATTGGGGATTCGCTGACGCTAGTATTGAGTGACCCGGGTCGATTTTCGCGCGCTGAGATCATCAAGCATGGCCAGAAGAATCGATGGATCAATGTATGCCGGCTGCTGCTGCCACTATATGCCGGGCCAGTAAAGCAAGGCTTCCCGCAGGTTAACGGAGAAGGTGGACGGGCAGAGGGGAGCCCCGAGTCTGCCCGAGATTCCTTGCCAGCGCTCGGGGGTCCGCGTTTGTGAAGAAAGTCCTTCTGGTTTCAAACAAGGTATTCCATTATCGGGTTTCGAATTATAATTACTTTGCCGGGCGGTTCCGGGAGGAGGGGTGGGAGTTTCATGTGCGTGCGAATGAGATACAGAAGAACAACCCATTTCCTCTTGAGTTTGATTTTCGAGAGATGCTATTCTGTTTTGGGGCTTATAAGCGGGAGATCGAGAGACTGAAGCCGGATGCGGTGATCCTGTTTCTCCATCTTAAGAACCTGATGATATGGCCGCTTTTGCATTGGCTGAAGCTGAAGGGGATACCGGTGATTTACTGGAACAAAGGGATAAATCTGGAGGTAAGAAATCCGCGTCTGCGGAATCTGCCGTTTTATTACATCCACTCGGTATGCGACGGAATCGTTCTTTACTCGAAGAATGAGATTAAAGATATCAAGCCGAAGAATAGGTATAAGGTATGGATAGCGAATAATGCAGTTAACTTCACTGCGTTTCCGGATATTGCGGAAACGCCGGCGGAGATAAAGGCGGAGTTCAATATCCCATTCGAGAAAGTGGTTTTATTCGTGGGGCGGATGCGGCCCGTTAAGAAAGTGGAGCATCTTATTGCGATCTTTAATGAGATAGACGAACCCGGGTGCGGGTGCGTGATTGTGGGGGACAAGATGGGATATGATCTTGACGCGCTGATCCGGGGAAGAAACATCCGATATCTTGGGGAGATATTCGATTCGGGCAATATCCAGATCAGCAAACTGTTCAAGATGTCGGATTTGTTCGTTATCCCTGGGGATGTCGGGTTGGGGATGAATCAGGCGTTTTACTGGGGGTTGCCGGTGGTGACGGAGGATGGATTGCAGCCGCCGGAGATTCATTACCTGACGGCGGGCCGGAACGGGTTCATTGTTCCGGGGAATGATCTTGCGGCGCTGAAGGAGAAGACTTTGCTGCTGTTGAAGGATGACGCGCTGCGGGCTGAATTTTCGCGTAACGCGCGCGAGGATATCCGCCGTGATGCATCGGTGGAGACTATGTTTCAAGGGTTTTTGCAATGCCTCTCAACTTTGATGGAGAGAAGGGGTGCTGGGGCGGGATCGGGGCGCGGCATGGCGAGCGTTGCGGGAGCGTCCGGCGAGTGGAAATGATGGCTGCGAAGATGGATAAGGAAGAGAGAATAATGGAGACGGTTGTGGAGTTCGCGGCCTGGCTGGAGCTGTACGGAGAGACGTCGCAGGATCACCAGGACTTCTTTGCGAGCGCGGTGGGTCGCGCGGCAAAGAATATCTATTATAAGAATAGAATGGTTGGGACGCTGGCTGTGGCGCCGATGGTGTTTTGCGAGGCGTTCGCGCCATGGACGCGGCGGTTTTTTTATCCGCGGATGCGGTTACCAATAGCAGATGCTCATTTTGCGATGGGATACGCTTATCTGCATGAAGCTACGGGGGATAAACAGTATCTGGACCGGGCGATTCATTTTTTGCAGGTGCTCGAGGCGACGCGTTGTCCGGCTTATGAGCGGCACGGATGGGGTTACCCGTTCGATTGGCAGACGCAGGGAGGGATACTTGGAGCGGGCACGCCATTGATCACGACGACGCCGTATTGTTATGAAGCGTTCGACGCGGTCTATCGCGTGGATCGAAATTCGCAGTGGCGGGAGGTGATGCGGTCGATCGCGGAGCATGCGATGAGCGATTACATCGATCATGAGACGCGGCCGGGAGCGGCGACCTGCACTTACACGCCGCATGGAGAGGAGAATGTGGTCAATGCCAGCGCATACCGCGGCAGCCTCTTGTTACAGGCGTACGAGACATTCGGGGAGTTAAGTTATCGTGAGACGGCGAAACGGAATATCGCGTTCGTGTTGGATTGCCAGAACGAGGATGGATCGTGGCCATACGCAGTCGATGGAAAGCGGGCGTTCATCGATCATTTCCATACATGCTTTGTGCTCAAGGGACTGGCGAAGGCGGAACGGATAACGGGTGATGCGGATGTGACGCGCGCGATTGAGAAAGGCGTGGGCTATTATGTGGAGAAGCTGTTTGACGAAGAGGGATTGCCGAAGCCCTTCTCGCGGCGGCCGAGGTTGGTAGTATATCGGCGGGAGCTTTATGACTGCGCGGAGTGCCTGAACCTGGGGGCGCTGCTGCGGGGCCGGTTTTCGCGGCTGGACGCCGTGGTATCCAGGACGATGGATGACATATTGCGAAATTGGGTGCGGCCCTCGGGCGCGTTCCGGGGACGGAAGCTGCTTGCGGGCTGGGACAATGTGCCGATGCATCGATGGGGACAATCCGAGATGTTTCGAAGCATGGCGCTGTGGTTGAAGCTGGAAAGCAAAAGTAGTTCGCCGGTAGAGCTCGGGGAAGGTGCGGCGGCGGTGGCCGGAACGGGAGGTCAGATATAGTGAAGGCCGACGAACGAATGAAGGAGGTGCTCCGTGTCTATCATGCAGGCGCGCCGTCTGACGCGGTATTGAATGTTATCAAGATCGCGCGGGAATCTGG
>Ga0182024_10009287_pt1 | contig 20381 bp, 20 predicted proteins | sample P32metaG_FD_120480 | JGI IMG/M metagenome (GOLD analysis project Ga0182024, IMG submission 120480) | Permafrost microbial communities from Stordalen Mire, Sweden - P3-2 metaG (Illumina Assembly) | ecosystem: Environmental > Terrestrial > Soil > Wetlands > Permafrost | place: Sweden: Stordalen... | reverse complement strand
CTCAAACGCCGTCCCTTGCCCCTCGCGCTCCCCCATCCCGGCTCAAACCGGGGAGGGCACCGAACTAAGTTGTCGTATTCTTACGTGAGCGGAACTTGGGGGCAGGTCACTCTCCTCATATGTTGTCCCCCACAAATTTCGACCCAGTATACCGATGGGGTCTATTTTCCGTTAATGGCACTAAGGTGTCAGCCGCCTGACTCTAGGGCGGGATTTAGGGGGAAGCTGGCGGCTACTATTAGTCAGCGCAAGCGGCTTCGAATCAAAGCGGCTATTTGGGTGGTTGCTTTCAATGGGACAAGTAAGTGGTACAAAGGCGTCAGTCACATTTATCCGACAGGCTCTCAAGGGCGGAATCTTTGTCGAGTCCCCAATCTTCCACATACGCACGGGTTTCCTCGTCATTGGGGCCTACAAAGAAGGTGTGCATCCCGTATACCTTGAAGTTTCCCTTGATTGAATCGTCTTTGTCAGGGTCATAGTCGCCGTACCATTCCAGAATAGCGTACCCTGACGGGGCGTTCACCATGTAGTAGTCACAGCCGGAAACCCGTTTCACGACCTCGCCCTTTTCCGCTAAGGCGGCGGGGCAAAACAGCGCAGCCAGAATAACCAGCCAAAAAATCTTTTGCATTGTATTCTCCTCGTCCTAGCGGGTCTCGGGTTGGCCGTCATTTGATGCACAAGACGGTGCGGAGTACTTTATAAGGTACGCGGACGCCGGAGCCGAAAGCGCCGGATTACTTCTGCTGTCCCGCCCAGTTTACGACCACCGTGATTGGAGGCTGGCTGACATTGCCGGTCGGCAACAGCCATAGAAAGCGCTGGCCGTCGGTTTGCGGCACCACGTAGCCTTTGGTTTTGAAAAGCGATTGAGGCAATCCGAAATCGAGCATGCCTTTTGCCGACACGGTCACCGAGACGGCCATTAGTTGGTCGTCGGATGTTCTGTAGAACAACTCCTTGCCGTCGTGCCGCCAGAAAGCCTGCTGACCGCCTCCGGTCGAGACGCGCACCGCAGGTCCCGGTCCAGGGAAGGGGCGAACGAAAACTTCGGTGTGCCCGGTCTCATCCGACTGGTAGGCCACCCACTTGCCGTCGGGAGAGAACTTGCCATAGGACTCCTCCGCCGGAGTCTGCGCCACCGGAAACGGTTTGTGATCGGCGCCATCGACCGGAAGCGCCCACACATCGCGCGCCGTGGTGGGACTCTGGCTCGAAAACAAAACGTATTTGCCGTCGGGCGACCAGTCCGTCAGGTTCTTGGCTTCCTTCGACGCGAACATCACTTCATCGGGACCGCTGCTGCCCATGGCCTTCCACTAGAGATCGAGAAGGCCGACGCGTCCCGACTGGAAGGCGATGCGCGTTCCATCAGGCGACCAAAGTGGTGCGCCGCCGTCCTCAGCGGTGAAACGGGTAAGCGTGCCGCGAGACATGTCCATCAGCATAACGTCGTTGGCCCCGCCTTCGCCCCGCCCGATCGAGATCGCGAGGGTGCGGCCGTCAGGCGAGAGATTTGCCACCGCCGCGTCTGCCACAGGCTCGCCCACCGTCCCAGCCGGCCTGCCGGAGCGGTCAAGCCACGTGACTTGCCGCCGGGTAGTTTCATCGAGACGATATGCGATAAGCCCTGTGTTCGAAGCCGCGACGCGCATAAAGCTGGCCCAACCGGCCGAAAGCCCTTAGGTAACTGGGAACGGCTCTCCGTCAAGCTCCATCTTTGCCGGATCGAAGCGCTGGGCATACAAAACGCGCTCGCGCACCAGGAGAATGTGATTGGGAGGCACGAATACCGCGGCCCCATCGGCCACGCAGATTCGGTGAAATTCTTTGCTGTCGAGCGAGCCCACGTAGACGCCTCGCACGTCCGGTGGACCGTGCATGTAAAACAGAAAATGGTGCCCGTCGGGCAGAAACTGCGGGAAACGATGGCTGGCATCCTGCGCCCGCTGCTGCGTCACCTGCTCCGGTTTCCCACCGGTCGCGGGTATTCGGTACAAAGGCCCGTTGCCGGCGGGAGAAAACAGAATCGTGCCGTCCTGATTCCACGATCCGCCGCGCGGCGTGGGCGCGTCGGCCAGAGTGCGCACCGCGCCACTTTCCACGTCGATCCGTTTCATCGACTGATGAGAGAAAAATCCGATTGACTTGCTGTCCGGAGACCAGAATGGGATGAAGCTCGACTCCGTTCCCGGCAGCGGCTTGGCAACTTCGGTGTCGAGAGATCGGAGCCAGAGCTGAACGCCGCTACCGTTCGCCGCATTGGCCGAGAACGCGAAGGAACGTCCGTCAGGCGAGATCGCAAACGAGTTGGTGTCGCCCGGCATCACCATTTGCAGCCGCAACTCGGGCCCAGCACCCGCGTCGCTGCCAGCACGCCGGAGGAACAAGGCAATGGCAGCCACGATTGCGAGCGCCGCAATTGTCCACGGGAGGGCGCTCCGCCAGACTGGGGTGCGCGCAGGTGCTGTAACATTCGCGGACGACGCAGCGGTGTTGGAATCTGGAGCACCGCTGATCAGTTGATCGAGCACACGCCGCGCTTCGCCGATATCGCGCAGGCGCTGTTTCGGATCGCGCGCCAGGCAGTCGCGCAACAGCGTGCGGAGCCGCGGCGGCACATCGGCCGGCAGAGCTGTCCAGTCAACCTCGCGCGTCAGCACAGCGGCCAGCGTGTCGGATACATCATCGGCTTGATAGCCGCGCTCGCCGGTGAGCATCTCGAACACAACCACTCCGAACGCCCAGATGTCGGCGCGACGGTCGACGATCTTGCCCTTGGCCTGCTCGGGCGCCATGTACGCGGCCGTGCCGAGAATCACTCCGATTTGAGTGGCGCGGGCGGTGAGGGTTGGGGAATTCGTCGCGTCCGACGACGAGCTCGCGGAATCCGGCGAGAGAGCTTTGGCCAGGCCGAAATCCAGCACCTTCACGGTTCCATCGTCGCGAATCTTTATGTTTGCGGGCTTCAAATCGCGATGGATGATGCCGCGCTCATGCGCGAATTCCATGGCGTCGGCGATCTGCCGCGCAATCGGCAGCGCCTCTTCCATGGGAATTGGCCCCTGCGCGAGGCGCTCGGCGAGCGTGGGTCCTTCGACCAGTTCGAGGATGAGTGCGCGATCTTCCACTCCATAGATGGCAGCGATATTGGGGTGGTTCAGCGATGCCAGAACCTGCGCCTCGCGCGTGAAGCGCGCCAGGCGGTCGGCGTCGTCGACCACAGAATCGGGAAGAACCTTGATGGCCACGTCGCGTGCCAGCTTGGTATCGGTGGCGCGGTAGACCGAGCCCATGCCGCCCTCTCCTAACTTGGTTGTGATCTTGTAGTGCGCGATGCTGGAGGGCGGGGTCATGGCGTTCGGTAGGGATAGTATCACTTTCATGCTGCCGGGACTGCAGCGCCGGCATTGTGAACCAGGGTAGAGTTCGCCGTAGGGGCGCGCGCGACGGAGAGGGAAATCTCCACGATGGCTGGAGTTTCATCGTCGTTGGGACCATTTCACATCCGGCGAAGATCCCTGAGAATTGCGGTTTGTGGTTTCCACTCTTCGCAAAAAACGCGAAGAATGGTGCGCCCTTGGGTTTGTGGTTTACGCTTCAGGTCAGGACTGCCTCTTCTTTGCTGCTGCCGCGGCCGCGGCTCTGGCGGCGCGCTCCTGCATGGCCAGCAGCACTACCTGGAGCATGTCATCTTGGGGGGCGGGTTTGCCGGTCCAGATTTCGAATTGGCGGGCGGCCTGGTGGACGAACATTTCTATGCCGGGGATGATTTGCGCTCCGCGCTGTTTCGCCAGTTGCAGCAGGCGGGTTTCGGGCGGGTCGTAGATCATGTCGAAGACGAAGCGGGCGTTGATTTCTTTTTCCTGCAGCGGAGTTTCGCGGGTGTTGCCCATGCCTACCGGCGTGGCGTTGATAATTACGTCGAAGGTGAATTTTTTCAAATCGGCGCGTTTCATGGAGCGGGCGTGGGCGCGGCGCGCCAGCTTTTGTCCGGCGGCCACGTTGCGATTGAGGATGTAGACTTCCGCTCCGCGTTCTTTCAGGCCGAAGACGGCGGCGCGGGCTGCACCTCCGGCACCGAGCACTAAAATCTTTGCGTCCTGCAGAGTGCTCAGGCGACGCTCTAGCGGGCGAACTACTCCGGAGGTGTCAGTGTTGAAGCCGTAAAGTTTTCCGTCCTGGGCGCGGACTACCGTGTTGCAGGCTCCGATCTTCGTGGTGTGCGAATCGGTGTTGTCGAGGTAAGGAAGAATGGCTTCCTTGTACGGCATGGTGATGCTTAGGCCGTGGATGGGAATCTGGCGCACGCAGTTGAGCAGATCTTTGAGAGTCTTGGCGTGCAGGGCGAGGTAGACGGCGTTGACGTTCTCGCGCTTGAAGGCCGCGTTCATGATGGCGGGCGAGAGCGAATGCGCGACGGGATCTCCGGCAACGCCGTAGACGCGGGTGGCAACGTCGACGGTATCGATGCGGTAGACGCTGCGCAGCTCTTGCGCGGTGACCTGGCCGGGCGCGGTTTCTTCTCCGGGGCCGACGGAGCCGAAGGTGAAGACGCTGCCGGCGCGGACTCCGAGGACTCGGCTGATGATGCCTTGTTCGCCCATGCAGAGTCCGACCAGCGAATGGTTGTCGGCTTCGCGGCCCAGGAACTGGATCATGGTGATGTTGTCGGCGAGAGTGGTGGCCGTGCCGACTACTTTGTAGAAGTCGGCGGGGAAGGCGCGCATCTTCTCCAGAGTTTCGTCGAGCTTCTTGGTTGCGCGGAAGTCGTGATGGGAAAGTATCAAAGCGGAACGTGCGCGCAGCTTCTGCAATTGCGCGGGCTTACACTTCTGGGCGGTCGAGAGTTCGACGTCGACCAGTTGGCAGCCGACGGCCGAGGCTTTGGCGAGTATGTCGAGTTGAGAAGCGATGGAGCCGCGGAACTTGCCTCCGCTGGCGGCGCGGCGGCAGGTCGCAATCACGGTGGTTCCGGGATGAGTTTCGAGGAACTGCTTGATCTTAGGGAGCGCTAGAGCAGGCTTGGAAATGTAGTCCAACCTGAACTCCAGAAAGGGGTTATCGCGAATCAGGGCCTCGGCCTTTTCGATCAGGTCGGCGGGGTCAGAAGCGGTGACTGCGACGCAAACCCGCGGCAGGCGCAGGGGGAGCAGACGGGGCGCGTAGCTGTTGGCGGCAGAAATCATCCTAAATCAGTGGTTTGAATCAACGAGCTTTTATCCCAAGTTTAGATGAATAGGTTCGGCGCGAATCTTACAGGGGCTGAATTCCAGATGCAACAGGGTATTCACAAATTGCACGAAAAACCTGTTTCCGAGGGGTGCTTGACACCCTCGTAACCTTGACCCCCTCATACCCCCTTGTTACCGTCCAAGTGAAGCCTTGCTTCCGCGGCATATTGCTGTGGAGGGCATCGCGTTGTCCCTTCTTGGAGGTAACATGAAGAAAACAGGACTGTTAGTGTTGTTGGTCGCGACGGCGGCCTGGGCGCAATCGACGAGCGATACTACGGTGGCGTCCTCGGCGAACCCGGCAGGGACGGCGCCGACCACGGCCAGCTTCCCGGTTCAAGGGGTGCAGACGCCCACTTATGCGGATGTGTACTGCGCTGGTTTCATTAACCGGCAGACGCTGCCCGACGCCAACTTTGTGGCCGGCGGGTTGGATACTCCGTTTACCACGAAGTTCGTGAAGGGCGACATCGTCTATATGCAGGGAACGGGCTACACGCCCGGTGCGGAGTACTCGATTGTGCGCGCCCTGCGCGACGTCAATGAGTACGAAATGTATCCCGGACAAAAGAAACTGCTGAAGGAAACGGGGCAGCCGTATATGGAAGTCGGCCGCATACGCGTGGTCGATACCCGCAACAAAGCAGCGGTGGCGCAGATTGAGTATTCCTGCGATCCGGTGAATCCTGGTGATACGGCGATTCCTTTCGCCGAGAAACCCATGGTAGCGTTCCACGCGCCGCTGCGTTTTGACCGCTTCCTGCCTACGGGCAGCAAGGTTTCCGGACGCATTGTGATGGGAAAAGATTTTGACTCGGTCGTGGGAACGGGGCAGAAGGTCTACATCAACGTGGGAACGAATCAGGGCGTGAAGGTGGGCGACTACTTCCGCGCCACGCGGAACTATTCAGAAACGCTGCGCGATCCGGTGGATTCACTTTCGTTCAAAGCCGCAATCAGTGAAGATACGCAGAAGAAGCAGCCGTCGGTGGATTCAAACATGTTCACCCGGACGAACGGTCCGGTGCTGCACATGAGAGATCTGCCGCGCCGCGCGGTCGGTGAGATCGTGATCATCGGGACCACGGCCACCACGGCAACCGGAATGATCGTGTTTGCCATGGAAGACGTGCACGCCGGCGACAGCGTGGAACTGGACGAGGCACAAGCAGCGCAGTAAGGCCGTGGTCAGTGGCTAGTGGTCAGTGGTCAGTGAAAACCTGACGCGTTGGATAATAAATCTGGTTCGTAGCATACGTTTGAAATTAGCCGGGGACGGGTGACCGTCCCCGGTTTCTTTTTGCAGTCAGTGTTCAGCAACGCGAGAGCGCCAGAGACCTCTTGCTGACCACTAGCCACTAGCCACTGACCACTGACCACTGGTTTTAGCTTTTCTCTCCGAAGACTTCAGCAGTGAAAGCCTCAATGCTCGCGCCTTTTTCCCAGGCATTTGCAGGCAGTCCGGCTTTGCGGCAGGTTTGCTCAAGGAAAGTTGTGCGGTCCCAGTCGCGCTCGACGGGGACTTGGGGAAGCAGCAGGCCGCGCCGGCCGTGCCAGGTTATGAGTAGTCCGTGGCGGCCGACTTCGATTGCTTCGACGGAAATCGGTTGCGGCGGTGAGAGAATGCTCAGCTCAATTTGAAGATGCGGAGATTCTTCTGCAGTAACGGGCGGGAAGCGGTTGTCGCTGAAAGCCGCGGCCCGCGCGGTTTCCGCTACGGAGCGAAAGACCGAACTGGTGGGCAGCACGTAGCCGACGCATCCCCGCAATTGCTCTCGCAAATAGAGCGAAGTGAAAACGCCGCGAGGCTCCGCGAGGTGAGCAGTGGGAGGATCAAGCGAGATCTCGCGATTCTCAAGTGCCGAAGAAATGGAATCATGCGCCAGACGCAACAACAGGGCGCGTTCTTCTTGAGAGAACTCTTGCGCGGCTTCAGATGGAGCTGCTTCCGAAGCTGCCAATGCTGACGAATTATGCTGTGGGTGCGACATCGGCATCTGCGCGTCGCGGCGTCGGTTGCGCTTTCGGGCGACGGCTAAGAATAAATGCCCGCTGGCGGCGCTTGGAAACGCGCCGGTCAATCTTTGACCAGAATGCGGCGAAGTAATCGATGCCCGAAACTAAAGAAACACAGACTACGAACCAGACCGAGGCGTAGGCGATCCAGTGCACCGGGAAGACGAAGTTTCCGTAAACGGGCCATTCTTTCCAGCGGTGGTCGAGAATGACGGCGACCACGGAAACAATCTGTACCACCATTTTGAACTTGCCTAATTCGCTGGCTTCAATGGTGAAGCCGCCAGATGCGGCGATCGAGCGCAAGCCGCTTACCAGAAATTCGCGGCCGATGATGATCACCGCGATCCACGCAGGAACCAGGCTGGGATTGAACTGCACGAGTGTCACGAATGCAGCCGCGATCAAAAGTTTGTCAGCCATGGGATCGAGCAGAATACCCATGGTCGTGATCTGGCCGCGCTTGCGCGCGAGATAACCGTCAATGCCGTCGGTCATGGAAGCGGCAATAAAAATCGCCGAGGCGAGCAGTTCTTTAGCGCCGTGCTCGCTGCTGAACTGATTCGACGAAAGGATCCAGATCAGCAGAGGAATGCTGCAGATGCGGATCAACGTGATGGAATTGGGCAGGTTCACCGCGGCTCACAGCGTTTCCGGAAGACAACTAGATTATCCTCCACGGTGAGAGGGAACGCAATCGAGGAGAATGCGTAGTTGGGGCACGAAGGTTGCTAGTGCGGTTCCCGGCGCGCTTTCACTACGATTACTTCGGTGCGGCGGCGCTGGGCTTGGGTTGCTTGGCGATCACCTGATCTTTGATCTTGTCGTAAGTTGCCTGCGGGATGATTTTCTTGTGTACCAGATCAAGCTTTGTCCGGTACGGACGACCGTCGATAATTTTCTGCGAGTAGGCATCGCCGATGCCGGGCAGAGCCTTGAGCTGGTCCTTGGTCGCGCTGTTGAGATCGAGTTTGTCGGCGGCGGCAGCGGCCGCAGAAGCTGAGCGCGGCGCGGCGGCTGCGTAAGAGAGCCGCGGCGCAACCGCAGGCAACATCAACGATGCCAGCAGCAGGGGCAGCATCCGCGCAAATAGTCTCTTGGTGCGTGAACTCATAAATTTCCCTCCGCGAATTCTTCAGCGCCACCGGTGCGACCGCTGCTCAGTTTTTAACTGGCAACTGGCAACTGGCAACTGGCAGCTGGGGTTAGGCGTAAATTCCGCGCTGGCGAATGGTATACGCCACGCGATCAATGGCCAGCATGTACGCCGCGATGCGATTGTTTACCTTGTGCGTCTCGGCATAGCGGACCACATCGCCAAATGACGAAATCATGATCTCTTCCAGTTGCTCGTTCACGACAGACTCTTTCCAGAAATATCCCTGGCGATCCTGCACCCACTCGAAATAAGAAGTCGTCACGCCGCCGGCGTTGGCCAGAATATCCGGAATCACGAAGACGCCCTTGTCGGTCAAGATATCGTCGGCGGCCGATGTTGTGGGGCCGTTAGCGCCTTCAGCCAGAATGCGGCACTTCACCCGATCGACGTTGCGCGATGTGATGACATTCTCGGTCGCTGCAGGAATGAGGATTTCGCAATCGGTCGTGATCAACTCTGCGGCGTCGTAAGCTTCTGCGCCGGGGAATCCGTGCACCGTTCCATTTTTCTGGCGGAATTCGACCAGCGCGTTCAGGTCGATACCGTTCTTGTTGTAAAGCCCGCCAGCGACTTCGGCGATGCCAATCACTTTGTATCCGGCCTGATGCATGAGGTGCGCGGCGTTCGAGCCGACGTTGCCGAAGCCCTGCACAATCACGCGGCTGTTCTCGCGCGACAAGCCGAGCTTCTTGATGGCCTCGTCGCAAACCACCATCACGCCGCGGCCGGTTGCTTCGCGGCGTCCGCGGGAGCCCCCAATGTTAATGGGCTTGCCGGTCACGCACGCAGTGACCGTCTGGCGCATGTGCATGGAGTAGGTGTCCATCATCCACGCCATGATTTGTTCGTTGGTATTTACGTCAGGAGCGGGGACGTCTTTTTCTGGCCCGATGAATTCGATCAGCTCTGAGGTGTAGCGCCGCGTCATGCGCTCGATCTCGCCCATCGACATCTTGTGCGGATCGCAGATCACGCCGCCCTTGGCGCCGCCGAAAGGGATGTTGACCACGGCGCACTTCCAAGTCATCCAGCTGGCGAGCGCGCGCACTTCATCGAGCGTGACGTCAGGAGCGTAGCGGATGCCGCCTTTGGCCGGACCGCGCGCAATCGAGTGCTGCACGCGAAATCCGGTGAAGACTTCGAGACGGCCATCATCCATCTGCACGGGAATGTAGACCGTGAGTTCGCGGTTGGGATAACGCAAAACCCGCCACAGGCCCTCGTCGAGGTTGAGCTTCTGGGCAGCCAGGTCAAAGCGCGCCCGCTGCGATTCCCATGGATTGCTTTCTTTATCGACGTTCGGTGGCGCGGTCAGCGTGGTCATAAATGAGTCTCCGGAATAAATGCGAATCGAAGTCGGCCAGCGCCGGGACGAGTTCCCAGAGTGAACAGGCCAAACGTTCAGAGTATATGAGTCGGGACGGTTGGGAAGCAAGGACACCTTGGGGCGGTGTATCGGGTCAGTCATGACGTCCGAAAATCGCTGCGAGCTGATTTTTCCTTTGTATATACAATACAACTTTGTATATAATCAGTTATGCCGCTGAGTATACGCAACTCCGAAGTCGAGCGCCTTGCCCGCGCGCTCTCGCGCCTTACGGGCGAAGGTCTGACCCAGACGATCTTGCAGGCTTTGCGTGAGCGTCACCAGCGCGTTCGTGCCGCCCGCCAGCAGAAACAACTGATGAAGGATCTCACCGCCATCGCGCGCCGCGCCGCCTCCCTTCCCGAGCTTGATCGCCGCAGCCCGGACGAAATTATTGGCTATGACGAGCACGGGCTACCGAAATAGATGGTGATCGACACCTCAGCCGTCGTAGCCATTCTGCGACAAGAGTCCGGGGCCGAGGGCCTGTTAAGTCGCCTGACGGCCGCCGGGTCGCGGCGAATATCCGCTGCGACCTTTCTAGAAGCGGCCATCGTGATGGAGGGCAAGTCCGGGGAAAGAGGTGGTGAGCAACTGGACCTTTTCTTGGCGCGCGCTCAGATCGAGATTGAGCCTGTGACGGACGAGCAGATGCGAATCGCGCGCTCAGCCTGTCGGCGGTACGGAAAGAGCAGCGGGCACGCCGCTCGACTGAATTTCGGCGACTGCTTCAGCTACGCTCTCGCCCACAGCTTGGGAGAGGAGTTGCTCTACAAGGGCGCAGACTTTGCCCACACGGACCTGTCGCGCGAAGACTAGCGCCCTGTTTAATTTCCATCCCCTCGGCCGCGGCCCGCACTTTAGGAGAGTAATGATGGGCTTCGTAGTGCGAAAGCAAGGCGGAGAACCCAGGTTGTAGATGCTCCAAGATAATGTCACCCCTTAACTGCAACGAGACTCTGTCACCCCTCAGGGACGGCGACGATGAATCAGAAAGAATTCCAGAGAGTTCCGAAAACCGGTAGTGGCCGAAATGTGCGTTGGTTCTAAGCGGTGCGCTTTTGTGGCATTGTCCTGAGCGTAAAGCCGTTTAGCTTAGCCACCTATTTGCACGAAATTGAAAAGCCCCAACGTCACTTGGGGCCTTGGGTTTCTTTCTGAGTTTACAGCCGAATCCTAGTTTACCTCGGAGACGGCGAAATGGACAAATGGTTCAAGATCATCGTTGACGCTCTTAAAAAACACGAGGCTCACCCTGACGAGCGCCGCGTGGCGCTCGTTCGAGCCGGACAGATCGCTCAGGCTTACTTCGGATGCAGCGAATCTACTCTTGCCGAAGTATTTGGCTCAACTACTGATGGGATGCTCCAAAATGGCAGCGATGATGAGATTGTCGCCAACGGCACTGCTCGTCAGTAGGATTGGCTTCCAGCCGTCGTTGGAAGCCTTCCGCAGTTCAGTCTGAAATTCTGGCGGGGCATTGCCGGTAATCAGTTTGTACTCGGTGCGCTGTGGCATTTGTGTGTCTCCTAAAACTGGAGAATTATACGTTCGACAACAGTTCCGAGAGTGACCAAACATGGTCGGTTAATCCAGCTTCCATTGCGGGAGTAACGCGAAGGCTGGAATGCACACGGCAGAAATTGTAGTACGCGAAATGCAGCGCGATAGCGGCTCTCAGGTTCTCCAACTTTTTCGAGAACGCATTGGTGAGCCGCGTCAGTCTGCGAATCTGCATCCGCATGGTAAGGTTCTGGCGCTCGATATGTGACGTGCAAATCCGCTCGTAATCAGGCATTCCGGCGCGTGGGACTACCTCCACGTCTACGACCTCAGCGGGGGAGTACCGTTGCTCACCATCGCGGGAAGCTGCGTAGACTTTGATAAGCTGGGCATAGTGAATATCGCTGCCGAACACCCGCTCAACTGCATCGGGATACGACGGCCAGCCGTCCGTTGTTAACTGGAATTTCCCTTCCGTGGCGCGGCGAAGTCTTACGATGAATTGCAGCGTGTCTTGCCGATTGCGCTTGCCCAGATGCCATGCAAGAATCAGTTTCGAGTTGCGCTCCATTGCGACGTAGGTGTAAGCATCTCCGAGCGTGTCCGCCGCGTTGTAGAGATTCGCCTTCGCTCTTTCCTTCATGCCCACATAGCCCCAAATTTCATCGGCTTCCACGTCGCGTACTTTGAGATTGACGATCTTATCAGCGAGTAACTTTTCGCAGCGTTCCCCGGCGCGTACCAGCATGGTCGCAATGGTGGTGCGGTCGATTCCAGTGCATCGCTCAGTGCTGCGAATGCTGTTTCCTTCAAGCAAGAGCCGCGTTGCGAGGACGGCCTTCTCTTGGGGAATGTACATCGTGTCCAGCATCCGAGTGTGCGGCTCCGTAAACGTGCGCTTGCACTTGGGGCAGCGGAAGCGTCGCAGCCCATTTCTGTGGGTCCCAAAGCGCTGACACATCACGGAGCAAGACTCGCAAGCCATTGTGAGAGCGGTTTTTGTATCGTTCAGCATGGGTATAATATACAGCGAGCGCTCGCTGTTTGTCAAGCCTAAAGTGCGTGAATGTTATAGAATCAGGGAAGCCGGAGGGCTTCCCTGATTTGTTTGTGTGTCCAATGGTGGGCCTCTTGCGCTAACCATCTGCTCATCCTCCCTTCACAGACAGTTGTAGCCCTATAGCGCTTGCAGAGTCAGCGCAGCTTATAGAAATATTTATTTCATGGTTTCGGCGCGGAATTGCGTCCTGCGGCGGGGTTTTTCAGAGTCTTTCATAGTTTTTCATTCTTGACGGTAACTCTCACTGCGGCAAGATGTTAGCGGAAATACCCAAAGCCTTCGCCAGCTTAACCCGCGTTGATGGATACGGATTTTTCTTCCCGCTCAGATAGTCCGCCACAGTGTTGTATGCGACTTCCGCTTCCATGGCCCACTGCAAGATTGACCAGCCCTTTTCTGTGAGCATTGGCTCAATGAATGCCTTCCGTGTTTTTGCGATGTCGTTTTGTTTCTCCTCTGGTTGGGCGGGCTGCTGTATCGAATCAACTGCCTTCTGGTGAACCTTTGCGAAGGCTTGATTGGCTGCTTCTAAGGCTGCCACGATTGGTTTGTTTACTTGCTGTTCTAGGGCCGCGCTTATTGCCTTCTGCATATCCGGGAGTCGAACATTGTGGTAACTCAACGAAACGTAGCGAAAACTCCCCGCGTGCTCGGCCTGGGCCACCTTATCGAGCACCATCGAAGTGACACGATCTCCCAATTTCTTTAGCCAGTGTGCCAATTGCGGATCGTCTGGATAGTATGTCGCCTCGCTCTCGAATAACGCAGCGGCATACTGGCCCAAAAGAAATTTTAGAGCGTTAGGACTTCTTGGCGAGGGAAACCGAGGAATCTTGCCGGGCGAGATACGCCTATAGTCGTCGCGGGCTTCGCTTGTAAGCTCCTGCATTTGTTCCAGTCGAGGCCAGTAATTCGTATGGATTTGATTCAGTGCCGCTTCGATCTGACACTCGACTTCTAATGTGAGGTGTGGTCTGTCGGTTTGGCTCATCGCACACTTGCGCCAGTGCGCGATGCGGGGTAGGATGAGCGTGTCTAGGTCTCATCGAATCGCCCCGGCCACCGCGCCGGGCTTTTCGTTTTAGAGACCAATTGTACAGCGAAGCTAGTTGGATTCCTTGCGAGGTCTACCGCCGCCGTGGGTTTTGCGTTTGGCGGCGAGCTTGCGAAAGTAGTCAGAACCGCGCTTGGCGATCACAGAGCCGCCCTTGCGCCCTAAAATCGTGGCGGCGGGGAGCTTGGATTGCTTGAGAAGATCGTCCGTAATGGCTAACGCAGAGGTGAGCAGTTCGCGGCAAGCAGCCGTCCGATTCTGCGGTAAGGCGGGAGATGTTTCTAAAACGCGGTCAGCTTGAGAAAGCAGATTCTTGAGGGCGGAAAGTTCACTGCGATTCGATGCCATGCCCCAACAATACGGCGAGCGCTCGCTGAAGGCAAGAGTTCATGGTTTTTCACCAACGCACATTTCGGCCACTACCCGAAAACCCGCGTCCTTGACGGCGCCCCAACCGCCGGATACTATCAACCGGCTGATATGAACCATGATCCCCTGAACCATGATCCTCTCCTCGGCCAGTCCCTCCTGCACTATAAGATTGTGCGCAAACTGGGCTCGGGAGGCATGGGGGTGGTTTACGAAGCCCAGGACTCGCAGCTGGGCCGCCGCGTGGCCCTGAAATTTCTTCCGTCCGAAATGGCGCAGGATAGCCAGTTGCTGGAGCGGTTTCAGCGCGAGGCTCGCGCCGCTTCGTCCTTGAATCATCCGAATATTTGCACCATTCACTCCATCGAACAGCACGAGCGCCGGCACTTCATCGTGATGGAGCTGCTGGAGGGCGAAACCCTGGCGCAGAAGATGGGCCGCCAGCCCATGGAAATGGATAAGCTGCTGCCGCTGGGACTCCAGATAGCCGATGCCCTGGAATCGGCGCACGCCAAGGGCATCGTGCATCGGGACATTAAGCCGGCGAATATCTTTCTGACCGAGCGCGGACAGGCGAAGATTCTGGACTTTGGCCTGGCGAAGGTGAATGCCGGCGAGAACGCGCACGGAGCTGCAGCCGAGCAGGGGGAGACGGTGGCCTTCGGAGGCGAACTGACTTCGCCGGGCTCAGTCGTGGGGACGGTCTCTTACATGTCTCCAGAACAAGCGCGGGGGCAGTTGGTGGATGCGCGCACGGATATTTTCTCGACGGGCACGGTGCTCTATCAAATGGCTACAGGAACGCTGCCTTTTCAGGGAGACACCTCGGCGGTGATCTTTGACGCGATTCTGAATCGTGACCCCAGGCCGGCTGCCGAGTTGAATCCCAAGCTGCCCGCCGATTTTGTGCGCATCCTGGAGAAGACCCTGGAGAAGGACCGCAATCTGCGCTGCCAGACGGCCGGGGAACTGAAGACGGACTTCATCCGGCTCAAGCGGGACCTCGAATCCAGCGCGCGGAGGGAGCGGGGGAAGACCGATTCGGATTCCGGGGTGCAGAAACAAACGGCGAGAAAATCTGTGGCCGTGCTCTATTTTGAAAACCTGAGCGGCCAGAAGGAGGATGAGTACCTGCGCGACGGGATCACCGAGGATGTGATCACGGAACTATCGAAGATTCGGGGGCTGAACATCTTTTCGCGCCCTACCGTTCTTGCTTTTCGGGACAAGCAAGTGACGCCTGGGCAGGTGGGCGCGCAGCTGGGCGCGGCTTACGTGCTTACCGGAACTTTGCGGCGGGCTGGAGCGCGGCTGCGGATCAGCGCTCAGTTGGTGGATACGCAGACCGATTTCCCGCTCTGGTCCGATCGCTTTGACCGCGAGATGAAGGATGTTTTCGAGGTACAGGACGAGATGGCTCGCCGGATCGCCGAAGCTCTGCGCGTAACGCTTTCGCCGGAGGAACTGGAAGCCCTGGCCATCAAGCCCACGGAAAATTTGCAGGCCTACGACCTCTATCTGCGCGGCAAGCGCTACGCGCGGCGGCAGACGCGCCAGGATCTTGAATTTGCTCTCCAGATGTTCGAAAACGCGGTGGCCATTGATGCCAGTTTTGCGCTGGCATACGCCGCCAGCGCCAATGCCTGCGCCATGTTTTACTGGACCTTCAGCCGCGATCAAACCTGGGTGGAACGCGCGCGCGAAGCTTCGGGCAAAGCGGTGGCCCTGCGCTGGGATCTGCCCGAAGTGCAGGTCAGCCAGGCCTGGGTACTCTATGCAGCCTCATTGCACGACGAGGCAGTCCGCATGTTGAAAAAGGCGATCGAACGCAAGCGCGACTGCGAGGGCGCTCATTACCTGCTTTGCCGTGCCTTGTTCGCTACCGGGCGCTACCAGGAAGTTGTGGACATTGCGGAAGCCGCCATTGAAGCCAGCGGCGAGGACTACAACGTTTACGTGCCCATCCTGAACTGCCTTGGCGCACTGGGAAAACAGGAAGCGGCGCGCAACATGCGTCAGCGAAAAATGGCAGCCCTGGAAAACCACTTGAAACAGGTCCCCGAGGATGCCCGGGCTCGAATCCTGCTCGGCTCCGACTATGCCTCTCTGGACCGGCCGGACGACGCGCTGCGCGAACTCAACCTGGCGGTGACCTTGCGCGCTAATGAAGCGTCAATTCTCTACAACGCCGCCTGTCTTTACTGCAAGCTCAAAAAGAAGGCGGAAGCCTTGGATACCCTGGGCAAGTCCTGGGAAGCCGGGTTCAAGGATGCGGCGTGGGCCCGTCGCGACCCGGACCTCATCCTACTTCACGATGAACCGGAGTTTGACCGCCTGTACCCGGAAAAACCTGCGCCCCAGCCGTCATCCGGTGCCCACTAATCCGATTGTCGACGGGGGTAGGTTGGGGCAAAGCGCGCGCAGTTTTACAACTTAATTTCCATTCCCTCCGCCGCAGCCCGCACTTTGGGATAGTAATTCCGTGCTTCGCGTACGACGTTGTCGATCACGGCATCGGTATGCTCGGGGTCATGATGAAATAACACGAGTTCTTTCGCGCCGCTCTCCATCACGATGTTGACGGCTTCGCGCCAATGGCTGTGTCCCCAGCCGCGGCGACGCGCTTCGTATTCCTCCGGCAGATATTGCGCGTCGTAGATGAGTACGTCCGCACCTTCGGCGAGCTTGCGCACGGCTTTATCGAACTCAGCATCGCCGGGTTCGTTGTCGGTGGCATAGACCAAAATTCCATCTTTAGTTTCGATGCGAAATCCCATGCATCCTTGCGGATGATTCAGCCATGCCGTTTGCAGTTGCACGCCATCTTCCAGGGTGATGCGTCCGGCTTCGACGTCATAGAAGTCGCGATGCGCAGTCATCTGATCGAGCCGCACAGGGAAGTATGGCGCGGCCATCTGATCGGCCAGCACTTGCTTCAAACTGCGAGTACGCGTCGAGCACTGGAAGAGAAATCGATTCTCCGCGTTCGAATACAGAGGACGGAAGAACGGCATGCCCTGAATGTGATCCCAATGAAAGTGCGAAACAAAAACGTGGGCGGAAAAAGGCTTCTCGCCGAATTCACTTTGCAGTTGCTGGCCGAGCACGCGAAATCCGGTGCCGCAATCGAAGATGTAGATGCGGTCGCCGAAGCGCACTTCGACGCAGGAGGTATTGCCTCCATAGCGCATGTTCTCGGGTTGTGGGGTCGGCGTAGAACCGCGTACGCCCCAGAACTTAATCCGCATAGGCTCGTGACCGCACGAGGGCCCAGGTGCTTGGTTGCTACTTAGACATCTTCGGAGAAAGAAATGCGCCCGTCAATTGCCGGATTGGTTCAGGGTCGATTATTTCCGAGGCGCGCCTCCCCTATAATGAACCGCTGGCCCGTGATTGCGACGAGCCTGTATTTCATGATCCCTGACTTCAAGGAATTCTCGCGGCTGGCGCGGTCGGCGACGCTGGTGCCGGTGGTGAAGTCGGTGAGCGCCGATCTTCTCACACCGGTCTCCGCGTTTCTATCGATCGCCGAAAACGAGCCACACGCATTTCTGCTGGAGTCAGTCGAGCGCGGCGAGCAGATTGGCCGCTACACGTTTCTCGGAGTGCGGCCTTACATGCGGCTGCGGGCGCGGGGTTCCTCCATCGAGATTGAACGCGGGCGTAAGCGTGAACGGCACGAAGGCAACGTCTTTGAGTTCGTGAAGCTCTTGCTGAGCGAGCACCAGCCGGCTGCCGTGCCCGGACTGCCACCATTCACCGCCGGAGCCGTCGGATATTTTTCCTACGATGTCGTGCGGCAACTGGAAACGATTGGCGAACATGCCAAGGACGATCTCTCTCTGCCGGATTGCGAACTGATGTTCTTCGACCGCCTGCTGGCCTTCGACCATCTGCGACACCAGATTCACATCGTGGCCGCGGCCGACGTTGCGCGGGAAAAACCTCGGCAAGCATACGACCGCGCCGTGCGCGACATTGTCGCGCTCGAAAGAAAACTGGCCGCGGGGTTGCGTCCGGCGATGTGGCGCAAAGCTTCCAAGGCCAAGCTGGGAAAACTCAAAATCCATGCCGGAACCACGCGCGCGAAATTCCTGCGCAGCGTAGAGCGCTGCAAAGAATACATTGCAGCGGGCGACATTTTCCAAGTCGTGCTTTCGCAGCGCCTCGACTTCATCCCCGGCATCGAGCCGTTCGATCTCTATCGCGCGCTCCGCCAGGTAAATCCTTCTCCGTATCTTTATTTCCTGCGCATGGGTGAGACGCAGATCCTCGGTTCTTCTCCCGAGATGCTGGTGCGCGTCACCGGACGCAAGCTGGAATACCGCCCCATCGCAGGTACGCATCCGCGCGGGCGCGACGAAGCCGAAGACGTCCGCCTGGAAGAGCAGATGCGTACCGACGAAAAGGAACGCGCCGAGCACGTCATGCTGGTCGACCTCGGCCGCAACGATCTCGGCCGCGTAAGCGAGTACGGCTCAGTCAAAGTAAAAGACCTGATGTACGTCGAGCGCTACTCTCACGTAATGCATCTCGTCTCGGCGCTGGAAGGCACGCTGCGCAAGGATCTCGGCGCGCTCGACGCATTCGCCGCATGTTTTCCAGCGGGCACGCTGAGCGGAGCACCGAAAGTCCGCGCCATGCAGATCATCGAAGAACTTGAGCCAGTGCGCCGCGGCATCTACGGCGGATCGGTGCTCTACGCCGATTTTGCCGGCAACCTGGATTCCTGCATCGGCATTCGCACCATGCTAATGCAGGGCAAGCACGCATATCTGCAGGCGGGAGCTGGCATCGTAGCCGATTCCGATCCAGCCAGCGAATTTCAAGAAAGCATGAATAAAGCGCAGGCTCTGCTGCGGGCGGTCGAGATGGCTAGAAGCAGTGGTTAAGAGTGGGGACGAAAGGAATCTCGGCATGACCTTGGAACAATTGGAAGATGAACTACCCAATGGACTTCATGACGCCCAGATTAGATCGATTGCGCGCAATTTCGAGAACGGAACCTTAGCTTTGGGAGTACGCATACTCGTTGGACTACCAGGCCATTCGCCTGGAGAGCGAGATGAGTATCGGAATGGCTGCATTATGTTTACAGGAGTTCAGCTATGTGTGACCGAGACCCCTGACGCCGCATCCGCATTTCCAGCGCTTGGAAGCGTGACATTTAGTGCAAGCCGAAGTGAGGCAGACTTGTTTCCCGCTAACATCGTCGAGAGGTTAACGCCAGGAATAGACATGTACTCATTGTTCGTCTTGGACTGGCATTCACATATTCACATCGCCGCTTCAAACATAAGCTTTCATTGGGACCGACCCTCAGACTCTAGCCCCTGATCTCCAATCCAAGAAAGTTTCCTACTAATTGTTTCCCCGCGTCCGTCAACACGCTCTCCGGATGAAATTGCACTCCCTCGACAGCAAACTTTCTGTGCCTCAGCCCCATGATGGTGCGAGTCCCATCCTTCTCCGTAGTCCATGCGCTGACTTCCAATTCTGCAGGCAGATTTTTCTCTTCCACAATAAGCGAGTGATATCGCGTAGCAGTCATCGGCGAAGGCAGGCCGCGAAAGATGGTCTTGTTGTCGTGTGTGACCGAGCTGGTTTTGCCGTGCATCAGATGAGGAGCGCGCACCACCCTGCCGCCAAAAGCCGCGCCGATAGCCTGATGTCCCAGGCACACGCCTAGCACCGGCACCTTGCCGGCGAAGTGCCGGATCAAGTCGATGCTAATGCCGGCATCCTGCGGCGTGCAGGGACCGGGCGAGATCACGATGCGCTCAGGCTTCATCGCTTCTACATCAGCAATTGTCACTTGGTCGTTGCGGCGCACCTCAGCCTTCGCGCCCAGTTCCCCAAGATACTGAACCAGGTTGTAGGTAAAAGAATCGTAGTTGTCGAGAACGAAGACCATCCTGCGTGCAGTTTACACGGAGAGGCGACGATCACATCGCGAGTCAAGTCTGGAAGCCCCAAGTTACCTAAGGGGGGCCCCGACCCGCCGGAAAGGGCCATCCCCACCCCCAAGGGTGGTATTGACGGAAGCGCTCTTCAACGTCATCCTTGAACATAGTTACTTGAACTTACTTGAACATAGTTACTCGAACATAGTTACTCGCCACTTCATTAGCTTGGAGAAACGCATGGCAGAGGCCCAGCAGGAAAAAAGGGCTGCACGACGCTTCGCACTCCGGATACCGGTGTCCATCGCGCGCGGCGAAAAGTTTGACGAATCCGCTGAAATCCGCGACGTAAGCGCGCGTGGCATTTGCCTTTACCTGGACGCACCCATCGAACAGGGGTCGCCCATCGGCTTCACCCTCACGCTCCCGCCGGAAATTACGCTAACCGAAAGTATCCGCGTGCAATGCAAGGGGCGCGTGGTGCGGGTTGAGGATAATGCTGTCGAGGGCAAGATGGCTGTGGCTGCGGTCATTGAAGAGTACGAATTCCTGCCCAACAGCTGAAGCGGTTCCAGATGCTCGCGAGTAGTTTGCAGCGGCCACGATCCTGCCACTTCTTTACCTTCCCGGCAAGTGATAAGGTTCCTCTTATAGCTCGATAAACGCCAACCGTTTTTCGTTCGCAGGGGATTCTTGTTTGCCGCGATCTGGCAT
>Ga0182024_10009286_pt1 | contig 20382 bp, 19 predicted proteins | sample P32metaG_FD_120480 | JGI IMG/M metagenome (GOLD analysis project Ga0182024, IMG submission 120480) | Permafrost microbial communities from Stordalen Mire, Sweden - P3-2 metaG (Illumina Assembly) | ecosystem: Environmental > Terrestrial > Soil > Wetlands > Permafrost | place: Sweden: Stordalen... | reverse complement strand
GGTCACAAGGCAGCGTCCGGCCGGGTGCCCGTTCGTCCCGGCCGGACGCGCGCCGCGCTGGGACTCGCCAGCCCGGCCCGCCGAATCCGGCGACTGACTTGATTCCCTGCTAACAGGGTCGAACTGCCGGCCTTCCGCTCGTCGGTAGCGGTTACGGGGAGGCCTTTCTCGAGGCCAGGGCCGACAGCAGCTCATAGCCGGCGTGCGCGGCGGCGATCCCGGTGATCTGAGCGTGATCATAGGCGGGCGCGACCTCAACGATGTCTGCGCCGATGAGGTTCAGGCGGGAGAATGACCGCAGCGTGGCCAGCAGTTCCCGGCTGGACAGACCGCCCGCCTCCGGAGTGCCGGTGCCGGGCGCATGCGCGGGGTCCAGCACGTCGATATCCACCGAGACGTACACCGGGCGATCACCGACTCGTTGCCGTATGCGTTCCACCATGCCGGCCACGCCGAGATGCTCGACGTCGGGCGCCGATATTACCTGGAAGCCCAGGTCAGTGTCCTGGGTGAGGTCGCTGTCGGCGTACAGGGGCCCGCGGATCCCTGCATGCAGGCATCCCGACCGGTCCAGCAGGCCTTCCTCCGAGGCCCGCCGGAAAGGCGTGCCATGGGTGTAGGCGGCGCCGAAATAGGTGTCCCACGTGTCGAGGTGGGCATCGAAGTGGACGACCGCGAGCGGGCCGTGCACCGCCGACAGCGCCCGGAGCATCGGCAGGGCCACAGTGTGGTCGCCGCCGAGGGTCAGCACGAAGGGGGCGCGTTCCAGCAGATCGCGCGCCCCCCGCTCGATCTGGCCGATTGCCTCCTCGATGCTGAACGGGTTGACCGCGAGATCCCCCGCGTCGGCCACCTGCAGGCTGGCGAACGGCGATACCTGCAGGGCCGGGTTGTAGGGGCGGAGCAGCCGGGATGACTCCCGGATGTGGGAGGGGCCGAATCGGGCGCCTGGCCGGTAGCTGACCCCGCTGTCAAACGGCACGCCCAGCACGGCAGCATCGGCGTGTGTCACCTCGTCGATGCGCGGCAGGCGGGCGAAGGTTGCCTCCCCGGCGTAGCGGGGTATCACGGTGGCGTCCACCGGCCCGATGGTGCCGCCGGCGATGATCCGCGGAACAGGCTCGGTCATGTCATTCCCATCCCAGCTCGTCTCCCCACGTGACCGGCGTGGGGAGGTGCCACTCCCTGCCGCGCGGCGTTTCCACGTACTCCGGCCAGGGGAGGTCAACGGGGGGAATGAAGTCGCCGGGAAGCAGGGGAGCTACCCACTTCTCGCCACCGATGCCGCCGCCGGTGCGCGCACGGAATTCAGCCGTGGCTTCCTCCAGTATTCCGCTGTCGGTGACGAGATCGATCACCGTAGTGGCAATCGTCCGGGCTGCCGAGAGCCACGTCGGGTCGATGGCCGGCGCGAAGCCGTTCAGCGCGTTGTTCCCCCAGTGCGCCCAATCTCCCGGGTCCCGCATCACGGGCTTACCCGTGTGCAGGCGGACCGTCGGGGCATGCCAGGTGTACTCGACATAGTCGTCGGAGGTGAAGTTCTTCTGCCAGGGAGGCAGTCCGGCACGTACTGCCGCTTCCTCCTCCTCGGGGGACGTCAGCGTCTGGCAGCGCGCTGTGAACGGGTCGTCCATCGGCGCGATGCCCTCGGCCAGCTGGATCTGCCGGGCGAAGTCTCTGGCCTCAGCGGGGAACCGCGGCGGCCCGACGAGCTGGAAGTTCGCGTAAGTGGCGGCCGCCAGGGCGTGATTGGGCAGGCCGACCCTGGTCTTGCTGACCCACCGCACCGAAACCCGGCAGTTCGCGGCCCCGGCCGCGTGCCGGGCGTTGCGGGCCAGGACGCGGTAGAGCTGCTGCTGGATGCCGAGCGTCGGCGAGCGCCAGCAGTACTGGATCTGGGCGATCCTCGGCACCAGGTTGTCGGCAGTTGCCTGGCCGCCGACCATCAGGAACTCGTTCATGATCCATGACCCGTCGTGCGGGTACATGTTCTCCTTGGTGTGCTTGGTCACCGTGTACATGAGGGAGACCGCGTCCAGCGCGCCAGGTGACCGGGGCACCGCGTGCGGCCGGCCGGGGAAGGCGAGCAGCGCGGGGTCCGCCCACGGCGCCGAGTCCAGGCACTCGAAGGTGAACACGCAGCTCCAGTAGGAGCCGCAGTGGGTATCCCAGACAGTGGTGTTCGAGAGCCACGGGTGGTAGCTGAGCACCGCGTCGAGGTCGTCGTAGTAGCCCTTCGCGGCGTGGATCGGCTTGGACCCGCAGACCTTCTCGGCAGGCTCGCCGAACAGCTTGAGCGTCCCCGCCAGGCCGGCCCGGCTCATCGCCTCCTTCGCGGCAAGGACACCCGCCAGGGCACCCACGCCGAGCGCCGAGTGCGGGTCCGTGTGGCCGGGTGCCCACGGGTGGCTTCCCTCCCGCGGCGCGCGCCACGGGACGGCCTGCTGGGAGTTTCCGGGCACCGCATCGTACTCGGCGTAGGACGCGATGACCGGCTTGCCGCTGCCCCAGGTCGCGGCGAAGGCCGTCGGCATCTCGCCGGAGCCGCGCTCGACGCTGAATCCCTCAGCCTCCAGCAGGCTGACGTAATCGGCCGCCGACCGGTACTCACGCCAGACGGGCTCCGCGTGCGCCCAGATCGCCAGGTGGAATTCCGACAGGCGCGCCGTGTTCGCGTCGAGCCACTGCAGCGCCGTCCGCTTCTCGTCGCCGATAGTCGTCATCGTTCCTCCTGGGGGCTGACCTCGCTTCGTCAGGCAGTCCGGGCCGCCGGCGGAGCGCCTGCCGCTTCCGCCGGCCACACCGTCCGGCCGCCCTGAACGGTCCGGTGCACGCCGACGGCCCGCAGCCCGCCGCGGTCCGCGGTGAACGGATCGGAGTCCAGCACCACGAAGTCGGCCAGCTTGCCGGGCTCGATCGATCCCACCAGGTCTTCCATGCGCACGGCTCGCGCCGCCTCGATCGTGTGCGCGAGGATCGCCTCTGCCGCGGTGAGAGCCTGGTCGGCACCGATGGGCGTGCCCGCCATCGTCCGGCGCTCGACCGCCGCCACGATCGTGTCCAGCGGACGGTACGACGCGACGAACGCGTCACTGCTCAGCACGACGCGGACCCCGTCGTCGAGCTCAGCCCGGAGCGGCTGCAGGCGATGCGCCCGGTCCCCGAGGCGGGCGATGAACTCATCACCACTGTCATACAGGTAGGAAGGCTGGTTAACGGTGATCACGCCAAGGTCGCGCATCCGCCGGATCTGCTCCGGCGTGGGATATCCCGCATGCTCGATCCGCGGGCGAAAGTCAGCCCCGGGATGCGGGCCGAGGGCTCCGCCGATGGCGTCCAGGCTCATCTGGATGGCGCGGTCACCTTGGGCGTGGATGCCGATCTGCCACCCGGCTTCGTGTCCCTCACGCACCAGCGACGAGAGCTCGCCGGGCGGCCAGTAAAGGCTGCCCCGGAACTCGCCATGTTCCCCGTACGGCTCGTTAAAGGCCGCGGTACCGCCAATCAGCGATCCATCGGCGTAGAACTTCATCCCGCCGAGCCGCAGCGCATCCGATCCGAACGGGCCGGCCAGCCCGACAGCGCGGAAATCGGGGATGCCATGGGATAGCGGCATGCACGTGACGCGGACGTGCAGCACGCCGGCCGCGAGTGCCTCCCGGTAGGCGCGCAGCTCCCGGCTCGTGACCTGCGGGTCGCAGACAGTCGTCAGTCCGGCGGCCTGATATGCCCTGCCACCCTGGTCGAGTTGCCCGACCAGATCCACAAGATCTGCCTCGGTGTGGAAGTTCGGGCCGTGCGAGCCGATGTCGACAGCCACCGGCAGGATCAGGCTCGTTGCCGCGTCCAGGCAGAGACCGGTCAGCCGCCCGCCGCCATCGCGGACGAATTCGCCGCCCGCGGGATTGGCGGCGTTCTCATCGATGCCGCGCTGCGCGAGCGCAGCGGAATTGACCAGCGCGTAGTGCCCGGACACGTGATACGCGATCACCGGGTGATCAGCGGTGGCCCGGTCAAGATCCCAGCGGGTCGGCCGGGCATCGAGGTACTTGGCATAGTCCATGCCGAATCCGCGGATCCAGCGGTTAGCCGGCGTCTCCCCGGCACGTTTCGCGATCGCTTCAACAAGATCGTCGATCGACCCGACGCCGGGGTAGCGAAGATCGACCGAGGTCAGTGCCTCCGCGGTGGCCAGATAGTGATTATGCGCATCGACGAAGCCGGGCACCACCAGCCGTCCGCCGAGATCGACCACGTCCGCGTCCGGGCTGCGGGCCGCGCCCGCGTCGCCGGCGGAGCCGACGGCGCGGATCCGGCCGCCCAGGACCGAGATGCTCTGCCCCCAGGGAGCGGCGGCATTACCGGTGAAGACCCGGCACCCCGTGTACACCGTCTCCCGCATGCCCGTGCCCTTCGCCGCGCTAGCGCGCGGAAGGCACGGCGGGGCGATCCGCCTCGGCGCGGGCACCGAGTTTCCCGGTCAGGAAATACAGCGCAGCGCCGATGAGGAACGCGCTGATGAAGCTCAGGTCGATGCCCTTGGTGGCGGTCGCCAGCGGCCCGGTGTAGAGCGTCGTGGACGACCACAGCAGCCCGATCGCCGTCGAGATAGCCCAGACGAGCATCGCGCGCATGCCGAAGCCGCCGGTGTACCAGTAGACGCCGCGCTCCTGGCTGGCATAGGCATGGAGATCAAGGACGTGGTAGCTCCCGCGCAGCTCGAAATGGCGCACGATAAGGATCCCGATCCACGGACCGAGGACAGCGCTCAGGACGGTCGCGAAGGAAGTCACCGTCGTTACGGCGTTATAGACGACCACCGCGAAATAAGTCACGATGAGGGTCACCACGGTGATAATCCCGGCGTTGGCCGACCGGGAGAGCTTGAAGAAGATCGCGTGCAGGTCCAGGGTCGCGTTGTACATGTCGAGACCGCCGCCGACAATGTTGCCGAAGAATCCCAGGATGATGAACGGCGCCAGGAACCAGCCCGGTGACAACTGCACGAACCCGGTCACCAGCGGCGTGGCGACGTTGCTGAACGACAGGGTGACCCAGGCGCCCATGAGGTAAGCGAGGGCGTTGCCGCCAAACATGCCGCCGGCCAGCGCGACGAAGATCTTTCGCGGTGAGGCGTTCTCCGGGATGCGCCTAGCGTAGTCGTTGACGCCGACGCCGTAGGAGATCGGGTTCACGATCCCGATGGTCACGCCCAGGAGCCATGTCGGCCAGAAGCTGCCGAGCAGATACGGGGCCCCGGACGGGTGGGTGTGGAAATGACTGTGGGTCAGGATGATGAAAAGGATCATGAGGATCACGTTCGTGATCGCCACGAACTTGAAGCTGGCAATCAGGGATGCGTGACCCAGCAGGCCGAGAAGCGACATTGCTATCGCCACGATGGCCATGCCGAGGATCAGCGCCCCGGTTCCGGTGCTGGTTCCGAACCCGCGGTGCATGGCCCCGATGATCGCCAGGCCGCCGGACCAGATGATGATCACGTTGAAGCCGAGATTGTCGAACTGCGCGATGAGCGAGCCAAGATAGCGCCCGCGGACTCCGAACGAGGCGACGCTGCTGACTGTCGAGTTAGTGCCGGTTTTCGGCCCGATGAGCGCGACCGAGCCGACCGCCAGGCTGCCGACCAGCGTGCCGGAGATGATGGCCCAGAACGAGGCCCACCAGCCGAGCCCGAACAGCGGGAGCAAGCCGCCGAGAACGTAGACGGCATATCCGAACTGGGCGCCGAAGTAGGTCCAGGCCAGGTTCGCGGGCCGGGAGTTGCGCTCAACAGCCGGAATGTAGTCGATGCCCCGGGTCTCCAGCTGCCCGATGGAGTCGCGGCCCTCGCCTGCCGCCACCCGGGACTCGGCGGAAGTGAAGTTGCCCGGTCCCTGTGCCTCGTCAGCCATGGGCTCTGCCTCTCCGGCGCCGCGTCCGAGATCTTGAGCCAGTATGAGTTATTAAAGGGGGATGCTGCAAGCATCTAAAGTGACAGGAGTGTGATCCGGCTTTGCCGGTGACAAGGAGCAGGAATGCCGCAACCCCGCGGGCTCTGCCCGGCCGCCGGCCGCTGACAGCCGAGGCTGAGCCGAGCCCCTGAGGAGGAAGCCATGGCGTACCAGGTCTTCGGCAACGCCCGCGTCTACACGGCGAATGGGCCAGGTTCATGGGCCGGGGCAATGGGGGTGGAAGATGGCCGGTTCGCCGCCGTGGGATCGAGCGAGGAGGTGCGGGCGGGCGCGCCGCCAGGAGCCCTGGTCACTGACCTCGGCGGCCGGACCGTGGTACCGGGCCTGATCGACGCCCACAATCATTTCCTCCAGACGTCACACTGCCTGACCTGGATAGACGCCAGGTATCCCGGTGTCTCGACGGTGGCCGGCCTGGTCGCGCTGATCGGGCAGGCGGCGGCGTCCGCGCCGGCCGGTAGCTGGATCCAGGCATTCGGCCTCGATCCAGCCAAGCTCCCCGACGGCCCGCCGACCAGGTTCGACCTCGACCGGGCGACCGCTGATCATCGCGTTCTCGTCCGCCACGTGTCCGGCCACCACGCGCTGGTCAACAGCGCCGCGCTGCTGCAGCGGGTGGGCGAGGACGCCGCCGACCCGCAGGGCGGCCAGCTGATGCGGGACGGGGACGGACGGCTCAACGGCTGGTGCCTTGACTCGGCGATGCAGCTGATCTTGCCCGTTGCGGTGGACGTGGGCCATCACGGGCCCAACATCCACTTCGAGGCACCGATGGAGGACCTGGTCGGCGCCCTGCCGAACGGCAGCCGGGAGTACCTCGCCGCCGGGATCACGACGGTCTGCGACGCCCAGGTGTCGCGGCGGGAGCTTGCCGCCTACCGGGAGGCACGGCGCCGGGGGACACTGGGGATCCGGGTCGTCTGCATGCCCCTGTCGCACCAGCTCGATGCCTTCCTTGCCACCGGGGTGGCCGGCCCGCTGGGCGACGACCGGCTCGCGATCGGCCCGATGAAGTTCTACGCGGACGGTGCGCTGAGCGGCAACACTGCCTGCTTCCGGACGCCGTACGGGCAGGCACAAGAATTCGCGGGCATCCTCTATCACGAGCCGGAAGAGCTCAGCTCTCTCATTGCCCGGGCCCAGGGAGACGGCTGGCAGGTCGGCATTCACGCGCAGGGCGACCGTGCGATCGAGATGTCGCTGGATGCCATCGCGGCCGGAGCCACCGGAGCCGGCGGGCGCCACCGGATCGAGCATGCCGGGTATCCCGCCGATCAGCTGGAGCGGATCGCCGACCTCGGCGTCATCCCGGTCAGCCAGCCCGGCTACCTGTACGACTTCGGCGATACTTTCCTCACGGTGCTCGGCGCGCGAGCGCACCATCTCCTGCCACTGCGGACCGAGCTGGAACTCGGGATTACCGTCGTGCTGAGCAGTGACTCCTTCGTGACGACCTTCAAGCCGTTGCATCACATCTCCGCCGCGGTCAACAGGCGGACCAGGACTGGCCAGTCCATCGGGGCTGACCAGGCTCTGACGGTCGAGGAGGCGATCCGTGGCTACACGATTGACGCGGCCCGCTCGTTCTTCGCCGAGGACCGCCTCGGCTCGATCGAGCCGGGCAAGCTCGCTGACTTCGTCGTATTCGAGTCCGATCCGTTCGCGGGCTCTCCAGCGGGGCTCGCCGAGACGGGTATCCGGATGACGGTTCTCGGCGGCGACGTGGCCTACGAGAGCACCGGCACGTAACGCTGCGTGCGGCGGCTGTCAGCCCTACGCCTTGAGCTCAACCTCGACGAACACTGCCGTCCGCTGCCCGGTGTTGGCCACGTTGTGTTCTACGCCTGCCTGCCGCGCATAGGCCTGCCCGGCCTCCTGACGCATCTCGCTCGTTGCTCCGTCGGGCGCGATGACGGTGAATGAACCGCCACTGACCGGCACCACTACGTAGTCGAGCTCATGGCGGTGCATTCCGGTGGCCTGGCCCGGCTGGAACGTCCAGGAGGTCACCCGGACCCGCTCGGAGTCGACGGTGACTGATGCCTCGGCTTGCTCCATGCAGGTCCTCCTAGCAGGCAGCCGTCGCAGCGGCAGGCGCTGGCGGGAGCGCTAACGATAGCCGGGGGCTGGTCCTTCCCGCCAGGTACAGGCATTGTCGGCCCTGATCTTGTCGGCCCTGATAAGGCCATGCGACGATCATGACGGCTGACGTGAACCATGACCCCGATGATCCTGAGCCGATGGAGGCCCTTGACCGTGCACGGCTGTACCGTGTGCCTTTCTTTCGACATCGATGCCTACAGCCCGATGCTGTTCGAGGGTGAGCAAAGCCCGGCGGCGCTCTCGCGCGGGGAGTTCTCGGCCAATGTGGCCGTGCCGCGGTTGCTTGCCATGCTTGCCGACTTCGAGATCCAGGCAACGTTCTTCATTCCGGGGCACACGGCCCGCTGGTTCCCTGGCGCGGTGCCGGCTGTCCTGGCCGGCGGCCATGAAGTTGGTCATCACGGTTACCTGCACGAGCCCCCCGCCCGTCTTTCCCTGGCCGAGGAGGAGGATGCGCTCGCGCTGGGGATCGAGGCGATCGAGCGTCAGGCTGGGCGGCGGCCGAAAGGATACCGGGCGCCCTTGTGGCAGCCGAGCATGCACACCATCGGGTTGCTCGAGCGCGAGGGGTTCGAGTTCGACTCAAGTCTCATGGGCGACGACTTCACTCCCTACTGGGCTCCGGCGGACGAGGTGATCACCGCCGAGCAGGTATCCCGTGGCCGCGAGACCAGCGTTGTCGAGATGCCGTCATCGTGGGTCTTCGATGACTGGTCATACTTCGCCAACGTGCGCCGCGCAGGCGGCACCGGCGCGACTCCCGCCTCTCAGGTCTTCGAGATCTGGACCGAGACCGTGCGGTTCGCGGCTGAGTCCGTCGACGACGGCGTGCTGGTCGTCACCATGCACCCGGAGGTCTCCGGCCAGGGATATGTCATCCGGTTCCTTCGCCGGTGGATCGGATGGCTGCGGGACCAGGACGCGATCAGCCTGCAGGCCGTTGGCTCGGCGGCCTCAGCCTGGCGCGCTAGGCAAGCGCCGGCCGGGTGATGGAGAAGGTGTCGAACCAGAATTCGCGCATTTCCTGGCCAAAGATGTCGGTGCCAGGCCGCGACTGCACGGCGCCCTCGCGGACCTGGGCGAAGCCGTCGGCGACCTGCGTCAGGAACTCCGGCGGTGCCGCGAAGCGCAGCATATGGGCTGGGTAGATGACGTCGACCTTGCTCGTGATCTCGTCCGCCAGACGCCTGGTCGAGCGGGTGAAGTCCGCCAGGTCCGAGTCGGGCAGGTGGGCATAGTGCGGGCCGGTCGTCAGCGTGTCACCGGCGAACAGTTGCCGGCTGCGCCCGTCGAGCAGGCAGATGCAGTCCGGGGTGTGCCCCGGCGTGTGCAGCACCTCCAGGCTCCGGCCGCCGAGGTCCACGACCTGGCGGTCCCTCAGCAGCTGAGTCGGAACCGTTGCGGGAATGCGCCAGGTGGCGGCGTCGAAACCCGGCGGCAGGCGGCGTGGCGCAATCTCCGGCGTGAGCAGCCGGAAGAACCGATCGTCAGCGTCCTTGTACCCCTGGTAGGCGGCGAGCATAGCCTCGATGAAGGCTCCGTATGCGCTCAGCGTCTGGGCGGGCACATCCTCGCCCACCGGGTCCCGGCCGGCCGAGTGGATCGCGATCTGCGCGAACAGTGAGTTCCCGCCGACGTGGTCGAAGTGGTAATGGGAGTTGATGACCAGGACGTCGAGATCGGTCAGGCTCTCGGCGACGTCGCGAATATTGGCGATCCCCATGCCGGTGTCGAACAGGACGGCACGGCGGGACCCGAGGATCAGGTAGGAGTTCACGTGCGGCGGCTCGGCGAGCAGGTAGGTTCCCTCGCTGAGCTTCTGTGTGGCGAACCAGCTCATTAGCCCTCCCTGGGCGCCCGACAGCCGGTTCCTGCCCCCGCCCGGGGCGGCTACACGCAGATCCTATGCCCCGGACAGGCGGTGACCCTGGCCGCAAGGATGGTGGAATGGAGAACCCCCGCTGTCGTCGTTCCGGCAGTCCAGTAACCGGAGAGGCCGTCCGTGCACCTGACGCCCCGAGAGCGAAATCGCCTCGAGATCTTCACCGCTGCCGAGCTAGCCAGGCGCCGCCGGTCCCGGGGGCGCCTGCTGAACGTGCCCGAAGCGACTGCCCTCATCTCAGACGAGGTGCTGGAATGCGCCTGGGATGGCGCGAGCCTGGCAGAGGTGATCGCCCATGCACAGTCGGTGCTCGACCCTGATGACGTGATGGACGGCGTTCGCGAGGTCCTCCGGCACCTAGAGGTCGACGCGCTGTTCCCGAGCGGCACTGCGCTGGTCGCCGTCGATGATCCTATTGGCACGCCGTCGGCTGAGGAGGTCGCCAAGGCGCCTGGCGCAATCCGCACGCCCGAGGGCTCGTTGACGGTGAACTCCGGCCGGGTCATGACGGACCTGGAGGTAACGAACACCGGCGAGGAAACCGTGTTTGTCTCTTCGCATTATCACTTCTTCGAGTGCAACCCGGCGCTGCAGTTTGACCGTCGCCGCGCGCTCGGCATGCGGCTGGACATCGCCGCGGGCACCGCGGTCAGCTGGAATTCCGGCGAGCGCCGCCGGGTAAGGCTTGTCGGCCTGGCAGGGAGCGGAGTGGCGTACGGGTTCCGCGGGCTCGTCCAGGGAACCACCGGCCAGGGGCACGGCAATGGCTGAGGTCATGCGCCGCGACTACGCAGGCCTCTATGGCCCGACGACAGGAGACCGGGTGCGTCTCGGCGACACCGGCCTTGAGGTCGAAGTCGTCAGCGACGATGCGTCATACGGAGACGAGATCCTCGGCGGCTGCGGGAAGACAATGCGCGACGGGATGCTGGCGACCAGCAGGCCGGCCGCGGACAGCCGCCTGGACATGCTCGTGAGCAACGTGCTTGTCATCGACCCTGTGCTGGGGATACGGAAGACAAACATCGGGATCAAGGACGGGATAATTGTCGGGGTGGGCCGGGCAGGCAATCCCGACATCGTCGACAACGTGCACCTGGTGCTCGACTCCCACACCGCCCTGGTTCCCGGCGAGGGGCTCATCGCGACCCCGGGCACCGTCGACTCGCACGTGCACTTGTCTTCGCCGGCGTTGCTGGACGTCGCGCTTTCCTCCGGCGTGACGACGATGGTCGGGATGGGCCTTGGCGGCGTGTGGGACGTCGGCGTCAACCCGGAGCATAATTTTGACCGCATGATGGACGCGTGGCGAGATGTGCCACTCAACATCGCCTTTCTCGCCCGCGGCAGCGCCAGCCATCCGGCGCTGCTGGAACGCGCGCTCGAGTCCGGGGCCGCCGGGTTCAAGGTGCACGAGGACTTCGGTGCCTATCCCGCGATTATCGACACCTGCCTTTCGGTCGCCGCGGAAGCTGACGTTCCGGTCGCGCTGCACACGGACACGCTGAACGAGGCGGGCATGCTGAGCGAGACCCTGGCCGCCATCGGCGCTCGCACCGTGCACGCGTACCACATCGAGGGAAGTGGCGGAGGGCACCCGCGGCTGCTTGAGCTCGTCAGCGAGCCGCATGTCATCGGCTCCTCGACCACGCCGACTATTCCTTTCGGGGTCAACACGCTCAGCGAGCTCGTGCCGATGGCCATGACCGTCCACCGGCAGAGCACCGGGGTCGGCTCGGACGTGGCGGTGACCCGGAGCCGCGTCCGCCGGGCCACGATCGAGGCAGAGAACTATCTGCACGACCTGGGCGCGATCCCGATCATGAACTCCGACTCCATGGGCATGGGGCGCATCGGCGAGCTGGTGCGCCGCACGTGGCAGCTGGCCAGCCGCCGGCTGGCGGATGACGCCGGTCCCAGCCGGCCGGCTGGCGGGCCGCCGCCCGGAGGCGGGCCCGGGCATGCGGCCGGCGCCGGGCAGCATCCCGCAGACAATGAGCGCGTGCTCCGGTTCATCGCCAAGCTGACCATCAATCCTGCGCTGACCCATGGGCTCGCGGACCACGTCGGCTCGCTGGAGCCGGGGAAGCTCGCCGACATAGTGCTGTGGCATCCGGCCTTCTTCGGCGCCAAGCCCGAGCTCGTGCTCAAGGCAGGATTCGTGGCATGGGGCGTGAGCGGCGACGGGGCCGGATCAACGCGGCTCGGGCAGCCACGCACCTACCGCTCCTACTTCGGTGGTCTCGGCGATGCCCCTGCGCACCTCGGGGTCGTCTTCACCGCTGCCCGCGCACTGGAGAACGGCATGGCGGAGAGATTCCCCGGAAGGCGCCTGGTACCAGTTCGCGGCGCGCGGAATGTGCAGCGGGAAGACATGCTGCACAATGCCTTGGTTCCCCGGGTGGAGGTGCCAGCAGATGGCACCGCTGTTCGGGTCAATGGTACCGCCGTGCACGTTGACCCGGCCGATCGCGTGCCCCTCGGGCAGCTGTATCACCTGGCATAGTCGCGGCGACGGCATTGATGAGCGGGTCGTGAGCCTGGCTGGCGATCGCTCCTGCGCACACCTCGATGCCGGGTCCTGCGACCTTCTCCGACCCGAATCCGCGAGTAGTGCCGCTGAGTTGATCTCCAGGGCTGTTGTTGATCTTTGTGGCGCCGAGGAACACCACACTGCCGGTCATGTTCGCGACGAACACCCGGCCCAGCCGCAAATACTTAGGCGATCGGCGCGGAGCGTAGGTCCCGCGGCGGGCCGTTCGTAACACTGCGTCTCCGCGGGAGCATGGCTGTTCTCTTCCGGAATGAAGTCCTGGCCTACCGCCCGGCGCTCCATGGTGCTAGCCGACAGAGCCTCTCGTGAGCAGCCGGGATCTCAGATTGACCCTCATGCCCGTCTGTGACCGTGGTTGGCCGTGCGATGTTGCACGTGAAGTGCACGCCGAAGCCGTAGGGCGGGCCGCTTGATGCCGAACTAGCGGCACTGCTGAGGCCGTCCAGCGCTCTACGGCCGCCTGTGCGTACCTGGCAAGATCGCCATCCGACCTGGAGCCATCCGGCCACGGGAAGCCATGCGCGAGGACCAGCACCTGAGGTGAGTTACAAGGGACTAGGGAGGCTGCGCTGCTGGATTTCGACACGAGCATCCGTCCTAGCTTGATCAGTCCTGGTGTTCTGGCTGGTGGGCGTAACACCAGGGATCGGATCGAACCGGCAGGCCTTAACAGTCATGATGCCCCGGGGTGACGCCGCTACCGCGTGGAAGCGGGCAGGCAAAAATGGCCCTTTCAAGATCGGCCTAGGCGCAGAGAGGGCTGGGCTCCACACCCGATGCAACGAGTCACCTGCGATTATGCGCGCCAAGCCGGTGGCGTGTCCCCGCTGGGCGGCCTCTGTCACGGCGAGGCGGCCGAGACCACCAGTACCCCCGACGACAAGGAGCCTCATCTCCCAAAGTTACTGCTGCAGCGATCCCGGGCGCGGGGCAATCGGTATGCTTGCGCCCGAGATGACCGGTGGACGAACCAGGTACAGCCAGGCGCTTGGCGCGTTTGATCAGGCGTCGATTCTCGCGTCGCTCAGCGACGATGTCACCATCCGGGTCGCCGTCCACGACGAGCCGTTGCGGGGCAAGGACACTGCAGGCTTCCTGTTCGGAGTCCTGACCCAGGAGCTGACTCCCTTCCAGCTGACCGGGGAGATCGTGGAGGGGGACAAGAGCGTCATCCTGTTCGAGACCTCGCTGCGTGGCACGCGGGCGCACGGGCTGAACGTGGTCGAATACCAGCCCGATGGCCTGGTCGGGGAATTGACGGTCTTCTTCCGTCCGCTCGCCGCCCTGCAGCTGGTCGCTGAGGTCATCGGCGGCCATATGGCGCAGCGGTTCGGCCCTCCTCCCGAGGAAATGCGCTGAGGGATGGGGCGGATCCTTGTCGTCGGCGCAACTGGGCTGATCGGCGCGCCCGTCGCATGGCGGCTGCTTGCTGACGGCCACCACGTGCGTCTGCTCGTGCGCGACACCGGGCGGGCGAGCACACGGCTTGGCGCCGGTTTCGAGTACGTGCAAGGCTCGGTCACCGACACCGAGGCCATAGACCGCGCCGTGCAAGGGATGAATGGCGTCCACATCAGCCTTGGCGTCGAGGACCCAGCGCAACTAGAGCCCGTCGAGCACCAGGGGACCGCGACGGTCGCGGCGGCAGCCGCCCGGCAGCTGGCGGCGGCTGCGCCGGCGCTGGGACCTGATCCACTCCGCCCGGGTTCTCCTCGACAGCGTCGGCTTCGCCCTCATCGCCGCCGCCGTCGTCTGGCGCTGACGGCGCTGGTCAGCCTCGGGGCGCTGCTGGAAGATCAGGCGGACTTGCCGAGCGCGAAGGCGTCCGGTAAAGGCTCCGAGTGCTCGCCCACCCCGTAAAAATGATTTGGGCTCAAGTCCCTGGCGGCGCACCCGTCCTGACATGGTGTTACACCTGTGTCGGGTCATCTGGTGACGTTCTAGCCCTTGCCTCGTGCCTGAACCAGCCGCGCGCGAGTCTGCCGCACCGCGGCGTTGCACTGGTTGCTCGACGTGACGGCTCTCAACCCTGGGCGGCCTGAAGTCGTCATCCGCCGGACGAGGAGTATTAGGTTCATGTCTTCTTCGACGTCGCCCGTAACCGGAGACCGCCTGGCTGCGCCCGGTGACCGGCGCTGGCTGATCCTGATCGTGGTCGCCATCGCTCAGCTCATGGTGGTCCTGGATTCCACGATCGTGAACATTGCGCTGCCGTCGGCGCAGCGCGCGCTGGGGTTCCCGAACAGTGACCGGCAGTGGGTGGTGACCGCGTATGCACTGGCCTTCGGCAGCCTGCTGCTGGTGGGCGGCCGCCTCGGGGACATGTTCAGCCGCGAGCGGGTGTTCATCACCGGCTTGATCGGATTTGCCGTGGCCTCGGCCATCGGCGGTGCCTCCGTCTCGTTCACGATGCTGGTAGCAGCCCGGGCACTGCAAGGCGCCTTCGGCGCCGTCCTCGCGCCCTCCGCGCTGGGCACGCTGGTCAGCACGTTCCGTGAACCACGGGAGCGGGCCAGGGCCTTTGGCGTGTTCGGCTCGGTCGCCGCCGGCGGCGGTGCGGTGGGCCTGATCCTCGGCGGGGTGCTGACGCAGTACGTGTCGTGGCGCTGGACGCTGTATGTCAACCTGGTGTTCGCCGCAATCGCGGTGGCCGGCGCGCTGGCCTGGATCCGCCCCAGCCGCCCGGACGCAAGGCCGCGGATGGACTGGCCAGGTGCCGTGCTGGCGTGCGCCGGCCTGTTCCTGATCGTTTTCGGCTTCTCCCGTGGCGAAACCGCCGGCTGGACGGCCCCGCAGACGCTCGGCTCCCTGGCGGCGGGCTTGGTGCTACTGGCCGGTTTTGTTGTCGCCGAGCAGCGGTCTAGTCACCCGTTGCTGCCGCTGCGGGTGATCCTCGACCGGACCCGTGGCGGTTCGTACGCCGCCGTCTTCATATCGGGAATCGCGATCTTCGCAACGTTCCTGTTCCTCACCTACTACCTGCAAGTGATCAAAGCAGAAAGCCCGCTGGCCACCGGGTTGCTGTTCCTGCCAATGGTCGGCTGCATCCTGATCAGCTCCAACCTGTCCAGCATCGTGGGCCTGGCCCGGTTCGGGCCGCGGGTCCTGATCGCCACCGGTATGCTGCTGGGCGCCGGCGGGATGGCGTACCTGACCCGGGTGAGCGTGACCTCCAGCTACGCCAGCGCCGTGCTACCCGCCCTGCTGATCCTGGGGCCTGGGCTTCGGCATGATCTTCGCGCCGGCCATCAACACCGCTACCTCCGGCGTCGCCCGCCGGGACTCCGGCGTCGCCTCCGCACTGGTCAACACGATGCAGCAGGTCGGCGGCTCGATCGGGACATCGGCTCTCAGCACGATCGCGCTCAGTACGGCGGCCAGCTACCTGATCACCCACCACACCAGCCCGCTTGCACCGGCGATCGCGGCCACCCACGGCTACACCGTCGCCTTCAGCGTGTCAGCAGCGCTGCTCGGGCTCGGCTTCATCCTCGCGATCGTCCTGCTCCCGTCCAAGCGCCGGCTTACAGAGCTCAGGAACGCCGCCGCCACCTCCGCCCCGGCTGCCGCCGCCCCGGCCCCGGTCCCATCGCCTGCCGCCCCCGCCCCGCAGCCGGCGTTCGAGGCGATTCCCGTGGCCCTGTGCGGCTGCTCGCCGCTAGTGACCGCGGTTCCCGGCCCGGCGGCCACGCCGGTCCGCTAGAACCGACAGCCGGTCAAGCATCAGACGGATGCCCGGCGCGTACGCCTGCGCAAGGGCATAGGGGTTATCCTCCGTCGATGAGCACTACCACGCCGCCCGCGACGGATCTGCGTCTTGTCGTCGGCTACGACGGATCACCTCCGGCCAGCCGCGCACTCGAGGCCGCGGTCAACCTGCTCCAGGGCCGGACCGGCCGGATTGAGGTGGTGTATGTCGCTCACATGCCCAGCATGGCTGCGCTGTCGCCCGGCGCCGTCGCCGAACTGGAAACAGACTTCGACGACATCGAGCAGGAACTCCGCACGATGGCCGCCGAGCAACTACGCGACCGCGAGCAGCGCTGGGACTTCCACCGGCGCCAGGGCCTCATCGCAGAAGAACTGATCGCGGCCGGCAAAGACCTCGGCGCAGCGCACCCCCATGCAACCGTCGTTATTGTGGTCGGCAGCTCGTCTCTCGTCGCGCACCGCGTCGTCGGCTCCGTCGCCGTCAGCCTCGCCCGCCACTCCCCGGTACCCCTCGTAGTCGTGCCGTAGGCATGGCTCCGGCGCGATCACACTCCGTGACGGATGCTTGACATACCGAGCCGCCGTTCTGTGCCGTCGACGCTCGCCGATAATCAAGTGACGGCACGACACATATCAGGTCGTTCGGCGCTCGGCGCGCCCGCAGATTGTGCGCGCTTGGGGGTATCGGACTGAGGTCAGCGGGGCGTATAGGTGAGGATCACCGAACCGTTCTCCAGCCTCCTCTCGTGGGTGAGCCTGAGGTGGAGCCCGGAGGTGTCCACGTCCTCGAACAGCCGTTGCCCTGCGCCGGCTACGACGGGCATGATCCAGAAACGGAACTCGTCGATCAGGTGGTCTCGCAGGAGCATGTTGTCGAGGCGGCTGGTGCCGTACTTGATGAGGTCCTTGCCGGGGTGACCCTCGCCCGTGCCCAGGCCGGCGACGGTGAGGCCTTCCGCGAGCTCATCGATCCCTACGGCCGCGAGCTGCAGGCGCACTGTTACCGGATTCTCAGATCGGTCCAGGACGCCGAGGATGTGCTTCAGGAGGCTCTGTTGGCCGCATGGCGTTCGATCGGCCGGTTCGACGGCCGGTCGTTGCGGGCGTGGCTGTACCGGATCGCCACGAACCGCTGCCTCAACTACCTGCGCAGCGAATCCCGCCGCCCGCAGTCGGCCGGCCTGCCCGATCAGGGCGCGGGGTGGACCGGGCTGGTACGAGCCGTGGTGGCTCGAGCCCTACCCGGATGATCTGGACGACCTGACCCCTGGCCCCGAAGCCCGGTACGACGCACGGGAGTCGATCGCCCTGTCATTCGTGGCGGGCCTGCAGCACCTGCCACCCCAGCAGCGGGCGGTCCTCGTAGCCCGGGACGTGCTCGGCTTCCCGGCGGCCGAGGCCGCCGACATCCTCGGCACCACTCAAGCCGCCGTTAACAGCGCGCTCATCCGGGCCCGGGCTGGCCTCCGCCCCGACCGGGATCTGCACGACGTGCCGGTTCCCAAGTCCCCGGCCGAGGCCGCCATCGTCGACCGGTAGCGTCACGGCTGACCGGTACCAGCCGGTTGCGCCAGGGTGGATGTTGGGTGTGCCAGTCTGGGTACATCGTGAGCGTGTCCTGCGGCGCGCGGGCGGCGCGGAACGCGGACATGCCGTGAGCGAAAGCGGACGAGGAGGTGGGCGCATGAAGGCAGCCGTCGGGGACCGGCTCCACGTGCACGCCAACATCGTGGGCCATTCAGAGCGGACGGGCGAGATCGTCGAGGTCCGCGGAGCGGGCGGGCAGCCGCCTTACCTGGTGCGATTCGACGACGGTCACACCGTCCTGGTGTTCCCCGGCCCGGACGCGATCATCGAGCATCCGCGCAGGAAGGCCAGGAAGGGGCCGGCGAAAGGCTAGCCCACGCGCCCGGCGCAGCGCCTGTTGCTCCCCGCGGCCCGGTGCCCAAGGCGGGCCACCCGGCGGGCGGCACCGCACAGCGGGGTTGCGTGATGGCGGCTTCGCCGGGGGGCCGCGTCGCCCCCCGACCCGGGCGCCAGATCCCGGCAACGGCATCCGAACCGGCCAAGCGGGCCGGCGGCCTGGTGAGCGGCCCTCCCTGGCATGCGCGGGCGGGGCAAAATCCCCCCCGGCATGGGCCTGCCCCTACCGGAGCGGCGCGGGCGCTTTCCATGTCGTCGGTGGCAATCACGATCTTCCCGCCGCCGAACGTGGTGTAGGCAAGATCGACGTTGACGTTGGTATCGGCCAGCTGCCGGGTTAGCTCGTCGAGGGCCATCGGCCGGTCCTCGACGTTTGACCACCAGGACCTCACGCTCGTCGGCGATCCCTATTCCGGCGCGCTCAAGCGCCTCCCGGCATGTCGTCACGGCTTGGTCGTCCAGGAGCACGTGGACGACACCCGTGCCCTCACCGGTGAAGGCCGCAAGGCCAGGGATACTGACCCCGGCTTCGCCAGTAACCTCCCCCGGCTTCGCCAGTAACCTCCCCCGGCTTCGCCAGTAACCTCCCCCGGCTTCGCCAGTAACCTCCCCCGGCTTCGCCAGTAACCTCCCCCGGCGCGGTGCACCTCGGGGACATGGCCCGCACATGGTGGGGCACACCCGGCAGGCATCGCCGCGCTGGCGCTACCCGGAAGTTCGCTGACCGGGCCGCAGGTTCACCGTGACCGGCTGCGACCCGAGCCCGGTGCGGCTCTTGCCGTCCACGGTCAGCGTGACCGCACCAGGGTTGCCGAGCCTCAGGGTGACTGCCCGCCGTTCCGTCCAGGTCTTCGAGGTACCCGGGTCGATGATGCCCTGGAAGATCGTCGCGCCGCCCGGTGTGGTGATGTCGGCCCAGCAGGGTTCGCTCACCCTCGTCAGGGAGATCACCACGTCGCGTGGGCCACGGCGCGCTGCGGGCGGTGACGGCGTGCTCGTCGCGGCCGGGTGCCTGCGGGCGGCCTTGTGCGCGGCGGCTGGATTGCGGGCTGCAGCCGTGCCGCTGGTGGCGGGGCCGGACGCCACGACGTGATAGGTGACCAGGCCGGCGACCGCCGCGAGCACGACGAGCAGCGCAACGCCCCAGTTCGGCTTGCGGCGCTCCCTGAGCCGCAGGGGGGCGGACGGTGCGAATATGCCGCCAGCGGTGCTGGCCTGCGGCGTGCCGTGGCTGGAGTCGTACTCGCGGACCAGCGGCTCGGGGTCCGCACCCGCGGCACGGGCGATGGCGCGGATGTGCCCGCGTGCATAGAAGTCTGCGCCGCAGGCGGAGAAGTCGTCGCGATCGCGATCACCCCGAACGGGAAGACCGCCTATGTGGTCGACAACCGCCCCAACCACAGGCAGGGGGGAATCACCCCGATCGACACCGCCGCCAACACCGTCGGCAAGCCGATCAGGGTGGGAAGGTTCCCCACTGCCATCGCAATCACCCCGAACGGCGAGACTGCTTACGTCATCAGCATCGGCCCGCACACAGTAACCCCGATCGACACCGCCACCAGCACCGCGCTTAAGCGGATGAAGGTCGGCGGCATCCCGCAGGCCCTCGCGATCACCCCGGACGGGGAAACCGCCTACGTCGTCAGCCTCGCGCCGGGGCTGGTAACCCCCATCAACACCGCTACCAACACAGCGCTCGCGGCCATCGACGTCAAAGGCCTCCCGGCCTACCTAGCGATCACGCCGTAACGGCCAGCCAGCCGGGGCCGCGCCCAACAGCGGCCGGCCCCGTGCCGCTGGCCACCGGACTGGCCAGGGTGCCGCTGCACGCGCCCTATCATGCCCGCGCTGGCCGGGCTTGACGCGCCTGATCCGCCGATCTGGGCGGTGGTAGTTCGACGCCATTCGAGGGGGCCGTCCAGATCTGGGAACTCTGGCTGACGGTCACAGCGGCCAGTTCTCCCGGCGGTAGCCCATGTCCCAGAACATCCACTCATAGCGGCTGGTTGCGCGGAAGTGGCGGCGGACGCGCTCGCGCTCGACGGGGGCAAGGGCGGGGCCCAGCTTGTCGGTGACGGCGATCACCTCGAGCGCCTCGGCGCCGAACTCTTCTGCGCCATAGGTGTCGATCCACCGCTGGTAGCCCGGGTTGGGTGATCCCTTACCGAGCAGGTGCTTGCCGACCTCCCAGTAGATCCAGTAGCAGGGCAGCACGGCGCCGACCCCTTCGCCGT
>Ga0182024_10009285_pt1 | contig 20383 bp, 12 predicted proteins | sample P32metaG_FD_120480 | JGI IMG/M metagenome (GOLD analysis project Ga0182024, IMG submission 120480) | Permafrost microbial communities from Stordalen Mire, Sweden - P3-2 metaG (Illumina Assembly) | ecosystem: Environmental > Terrestrial > Soil > Wetlands > Permafrost | place: Sweden: Stordalen... | reverse complement strand
TCCCTGGCCTTGGTGGGCAGTGACGCCGCCAGCGACGCCTTGACTTACAGCGCCGCGGGCTTGCCTTCCGGCCTGAGCCTCGACGCCTCGACCGGCGTGATTTCCGGAACGCTGGGCTCGACGGACGACCTGGGCGGCCCCTACAGCGTGACCGTGACGGCCGCCTACGGCACTTATTCCACGAGCCAGACCTTTGCGTGGGTCGTGGGCCTGGTCGGCGTGGTCAACCCTGGCGACCAGACGTCGACGGAGGGCAATACGGTGTCGCTCTCTATGACGGCCGTGGCCGCCTCGGGGACGTTAAGCTACAGCGCGGGCGGCCTGCCGGACGGGCTGAGCATCGACGCCTCGACCGGCGTGATCTCCGGCACGGTCGCCGCCTGGGACGCCGCCGAAGGTCCGTATACGGTTACGGTGGCCGCCAGCAACGGCACGGCCGCCAATAGCACGACCTTCAACTGGACGATCAACCCGCTGGTGTCGATGACGGCCGTGGCCGACCAGACCAACGCCGAGGGCGACGCCGTGTCGCTGCAAGTGACGGCGAGCGAGGCCGGGGCCACGCCGACCTACGCCGCCGAAGGCCTGCCGGACGGGCTGGGCATCAATAGCGCCACGGGCCTGATCTCCGGCACGGTGGCCACGGGGGATCCCATCGACGGGCCTTACGTCGTCACCCTCACGGCTTCGGACGGGACCTACAGCACCAGCGAGTCGTTCAACTGGATAGTGACGGGGGCGGACGAAACCACGCCGACGCTGGCCAGCCCCGGCACGCAGGCCAACGTCGCGGGGGATTCCGTCTCCCTGGCCCTCAACGCCGTCAACGCCGACGGGGCGCTGCTGACTTACAGCGAGACGGGCCTGCCGGACGGGCTGTCGCTCGACCCGGACCTGGGTGTGATTTACGGCGTGATCGCCGACGACGCGGTGCAGCCGGCACCCTATGTGGTGACGGTCACGGCGGCGGACGGAAACGGCGTGGAGGCCAGCCAGACGTTCGATTGGGTGGTCAACGACGCGGCGCCGGCCGTCACGGGCGACGCGATCAGCCAGACGGAAGGGGCGGGAGTGGACACGTTCACCGTGGCCGGCTTCACCGACCCGGACCTGAACGCTCAGGCGAGCGACTTCACGGCCACGATCAACTGGGGCGACGGCCAGAGCGGCCAGGGGGAGGTGGACGGGTCCGGCAATGCCTTCACGGTGAGCGGCGATCACGTCTATCTCGAACCGGGTACGTTCACCGTCGGCGTGACGGTGACGGACGCCGCGGGTGGTACGGGGACGGCCTCCGCGACGGCGACCGTCACCGACGCCTCGCTGGCGGCCTCGGGCGGCTTCGAGGACGGGGCGCTGGCGGGCACGTCCGCCACTGTAACCGTGGCCACGTTCACCGACGCCAACAACTACGGCCCGGCGAGCGGCTACGCCGCCACGATCAACTGGGGCGACGGCCAGAGCAGCGCCGGCGTCATCGACGGCGTCGACGGCGAGTTCACCGTCAGCGGCGCCCACGCCTACGCCACCGACGGCACGTATACGGTCACGGCCACGGTCGGCGACGGCAACGGGGCGACGGCGACGGCGACCAGCACGGCGGTGGTCGGCGACGTGTACGCCGCGGTGGACTCACAGCTGACGGTGGCCTCCTTCCATACGGCCGACCTGACGGCCACGGCGGCCAGCTTCATGGCGACGATCCAGTGGGGCGACGGCACGCAGTCGGCGGGCCAGGTAATAGCGAGCGGCGGCTCGGGCAACTTCCAGGTGCTCGGCACGCACGCTTACAGCGCGAACGCGACTTACACCGTGCAGGTTGCCGTTACCGACGCGGCGGGCCACACGATCAACGCCTCGGCGGCGGTCAAGGCGGCGCCCTCGCCAATCACAGCCTATGATGGTGAAGGCGTAACGACGGGCGACCCCGTACTGAGCAACGCCCTGCTCGCATCTTTCGCGGTGCCGGACGCCAACGGCGTCGCCGGCTCGTACACGGCCACGGCCGATTGGGGCGACGGGACGACATCGGCCGTCAGCCTGATGAACGAGGGCGGCGTCTGGGAGGCGCTGGGGAGCCACGACTACACGTATATGGGCCAGTACGCGGTGAAGACGCTGCTCTACGCGGCAGACGGGCTCCTGCTGGCGGCGGCGGATGCGCCGGTGGACGGAGCTGCGCCCGCACCGCTAGCAATTGCCGGCCCTGCGGTCGTCCCCGGCAACTCGATCTATCGCTACGTCGTGATCCTTCCCGCCATCCCGGCGAACGAAATCACAGACTACCCCACCGGGGGACGCTTCACTGTCACGGCCAGCGGTGGAGCCGTCGTCGAGAAGGAGTTCGACGGGCACGTCGAGACGAACGGCAAGTATACCGAATTCTTCGTGGACGTGCAGTTCGCCAACAAGCCGGGGGAGGTAACCATCACGCTGCCAAAGGCGAAAGGGGTGAAAGGGGCCACGGAGGATCTGAAATTCACGGTGTATGTGGTGCAGGTGAACGTGCTGAATCTGCCGAACGAATTCGTGGCTTCCCAAGGGGAGACAGACGCGCCAGTGAAGGGTGGGATTTTAGCCGTAGCCGAGATCAACGGTACGGATCGAGAGGTCAGTATGATAAAAATCGCCACCTCTCTTGGTGAAGTATCACCACCTGCCATGAAATGGTCAGCGGCAGTCACGCTGATCGGGCCAACAGTCGCTGGCCAGAGAAACTATGGCGTGGGTGAAATCCAGGTCGGATTCCACCAGACAGCCACAACCGTCTTCGATGAAGCCACGAATTACAACCACGTGCTGTTCTCTAACTTGGAAGACACCAAGTTGCTGGACCATGAGCTGGGGCAAAACAGTCCGTGGTATTCGGAGGATCCAGAATCCCTTTTCAAGGGAGGAGCCCACACAGTCGCCATCATCGACAGCAACGACAGCCCAAGCGACGTACAGATCTTCTCTGTCCATGTCCCCGCTTACGATGACGCCTATTTCCTTGCCTACAATATCCGTGAATTCACGCACTTTGACCTGAGCGTGGCCGCCGCGACGCGGGAATCCTTTAGCGATCCGATTTGGGGTAGTGCGGATACGCACTTGTTTGCGGAGGCGCACGCCTCCTGGACCGTGGACACCAGCGGGAGGATAACCAACGACACCGGAACCGGGGCAGAAGAAAGGGCCACCTGGAAGCCAGACGCTCTCGCGGGTGTGAGGACGCCGCGGGGCAACGTCTGGGTGATAAACGCCTCTCCGCCCACCTACGATGAGAGCGCCGGACTGCTTTCCACGGGGCCGCTGGCTAATTACGCGGCGAACAACAGGACCTGGACTTACATGGCCATCCCAAAATCATAACCCAAACTGCCCTTTCGGGGTCGCTTGCCCGACCATGCCCAGCCGAGGAAAAGCGATAAAAGAGGTATATTAATATGGTGAATTCGCTTTTCCGCCTCAAAGTGTGCTGCTTCGCGCTGGCTGCTTATCTTGCGGCGATCTCGCTCCCCCCGGAGCCCATTCGCACCGCCGCGGGGAAGGCGCGCACTTCGCCCGTGGACAATCGCCTCACGCCCGGCCGCCCTCTCTCCTTGCGCGACCGCCTACCGAGCGCCGAGGGTCGCACGAAACGGGGCGAATGGACCATCCCGGCGGATCGAGCACATGCAGGCGCCGTCACATTTAGCCCTACGGGAAGTCGGTTGGCCGTGCCTGGAAAGGACGACCTCGTCCGGATCCTGGACGCCGGCAATGGCGACGAACTGCTATCGCACGATCAGCGCCACCCTTACAGCCACTCGGCAGCGTTCTCACCCGACGGCAAAGTGATCGCTTCTCCGCAGGGGGATAAGACGGTAGAGTTGTGGGACTCGGCGAGCGGCGAGACGATCCGCCGATTCGAGATGCCGTCCCATAAGGAAAAAATGCTGGTCCCAATCGGCGCCCCGCCCGGGCCCACCGCGATGATCGAATTGGGCGCAAATCCCATTGTGGGGGCTTTCTCTCCAGACGGCCGCCTAGTAGCCGTCGAGACGCATGATGAGCTTGTGCTGTTCGATGTAGCGACGGGGAAACAGCTTCAATCACTCCTCCTAACCGGGGGGGAACATGGCGGGTTGCCCATTGATCGCGCCGTCCTAGCACTCGACGGGACCGTGGCGGCGACAGCCTGGCTATCCAAAACAGTTTTTCTCTGGGATGTAAAGACGGGAAAAAAGGTCCGGGAGTTTGCGGCCGCCGACGGTACGGTAGCCGCCCTATCTATTTCCCCCGACGGTCGAACGCTCGCCGCCTGCACAGGAAAATGGAGCCTAGTTGGGTCATTCAGGAAGGGGGTGGACTACGGGGGTCACACTGTGATGCTATGGGAGGTGGCGACTGGCCAGCTCCTTCTCACCATCAAGGGAAATACGGATAGTGTGCGCTCCGTCGTGTATTCTCCGGACGGCCGCTCGTTGCTTTCGGGGGCCGAGGACAAGACGATCCGCCTCTGGGAGACGGCGACCGGCAAACAACTCTGCCGTTGGGACGTGGGGGAAAAAGTCAATCAAGTCGCCCTGTCGCCGGACGGTAGCAACGTCGCCGCCGCGCTCGTTGACGGTGCTGTCACGCTCTTCCCCAACGAGCCTTCGTCGGACGACCGGGGCGAGCCGCCAGCCGACGCCAAGGCCTTTGCACGCCTGTGGGACCGCCTCGGCGATGAGGACGCCGCCAAGGCCTACGCCGCGCTATGCGACTTGTCGCGGGCTTCTAAGGCCGTCCCCGCCTGGATCGGCAGGCGGCTGCGTCCCGTCCCGCGCGTCGGCCCGGCCGACCTCGCCCGTCTCATCGCCGACCTAGACGTCGACGACTTCGACCGCCGCGAGGCCGCCGCCAAGGGACTGGCCGCCCTCGGTGCCCAGGCCGGCCCCGCCCTGCGCAAGGCGCTGGAAGAAACCACCTCCGCCGAAGTGCGTTCGCGCATCAAGCCGCTGCTGAAGCCCCTCGACCAATGGGTCGTCACCGACCCCGACACTCTACGCTCCTTGCGCGCCGTCTGGGTGCTGGAGCGCATCGGCACGCCCGAGGCGCGGGCCGTCCTGGACGACCTCGCCAAGGGGGCACCGGAGGTACGCCAGACGCAAGAGGCCAAGGCCGCCCTCGACTTCCTCGACAAGCGCGCGGCCGCCGCCAAGCCCTGACCGGACTCCTTCCTCGCGGCGGCGGTGGTCGGCGTGGTCAACCCCGGCGACCAGACGTCGACGGAGGGGGATGCGGTGTCGCTCTCCGTGACGGCCGTGGCCGCCTCGGGGACGCTCAGCTACAGCGCGGGCGGACTGCCGGACGGTCTGAGCATCGACCCCTCGACCGGCGTGATCTCCGGCACGGTCGCCGCCTGGGACGCCGCCGAAGGTCCGTACACGGTGACGGTGGCCGCCGGCAACGGCACGGCCGCCGACAGCACGACGTTCAACTGGACGATCAACCCGCTGGCGTCGATGACGGCCGTGGCCGACCAGTCCAACGCCGAGGGCGACGCCGTATCGCTGGGAGTGACGGCGAGCGAGGCCGGCGCCACGCTGACCTACAGCGCCGACGGCCTGCCGGACGGGTTGAGCATCAACAGCTCCACCGGCCTGATCTCCGGCACGGTCGCCACGGGCGACGCCATTGACGGGCCGTACGTCGTCGTGGTCACGGCGAGCGACGGGACCTACGGCACGTTCGAGACGTTCAACTGGACGGTGACGGGGGCGGACGAGACGACGCCGACGCTGACCAACCCCGGCACACAGGCCAACGTGGCTGGGGACGTCGTGTCGCTCGCCCTGACTGCCGCGGACGCCGACGGGGCGCTGCTGACCTACAGCGAGACGGGTCTGCCGGACGGGCTGTCGCTCGACCCGGACCTGGGCGTGATTTCCGGCGTGATCGCCGACGACGCGGTGCAGCCGGCGCCCTACGTGGTGACGGTGACGGCGGCGGACGGCAACGGCATCGCCGCCAGCCAGACGTTCGACTGGGTGGTCAACGACGCGGCGCCGGCGGTCACGGGCGACGCCATCAGCCAGACGCAGGGGGCGGGCGACGACACGTTCACCGTGGCCTCGTTCACCGACCCGGACCTGAACGCTCAGGCGAGCGACTTCACGGCCACGATCAACTGGGGCGACGGCCAGAGCAGCCAGGGTGAGGTGGACGGGTCCGGCAATGCCTTCACGGTGAGCGGCGATCACGTATATCTCGAACCGGGTACGTTCACCGTCGGCGTGACGGTGACGGACGCCGCGGGTGGTACGGGGACGGCCTCCGCGACGGCGACCGTCGCCGACGCCTCGCTGGCGGCTTCGGGCGGCTTCGAGGACGGGGCGCTGGCGGGCACGTCCGCCACTGTAACCGTGGCCACGTTCACCGACGCCAACAACTACGGCCCGGCGAGCGGCTACGCCGCCACGATCGACTGGGGCGACGGCACGACCGCCACGGCGGGCGTGATCGGCGGGGCCTACGGCGAGTTCGCCGTCAGCGGCGCCCATACCTATGCGGCGGACGGGTCGTACACCATCACAGCCACCATCGACGACGGCAACGGGGAGACGGCGACGGCCACGAGCACCGCGGTGGTCGCCGACGTCTACGCCGAAGTGGACTCGCAGCTTACCGTGGCGTCGTTCCATACGGCCGACGCCAGCGCCACGACGTCCAGCTTCACGGCGACGATCACCTGGGGCGACGGCACGCAGTCGGCGGGGCAGGTGGTGGCGGGCAGCGGCTCGGGCAACTTCCAGGTGGTCGGCACGCACGCCTACGCCGCGGCCGGGGCCTACACGGTGCAGGCGGCGGTGACCGACGCGGCGGGCCACACGATCAACGCCTCGGCGGCGGTCAAGGCGGTGGCCGCCCCGATCCAGGCGTTCGGGGACAACGTGGAGGAGGACGCCGAGGGCGCGGTGAATGACGTGCTGCTGGCGACCTTCACCATTCCGGACGCCAACGGCAACGCCGGCTCGTACACGGCCGCGACGGCGTGGGGCGACGGGAGCACGTCGGCGGTCGGCCTGGTGAACGAGGGCGGCGGCGTCTGGGAGGCGCTAGGGAGCCACGACTACGCGACGGTCGGCGTATACGAATTCCAGACGCTACTGTACAATGCGGCGGGGCAGCTCGTGGCAGTGTCCGACCCAAAGGCGAATTATGTTCCGCCGAAGGACTTGATACTCTGGTCGGGTCCCAAGGTAGTGCCGGGCAACTCCGCGTATCAGTTCGAAATCACATTCCCCGCGACGCCGGAAGGCGACATCAATCCGGAGGATGCGTGGACATTTACCGCGGACGGCGCTACCGGGTCTGCCCACCATACCGTGACCTCCGGCAGCACCGATTGGACTGGGTTTTACATCGACCTGACCTTCCCGAACAAGCCGGAAGTCGTGCAGGTGAGAATCTCGAACCTGTTCAGAGGGGACCCCGGCTTCTATTTTGGGTTCGATGTGGTAGTGGTTGCGGTGAAGGTCGCGGACGAGCCAATTTCCGCAACCGTGCCCACCTCATTCCAGGCGGTGAATGACCTAGTGGACAACGGGGCGCAACAATTCGATTTGCAAGACGCTAAGGTGGTGATGGTCGTGGGGCCGCCGATCTCCGGGCCGGTGCCCAACCAGGACGTCAAGGAGGTGGGAATCGACTCACAGACCATGCCCCTCGGCATTCGGTACCAGGCGAAAGTCACACTGATCGGTCCCGACGGCAACAAGTACCTGGACAGCATCCAAGTCGGATTCCACCAGACGGTCAGCTTCATCTCCGATCGTGCGTTGAATGCTACCAACATCGTGGAATCAAGCGATGTGGGCGATACATACCTGGATACCGTATTCGGGAAGCCGCCGCCCTGGTACGACCGGGATACCGGCCTTGTGACAGGAGACGAATACATTAGGAAAGGCTCGGTCCCGTTCGTCATCAGCGACAGCGACTCCCCCACCCTCGCAGCGGTCGTCCAATACTTCGGACTCCGTGCCACCGAGATCCAGGAATCCAAGCGCTTTACCCTGGGCGTGGCCGCCGCCACGGTTGGCGAAGGCGCCGCGGATTCGCATCTTTTCCAAGAAGCGTCGGCGTCGTGGTGGTACAGCGCCAGCGGGACGATCACGATATTTACCAGCACAGGAAGGGCAACATGGACGCCTGGGGCAAACGCCGGCGTGAAACCACCGGCGGGCGGCGACTGGACTCTCAACGTCCCACCGCCCTCCGGCACAACGGGATTGCTCACCACAGGGACGCTTGCGAACGACCGCGACCGGACGTTTACCTACTTAGCTCGTTAATCCGGGAGGGGACCATGAGGCGACGACCAATCTGGTGGCTTGTCGGGATGCTGGCGTTCATCACAACCGCGGCGGGTGGTTGCTATCTGACTGCCCTAGGCACTCGAGCGCCGCTCCAGGTGGGCATGACGGAGGGCGAGGTCGACGTGGCGATGGGAAGCCGGTTTCGAGCTAATCTGTCAGAGAGCGGGGGCAAGGAACGGTGGGCGCGGGATTGCGATGTCGTTTATGTTGACGACCCGGACTGGCTCAGCATTCGGCACCGGTATGTTATTCACTACGACCGAATGCAGAGGGTGCAGAGTTGGAAACGAGGCGAAATCGCGCTCGAAGGCCGGCCCTGGCTGAACAGCATCCTCAAATCCATGGGCTGGTGAGCTATGTGCCGTGTCTCACCAGGCCGTTCAACAATGCTTTCGACAGCCAGGTCGTCGCCGACCGCGACACGCTGCACACCCTCCGCGCCATCTGGGTACTGAAGTGCATCGGCGCGCCGGAGGCGCGGGCCGTCCTCGGCGACCTCGCCAAAGGAGCGCCGGAGGCCCGCCAGACGCAAGAGGCCAAGGCCGCCGTCGACTGGCTCGACAAGCGGGCCGCCAAGCCGTGACCATCAACGTGAGCACCGGGCCCATCCGTCCCCAGCTTCCTACCTTTTTTGCCCTCCGTGTCCTCTGTGATCTCTGTGGCCGACGTTTTGATTGGCCTTTCCAAAATCCGCGAAATCGGGTCCAATCCGCCGTAGTCGCCCCGGTCACGGATGACCCTTGCGCGGATTCTCCGTATGGCACACGCTTTGGCCCCGTCCCCCCTGCCCGCCGTCCGCCTCGAAGTGCGGGCCGGCGGCGGCCGACCCACCGTCTACGAGGTCGGCGACGGCGGCTTCCTCATCGGCGGCGTCCCCGGTTGCGACCTCCGCCTGCCCGGCGGCAACGTCGCCCCCGTCGTCTGTCTCGTCTCCCGCCACGCGCGCGGCGCCAGCCTCCGTAAGCTCGCCCCCGTCCAGCCCATCGCCGTCAACGGCCGCAACGTCAGCTCCACCTACCTCAACAACGGCGACCGCGTCACGGTGGGCAACGTCGAAGTCGCCGTCTCCTTCACGTCCACCGAGGCGCCGCCGGACGAAGACGCCGCGCCCGCCGTCCGCGAACGGTTGCGGGAGATCGCGGCCCGCGAGGCGGAGTTGCAGGCCCGAGGCGAGGAACTGGAGAAGGAACGCATCCTCTGGTATCGCCGACGCGACGAGATCGAGGCCGAATGCCGCCGCCATACGGAAACTGCCGAGGCGACGAGTCGCCGTCTCCAGGAACAGGAAAGCGACCTCCAGCGACGCGAACAGGCCTGGCGGAACGGCGAAGAGGAACTGGATCGCCAAAGGCAGGAATGGTCGCCGCGCGTCGAGGGCGCCGAGAAGCAATTCAAGGAAGCACGAGCGCTGCGCCGCCAGCTGGGCGAGATCCGCGAAAAGCTGTACGAGCGCTACCGCAACCGCCGCGACCGCCTCAACGAGAAACAGAAAGCCCTCCGCGTCGGCGCCAAGCGACTCCAGGAATACAAGCAGCAGCTCGATGCGGAGGCCGCGAAGGCGGAAGCGGTTCGGCAGGAATTGGAACTGGGCAAGGCCGAGAACGAGGCCCGCACCGAACAGCTCCAGCGCGGACGCACGGCCCTCGACGAACAGCATCAGGTCGTCGCGTCGCGCCAGCAGGAATTGCAGGACCAGTTGGCCGCGCGCGTTCAGGAATGTGAGGAACGCGAGCGCAAGGCCGAGGAAGACCGCGCCGCCCTGGAGAAGGGCCAGCGCCAGCACCAGGCGGACCTCGTGCGCCTGGACCGCATCCAGGCCCAGCACGATCAGCGGAAAAAGCAACTGGAAGAGCGGGCGCTGGAGGTGGACAAACGCTACGAACAGTTGCAGCGCGACCTGCGCGACCTGGAAGAACAGGCCGTGCAGATGGACGAATGGCACAACCGGCTGTCCGGCGAGACGGAAACACTGGCGCGGATGAAGCAGGAACACGAGACCGTCGCCTCGCAGGTGGAGCAGCGGGCCGCGGCCCTCGAAGGCCAGCAGGCCATGCTCGCCACGCTGCGCACGCGGATGGAACGGATGCGCGAGGAGCTGCGCGGCCAGGAGGAGGCGCTCAGCGACCAGCGCGTCATGCAGGAGGCGTCGGAGACCGACCTCAAGGACCGGCTGGCGCACGTTCAGAAGATGCGCGAGGGTCTCGACAACGACCTTCAACTTCATCAGGAAGAGCGCCGGCGTTTCGAGGAGGGACGGAGTGTTCTGGACGCCGCCGTCGCCCAGATGCGGCAGGCCCAGGACTCGCTGGAGGCGCACGAAAAGGAACTCAACCAGCGGCAGGAGCAGCAGGACGCCGCGGCCGCGGAACAGGCGGAACAGGCCGGTTTGCTCACGGCCCGTGCGGCGCAGCTGGAGGAGCTACACAACCGGCTGTCGGCCGACCGGCTGACGCAGCGCGACCGCGAAGCCGCCCTGTCCAAGGCCGAACAGACATTGACCTCGTTGCAAGAGCAGCTGCGGCGGCGCTCCGAGGAGTTGAACGAGCGCCAAAAGCAACAATCCGAACAGGAGACCAAGTGGCGCCAGGAAGCGGCCCGTTCGGAGGAACAGGTGAAGGCGGCCGCCCAGGAGAACGAGCGAAAGGCGGCCGAGTTGGAGGCGCTGCGCAAGGAACTGGCCGACCGCGCCGCCGAGCTGGACGGGTTGGCGCGCGACCTGGCCCAGAACCAGGACGCCCAGCGGACGGAGGCCGAGCATCTGAAAGAGTCCGGCTACTCCGTGGGCGGCCAGCGGCAGGCGCTGGCGGCGGAACGGATCGCCTTCGAGGTGGAACGACAGGCGGCGAACGAGGGCGCGGAGCGGACGCGGCGCGAGTTCGAGACGGCCCGCGCCGAGGCGCTGGAGTTGATCCGCGGGCTGCCGGACCTGGAAACGCGGGCGGCCGTCGGCATGGACCGGCTGCTGCGGGCGCGCGAGCAGCTGCGCGAGCACTTGGCCGAAGTTCACGGCTACGCCCGCCAGAGCCGCGACGACCTCGAAGCCGCCCGCCAACACGTCCAGGCCGAGGCCGAGCGCGTGCGGCAGCAGGAACTCGCCCTGCACGTGGCCCGCGACGAACATCGTTTGGCCGTGGCCGCCTTCCGCCAGCAGCTCATCGAGTGGCAGGGCCGCGTCGGCGAAATGAAGCAGGCGCTTTTGCACGGCTCGACCCAGCTGGAGCGGCGGCAGGCGGAGGTCCAGGAACAGGCCGAGCAGATCGCGTCCACGTCGGCCCGGCTGGAGCGGCAGGCCGAGGAGTTGCAGGAAAAGGAACGCCAGGTGGCCGAGCGGCGGTCGGAAATGGACCGGCACCTAGGCGACATGCGGGAGTGGTATCGACGGAAATTGCGTGAGTTGTCCGGCGTGGACGCGGCCGCGCGGGACGCCGCCGTTGCCGAGTTGGACGCCGCCGTCGTGCCGATGCCGGCGGCCGCCGACCGACCGGCGACGGACGTGCGGACGGCGGAACCCGGCATCCTGTCGCTGACCGGGGAAATTGAGCCGGGCGACCGCCAGCTCGGCGACCTGTTGCGCTCGCTGGAACTGGTGGACGCCGACGCGCTGACCGCTCTGCTGACGGAGGCGCGGCGGCAGCGGCGCTCGCTGCGGCAACTGCTCCTGGCCGGCAATTACCTAACGCTCTATCAAATGGCGCTGATCGAAGCGGGTAACCTGGACGGCTTGGTGCTCGGGCCGGTGCGCGTCATCGACCGTATGCAGGCGGGGCCGCGCGAGGCCGTCTACCGCGTCTTCGACCCGCGCCGCAATGGCGACGCCCTGCTCCGCTGGTTGGCGGAAGCGGAGATGCACGACGCCGTCCACCCGGACGAGTTCCGCCAGCGCTTCGCCGCCCTGGCCGCCCTGCGCGACGACCATGTAATGGCCACTTATGAGGTGCTGGAAGTCGCCGGTCGGCCGGCCGTGTTGCAGGAATGGCTGACCGGCCTGCCCGGCTCGGACTGGCCGGCCCTGACGGCGGCGCCGGGCGTCTGGCTGCGGCTGGCGTCGCAGGCCGGCCTCGCGCTGCGGGCGGCCCACGACGCCGGGCTGGGCCACGGGGCGCTGACGGCGGCGTCGTTCGTCTGCACGCCGGAGGGCGTGGTGAAGCTGTGCGGCCTGGGCGAGCCGCGGTGGCTGGCCGCGCCGCCGCTGCCGGAAGGCTTCGAGGCCGACGCCGCCGGCGACCTGTGGGCGCTGGGGCGGATCGCCGCCGCCTGGGCCGCGCCCGCATCGGCCGCGTCCCGTAAGGGCAAGCCGAAGGCGCTGCCCGACGCGCTGCAAGCGGTCCTGAACCGTCTCACCGCCGAGGGCGAAATGGCCTACGAAAGCGCGGCCGGGCTGCTCGGCGACCTCGACCGCGCCGGCGCCGAGGCGCCCGCCAACGGTGCGGCCTGGGAACGCTTCGTCCGCGAGGTGCGCGACCAGGCCGTGGACGCCGCCTGGCGGCGTTCCGCCTGAGTAATCGGCCGTTCTTCTGAGGCGAGCGGGGGGCGTAAGCCCCCTGATTCTTCCTATTGTCAGTGACAGGATGCCGAATCAGGGGGCTTACGCCCCCCGCTCGCCGGAAAAAACGCGATTTTCCGCCCTCTTTTCCCTGCGCGGCGTCGCCGTACTCTGGTATGCTGCGTATGTTTTTCCGGGGCCGGTTCGGCGAACCGCCGTCGCGGGCGCCGCCGCCGGCCCTATATAGCCCAAAGGAGATCATTCATGGCGGATTGGCGGAAACTGGCCATCAACACGCTGCTGGCCGACGGCAAGATCGACGACGACGAGATCAGGGCGCTCCGCAAGGAGTTGTGGGAGGACGGCAAAATTGACTTGGAGGAGATCAATTTCCTCGTCTCCCTGCGCAACCTGGCCCAGAAGAAGGCCAAGGCCAAGAAGGAAGAGGTCAACCCGAAGTTCACGGCCCTGTTCTTCAAGGCCGTCAAGGAAAACGTGCTCGCCGACGGCAAAATCGACGCCTCGGAGGCCGGCTGGCTTCGCGGGATGTTGTTCGCCGACGGCAAGATCGACGCCGACGAGAGGAAATTCCTTGAGGGCGTCAAGAAGGAAGCGACAGAGACCAGCCCGGAGTTCAACCGGCTCTACGATGAGTGCATGTCCCGAAGCGCGCCGAAGAAAAAGAAGTAGACGGCCGCCGGACCCAAGACGGAATTTAATGCAAGGACGGGTGCGACGCGCCGCGGAAGCATGGACGCCAAACCCCTTCCGCGGCGCGTCGCCGATTCTTTCCCAGGACATAGCCGAGACGTACCGGAGCCGATCATGCCCCGTACCCGCTGCCCCCACTGCCAGACCATCCAGCCCTTCGAGGACGAAGAGCGCGGCGAGACGAAACAGTGTTCCTCCTGCGAGGGGACGTATCGCGTGCCGGGCGCCGCCAAGGACAAGGCCGTGCAGCCTTCGCCGAAGCCACAGCCCAAGGCGGAAACGGCCGGGCGCGGCGCCGCCAAGCGTCGGCCGCCGGACGAGGAGGACGTGGACGAACTAGACGAAGTGGTCGCCGCGGACGACGACGAGGATGAGGAGGAACAAGAAGAGGAGGAGGATCGGCCGCGCAAGCGGCGGGGCAAGGGGGACGACGACAAGCCGCGCCGCCGCAAGAAGCGCCGCCGGCAGGCGCAGGGATTCAGCCTGGTCGATACCCTCCCCATCGATTACATATCCCAGGTCAACATCGGCGTGGCGATTTACGTCATCGTGTACATCATGGTGTTTATCGGCACGCGCATGGTGCGCTACGGCTCGCCGGCCTATTACCTGTTGGGGCTGGTGGCCCTTTTCGGCGCATGCAGCTTCCTCTGGGTCTGCGCCGCCTACGCCAAAAACAAGAACTACTCCCAGTGGCTCGGCCTCCTGGGACTGCTCTCGCTGCTGGGGCTGATCGTCCTCGTCTGCCTGCCGACGCGGCCCGACCCCGAAGACGAGACGTGACGCGCCGGTGCGAGATCAAGAACCTTTTCCGCTTCCTTACGGTCGCGGCTCTGAGGCGGCCATTAGCGCCGCCAGCCCCTTCTCGTCCAGCATCACGCGCCGGATCGACGCCGCCTTGCCCGTGGCGGCGTCCACCTCCACCACCGCCCCCGCCAGTCGCGGGTCGCCCTCCGCCACGTCGAACGCGCTGGGAACGAACGTCACCGTCGTACACAGCACGCGGTCGATGCGCCGGCCCAGGATGCTGTCGTATGGCCCCGTCATGCCCACGTCGCTGATGAACGCCGTGCCGCCGGGCAGCACCTGCTCGTCGGCGGTCTGGACGTGGGTGTGCGTGCCGAGCACGGCGCCGACGCGGCCCTTGAGGTGATGGCCCATCAGGTATTTGTCGGCCGTCGCCTCGGCGTGCATGTCCACGATCACCACGCGCACGTCGGTCGGCAGCGCCGCCAGGACGCGGTCGGCGGCACGGAACGGGCAGTCCACCGGGCGCATGAACGTCCGCCCCATGAGGGAGATCACGGCCACCGGCGTCCCGTCCTTGGTCCGGGCCAGGGCGAAGTCGCGGCCGGGGGCGTCGGGCGGATAGTTGGCCGGTTTACAGACCCGCTCCTCCTTCTGGAGCGTCGGGATGATTTCCGCCTTTTTGTAGATGTGATCTCCCAATGTGACCAGATCGACGCCGGCCTCGCGGACCTTGCGGTAGAGGCTCGCGGTCAGGCCGGAGCCGTTGGCGGAGTTCTCGGCGTTGGCGATGACGCAGTCGATCCGCTCGTGCGCCACCAGCGGCGGCAGCGCCTTTTTGAGGAAGGTGATACCGGGGGGGCCGACGATGTCGCCGATGAAGAGGATGCGCATAGGAGTAGTCAGTAGTCAGTAGTCAGTAGTCGGCAGCATTCTTTCGCGGACGCAACCGCCGGTCCTTGACCGTATGGCGTCCCCTACTGGCTACTGACTACTGACTACTCGCGTTAGCGGGCAAATTCCACGGCCCGCGTCTCGCGGACCACCGTGACCTTGATCTCGCCGGGGTAGTGCAACTGCTCCTCGATGGCCCGCGCGATGTCGTGGCAGACCTTCAGCGCGTCGCTGTCGGAGGTCTGCGAGGCGTTGGCGATCACGCGCACCTCACGGCCGGCCTGGATGGCGTAGGCGTGTTCCACGCCGGGGAAGCCGCACGCCACCGCCTCCAACTCCTCCAACCGCTTGACGTACTTCTCCAGCGTCTCGCGGCGGGCGCCGGGACGCGACGCGCTGATGGCGTCCGCCGAGGCGACCAGCACCGTATAGATGTGGTCGATGGTCACGTCGTCGTGATGACCGGCGATGGCGTGCAAAACCTCCTTGCTCGTCTCGCCGTAACGCTTGGCCAGCTCGGCGCCGATTTTCGGATGGCCGCCTTCCATCTCATGGTCGGCCGCTTTGCCGATGTCGTGCAGCAAGCCGCAGCGCCGCGCCAGCCGGCCGTCCAGGCCCAGTTCGTCGGCCATCATGCCGGTCAGGTGCGCCACTTCCAGGCTGTGTTGCAGCACGTTCTGGCTATAGCTCGTGCGGAACTTCAGCCGGCCCAGCAGCTGCAGCAGCTTGTCGTGCAGGCCGGTGATGTTCGCCTCCAGCACCGCCTGCCGGCCGACCTCCAGGATATGCTTCTCCATCTCGGCCGCGGTCTCCGCGACCACTTCCTCGATCCGCGAAGGGTGGATACGGCCGTCCTGAATGAGCTTGGTCAGCGCCAGCCGGGCGGTCTCGCGGCGGACGTTGTCGAAGGCGCTGACGATCACCACGCCGGGCGTGTCGTCCACAATCACGTCCACGCCGGTGCATTTCTCGAAGGTGCGGATGTTGCGGCCCTCGCGGCCGATGATGCGGCCCTTCATGTCGTCGCTGGGGATGTCCACCGTGCTGACCGTGGTGTCGGCCGTGTGCTCGGCGGCGTAGCGGTGGATGGCCGTCGCCAGGATGCGCCGCGCCTTCTCCTCGCTGGACTGACGCAGGGCCTCTTCGTGCCGTTGTAGCCGCCCGGCGATGCTTTCGGACAACTCGCGCTCCAGCCGCCCCAGCAGAAGCGCCTCCGCCTGTTCGCGGTTGAGGCCGCTCAATTCGTGCAGCTTCTGCGTCTGCTGTTTGACCAGTTCCTCCGCTTCCTGCGCCCGACGCTCAATTTCCGCCTTGCGTTCGCTCTGCTTCCGCTGACTGTGTTCGAGGGCGCGCTCCTTCTTCTGCAACTCCTTGTTCTTGTCCTCCAGCCCGTCCTCGCGCTTGTCCAGGCGGCGTTCCTGGTCGCGCAGCTCGTTGCGGGTCTGCTCCGTCTCGCGATTGAACCCCTCACGACTCTGGTACAGGTCGTCTTTCGTCTTTAATTCGGCTTCTTTAAGGATTTTTTCGGCGTCGAGGCGGGCGGCCGCGGTGATCTCGGCGGCGCGGGCGCGCACGCCCCCGAGCCGGAATCGGTCCAGCAGCCGGGCGACGAGCCACCCGACGGCCAGGCCGGCCAGCAGGGCCGCACAGCCGATCGGGTAATACAGCGGGTCCATACAGCCCACTCCTTGACGAGGGGCCGCGGACGGTCGGGCCAACGGGGACGGCGAGCGGCGCAAGAAGAAACGCCCGCCCCGGCGCCGTTGGCGCCGGCGGGTCGTCCAGGAGGAACGCGCTGTCGGGCAACCTCAACCGGGGGCGGTACGGACCACCGCGAAACCACGGCCGGACGCGGTCGTGGCGGGAAAGGAATCGCGGGCGGGCCGGGCCGCTTCGCGGCCGTCACGGCCCGGGCCAGGTCGCCACCTGCGGCGGCGGCAGCGGGCACGGGGGCGCGACGCGGACGGCGACGCGGTCGGAACGAGGCGTCTCTGGACGGCGATGAACGCGGATACGGACTCCGAAGAAATGCAGCCAGAGGTCCTCGAACACGGCCCGCGCCTCGCGGCGTACGGCCCATCCACCAAGCACCAGACTCACGCACAGCAAGCAGAACAGGGTCATGCGGGACTCGTCGGGTTTTGGGGTGCAACGTTGCAACGGTCGGTCGTGGTTCCCGCAGCGCTTCCGGCGTCACGCATCGTGTCCCGCCCGGGGAGCCGCGGACCTCGTTTGTCTAGATTCAACGCCCCCGGCCGTCGGGCCGGGGGAGTGTGTGTGATGACAGGATGTATTATGGGGGCAAGGCGGGGGCGCCGTCAACCAGGAATCGCGCGGCGGCGCCCGCCTATTTTGATTGACACGCCCCGCGGGAGCGCGTAGTCGTCCCTCGTTCCTCGTTCCCAAACTCCCGTTTGGGAACGCCGTCCGCGAAACTCCCGTTTCGCGTCCGGCCCCCGCGCGGGACGCGAAACGGAGTTTCGCAACCTCGCGTTCCCAAACAGGAGTTTGGGAACGAGGAACTGAGGGCAAGGCGGGGGTGCCGTCAACCAGGAATCGCGCGGCGGCGCCCGCCGATTTTGATTGACACGCCCCGACGGGGCGCGTACTCTTGGGGTTGTGTAGTTCCTTCCGGGGGGCGCCCGCCGCTTTCTGCCAGCCACTCCCACCCAACCGGCTCATCGCAGAAAGCCCGCGCGGGCAAGTTAAGGAGCGAAGCATGTTTCTACTCAACGGGTCCCGTAACGGGACCAACTGCGACGGCGCCAGCCGCCGCGACTTCCTCAAGGTCGGCGCGCTCGGACTCGGCGGCTTCCTGCTGCCCGACCTCCTCCGCGCCCGCGCCCGCGCCGCCGCGCAGGGCCAAACCACCCGCAACACCTCCGTCGTCTGGCTCTGGCTGGGCGGCGGGCCGACGCAGATCGAAACCTTCGATCCCAAGCCGGACGCGCCCGTCGAATTTCGCAGCACCGTCGGCTCCACGCCGACCTGCCTGCCCGGCGTCCAGTTCGGCGGCGTCTTCCCGAAGCTCGCCCAAAACGCCGACAAGTTGGCCGTGGTCCGTTCCTTCGCCCACAGCAACAGCGGCCACGGCGGCGGCACCCATTGGGTGATGACCGGCTACAACTTCCCGCAGGCCGACAACAACGGCGGTCAGAACAAGCCCGGCATCGGCGCCATCGTCTCCCGCTTCCGCGGCGCCAACAACGCCGCCAGCGGCCTGCCGACCTACGTCCGCTTCGGCGGCACCCTCGGCGACGGCCCCTCCTGGCTCGGCGCCCCCTACGCCCCCTTCGACGTGGCCGGCAACGCCCGCAACGACATGAACCTTCAGATGACCCTCGACAACCTCGCCGACCGCCGTTCGCTCCTGAAAGGCTTCGACGACCTCAACCGCGACATCGACCGCACCGGCGGCATGCGCGGCCTGGACAGCTTCGATTCGCAGGCCTTCGACCTCGTCCTCAGCAAGGCCCGCGACAGCTTCGACGTCAACCGGGAAGACCCGCGCGTCCGCGACCGCTACGGCAAAGGGCTTGGCGAACAACTGCTGACGGCCCGCCGGTTGTGCGAGTCCGGCGTCGGCTTCGTCACCGTCCACTTCGGCGGTTGGGACATGCACGGCGGCATCGTCCCGGCCATGAAGAACCTCGGCCCGCAGGTGGACCACGCCGTCAACGCCTTCCTCGAAGACACGACGGAAAGCGGCATCAATCAGGACCTCTTGCTCGTCATCACCGGCGAGTTCGGCCGGACGCCGCGCGTCAACGCCGGCGCCGGCCGCGACCACTGGGCGCCGCTGTCCACGCTCTGCCTGGCCGGCGGCGGACTCAAGATGGGCCAGATCGTCGGCGAATCGACCGCCAAGGCCGAAACGCCGAAGACCACGCCGGTCTCGCCGCAAGACCTGATGGCGACGGTGTTCCACGTCCTCGGCCTGCCGCAGGACCTGCAATACCGCGACCCGAGCGGCCGGCCCACGTCGATGATCGACGGCGGCAAACCGATCGCCGAGTTGGTATAACGGCAAAGGGGTCAGGGGTCAGGGGTCAGGGGTCAGCAAGAACCAACCGGCTGTCCCTTGTCTTCCCTGACCCCTGACCCCTGACCCCTGACCCCTTGAATGGCATGGCCGACCAACCGACCGCGGCCGAGCAGGACTACCTCAAGGCCATTCACCGCCTGGGCGGCGACGAACAGCTGGTGTCGCCGGCCGACATCGCCGCACGTCTGGGCGTCCGCGCCCCCTCCGTCACCGGAATGCTCAAGCGCCTCGCCGAGGCCCGCTGGATCGACTACGAATCGGGTCGCGGCGCCCGCCTCACCGGACGCGGCGTCGCCGAGGCCCGGCGCGTCATTCGCCGACACCGCCTCATTGAATTGCTACTGACGCGCGTGCTCGGACTCGACTGGAGCGAGGTGGACGCCGAGGCCGAGGCGCTGGAACACGCCGTCTCTCCGCGCGTCGAACAGGCGTTGGCGGCCTTCCTCGGCGAACCGCTCGAAGACCCTCACGGCCATCCCATCCCGACCCGCGAAGGCGTCCTCAAACCGCGACGGCTCCGGCCGCTCTGCGACTTCCATCCCGGCGACCGTGTCGTCATCCGCGAGGCCCAGGACGACGACCCCGAACGGCTGCGCCGCTGGCACTCCCTCGGCCTGACTCCCGGCGCGGTGGTGCGCATCATTGGCCATGAGCCGCTCGACGATCTATTTGAGATCGAAGTTGGCGGTAAGACAATGCCGATGGGCCGAGCCGGACTGGCGGGGTTACTTGGCGAGCGGCCGGCGTAAGCCGGCTGATTGAAGTGGTCATCAGCCGGCTTACGCCGGCCGCTCGCCTTCGCACGCGCTTCCTTTCCTTATTCGTCTTGACTAACATCCCTGTTCCGCTAGACTAATATCCATCGCAGGGACAGGGTACGCGCGATGAGCACGATGGACACCCCGTTGGACGCCGGCACGCCGTCGCTGGAAGAGATCCACGGCTCCGTCCCGACGCCGCCGGCGACGGCCGGGTTCTGGCGGAACTGGCGGGCGTTCGCGGGGCCGGCCCTGTTGGTGAGCGTCGGTTACATGGACCCCGGCAACTGGGGGACCGACCTGCAGGCGGGGGCGCAATATCGATACGCCTTGTTGTGGGTCGTCGGCCTGTCGAGCCTGATGGCGATCGTGATGCAGGTGTGCGCCGCCCGGCTGGGCGTGGTGACGGGCAAGGATT
>Ga0182024_10009284_pt1 | contig 20385 bp, 21 predicted proteins | sample P32metaG_FD_120480 | JGI IMG/M metagenome (GOLD analysis project Ga0182024, IMG submission 120480) | Permafrost microbial communities from Stordalen Mire, Sweden - P3-2 metaG (Illumina Assembly) | ecosystem: Environmental > Terrestrial > Soil > Wetlands > Permafrost | place: Sweden: Stordalen... | reverse complement strand
GTCGGCTTCGGGGCGATCGGAGCCGACGGTGTCGGCGTCGCACTGCAGGAACTCGCGGTAGCGTCCTGGACCCGGTTTCTCGTTGCGCCATACCGGGCCGTAGGCGTAGCGCCGGAACGGTTTGGGGAGGCTGCCGGCGTGCTCGGCGACGAAGCGGGCCAGAGGCGCCGTCAGGTCATAGCGCAGGGCCATCCACTGCTCGTCGTCGTCCTGAAGGGCGAAGACGCCCTCGTTGGGCTGGTCGGCGTCGGGCAGGAACTTGCCCAGGGCGTCGGCATATTCGAAAGCGCCGGTGTCGAGGGGTTCGAAGCCATAGGTCTCGTAAACGCGCGACACCGCCTCCAGGATTCGCCGCTCGGCCATCAGGGCGTCGGCTCGCCGATCCTGGAACCCGCGCGGCGCCCGCGCCTTGGGCCGCGCCAGGGGCGGTGATGGAGCGTCGCTTGTCATGCGCGGCGCTTATCGGTTCGGGGGGTGGGGAGCAAGCGGAAGGGCGGCGCGCTCACGCGCCGGGATGGCCCGCATGATCGAGGGCCTGCGCGACCAGGGACGGGGTCAGGAGCTGCGGCAGCACCCTGGGCGGGCCGCCATCGGCGCCGTAGACAAGGTAGAGCGGAACCCCGATCCGCCCCTCGTCGCTCAGGGCCTTGGCGATCTCGCCGTCGCGGCGGGTCCAGTCGGCCACCAGATAGACCGCGCCGGCGTGCTTGAAGGCCCGAGCGACCTCATCGGTGGAAAACACCACCCGCTCATTGACCTGGCAGGTGACGCACCAGGCGGCGGTGAAGTTCACCAGCACCGGGGTGTGCGACGCGCGCAGGGCCGCCAGGCGGTCGGCGCTCCAGGGCTGCGCGGGAAGCGCACCGGGCGGGGTGGCGGCGCGCGCCGCGCCGCCGTCCGCCGGGGCGCCGCCCACCGCGGCCAGGCCCACGGCCGCCGCCAAGGCGACCGCCGCGCCGCCCTCCAGTCCGATCGCGCCCGCGTCCCGCCCAAGCGCCGCCCGCCTCTGACCCAGGCCGAACAGCCAGGCGGCGAAGGCCAGGACGACCGCGGCGGCGAGCATCCGGGCCAGGCCGGCAGGTCCCGCCTGCTGCGCCAGGACCCACGCCAGCCAGGCCGCCGCACCGTACATGGGAAACGCCAGGGCCTTCCTGAACACATCCATCCACGGCCCGGGCCTCGGGAGGATGCGGATCAGGGCAGGGCTGAGGGAGAGCAGCGTGAAGGGGGCCGCGAAGCCGAGGCCCAGGGCCAGGAACACGGCCAGCGCCGCCGGCGTCGGCTGGGTGAGGGCGAAGCCCAGCGCCGGGCCCATGAACGGAGCGGTGCACGGCGCGGCCACCACCACCGCCAGCACGCCGGTGAAGGCCGAGCCGGCCAGGTCGCCGCGCGAGGCGAGACCGGAGCCAAGGCCCTGGGCCGATGTCCCTATCTCGAACAGTCCCGAGAGGTTGAGGGCGGCGGCCAGCATCACCAGCCCGAGCAGCGCCACGGCGGCCGGCGACTGCAGCTGGAACCCCCAGCCCACCGCCGCGCCGGCGGCCCGCGCGGCCTCCAGGGCTACCGCCAGACCGAGAAAGCTGGCCAGGACGCCGCCGAGGAAGGCCAGGGCCTGGGCGCGGGCGCGCGCCGCCTCGCCGGCGTGTCCCGCCAGGGCGGCGGCCTTCATCGAAAGGATCGGAAAGACGCAGGGCATCAGGTTGAGGATAAGACCGCCCAGGAAGGCGCCTCCGAGCGCCAAGGCAAGGCTGGCGGCGGCGCCCGCCGCGGCGGCCGGCGGCCCGAGACCTCCGGCGCCTTCCGGCGCCGGCCCGGGAGTCGCGGTCACCTCATAGGCCTTGCCGTCCACGGCCAGGACGCCGGCGGCCGTCGCCGCGGCCGAGCCCTTGGCGAAGGCGCTCCCGGCCGTCATCGCCAGGGTCAGCCCCCGGGGTCCGCGATCGACGGTTTCAGGCTTGCCGTGGTCGATCAGCGTTTCGCTGTAGGGATAGAAGTAGGCGTCCCGGGCGACCGCGCCGGTGAGCGGGGCGCCAACGATCGCCAGGGTCAGCTTGGACCCGGTGGCCTGAAACCGCGCGGTCAGGCCGGAGGGTTTGGGCGCGCTCGCCAGGGCCACGGCGATCTGCGGGCCGCCGATGGGATCTGGCGCGGGGACCCCGGCGACGACCGGCACGCTCAGGGCCACCGTCGCGGTCCCCGGCACGCAAACCTCGGCGCAGACGAGATAGTCGACCGCCGCCGACAGCTTCGCCTGGTCGCCGGGCTTCGCGGTCGCGGGAACCTCGAGCGGGACCGGCAGGATGACCTTGCCCTCATAGCCGTAGTTCATGATCGGCCCGACCGGGAGGCGCCTGGGCGCCGGCCAGGCGATCTCGCCCGCCCGCCAATCCTGGGGCAGGGTCCAGTGAACGGCCGTCGGCTCGCCGGCGTCCCCCGGGTTTCGCCAATAGGTGTGCCAGCCCTTGTCCAGCGTCTGGACGACGGCGACCCAGAGCGTCGAGCCGGGCGCGGCCCCGGAGGTCTCCGCCACCAGGCCGGTGACCGCGTGCGGCGAGGCGACGGCGCCGTCGGCGCGGGCCGGCGGAGCCGCCAGGATGGTGAGCGTCAGGGCGAGGACAGCCACGAGGAGGGCCGCTAGAGGTTTCATGCCTCTCCAATACGCTGGCCGACGGCTTTTCGTAACGCCGTTCGGCCGTTCCCGGCGACGTCGCAGCTTGTCTAGGCGGAGCAAAGCATCCCATGATCGCCGGCGTGCTGACGCCGCGCGCGCCTGGAGTTCTTAATGCCCGCACCCTTCGACGATCTGCAGATCGGCATGGTCGCCCACTTCGGCGCCACGGTCGTCGAGGAACGGGCCTTGCAGGCTTTCATCGAAGCCTTCGCGCCGGATTGGAGCGTCGAGCAAGGCGCGCCCGACGCCATGGTGTTTGCCATCTGGTCCAGGCTCGACGCCGACGCGGCCGCCCAGTGGCCGCAGACCAAGCGCGTGGGGGTCGACGCCCTGCGCTGGGTGCGGAACCCGCCGGTCGGCGAACTGCTTCGCGGCCGCATGACCGTCATGGGCGTGGACCCGGTGGGCGAGGGTAAGGGGATCGTCATCGCCCAGCACGATCTGCTCGACGAGGCTGGCAGGCTGGTGTTCTCCTGCCTCACCCGTAGCGTGTTCGCCCGCTAGCTGGATCAGTTCAGATTGGCGGGACGCGGGCCGCCGGTCTGGCGGGCCAGGGCGACGGAGATCAGCCTGTCCCATCCCATCAGGGACGTGAGGTGGGCGTAGATCTGGCTGATCGCGCCGTTGTCGAGCAGCGGGCGGATCTTGTCGTCCGGCAGGGCCTTCAACCGATCTTCCGAGACGGCGAAATACTCGGCGATATCCTGCGGCGCGCCGCGCGAGCCGTCGGGACTGGTCGGCGTGTAGGTCGTCTTGCGCACCTCGAGAAGATCGAACTCGGTCAGCAGGGTGACGAACGACTCGGTGCGGCGAAGTTCGGTCTCGTAGTCGTTGCAGAACTGGATGCAGGTCTTGGTGTAGTCGGTCGGTTGGCCGGCCGGATCGAAGAACGGCAGGTCGGGCAGGTCACCCAGCATCGGCGCGGCCCGGTCGATGCACACCACCAGCTGTTCGCGGGCCGAATCGTTGGCCAGTACGAACGGATAGCGGCGGATGTAGGCGGGCACATAGACCCCGACCTCGAAGTAGCCGTTGGGCTGAACGAACATGTTGGCGTCGCCCGACACGCCCATCACCGCCAGCGGCTGACGGCGCTCGCCCGCGAAGATGATCGGATAAGACAGCGCCGCCACGGGAAACTCGGTGACCGTCAACGGGACCGCCTGGGCGCCGGCCGCGAAGGCGAACGGCCGGTCGATCCGGCGCAGGCCGAGCTTGCCGTGGGTCTCGTTGCTGAGCGGCTCGGGCTGGGAATAGAACAGCACGTTGCCCGAGAGCTGGGCGTCGGCGGTCGCGTTGGTGGTTTCCATAGGGTGAATCCAGGTGTGGAGCGCTAGGCCGGGCGCGCGGCGACCGGTTGAGGGGCTGGCTTCTAGCTGATCGCCCCCGGACCGGCAATGCGGCCGCCCGGCCTTCGACCGCCGCCGATTCTTGAGGTAGGAAGGCGTATGCCCCCCGCCCCCTCCGCGGACACCCGACCAGACCGCCTTGGGTTCCTCAAGACGGCGGCGGCGATCATCACGGTGATTCTCACCCTCTTCGCGCTCTGGGCCCTGCGTCACGTCCTGACGCCGCTCATCCTTGCGGTCTTCCTGATGTTGATGATCGGCGGCCTGGAGGGCGTGCTCTCCCGCCGCACCCCGCTGCCCCGGGACGCCAGGCTTCCGGCCGCCATCGCCGTGGTGGTGGCCCTGTTCGGCGTGTCGATCTGGATCATCGCCGAGAACGGCGTGCACATCGTCGCCGAGTCGAGCGCCTACGTGGCCCGGCTGGACGCGCTCATCAAGATGGGGTCCGAGCGGCTCGGCCTGCAGGCCGCGCCGACCATCGACCAGCTGTTCCGCCAGATCAATCCGGGCCGCTACATCGCCGGGCTCGCCCGAGGGGTGGGCGATGTGGCGGAAAAGGCGCTGCTCGTCCTCATCTACCTCGGGTTCCTGCTGGCCTCCCGGGCCGGATTCGGGCGCAAGCTGGAGGAGATATTCGAGGCGGGACAACACGCCGACGCGCTGACCATCATGGGGCGCATCCAGCACGGGGTGGAGGGCTATATCTGGGTGCAGACGGTGGCCGGCGGCCTGATCGCGCTCGGCTCGGCCGTGATCATGTGGGCCGTGGGTCTTTCCCACGTGCTGTTCTGGGCGTTCCTGATCTTCCTGGCCAACTACATCCCGGTCATCGGGGTGGCCATCGGCGTCCTGCTGCCGACCGTGTTCGGCCTGGTCGAACTGGACGCGCTGTGGAAGGCGGCTGTGATCTTCGTCGGCATGGAGCTTGTCCATTTCGTGGTCGGCCACGTGTACCTGCCCCGAATGCAGGGCAAGAGCCTCAACATCGACCCGCTGGTGGTCCTGCTTTCGCTGGCGTTCTGGGGGGTGATCTTCGGCGTCGCGGGCGCCTTCCTGTCCACGCCGCTGACGGTGATCGTCATGGCCGTGTGCGCCGAGTTTCCGGCGACGCGGGGGATCGCGATCCTGCTCTCCTCCGACGGACACCCGTTCTCCGCCGAGACCGACGCTCCCCTGGGCGCAGAGAAACAAGCGCTCGCAGGGGAGTGACTCAGCCCGCCCGGTTCTTGACCAGTTCGTCCACCACCGCCGGGTCAGCCAGGGTGGTGGTGTCGCCGAGGTTGGCGACATCCCCCTCGGCCACCTTGCGCAGGATGCGGCGCATGATCTTGCCCGAGCGGGTTTTGGGCAGGCCCGGCGCCCACTGGATGGCGTCCGGGGTGGCGAAAGGGCCAATCTCGCGGCGCACCCAGGCGATCAGCTCCTTGCGCAGAACCTCGCTGGGGGCGTGCTCGGCGGTGAGCGTGACGTAGGCGTAGATGCCCTGCCCCTTGATGTCGTGCGGAAAGCCGACCACGGCCGCCTCGGCCACCGTGTGGTGCGCCACCAGGGCGCTTTCGATCTCGGCGGTGCCCAGGCGATGGCCGGAGACGTTGATCACGTCGTCTACACGCCCGGTGATCCAGTAGTAGCCGTCCTCATCGCGCCGGCAGCCGTCGCCGGTGAAATACTGTCCGGGATAGGTGGTGAAGTAGGTGGTGATGAACCGCTCGTGGTCGCCGTAGACCGTGCGCATCTGGCCCGGCCAGCTGTCGGTGATGCACAGGTTGCCGCTGGCCGGCCCCTCGAGCACCTTCCCCTCGGCGTCGACAAGCTGGAGTTTGACGCCCGGCAGCGGCTTGGTGGCCGAGCCCGGCTTGAGGGGCGTGGCGCCCGGCAGCGGGGCGACCAGGGCCGCGCCGGTCTCGGTCTGCCACCAGGTGTCGACGATCGGGCAGCGGGCCTCGCCGACCACGCGATGGTACCACAGCCAGGCTTCGGGATTGATCGGCTCGCCCACCGTCCCGAGCAGCCGAAGCGAAGTCCGCGAGGTGCGTTTCACCGGCTCGTCGCCGTCGCGCATCAGCGCGCGCAGCGCCGTCGGGGCGGTGTAGAAGATCTCGACCTTGTGCTTGTCGATCACCTCCCAGAACCGGCTCACGGTCGGATAGTTGGGCACGCCCTCGAAGATCAGGGTCGTGGCGCCGTTGGCGAGGGGCCCGTAGACGATGTAGCTGTGGCCGGTGACCCAGCCCACGTCGGCCGTGCACCAGAAGATCTCGCCGGGACGATAGTCGAACACCAGTTCGTGGGTGTGGCTGGCCCACGTTAGATAGCCGCCGGTGGTGTGCAGCACGCCCTTGGGCTTGCCCGTCGATCCCGAGGTGTAGAGGATGAACAAGGGGTCTTCCGCGCTCATCGGCTCGGGCGGGCAGTCGGCGGAGACCTTGGCCGCCTCCGCCTCGTAGGCGAAGTCCCGGCCGGCGCGCATCAGGCACTTCGCGCCGGTCCGTTTCACCACCAGCACGGTCTTCACGTCCGGGCACTGCAGCAGCGCCTCGTCGACATTCCTCTTCAACGGCACGGTCCGGCCCCCCCGAAGGCCCTCGTCGGCGGTGATCACGAAGGTGGATTGGCAGTCCTGGACGCGGCCGGCGATGGAATCCGGGGAAAAGCCGCCGAAGATCACGCTGTGGATCGCCCCGATGCGGGCGCAGGCGAGCATGGCGAACGCCGCCTCCGGGATCATCGGCAGGTAGATGGTCACCCGGTCGCCCTTGGCGACGCCGTGGGCCTTGAGCACATTGGCCATGCGGCAGACGGCGGCGTGGGCCTCGGAAAAGGTGATCTTGCGGCTGTCGGCCGGGTCATCGCCCTCCCAGATGATCGCCACGTCGTCGGCGCGGGTCGGCAGGTGGCGATCGAGGCAGTTGGCGCAGGCGTTCAGAACCCCGTCCGCGTACCAGCGGACGTGAAAGTTGTCGCGATCGAACGAGGTGTCCTTGGCGGTGGTGAAGGGCTTGATCCAGTCGAGCCGGCGGGCGACGTCTGTCCAGTAGCCCTGGGGATCTTCCTCGACCCGCCGCACCGCCGCTTCATAGCCGGCGGCGTCCATATGGGCGCGCGCGGCCCAATCGGCGGGAACCGGAAACACCAAGTCTTCGCTCAACGTCGTTTCTCCCTGATCGCCGACTTTGGCGGGAGTATGCGGAGCGGGGCCGCTAAGGCAAGGAAGCGCGGGGCCCAAACGGATCGGGGGTCGGAAAGAGTCATTGTGAGCGCGGTCGCACCCGTTCAATGAGGAGTCCGCGGAAGCCGCCATCCAGGGAAGCCCCATGCTCCTCCACCTCTCCACCTGGTCCGAGATCGAGACGTTCCTGACACGCTCGACAGCCATCGTGGTGCCGATCGGCTCCAACGAGCAGCACGGCCCCACCGGCCTCCTGGGCACCGACTGGCTCTGCCCGGAGATCATCGCCCACGAGGCCCAGAAGAGCGCCGACATCCTGGTGGCGCCGACCTTCAACATCGGCATGGCCCAGCATCACCTGGACTTCCCCGGCACCATCGCCTTGCGGCCATCCACCTTCATGGCCGCGATCGGCGACTGGACCCGCTCCCTCGTGCATCACGGCTTCACCAAGATCCTGTTCCTCAACGGCCACGGAGGCAACGTCGCCACCATCGAGGCGGCGTTCTCTGAACTCTACGCCCACGACAGCTACGCCGGGCGTCGGTCGGGATACGCCTGCCGCCTGAAGAACTGGTGGGACCTCAAGGGCGTCATGCGCCTGGCCCAGCAGCAGTTCCCCGCCGGCCACGGCAGCCACGCCACCCCCTCGGAGATCGCCATCACCCAGTGGGCCTATCCGGACCACATCAAGGCGGCCAACTACGCCCCTCAGATCGCGCCTACCGGTCCGATCCGCGAGGCGGGCGACTTCAGGGCCCGATACCCGGACGGCCGCATGGGCTCCGACCCTGGACTCGCCACGCCCGAGAAGGGTGGGGAGCTGGTGAAACTGGCCGCCGCCGGCCTGATCGAGGCGGTGGCCGAGTTCGCCGGAGAGGCGCCCGTCTAGCTATTGAGACTCTCTATCGTCGGCATGTCTTCAATCGATTGGACGGGGGAGGGCGTGAGCCCTATCAGGCGGCCGCCACGGCGGCGGCTCCGCCGACCCGCAACCCCAATGAAACAGAAGGAACCCCGCCATGTCGCTGGCCAGCAGTAAGACCTTGCAGAACCTGAAGGACGCTTTCGCCGGCGAGAGCCAGGCGAACCGCCGCTACCTTTATTTCGCGCAAAAGGCCGACGTCGAAGGCTATAACGACGTCGCCGCCGTTTTCCGCTCCACCGCCGAAGGCGAGACGGGCCACGCTCACGGGCACCTGGAATTCATGGAAGGCGTCGGCGATCCCGCCACCGGCCTGCCGATCGGCGCCACCGACCTCAACCTCAAGGCCGCCATCGCCGGCGAGACGCACGAATACACCGACATGTATCCGGGCATGGCGCGCACGGCCCGCGAGGAAGGCCATGACGAGATCGCCGACTGGTTCGAAACCCTGTCCAAGGCCGAGAAGTCCCACGCCGGCCGCTTCCAGCGCGCCCTCGACAGCATGGAATAGTGTCGCCTACCCTCCCCTCGCGGGGAGGGACCGACGGCGCGCGGCGACGTCAGGGTGCGGCACGCCGCCGTGATGCGATTGGATGCTGCGGCAGACCCCACCCTGGCCGCTTGCGCGGCCCATCCCTCCCCTTAATGGGAGGGAGGAAGAGGGAAGCTCGATGACCGACGCCGCCAACCCCTCCGACGCGCGTCGCGAGAGCAGCCTCGACGCGCCCTTCCGCCACGCCCTGGCCTGGCGCGACCCGGCGTTCTACGACCTTGCCGCTGTGGAGGCGGAGATGGAGCGGGTGTTCGACATCTGCCACGGCTGCCGCCGCTGCTTCAACCTGTGCGACGCCTTTCCCAAGCTGTTCGACCTGATCGACAACGGCCCGACCGGCGAGCTCGATGGGGTGGACAAGGCCGACTACGCCAAGGTCGCCGACGCCTGCACGCTCTGCGACATGTGCTTCATGACCAAGTGCCCCTATGTGCCGCCGCACGAGTTCAACCTGGACTTCCCGCATGTGATCCTGCGGCAGCGCGCCGCCCAGCGCAAAGCCGACGGCGGCGACTTCGTGCGCGAGCAGCTCGGTGAAACGGACCGCAACGGCAAGCTGGCCAAGCCCGTCGCGGGCCTCGCCAACTGGGCGACCAGCCTCGAAAACAAGCCGATCCGGGGGCTGATGGAGACGGTGGCCGGCATCGACCGGACCGCGGAGCTGCCCCGCTTCCACTCCAGTACCGCCGGCGATCGGCTCCGGCGCCCGACGCCGCCGGACCCGGCCGGGCCCGCCTTCGGCCAGCGCAAGGCGGCGATCTACGCCACTTGCTTCGTCGACTACAACGCCCCCGAAACGGCCGTCGGGGCCGTCGCGGTCCTCGCCAAACAGGGGGTGGAGACCCGCTTCGCCTATCCCGAGTGCTGCGGCATGCCCCAGCTCGAGGCCGGAGACATCGCCGAGGTGGCCAGGCGCGCCGAGCGGGTGTCCGCCGAGCTGCTTCCCCTCATCGAGCAGGGCTATGACATCGTCACCCTGACCGCCAGCTGCGGCCTGATGATGAAGTTCGAGTGGCCGCTGATCCTGCCGGAAAACGAGGCGGTGAAGCGCCTGGCCGGCGCCACCCGCGACATCAGCCAGTATGTGGTCGAGATCTCCAAGGCGCATGGCCTGGCGCCCGGCCTCATGCCGCCCGAGGGTGGGGTCACGCTGCACCAGGCCTGTCACGCCCGCGCCCAGAACATGGGCCCGGTGTCGGCCCAGATGCTGCGGCTGATCCCCGGGGCCAAGATCGACGTGGTGGAGCGTTGCTCCGGCCATGGCGGCACGTTCGGGGTGATGAAGCACACGCGTCCGATGGCGGTGAAGGTGGGTCGGCCGGCGGCCAGGCAGGTCGTGGCCAAGGGCAACGACACCCTGTGTTCCGACTGTCCCCTCGCCTGCAAGCACCTGGGCCAACTGGTCGAGGCCGACGCCTCGCCGGGTGCCCTGCCACCGCGCGAGGCGCATCCGATCGAGGTCTTCGCCCGCGCCTACGGCCTGATGTGATCGTCCATGATTCCCGACTCCACCCTCTGACCTCGGAAAGGGCCTGACCCCCATGCCCGCCTCCTCCCGGCGCGTAACCGCCGAAGACCTCCTGCCCGACGCGGACTACGCGCGAGAGCGCAAGGCGCGGCGCGCCGCCCTGCTGCCCGCCAAACGGCTGAGGCGCGTGGCGCTAGGGCCCTATTGCACCCTGATCTTCGAGAACTACGACACCATGCTCTTCCAGATCCAGGAGATGCTCCTGGTCGAGAAGGGCGGAGCCGCGCAGAGGGAGGACGAGCTGGCGGCCTACAACCCGCTGATTCCCCAGGGCCGCGAACTGGTCGCCACGGTGATGTTCGAGATCGACGATCCGGTGCGCCGCGCCGCCGTTCTTGGCCAGCTGGGCGGGATCGAGGATCATCTCTTTCTCCAGATCGACGTGGCGCGCGCATTCGGCGTGCCGGAGGGTGACATCGAGCGCACGCGCGACGGCAAGACCTCCGCGGTGCACTTCCTGCGCTTTCCACTCACCGAAGACGACGACGCGGCGGCCTTCCGCGACTACGAGCGGCCGGTGATGATCGGCTCCGACCATCCCCGCTACGGCCATATCGCGGTGCTGGGCGAGGAGGTCCGGGCGGAGCTCGCCAAGGACCTCGCCTGATGGCGGACGACCTGCCGCCGCTCCCGGCCCAGCCCGCCGGAACCCCCTGGCCGACGGGTGACTGGCCAGTGGGTCCGGGGCCGGCCGCGGCTCCCAGGTCGGTCGAGGGCATGCTGGATGCGGCATTCGGCGCCGATCCGGTCGGGGCGTTGGGCGCGACTCACGCGGTGGCGATCATCCAGGGCGGTCGCCTCCTCACCGAGCGCTACGCCGAAGGGTTCGGGCCGGACGTCCCCTGCCACTCCTGGTCGATGGCCAAGAGCATCACCCAGGCCCTGGTGGGCCTGGCGGTGGGCGACGGGCGCCTCGACATCCATGCTCCGGCGATTGTGCCCGCTTGGCGCGCGGCCGGCGATCCGCGCGCCGCGATCACCCTCGACCATCTGCTGCGCATGTCCAGCGGCCTGGCCTGGGTCGAGGACTATTCGCCCGAGAACCCCTCCGACGTCATCGAGATGCTGTTCGGCAAGGGCGCGGCCGACGTCGCCGGCTTCGGCGAGGCCGCGCCCCTCGTCCAGCCACCGGGAACCTTCTTCTACTACTCCAGCGGGACGACCAACATTGTCAGCGCCTGCCTGGGTCGGGCCCTCTCGGCCAGCGGAGCGCGGATGGAGGCGTTCATGCGCGAACGCCTGTTCGATCCCCTCGGCATGAGCAGCGCCGCGCCGCGCTTCGACGCCGCCGGGACCTTCATCGGCTCGTCCTTCTGTTTCTGCACCCCGCGCGACTTCGCCCGCTTCGGCCTGCTGTATCTGCGCGACGGGATCTGGGAAGGGCGCCGGCTGCTTCCCGAGGGCTGGGTCGACTACGCCCGCACCCCGACCTTCCAGCAGCCGGGCGGGGAGGTCGACGGCCGCTACGGCGCCCACTGGTGGCTGGACATCGCCGGCCCGGGCTCGTTTTCCGCCAACGGCTACGAGGGCCAGCACATCGTCCTCTGCCCGGATCGCGACCTGATCATCGTGCGCCACGGCGCGACCCCGACAGCGACCCAGCCGGCGGTGAAAGCGTGGCTGCGAGACCTGGCGGCGGAGTTCGGCTAGAGGGCTTTGGTCATAAACAGTCGAGCCTGGTCGGCCGGACCTGATCGGACCTCGCCGAAGACCTGGTAGCCCACCCGGCGGTAGAAGCCCGGGGCCTGGAAGGCGATGGTGTAGAGCACCGCCTGCCGGCATCCGCGTGCGACGGCCTCTTCCTCCGCGCGGGACATCATCTGTGACCCGACCCCGGTCCCGCGCGACGCGTCGGGGACAAAAATCAGATCGATGAACAGCAGGCCGAGGGACGTGCGCCCCAGAAGCCCTCCCAACAAGAGCCCGCTGTTGGCGCCCTGCAGCAGGACGGCGAGAGGGCGGCTGTGAGCGACCCCCGTGCGCCGCTCGTTGAACGCATCGAGGCTGTCGGCGATCGCGGATTCGGCTTCCCGCGAAGGCGCGTCCGTGAGCGTGAGGACGGCGTCACGCATCGCATGCCTCTTTCATCGCCACGCGCATCGGCCTCAACCGAACGCTCGATGTCCCTCTGGCGATGATCCGACCCTGGTCATCGGTGAGCTGGGCCTCGACGAATCCTATCGTCTTGCCCAAGTGAAGCACCGTCGCCTCGCCGAACAACAGCCCCGGGGTCGCCGGAGACAGGAAGTTGACGTTCATACCTATGGTGGTGGGGTGAACCTCGGCTTGCGTCATGATCAGAACCGCGGGACCCATGGTGTCGTCCAGCATGGCGGCTAGAAATCCACCCTGGATGGCGCCCGACGCATTGCAGAACTCCGGCTTCGCCTGGAAGGCGATCCGGATCCAGCCTCTCGCGGCGTCGGCGTCCAGGATGTCGAGACCGAGCGTCCGGGCGCACTGAGGCGTGGAATAGCGGTCGAGGATCGTGGCGATCATTGGGGGGCTCCGTGGCCGTTCAGGCGTCCTTGTCATAGCAACGCCTTCCTGACAGCGTGGTGTCAGGAGGAACGCGGATGCGCAGGGCTGACCGCCTCGTCGAACTGATCGGACGCCTGAAGGCCAAACCACTGGTTCGGGCCCAAGAGCTTGCCGACCAGCTCGAAGTCTCCGTTCGCACGGCCTATCGAGACATCGCCGCCATGCAGGCCCAGGGCCTGCCGATCGAGGGGCAGGCAGGGGTCGGCTTCATGTTGCGCGGACCCGTGGACCTTCCGGCCATCACGTTCGGCCACGACGAGTTGGACGCCCTGTCCCTCGGACTGGCCTACGTGGAGCAGGTGGGCGACCTGGACCTCGCGGCCGCCGCGCGGGCGGTGCGGGGGAAGATCGACCTGGCTTGGGCGGGCGCCGCGGGGCCGGTTCCGTCAGCGAGGCCGATCCGCTCGAGCCAGAGGCCGGAACGCCGCTCCCCGCGCTTCGCCTCGGCGCTGCGAGCAGCGGTGAGGTCGCGTCGCACCATTGGATTCGCCTATGTCGACGCCGACGGGCGCCAGAGCCGCCGATCGATCCGGCCCCTCGCGCTGATCGCGTTTTCCAACGGATGGCTGGTGGCGGGCTGGTGTGATCTTCGGAGCGACTTTCGAGCCTTTCGGCTCGACCGCATGGGCGACCTCAGCGTCGGGCAGGCGTTTGACGAGGAGCCGGGTCGGGATCTGGAGGCTTACCTGCATCGCCAGCAAGATGCCGGGACGCCAAGCGTGGAGAAGGATGGAGAGCTGCTACAGAGCGCAAGGGCGTAGGGCCTGCGCGCGATTCGCATCTACTATGACGTATGGCCTCCTCCGCCGGACCTGAGATCGAACGCCTGATCGCCCTGCTTGCCAAGCTGCCTGGCCTGGGCCCCCGGTCGGCGCGCCGCGCCACCCTGACCCTGCTCAAGCGGCGCGACCAGCTGCTCCACCCGCTGAGCGAAGCCCTGGCCGAAGCGGCGGCGCGGGTGCGCACCTGCGGGGTCTGTGGTGCGCTGGACACCACCGACCCCTGCGCCATCTGCGCCGACGCCTCGCGCGATCCGACGCTGCTGTGCGTGGTGGAGGAGGTAGGGGCGCTGTGGGCGATGGAGCGGGCGGCGGCGTTTCGCGGCCGCTATCACGTGCTGGGAGGGCTGTTGTCCGCCCTGGACGGGGTCGGGCCGGACGCGTTGCGGATCGGGACCCTGGTCAGCCGGGCGGGGGCCGAGGCCATCGGCGAGGTGGTGCTCGCCCTCCCCGCCACCGTCGACGGCCAGACCACCGCCCACTACCTCGCCGACCGCCTGGCCGGGGCCGGGGTGCGGGTGACGAGCCTTGCGCGCGGCGTGCCGGTGGGCGGCGAACTCGACTGGCTCGACGACGGCACCATCGCCCAGGCCATGCGCGCGCGCCGCCCGGCGTGAGGCCCGGAGCGCGGGCTTCCACCCCGCCCTTGCTCGGACCGCCGGCGTCCCGCCGGCTTTCGCTTTCGGAGACCTGAGGCCGGCGAGACGCCGGCGGTCCGAGGGCTGAATCCCGCGCTCCGGACACCACACCCCACTTGGTCTCACCACCCGACTCCTGATATACGAACGAACCATGAACGCGCTCCTCCCCATCATCACCTTGTTGCTGGCCGCGGCGGCGGCCGGCCTCGCCGTATGGGCCATGGCCGAGCGGGCGCGGGCGGAGAAGGCCGTGCTCGAGGCGCGGATGCTGCGCGAGCAGGCGGCGTCGGGGGCGGAGACGCTCAAGGCTCAGGCGGCGCTGTCGGCGAACGCTGTGGCCGAGGCGCTGGTTCAGCGGGCCACCGAGACCTTCGCCGCCCAGGATCGGCTGGTCCAGGCCAAGCTGGAGGCGCAGCTCAAGCCGGTGGCGGAGACCCTGGAGAAGTTCCAGCTGCAGGTAACCGCCGCCGAGAAGGCTCGCGCCGAGGAGGCCGGCGGCCTTAAGAACCAGATCGCGCAGCTGCTGCTGGCTTCGACCGCGACCCAGGAAGAGGCGCGAAAGCTCTCGGCGGCGCTCCGGCGCGGCGCGGGCGTGCAGGGCCGGTGGGGCGAGCAGATGCTGCGCAACGTCCTGGAGATGGCCGGGCTCAAGGCCAAGGTCGACTTCCACGAACAGGTTTCGATGGACGGCGGGGCCCAGCGACCGGACGTGGTCGTGCGCCTTCCGGGCGGCGGCGCCTTCGTCATCGACGCCAAGTGTTCGCTGGGCGCCTTCCTCGAGGCGCAAGACGCGCTCGACGACGCCGCGCGCGAGGCCGGCTATCTGCGCCACGCCCAAAGCGTCCGCGCCCACATGGTGAGCCTGGCCAGCAAGGCCTATTGGGAGCAGTTCGACCAGTCGCCGGATTTCGTGGTGATGTTCGTTCCGGGCGACGCCTTCCTGGCTGCCGCAGTGGACCGCCTGCCGGACCTCTATACCCAAGGCATGGATCGGCGGGTGATCATGGTGACGCCCTCCAGCCTGTTCGCCCTCTGCAAGGCGGTGGTCTACGGCTGGCGGGTCGAGGAGCAGAACCTCAACGCCAAGGAGATCGTGGGCCTTGGACGCGAGCTCTACAAGCGCATCGCCGCCATGGCGGCCCACGCCCAGGCGATGGGCAAGGGCCTGGAGACGGCGGTGGGGCGCTACAACCAGTTCGTCGGGTCGCTGGAGACCCAGGTGCACACCCAGGCCCGCCGCTTCGAGGACCTGAAGGTCGACCACGAGGGTAGGGAGATCCCCGAACTCACGCCCATCGAGACCGCCGTGCGCCCCCTGGCCAAGCTCGCCCCGGTCTTGACGCTCGTTGAGACGGCCCCTACCTCCGCCCCATGAGCCTCCGCCGCATCCTCACCGTCGATTCAGACATGGCGGTCCTCAAGCAGAAATCCGCGCCGGCGGCGGCGGTGGACGACGAACTGCGCGCCCTGATGGACGACATGCTGGCGACCATGTACGCGGCGCCCGGCATCGGCCTGGCGGCGATCCAGGTCGGCGTTCCCAAGCGCGTCATCGTGATGGACCTGGCCGGCAAAGAAGATCCGCCGGCGCCGCGCTTCTTCGTCAATCCGGAGATCCTGTGGGCTTCGGAGGAGGTGAAACCCTGGGAAGAGGGGTGCCTTTCCGTGCCGGAGATCTACGATGAGGTCGAACGGCCGGCCCACGTTCGCCTTCGCTACCGCGATTACCACGGGAAGCTCGTCGAGGAAGACGCCCACGATCTCTACGCCGTGTGCATCCAGCACGAGATGGACCACCTGAACGGGGTCCTGTTCATCGACCACCTCTCGCGCCTCAAGCGCGATCGCGCGGTCAAGCAGGTCAAGAAGGCGGCCAAGGCGGACGCCTGAGGTGCGGCTCGCCTTCCTCGGCACTCCAGACTTCGCTGTCCCCACCCTCGCCGCACTGATCGATGCGGGGCACGAGATCGCCTGCGTCTATTCCCAGCCGCCCGCGCCGCGAGGGCGGGGCCAGGCGCTTCGTCCGTCGCCGGTGCAGGCCTTCGCCCAGGCCCACGGACTGCCCGTCCGCACCCCCGTCGCGATGAAGTCGCCCGAGGAGGTCGCCGCCTTCGAAGGCTTGGATCTGCACGCTGCCGTAGTCGTCGCCTTTGGCCAGATCCTGACCGAGCAGGTCCTCCAGGCCCCGCGCTTCGGCTGCTACAACCTGCACGGCTCGCTGCTGCCGCGCTGGCGCGGCGCGGCGCCGATCCAGCGGGCGATCATGGCCGGCGACGCGGTGACCGGCGTGCAGGTGATGCGGATGACCGCCGGCCTCGACGAGGGGCCGGTGTTGGCCTCGTTCACCTCGCGCATCGACGCCCTGGACACCGCCGGCTCCGTGCACGACCGCCTCGCGCCGGCCGGGGCGGCCCTGATGGTCCGGGCGATCGACGCGGTGGCTCGCGGCGTGGCGCAGCCGATCCCGCAGCCGGACGAGGGCGCCGTCTACGCCCGCAAGATCAAGCCCGGCGAGGCGCGCATCCGCTGGGACCGCCCGGCCACGCGGACGGATCGTCAGATCCGCGGCCTGTCGCCCTTTCCGGGGGCCTGGTTCCTGGCCCCCTCCGAGCGTGGGCCGGTCCGCGTCAAGGCGCTGCTCTCGCGGGCGGAGGAGGGCGAGGGCGAGCCGGGGGAGGTTCTCGACGACGCGCTGCTGATCGCCGGCGGCGAGGGGGCTGTGCGCATTCTGCGCGCCCAGCGCGAGGGCCGCGCCCCCCAGGACGCCGAGACGTTCCTGCGGGGCTTTCCGCTGCGCCGGGGGCAGCGCCTGAGCTGATGACCCGCTATCGCCTGACGGTGGAATATGACGGTGGTCCCTACAAGGGCTTCCAGGCTCAGATCGACCTGCCGACGGTTCAGGGCGAGATCGAACGGGCGGTGGCGGCGTTCAGCGGCGAAAGCGTCCGCGTCCACGCCGCGGGCCGCACCGACACCGGGGTCCATGCGACCGGCCAGGTGATCCACTTCGATCTGGCGAGGGACTGGGACCCCCGGGTGGTGATGAACGCCGTCAACGCCCACCTCTTTCCGGCCCCCGTCGCCCTCCTCGACGTCGCGCGCGCGCCGGACGACTTCCACGCCCGGTTCTCCGCCGTCGGCCGGCGCTACCTCTACCGCATCCTCGCCCGCCCCGGGCCGCCGGCCCTGGAGCGGGGACGGGTCTGGCACGTCAGGGCGCCGCTCGACGCCGAGGCCATGCACGCGGCGGCCCAGCATCTGATCGGCCTCCACGATTTCACCACCTTTCGCGACGCCGCTTGCCAGGCGAAATCGCCGGTCAAGACCCTGGACGAGGCCTGCGTGGCGCGCCGGGGCGAGGAGGTCGTCGTGACCTTCGCCGCCCGCTCCTTCCTGCACCGCCAGGTCCGCTCGATGGTGGGATCCCTCGCCGAGGTGGGCCGCGGCGTGTGGACCGCGGCCGACCTCGCCTCGGCCCTGGCGGCCCGCGACCGCGCCGCCTGCGGTCCGGTGGCTCCGGCCCAGGGGCTATGTCTGGTCGAGGTGAGCTACTAGAGCGCGCTCCGAAAAGTGGGAACTGGTTTTCGGATCAAAACGCGCGTCAAAACAAAGAACTAGAGCACCGATCTGATTCCATCAGATCGGTGCTCTAGTCGCCGAAGCGCAGACGGGTGGCGCGGGCGGCGGGCCGGTCGTAGCAGCGGGCGAGCCAGGCGGCCGTCTTGGGATGCGGTCCCAGGTCGAGAGCCCGCGCCCGCGAGGGAGACAGCACGCCGGCGACGTTCAGATCGGCGATCGTGAAGTGCGCGCCGACCAGCCAGTCGCACCCGGAGAGCGCGCGCTCGAGGATGGCGAGGCCGGCCTGCACGGCGGCTTCCAGGGTGTCGGCCGCCGAGACCCGTAGGGCTTCGAACCGCGCGTCGCGCTGAACCCATGGCTCCAGGTGCGCCTGCGCCCACAGGCTCCAGCGCCAGACCTCGGCCTCGTCACGCGGATCGGTCGGGTAGAGCGGCTGGGCGCCTGCGCCGCCGTACTTCCTGCCGAGATAGAGGTTGATGGCCAGGGACTCGCCCAGGGCGAACCCGTCGTCGACGATGGTGGGGATGGCCCCGGCCGGATTGAGCGCCAGGAAGGCCGGCTGCTTGAGCACGGGATCGTTCCACGCCACCGGCACGTGGTCGTGGGCAAGACCCAGCTCCGCCGCGGCCCACAGGGTTCGCATGGTCCGAGAGCGGGGAGAGCCGTAGATGGTGAGCGCCATGACGAAGGGTGACGGAGCCCCTCCGCGTCGTCAATTCCCCGCCCGCCGGCTACATCGGCGCTACCCTCGGGGCGAACGCCGCGAAATAGCCCTCGATGAGTTGCTCGTAGATCGCCGACAGGGCGTGGATCTCGTCGATCGGCGCGCGCTCGTTCGCCTTGTGCATGGTCGTTCCCACCAGCCCGAACTCGACCACCGGACAGAGGGCGCGGATGAAGCGGGCGTCGGAGGTGCCGCCGGTGGTCGACAGCTCGGGCGCTTGGCCCGTCACGGCGCGCACGGCGGCCACCACGACCTCGGTGAACCGTCCGCGGGGGGTCAGGAAAGCCTCGCCGTTGATGCGGGTCTCCACCGTCACGTCACCCTTGAAACCCTCGCGGGCACCGGCGGCCTCCTCCCGCAGCCACTCGGCCAGGGCGGCGCCGGTGTGGCTGGGGTTGAAGCGGATGTTGAGGCGCGCTGTCGCCCGGGCCGGGATGACGTTGCTGGCGGCGTTGCCGACGTCGATGCTGGTCACCTCCAGATTCGAGGGCTGGAAGGCCTCGAAGCCCGCGTCGAGCCGGCGATTCTGCAGCCGCGCGAGCAGACGCACCAGGACCGGGATGGGGTTGGCGGCGCGGTCCGGATAGGCCACGTGGCCTTGCACCCCCTCCACAGCGATGATTGCCCCGATGCTTCCGCGCCGGCCGATCTTGACCATATCGCCGAGCGTGGCGCTGGACGTGGGTTCGCCCACGACGCAGTGGTCTATCCGCTCGCCGGCCGCGGCTAGCGCGGGAACCACCGCCCGCGTCCCGTACTCGGCCAGCCCTTCCTCGTCGCCGGTGATCAGCAGGGAGATCGACCCTGGCGGTGGGCCCTTGGCGAGCACCCGCGCGACGGCGGCGACGAAGGCGGCGATGGCGCTCTTCATGTCGACCGCGCCGCGGCCGGTAAGCACGCCATCCGCGATCGCCGCCGCGAACGGCGGCGCAGACCAGGACTCCGCATCGCCCGGCGGCACGACATCCGTGTGGCCGGCGAAGCAGAGATTGGGGCCCTTGTGGCCGAGGCGCGCGTAGAGATTCTCGATGTCCCCGAAAGGCATCGGCCGGCAGGTGAAGCCGAGCGAGTCGAGCGCCCCCCGCAACACCGCCATGGCCCCCGCGTCGGCGGGAGTCACCGAGGGGCGGCGGATCAGATCCTGGGCGAGGGTGATCGGATCGACAAGGCTGGTCTGTGACATCCGGCCTCCTTAGGCTTGGCCCCGAAGCGCCGCAAACCTGAAGGCTTGGCCGTGAAGAAGATCGACATTTCCGCCGCGCCGTCGCGCCGCGGCTCGGGCTATCCGCCGCCGCATGACGCGGCTTGCGCGGCTCGGTTGCGCCGCCGGCTGGGCGAGGCGGCGGACCTGACCGCCTTCGGCGTCAACCACCTGACCCTGCCGCCCGGCGCCTGGTCCAGCCAGAGGCACTGGCACAGCCACGAGGACGAGTTCGTGTGGGTGGTCTCCGGCGAGGTGGTGCTGGTCACCGACGCGGGCGAGGAGGTCTTGCGCGCCGGCGACTGCGCCGCTTTCAAGGCCGGCGAGGCGGACGGACATCACCTCATCAACCGCTCCGACCGCGACGCGACCCTCCTCGAAGTCGGCAACCGCGACCCCGGCGACCGCACCGTCTATTCCGACATCGACATGGTCGCCGAACCATTGGAGGAGGGCTTCCGCCGCCGGGACGGGACGCCGATCGAGGCCTCCTGAGGGGTCTAGTCCCGCAGCAGTTCGTTGATGCTGGTCTTGGAGCGGGTCTGGGCGTCGACGGTCTTGACGATGACGGCGCAGGTCAGAGACGGCCCCCCGTGGGGACTGGGGAGGGAACCCGGGAGCACCACCGACCACGGGGGCACCCGGCCGCGGTGAGTCTCGCCGGTCTTGCGATCGATGATCGGGGTCGAGGCGGTGATGAAGACGCCCATGGAGAGCACGGC
>Ga0182024_10009283_pt1 | contig 20388 bp, 14 predicted proteins | sample P32metaG_FD_120480 | JGI IMG/M metagenome (GOLD analysis project Ga0182024, IMG submission 120480) | Permafrost microbial communities from Stordalen Mire, Sweden - P3-2 metaG (Illumina Assembly) | ecosystem: Environmental > Terrestrial > Soil > Wetlands > Permafrost | place: Sweden: Stordalen... | reverse complement strand
CCGTCAACCTGCACGGCGGGTCATGTCAAGGACCACGGCGATAATTCGGTCCTGATCAGCGGGGGAGAGGGCGCTTCCGCTGGGCAGGCAGAGGCCTTGCTCGAAGATCTTCTCCGCCACCATTCCGCCGATCGACCGGGCGTTTCGGTAGAGCGGCTGCAAATGGAGCGGCTTCCACACCGGTCGTGACTCCACGTTCAGAGACTCGAGCGCCAGTCGTATGTCCTCCCGTCCGATCCCGACACGAGACGGATCGACCACGATGCACGTCAGCCAGTAGTTCGGCTCTACGCCTGGGCCCACCGGCATCAGGTCGAGACCGTCCACAGCCTCGAAGGCCTCGCGGTACCGTCCATGGAGTTCACGCCGACGCGCGATCCGCTCGTCGAGCCCCTGCAACTGTCCACGACCCAATGCGGCGAGCAGATTGCTCAGGCGGTAGTTGTAGCCGAGCTCGCTGTGCTCGTAGTGCGCGGCGGGCTCGCGGGCCTGGCTGGCGAGAAACCGGGCCTTCGCGACGAGCGTCGCCGAGCTCGAGACGAGCATGCCGCCACCGCTCGTCGTGATGATCTTGTTGCCGTTGAACGAGAAGGCGGCGCAGGTGCCGAACGAACCGGCCGGGCGTCCCCGGTGCGTTGCCCCGAGTGCTTCGGCAGCATCTTCGATGAGGGGGATGTCGAATTCGGCGCAGGCTGCCTCAATGGCGTCGTAGTCGGGGCAGCCACCCAGCAGGTCGACGCTCACGACCGCAGCGGGCAGCCTGCCTCGTTCCGCCCGTTTTTCGAGCTCGTCGGCGAGCAAAGCGGCGTCCATGCTCCAGCTGCGTGGGTCGGAGTCGATGAACACGGGCTCGGCCCCGAGGTAGCGGACAGCGTTCGCCGTGGCCACGAACGTGAGCGACGGGACGATGACCTCGTCACCGGTTCGGACGCCGGCCAGGAGGAGGCCGAGGTGCAGTGCGGCGGTGCCACTGGACAACGCGGCGGCGTGATGGAGGCCGACCCGTTCGGCCAGCTCTTCCTCGAAGAGGTCGACATGAGGGCCCAGCGGGGCGAGCCAGTTCGAGTCGAACGCGTCCAACAGGAGCTCGCGCTCCACGGCGCCGGCGTCGGGTGGTGACAGATAGACGCGTTGGTTCATGTCGAGAGCTCGTCAGTCGGTTTCTGGTTCCGAGACCCCGATCCTGCCTGCAGGCCGGCGGTGAGGAGGCCGAGCACCGTGAGAGCGAGAACGACCCAGGCCAGCTTGCTCGCCAGGTGTGAGGCCAGGAGGGCCAGGGCGACCGCCAGCATTTCTGCCAGAGCGTAGACGGCGACTGTTCTGCCGACGCGCCAGCCGGACCGCACCAGGGCGTCGTAGGGATGATCGCGGTCCCCGGTGAAGAGCGAGCGACCCGTCCGCATGCGCCGGAGCATCGCCAACGCGACCTCCGCGACGGGAAGGGCGATCACTGCCAGGGCTCCGACCCCGGTTGAGCGTGGCACTCCCGGGGCCCATGCCAACGCCAGCAGCGCAGTCATGGAGATGCCGACGAGGTAGGCACCGCCGTCGCCGAGGTACACCCTGGCCGGTGGGCGGTTGAATACCAAGAAAGCCGCAGCCGCTCCGGCGAGGGCCAACGCGAGACTGCGGGTGTCACCGGTCAGAAGCACGCTGAACCCTGCGGCCCCGACGAGGGTGACCGACCCGCACAGCGCGTCGAGTCCATCCAAAAGGTTGAATCCATTCATCAGGACAAGCGCCGCCGCCGGCACCAGGAGGAAGCCCGCAGCGCCGAAGCGCGTCGAGACGACCGCGGCCAGCACCAGGCCGATCGCCAGTTCTCCGAGCAGCCGTGCGACAGGAGGCAGCGGTCGGACGTCGTCTACGGTGCCTAAGGCCAGGGCCATGCCGAGGGGCACCAACAGCCAGGGGTCGACGATCGCGGTACCCAGGCCCAGACCGAAGGCGAGACCGATACCGCCCAGGTAGGGCGTGGCGCTCGCCTGGGGTTTCAACGGCCCAGGCTGATCCACGAGCCCGATGCGGGAGGCGAATCGGGTGGCGAGAGGCGTTGCGATCAGCGAGGCGACAAACGCGCCTCCGGCCACGGCGAGATTCTGGCTGACGGTCACGTCGCGGCACGGGACAGACGGACGCGCATGAGCAGCGACTCGGTCCCGGAGTGAAGCTCGAGCCGGGCGGACTCCACGAACCCGGCGTGGGCATAGAGCGCGAGAGCAGCGTCGTTCTCCGATCCGACGACGACGCGGGCGGAAGCCGAGCCCATTCCTGCAGCAGATGCCAGAAAGGCCTCCACGAGAGCAGCCCCGGTACCCCGTCCACGAGCGGCGCCATCCACCGCCAGTGCGAGCAACTCGTTCTCAGGACCCAGTGGCTCAGCCGGCGGAGCCGAGCCGACTCGAATCGGATGTTCGCGAGCCCCGTAACGGAGGTTCTCGACCACGCGTGGAAGCGATGCCATCAGTTTGACGCCGGATGACAGGGCGATCGAGAGCCCGTCGCGCCAAAGGAATTCTCGGTAGAGGCGACCGACCTCAGCCGAACCGGCGACGAACCCCGCGAGACTTGCCGTACTCCCGTCCAGGGAGGTGAGCCCGTCCGCTCGCGGCGGACCGTCGACCACGAGCAGGAATCCGTGCGAGGACTCGACGATTCGAGAGTAGAGCCGCGTGAGGAACCGATCGCCAAGGGTGGAGAGAAAGCCTTCAGAAATGGCAGCTGAATGCAACGCCGCAACGGCTGGTACATCGCGGCCCGTAGCGAACCTCACCGTGCCCTGAGCGGGGGGCACACCGTAACCCTCGACCATGGCCCCTTGACCCGACGTTCCGTGCGAACGGACTCACGATAGCCTCCGCGGCATGAGCCGTTTTCGCGCCGGCGGGACGCTGCGGTTGGCCCTTGTACTCGCCGCGTCATCCTTGATCCTCGCTGCATGCTCCTCATCGCCGCAGCGCTCGGCGACGACTCGGACGATACACACGAGGACCTCGCCCCCTGCAACGATCCCGACAACGACAACGACAACGACAACGACCCCGCAAGCGCAAACGGTCGTGACCGGGGGCGCGATCGCTGTCCCCGTCCCACCCGGCCCGAGCGTGGCACCCCCGGCCGGCATCGCGGCAAACTGCTCGGTGGACGTCAGCGCCGCATTGAAGTCATGGTTCAAGGCGCTCGCTCCAGGCCAGACCGTCGTCATGCGCCCCGGGGCCTGCTACGAGGTCGACGAGGGCATCAAGCTCAAGAAGCCTCAAGGCCTGACGGTGTACGGAGGGGAGTACCGCTCCACCGTCGTGCCGGGCGACCAGGCGGGTCAGCCCGCTTCGGCGAAGGGGTACCCGGTCTTCACCGTGCTTGGAGGATCGCACGTGACGCTGGAGTCGATGCAGATTTCAGGAGCCAACCCGGGCGGCTATCATCCGCGGCTCGCCTTTGCTGGCGGCATTGAGTTCGAAGGGACGGCCAACGCCCTCGTGCGCGGCGTGACCATCAGTCATACATTCGGTGACGGCATCACCCTCGCCCCGCTTCGTGGGGGCGCAGACCACAACTCGGGAATGATCATCGGCCCTGCCACGAACGTCACCATCGACGGAGTGACCGTCGATGGGGCCGGTCGCCAGGGCCTGACCTTCGCCTCCGCGGACGGGGCACAGGTGAGCGACGTCATCTTGAAGAACATCGGGCTCGACACCTTCGATTTCGAAGGCGACCAAACGGGCGAGGGGGCAAGCGACGTCACGATCGACGGCTGCCTCGCATCGGGCGGAGCAATCTTCTTCGCCAACGGCGGGGCAAGTAACGCCGCCAGCACGCATGACATCACAGTGGAGCACTGCACCATGTCGGTGCCGCAGGCCGGATCGGCAATCCTGGTCGTTCGCCACGGCGTCGGCGGCAACACGAAGCGGCTGCGTGGGCCATTTTTTTTCGAGTCTGACGTGCTCCGTTGTGGCGCCAGTGCCTACGTCGGCTGCGTCCAGCTCCACGGGGCCGACGTGACCATCTCCGACTCCCACCTCTTGTTTCCGACCGGGACGGTCCACGAGGCTGTCTATGGTTTGTCCGGCGCCACCGCCACCTTTTCCCAGGACGTGGTCAAGGGCTACGGGCGCACAGGCACTGCCTCTCGCAAATCCCAGGTCCACATCTCGGGTGGAGTGTGGACGCCCGCGGAGAAGGGATGAACACGGCGCGAACGCAATCTTAAATCTTCGTGAACTGACAACCATGCGGACGCTGGGTCCTATCTGCCCCTCGCCCGCACGCTCCATAGTGGTGCGGCAGTTGTAGGGCGGTGGAAGTGATGCGACGGTGACAGCCCCGATGTGAGGCGGCCGACAATGGCGATCAGTCGGAATCGTCCGACGTGCTGCCGCGACTGTGACCGGCAATCAACGTGAGGAAGGGTTGTTGTACATGGCGAAGGGGACGGCACTGCGGCGCATCGCATTTCGGGCGGGGACCATCGGTTCCGTCCTGGCCTTGGTGGGTCTCGCATTCGCGGCAACCCCTGCGGCGGCGGCAGGGAAGCCCACGACGACCACCGTCACGGCTACATCAGCGGCCTACACGGGCGCGCCCATCACGTTCACTGCAACCGTCACGCGCGGGGCGCAGACGCCGACCGGCAGCGTGACGTTCGCCATCGTGGGGGCGGATTCGTCCACCCCGGTGTGCGACGGGGGGAACGACACCATCGCACTTGCGTCCGCCACGCCCGGCAGCAGCGCACAGTGCTCCTTCGCCACCGGCCTGGACGCCGCCGGCTCGCCCTACACCGTGACGGCGACCTACTCCGGCGACACCAACTTTGCGTCCAGCAGCGGCATGCTCACAAAGGTCATTCACAAGGGCCCGACGACGACGACAGTCACCTCCGCTTCGAACCCCACGGTCACCGGGCAAGGGGTCATGTTCACCGCCGTGGTTGCACCCTCCAGCCCCGCCACCGGGACGCCGACGGGCACGGTCACGTTCGCCATCGCCGGGCACGACGGCAGCTCTTTCGCCTGTGACGGCGGTGACATGCCGACGCTCGACGGGAGCGACATGGCGCAATGCGCCGTCTCGGCAGGTTTGCTCGCAGACGACTCGCCCTACGCGGTGACGGCGACGTACTCCGGCGACACCAACTTCGCGACGAGCACCGGATCGGCATCGCAGGACGTCGCGAAGGCGACCGCGACCATCACGGTGACAAGCTCATCGAGCACGGTGGTCACCGGCCAGCCGGTCACCTTCACTGCCAACATCGCGGTCAACTCTCCCGGGGTCGGGACACCCAGCGGTTCTGTCGTCTTCAGCGTCGTGGGCACTGGACCGCCAGCGACGCCGGTTACCTGCGACAGCGGCGACACCCAGCCCATCTCGAGCTCGAGTGCCACCTGCAGTTTCTCGGCCGGCCTGCAGCCCAAGCCCCTCACCTACACCATCTCAGCGACGCTCTCCGATCCGAACTTCAAGTCACCGGTGGCCGGCACCCTGGTGCAGGCGGTGAGCAAGGCGGCGACCATGACCTCGGAGTTCGGATTGTCAGGCTCGCTCGTGGCGACGCAGAGCTTCACCTTCGGCGCCGAGGTGCAGACGACGGCCCCCGGACTCGGAGCGCCTACCGGCGACCTCGAGTGGGCCATCTGCCAGCATGGAGCCTCCAGCTGCACGCCGCAGAACGGGACGAAGGGCGGCAACGTCCAGCTGCCGGCGCCGACGGCGAAGGACATCGCGCACAACTGGAACAAGGTCGAAATCAGCATCCCTGAGGGACTCGAACCAGGGTTCTGGGATGTCGTGGCGAACTTCGAGGGCAATGGCAACTTGGCCGCCAGCGCGAACGGCACCATAGGCCACATCCTCGTGACCACTGTGCCGACCACCATGGAACTCTTCTTGAACCATGACCCCGTGGCGAGCGGGGGCCGGCTGGTCATCAAGGCGGCGGTGCTCTCGAATCTTCGGGCCACAGGGTCTACCGGTGCCCCCTCGGGAACCATCACCTTCACCGTCACCGGGTCGGACTCCCCCTCCGACACCCTCACGTGCGACTCAGGCTCGAACGTGGTTCCCATCAGCACGACCGTCAACAATCAGGGCATCGCGAAGTGCGTGATCGCCGCCGGGCAGCTGACGAATGCCGACGGGCCGTACACGCTTCAGGCGGCCTACTCGGGTGACAGCACCTACAGCTCGGTCAGCGACAGCGGGAACGTCAACGTCGCCGGTCCATGACGGGTCCACCCGCGCGGGCGTGAAGGACCGTGCGCGCAGGGTGGGAGCAAGTGGACGGGCGGACCCACGCAAGTGTTACCCGGCGTTCACCTCCACGACAGGGTCCGGTAATCTCCGGCCGGTAGCTTGAGCCGGTACTCCAGACTCTCGAAGAGGATCAGTACCCGGCCCTATGTCCACCGACACCCTGGCGCCCCCCAGCGTGGGCCGCGACGCACCGCAGCCCATCGCGGTCCCGAACGACCGGTCGAGGGAGGACAAGATCTTCCGCGCCGTGGCGAGAACGGCGGGCTTCGTCGTCTTCGGCATCTTGTTCCTCATCGGATTCTTCCTGCTCTACCGCGGCTTCCCTGCTCTCCGCGACATGGGCTTCAGGTACTTCACGACCTCGGGCTATGGAACCATCCACAAGCCGTACCACTTCGGAGCGCTGGCGCAGATGTACGGCACCGTCGTCATCGCTGTCATCGCCGTCATTTTGGGTGTGCCCATCGCCATCGGTACCGCACTGTTCTTGACGGAGTACGCCCCGATAAAGACTCGGTCGGCTCTCATCGCAATGGTCGACCTGGGTGCGGCCATCCCGAGCATCATCTTCGGCCTCTGGGCGCTCCATGAGCTCCAGCCGCAGATCACCGGTACGACATCTTGGATGGTGCGCCATCTCTCGTTCATCCCGATTTTCCAAGCCTCGTCGCCGCCGTTCAACGGATCGTTCTTCATCGCCGGATTGGTCGTCGGCCTCATGATCGTGCCCATCGTCGCCTCGGTGTCCCGCGAGGTGTTCAGCCTGGCGCCGCCGGGCGAGCGCGAGGGGGCGTACGCACTGGGTGCGACCAAGTCCCAGATGATCCGAAACGTCATTCTGCCCTTCGGGCGTGGCGGCATCATCGGCGCTTCAATGTTGGGCCTGGGCCGTGCCCTCGGTGAGACGATCGCTGTCTCCGTGATCCTCGGCCTGGACTACCAGATCTCCCCGCACATCCTCGAACATGGCGGCACCTCCGTGGCCTCCTTCATCGCGACGGAGTTCGGTGCCGGTGGCAGCGTCGGGACATCCGATTTGTTGATGCTCGGATTCGTGCTCTTCACCTTTACGCTGATTGTGAATCTCGTCGCATCCATGGTGGTCAACCGGTCACGGAGCGGGAAGGGTGTCGACTTGTGACGCGGCCCGTGGGCGTGGACGACCTTCTCGGCGCCCCAATCGAGGTGCACCCGAACGGGAACAGCGCCGTGGCCACGGCACCGGTGCGCTCCGACGAAAGCTTGAGCCATGTCGTGCTGTCCGGCGACGTGACTCGAGCCGGCCCCATCTCGCCGCCACGCCGGACCCGCGACTTCGGGGCCCAAGGAGTGGCCCTGCTGGCCGCCTCGGCGCTGTCGGCCTTCGCCGTCGTGTGGGTGCTCTTCTATCAGCTGACGCTGCTTTCGGGGGCGCTCGGGTTCCTCATCTGCTGGTACGCCTGCTTCCTCGCCGTCTTCTGGGTCGTGACGGTCCAAGTGGTCGATCGCTCCGCGGCGACCGACCGCGTGGCCACGACCCTGGTGGCGTCGTGCGCAGCACTCGTCATCGGTGTGTTGCTCTACATCGTGATCTGGGTGGTCCTCAAAGGCGTCGCCCACTTCTCCCCTGGTTTCCTGTGGCGAACCCTGGCGGACTATCAGCCTGCCGAGGGGACCGCTCTCTTCGGCAAGGTGGGCGTCGGCCAGGCCATTGTCGGTACGCTGGAGGAGGTGGGGCTGGCGGCGCTCATGGCCGTCCCTCTCGCCTTCCTCACGGCCATCTTTCTCAACGAGGTCGGAGGTTGGGGCGTGCGGTTCGTCCGCACCATCGTGACGGCCATGAGCGGTGTTCCCTCCGTCGTCGCCGGCGTTTTCATCTACGCGCTCTTCATCGTGCCCCACGTGCTCGGGTACTCGGGCTTTGCCGCGGCCATTGCACTCTTCGTCCTGATGCTCCCCTCCGTCACACGGACCTCGGAGGAGGTTCTCCGCGTCGTGCCGGGAGGACTTCGTGAGGCGTCACTGGCCCTCGGTGCCTCCGAGTGGCGGACGGTGCGCCAGGTTGTCCTGCCCACGGCGCGCTCCGGCCTCATCACCGCCGTGGTGCTCGGCGTCGCGATTGCGGCCGGAGAGACGGCGCCACTGATCTTCACCGCTTTCGGGAACAACGACATGAACGTCAACGCGTTCCACGGTCCCCAGGGCGCGCTGCCGCTGGTGCTCTACCAAAACATCTTCCAGGCCCAGACGGTGGTGGTGCAGTTGGCCTTCACCGCAGCGTTCGTGCTCCTGATGATTGTGCTGATCCTCTTCGTACTGGCTCGGCTCCTCGGGCGGCGCTCGACCCGGAAGGGCGGGCTGCGCAAGCTCGCCAAGGCGCCCTTCAATTGGGCGAAGGGACTGGTGAGCTGATGAAAGTCTTCTCTCGCGAGCGATCGAGGCCGGCGGAGGCACCCACGGCCGAGGTCCCGGCGGTGACCGCCACCGCCCAGGTTCCGGTGGTGACCGGGCCGGTGGCGCAGCCGGCCCGCCTCGAGACGCACGGCGTCTGCGCCTGGTTCAGCGGACGGCTGGTCCTCGACTCCGTCTCGCTCGACATGGAGCCCTCACGCGTGACGGCCCTGATCGGCCCGTCGGGCTGCGGCAAGTCCACCTACCTTCGCATCCTCAATCGCATGCACGAGCTCGTTCCCGGTGCCCAATTGGCCGGACGGGTGGAGCTGGACGGCATCGACATCTACGGCGGTGGCCTGCGCGCCACCGACAGCCGGAAGCACATCGGGATGGTGTTCCAGAAGCCCAATCCGTTTCCCGCCATGACCATCGAGGAGAACGTCCTGGCCGGGCTGAAGTTCTCACGCATCAAGCTGCCCGCCGAGCAGCGCCGTCAGCTCGTAGAGGAGATGCTCACGAAGGCCGGCCTGTGGAACGAGGTCAAGGACCGGCTGAATGAGTTGGGCGGATCCCTCTCCGGTGGTCAGCAGCAGCGGCTCTGCATCGCCCGCGCCCTGGCGGTGCGGCCCAGGGTGCTCCTCATGGACGAGCCGTGTTCGGCGCTCGACCCGACTTCGACCAACCGGATCGAAGAGACGATTCGCGACATCGCCGGCGAGGTGACAGTGGTCATCGTGACCCACAACATGCAGCAGGCACAGCGGGTCTCCAACATGTGCGCCTTCTTCCTCGCCGCCGAGGGCAAGCCCGGGCACGTGGTCGAATCGGGCCCGACCGAGATGATGTTCGACAACCCTTCGGATCCGCGCACGTCGGACTACGTGAACGGGCGTTTCGGATGATGACCCTTCGCCGTCTGGCCTGCCTGCTTGCCATAGCCATGCTCGCAAGCGTGGTGGGTACCTCCGCGGCGATCGTCTCCGGGGTCGGTCCGGCTGCCGCCTCGGGTCCCCAGTTGAACTCGACGGGTTCGAGCTTCGCCGGGGTCGCCATCACACAGTGGGAAGGCCAATTCGACGAGATCGACGGCGGGAACATCAATTTCACGGTTTCCAGTTCCATCCTCGGGATGAACGCCTTCTGCCAAAGGACCGTCGACTTCGGTGCCACCGACATCTCCTACGCCACCCAGCAGTCGGTTTGCTCCACCAGCCAAGTGCCCTACCCGTTCCAGTACATGCCTGACGTGGCCGGCGGCCTGGCCTTCGAGTACAACGTCCAGGGCACCAATGGCCAAAGGATCACGAACCTCGTTCTCAACGGTCCGACTCTCCTCGGGATCTTCACCGGCTCCATCAAGAACTGGGACGACCCGGCCATCCAGGCGCTGAACCCCACCGTCCCGCTCCCGAAGCAGGCCATCACGGCCTACTTTCGCGCCGACGCCTCCGGCGAGAACTACCTCCTGGGGGACTACTTCCTGCACGTCGATCCGGGGCCCCTGACCGCCTTCCAGACGGAGGCCTCCGTGCCCACCGCGCCCGGCACGCCCTCAGCCACCTGGGCCTCTTTCAGCAACGGTGTCCCCAACAATCTGAACACCTTGGTCGGGGAGACCGGAGCCGACCCGGAATCGCAGGAACCATTGCAGAACCCAGGTGGCATTTCGTACGTCGAGACGGCCTACGCCAAGAACGTGGGGCTGCCCGTCGCTTCGGTGATCAACGCCGCCGGCATACCCGTGCAGCCGACCTCGTACAACGTGGCCGAGGCGCTCACGGCGGCGATCCTGTACTCCGACCTCACACAGAACCTCGGCGGGGTCTACACGAACACCAACCCGAACACGTATCCGCTCTCTGCCTACAGCTACTTCGCGGCCCAGTGCGTGCCAGCGCAGGCGGCGACGCAGAACTTCCAGTGTGACAGTTCAGGGAATGTCACCATGGGCACCGCGCAAGGGGCGGAGCTGTCCCAATTCATCCAGTTCGTCGCGTGCCTGGGCCAGGACAAAATGGCCTCCCTCGGCTATTCACCGCTGCCTCCCAACCTGGTCGAAGACGACTTCCAGGCTGCGGGACGACTCCCGGGGGGAACGACGCCGCCGGCGCCGACGCCCCAGAACTGCCCGAACCCCTACATCACCGGTGCGCTGGCACCGGTCTCCGGCCCGACGGTCGTCACCTCGGCGCCCCCTGGTGGCCCCGATACGACCGGTGCCGCGGCGGCTCTCGCCGCGGCCGGATCGGCTCACGCCGCTGCCGCAGCAGCGGCCAGCGCCGCAGCGGGGGCAACGACGGGCACGGCGGCAGGCGGCGCCGGTCCCACCACCCCGGCGGCCGTAGCGGCGGCGGCCGCCGCGGCGGCGAAAGTCAAGAAGGCGGCTGCCGATCCGCTGACCAACCCTCTGCTCACGGCGCCGAGGCAGCTGGCGCTGACGAACGCGGCCAACCGGGCGCTCTCCGGATGGTCGCCGGCGCAGATCGCACTGTGGTCCACCGTCTTCGTCGTCTTCATTGTCGGCGTGCCCCTGGGCCTGTGGGCATTGCAGAGACGCAGGCGGCCCGGGCTTCCCGATCCCGGGAACACGGGCGGGGGAGTGCCATGAGGCTCACCAGAGCCCGACGCACCCTCCGCCTGGCCGCGGCGCTCGCCGTCGCCTGCCTCGGCTTCCTGGTCTTCGCCACCGGGCACGCCGGCGTCGCCGCGGCGGCACCGCACGCGTCCTCTGCGTGCCCGCCCGAGACGGCGACGTGCAGCCAGCAGGCATTCCCATGTCCCGGCTGCTCCGTGACCGCTGGACCGGTCACCAACGTGGGCCAGGACCAGGCCGTGTACGTCTCGGTCACGGGCGTGCCTCTCGATGACGAGTTGGAGATCGCCTACTGCTCGCTCGCGGCGGGCACACAGGTCGTGGCCCAGCCGCAGTGCGCGTCGGCAGTCCCGGTCGCGGGAAGCGTGCCCACGCCAGAGCCACTGCAATATCAGTACGGCACGGTCACGACGAGTCAGACCATTCTCGCCATTCCGACCGAGTTCGACCCTGACATCCCCGGCGCCAAACCGATCGTTTCGCAGACGAGCGACCAGCTGTTCGACCCCAATCCGCCGACCAACACGTCCGGCACCTTCTTCTGTGACAACGGGTCCAACCTGTGCGGGATCGAGATCATGCTCTTCACGCCGGCCAACATCCAGTACGTCACCTCAGACGGGCTTCCGCCCTCGACTGCATACTCCGCTGTCGGGAACACCGCGATCTTCCCGCTCACGTTCAACCAGGGCGGGAGTGGCTGCGGCTCGGCGCCCCTGCTGCAGGTGGACGCGTCGTACAGCGCGACCCAGTTCATCCCCGCCGCCGGTCAGGCCACCTGCACGGGCACAAATGGCGTGGCGGCGGTGGCGACCGAGTTGCCGTCGGTCGATGACTCCGGCTGCGCCAGTGGGGGCGGCACGCACTGCCCGATCTACGACGTCATCGACGGCACCGCCCCCGCGACCTTCACAGACGATCCGGAGGATCCCGCCACCCTGGCCGAACTGAAGGCTGCCGGAGGGAAGTTCGCCTACATACCGATCGCGGCCTCGGGGACGGAAATCGCCTTCAGCGGCTCCGCAGGGTCTTCGTTCGGAGGCAGCTCCACCATCTTTCCACTTGATTCGTACCAGCTCACGCCCGCCATGGCGGCTGGCATCATGACGCAACTCTGGAACTCCGCCACGGCCTCCCCGGGGTACCCCGATGACGACCTCTGCGGGCAGCTCTCAAAGCCGGCGCACTGCACGGAGACCCCGCAGAGCCTCCCTGCGAACCTGAAAGTGGAAGCGGCAAACGGGAAGACCGACAACCTGGATGTGTCCGGGGCGACCTCACTCTCCTCGGAGAACGAGCCCTTCGACAGCATCGGCTACGGGCCTCCCGACAACTTCTATTTCGGAGGTGGAGAGACCATCGGGGGGGGACCCGGGTGCACGGGAACCTGCGCGGAGAAGATCTTCTACGGCGACACTGGATTCGCGCTCTTGAACCCCTGGCCGTTCTCGAACGGCGGCATCCCGACCAGTGAGGAGCAGCTCGGTGCGATGTGGCCCTCGACACCCAGTGGTGCCTCCTTCGAGAGCACGGCGTGGATGTGCGACGCGCCCGACGTGCCCTACACGGCCGCTTTGCCTTTCGGCGGCACGCAGAGCGTGTCTGACATGACGAGTGCTCAACAGATCCTGGCCGACGCGGAACTGGGTCCAGTGTCGGCCCAGAACAACAAGAACGGGCTCACGCCAGGCGTCGTCGACCAGCACATCGTCTACCCGGCCAAGAAGTGCCAGGCTCTGTCCACGGTCCCGGGCGACTTTGGCGGAAACAACGCCACCGTGAACGGCCTCTACCAGCCTTCCAGCAGCCCGCTCACCGCGTCGCATGCCGTGTTGGGCGCTATTGCCAAGTACGGCGGGACCGGAGGGTTTGCCTTCACCGCCATGGACAGCTCGGAGGCCGACTTCTTCGGCCTCCTGCCGGCGAGTCTGCAGAACGCCGCCGGCGCCTTCGTCGGCCCGAGTGCGCAGTCGATCACCGCCGCGCTGAACGATGCGACCAAGAATCCCGATGGCACGCTTTCGCCGAATCTCGACGACACGGGGGACCCCGCCGCCTACCCGTTGCCGATGGTGACCTACGCCCTGGTCTCGACAGCCCCCCAGCAGACCGCCGACGAGGCCGCGCAGCTGAAGGATCTGCTGACGAACCTGGTCACGTACTCGTACAACGGTGGATCGGCCTCAGAGCCTCTCCCGTCGGGCTACGTCCCGCTGCCGTCGAGCCTCTACAGCCAGGCTATGAGCGAGATCGCCGCTGACATTGTGGGACCGGGCGGCTCCCCTCCGGGTGGCTCGAGCGGTCCCCCCGCCGCACCGGGTTCGGCCGTGGCCACTGGTCCTGCGAGCGGCACCGCGGGGGCAGGCTCCGGCGGTTCTTCCGGCAGCCCGGGTGGATCACCGGGCGGCTCCGCCGGCGCCGGGCACAGCGGCGCACACGGGTCGGCCAGCGCCGCGACGACGACGCCGTCGAGTGGCTCAGCCGGTTCGTCCCCCGGCAACTTCATCGGGCATCTCATCACGGTGACGGTCGGTGACAACCGGTACTTCGTGCCGGCGCTGTTGCTGCTCGCCCTCCTCTGCCTGCTCGCGGGGCCATTGCTGTATCTCTCGCCGACCTTGCGGAAGACAGCGGGCCCATCGGGTGACGAAGGCGCCCAAGAAGGTACTGAGGGCGCCAATGGCCGCGGGCCGCCAGAGGAAGCCTGATGGATGGTCTGGCTTTCTTGGGCGAGGCCGAGGAGATGTCGACCGCCACGAGAACAGGCCCGAGCCCCCTGCACGACACGGCGGCGCGGGATGAAGGGTTCACCGCGCCCAGCGTGTCCGACGTGTTGGGGCAGGCGGTGCCGGCTCGGCCGCCGAAGAAAGTCCGCGTCCTGTTCGACCGAGTGGTCGGCGCGGTTCGCTCGGGGTTGGCGGTTCTGCTCCGACCACGCGTGGCGGGAGTCCTCATCTTCGGTTTGGGCGTGCTCATCATGCTCTTGCTTGCCTACATCTACCTCTTCACGCCACTGAGCGCGGGTCGCGCGCAACACTCGCTCCTGCAGGAGATCACGGCGAATCCGGCGAAGACGTTCAACCTGGCCGAAGGGAATGTGCCGCCTGAGGGCAGTCCGGTGGCCGTGCTCGAGATCCCAGCGCTGCATCTCTTCGATGCCGTGGTGCAGGGCACAAGCGCCCAGGACTTGCGGAGCGGGCCCGGCCACATGCCGACGACCGCCCTGCCCGGCCAGCCCGGCAACGCCGTGATCGCGGGTCGACGCGCCACTTTCGGGGCGCCCTTCAGTTCCATTGGATCGCTCAAGAAGGGTCAGCTCATCCGGGTGATCGACGGGTACGGCACCTACCGCTATGAGGTGACGAGGGTGGTCTATGCGGAGGGTGGACGACACGACGTCGTGACCGAGACCGCGACGAATCGGCTCACGCTGGTCACCGCGGCCTCAGGGTTCTTTCCCCGTGGCCGGCTCGCCGTCATCGCCAAGCTCATGGGACAGCCACTGGCTGACACCACCGAACCACATTCTCACGTGCCGTCGGCCGAGCTCGGCCTGGCGGGCGATCCGGCGTCGGGACTTCTCGCCATCTTCTGGTGCCTCATCTTCTTCGTCCTCCTGAGCGCCGCCGCGTGGCTGGCGCGACATTGGGACCAGCCGGTGGTGGTGTACCTTCTCGCCGTGCCCGTTCTGCTCTTGGTCGCGCTGTTCACCTGCGAGAGCATCATCGGTTTTCTTCCTGCCACGGTGTGATGGCATGAGATTGCTGGCGAACACGAACAACGTGGGATTGCGTCGCAACGCGAGCACTGCAGCAGTGCTGCTCGTGATGGCGTGTGTTTCGGCCCTGGGCCTCGCGGCCTGTGGCGGAACGCCGAACGCCGCATCGAGCCAGTCGACGACCACATCGACGACCAAGCCGGACATCGTTGGTGCGCAGCCCAAGGGTCAATCGGCGGCGAACGCCCGGATGAAAGTCAGCTACGGGTCCGGGTCCATCGGCGCCGCCGACCCGACGACCACGTTGCCGAACGAGCGGGGCCAGGCCATTCAGCCGCTTCTGAGCCCCGGGCAGAACATCATCATCAAGGACGGGCGTGTCTTCCCGCAGGACCTCCAAGCGAGCATCAGCGCACCGATCGTCTGGTACAACCTGACCGGCACTCCCCAGCGAATCCTCTTCGACGACTACAAGGACTACCCGGTCGACTCGGGGACCATTCCTCCCGGCGCGACCTTCACCTGGACACCTCCGGCCGGAGGCCCGGCGACCTACACCGTGGAGCCGTCGGGTTTCATCGCCAAGGTGTTCATAAACCCGAACTCCGGCGGACCGGGCCTCGGCGGGAATTCGGGAGGAACCTGATCCGGTTTACCCGCCGGTCACGAACGGGACGCGGAAGGGACACCGAGGCCGGCAAGAACGGCCGCCCTCGGGGTGCGAGTGACTCCGGTATCGGTCCAGCGTGTGCACAAGGCTATGGATCGCCCGCATGTCGGATGGATTCGATGTGGAAACAGACACCAACATTTCTTGATGGGTGTGTGCTGTGTTCACAGAACGTTTACCCCCGTTTCCTAAGGTGCGCGGCGGCGAAGGGAATCAGGCACGGTACTGCGAGCCTTTTGCTGCCGAGTCGGCGAACGCTGGCTGAGGAGACAAACCAAGTAAAAAGGAGACCCATCAACATGCTGAAAAAGCTGTTGGGGCGCCACCGCTCATTGCGGATTGGCGCCACAATTGTGGGAGCGTCGGCGCTGGCGATTGGGTTCGCCAGTCCCGCCCTCGCTGCTCAGAATGTGAACAACGGGAACGCGGACAACGCGACCGCCCAGAACTACCTCATTGTGCAAGGTGGCTCGAACACCGCCTACACGCTGATGGAGAACGCGGCCCAACTCTTCAACGAGAGCCCTGGTTGTGACCTTGTCGGCGTGACCAGCAATGCCGCGAGCGGCGTACAGCCGCTCGATTACGGTTGCCCGGGATTCGGCGACGTGGGCACGGCGCAGGGCGCTGCAGTGACGTCGAGCTTCACCGGCGTCGCGGTGACGACCGCCGACAAGAAGTTCACCCTCGCCGGCTCGGCTGCCGATGGAGTCGAAGCAGGCGACTTGGTCTACGACACAGCGGGCGTGATCCCGCCCGGCGACCCCGTGAAGACGTTCAACGCCCTCACCGGCAAGATCAAGGTCGCGGAGGGTGCCACCGGGAACTCGGCATCGGACACCATCAAGGTGGTCACCACCGCCCAGAATGGTGAGAACGGCTTCGTCACCTGGGGCCAGGAGAACCCGTTCAACGACGTCCTCGTCGAGGAGCCGTCGTACGGTTCGAGCGCCGGCATCTTGGGGCTCGAGGGTACCGGCAGCGCGAGCGTGGTCGGTCACTCCGCCACCACGTTGGACCCGGCTGCCAACTCGAACCCCGTTCCCGTGGCTCCGGCCGACGCGGCTCGTTCGTCACGGGCGCCGAAGCTGGCGTCCGGCGGCGACTACCAGGGCCTCAACTTCGTCGCCTACGCAGAGGACGCTGTGAGCTACCTCTACTGGACTTCGTACAACGGCACGGGCACAGGCACCGACGCTTCGAGGTGCATCACCCAGGTCGGCGCAGCGGCCATCACCACCGCTGAGCTGAAGCTGATCTACAACGAGACGTACAGCGGCGGCGTGCCAAGTGAGACGTGGAATGGAGTCTTCGGCTGCACCACGACCGGAAGCGCGAACCCGATCTACGCCTACTGGTCGCAGAACGGCTCGGGCACCGAGGCAACGTGGGCGAGCACGACTGGGGCGACCTTCCCCGGTCCTTCTTCAAACTGGCCGGGCAGGCAGATCGTCTTCGAGAACGAGACCTCCTCGATCCTGGGGAACAACGGCAAGGGCGGAACCCACGGCGGCGCGCCCGTGGGCGACGTGATGTTCTTCTTCTCGCACGGACGGTACGGCCAGCTCTGCGCACCGAACGCCAGCGGAGCATCTGCCGCAGCGAGCTGCGCAGGGACGTCGACAACAACGACGGCCAACGGGGTCCAACTCGGACAGACGCTCAACACCATCACCCTCAGCCAGGCCACAATCAACAACCAGCTGCCTGGTCTCGAGGGGAGCGCCTTCCCGGGTGACCGTCTCCTGTACAACGTGTACGCGAACGGCTTCAACGCGAGTCTCCCGGTCGCCAACCCGGCGACGCTGAATGCCATCAGCGAGGACGGGTTCATGTGCAAGCCCTCCACGGTGACAGACATCGACCCGAACACCGGGTTGACGTACCGCTCGGAGATCGACTCGGCCATCACCGGTGCGGGCTTCACCCCGCTGCCGAACTTGCAGGTCGAGGACGGCCAGGGCGACACCAGTGGCGGCCCGACCGGTCAGTACACCGAGACGGCATCGGGTATCCCGCATCCGGCTTGGTCCGCAGGGCTCAGCGCCTCGAAGTACAACGCGGCGAACGAGACCTTCAACCCGGTCAACACTGACACCGACAAATCGGCTGTCAGCGGCACGTACAGCGGCGTCGAGGACGGCAGTGCCACCCTCGGAAACGCGACAGCCAGCGCGACTGCGCCGGTGGGCTACTGCATCACGGAGTCCACAGACGCCAGCGCAGGCGGTTCGTAGTATCTGCACTACCTGAAGCACAACGGAAGGCCGGTTGCCCGGGCTGTGGGGTTCCACTCGCAGCCCGGAGCCGGCCCTCCGAAGCACCAAAGGGATAGAGCGCAACGACCCGGCCCCAGGCCGGGTCGTTGCGCGTGTCCGGCGCAGGATCGACGCCCGCCGGATGCCGGCCGGGGCGCGGGCTGGTCGGGAGGGCCGTCAAGAGACGGTTAGCCTCTCGCGGTGGCCAAGCACATGCGGCGTCGCTGGCGTGGCTCGCGCGGGCAACCGACCACATTTCCCGCGAATGCGTCCCCGGGGGGTGATCCGGCAACGCCCCAACACGCGTTCCCCGACCAGGGAGCGTTCGACCCCGGACCGTTCGACCCCGGACCGCTGACCACCGGATCCTTCGATGAAGAAGCCTTCGGTGGGAAAGCCGTCGACGCGGGGCCCTCCGGCGGTGAGCCTGCACCCGACGACGACTTATTCGGACCCTCCCCGCCCGGCGACGAGAGTTACGCAGCCCATAAGGACGTCTCGCTGGCAACCATGCTGATGCTCGGCTCCAGCCCGTATCAGCGCATTGACGGCATGGGCCTGGCGCGGAAGGCGCTCGAAGCCGCTCCCACAGGTGATCCCCGTCGTGACATCTCCGAGGAGGAGCGGTCGATGTTGGCTAACGCCCGCGCCTGGTGTCTGCTCGTCCACGGCGACCTCGGCCATCGCTCCCGGCTCGACGACCCCTTCGTCCTGGCCGACGCCGAACGCTTTGTCGAGATGGCCGGTGACGTCACGCCTGGGAGCCCGACTCTCGAGACCACGGTGGCGCTGCTGCGGCTCCGCCAGGGCCGCACCGCAGAGGCATTGGCGAGCGCGCAACGCGCCCTGGAGCTCTTCGCCAGGATCCCCGAGCACCAGCGCAGCGGGAGGACCCAGGGAGCAGCGATCCTGGCCGTGGTCACCCACGCACTGGTTGCGGCATCGTTGGGCGACATCCACGGTGCACAGGTCCTCGGCACAGCGGCAAGAGCCGTCGTGACCCCGCTCGACCTGGACGAGGCCACCTTCTTGGCCCTGCTGGCCGAGGTAGACAGGGTGATCGCCCGGAGCATCTGACTGCCGGCGGCCCGGCGCACCCGAGTGTTCATCTTGGTGTTACGGCGATGTTGCATCGGGTTCACCTCCTGGTCCTAGCGTCTGGGCCTGCGCAGACGGCCGAACGGCTTCGTAGAGTATTCACCCTGCAGGGCTTGGCGAGAACCTCGAGAGCGTCAGACCGGCGTGGCAGTGCCGGACGGAGGGCACTCAGACGATGTGGAGACAGCGAGAGACCCGGCGGCGAAGGCCGCTCGCGAACGGGCGGGATCATGGTGTCGCGTCCGACACCATCGGGCTCCTCGACTCCATCTCGCTGACGGCCATCTACACCGACCTCACCCCCCCGACGGCGGCGCCCAACACCACCGCCGGAGACGTGCTCGCCACCGTCTCGTCGCGGCTGGTCCTCGGCCCAGCCGTCGAGCCCGCCCGCAGGCATCGGGTCCATCATCGGGTCGGCACATGGGAACGCGTCCCTCTGCGCAAGCTGGCGGTCGGCGTGGGCAGCCTGGCGCTCGTGAGTGGAATCCTGGCCGCCGGGCTCACCATGGGGACGAGTACGGGCCCGCCCGCGCACGTACGCGTGGCCAGTAGCCCCGCGGCCGACCGCCTCACCATGAGCCAGCCGATCCACCTCGCGCCGGCGACAGCGGCGCCCGCTCCGACCCCGCCCCAGGTCGCGCTCTCCGCTCCGACATCGGCACACGAGGTATTCGGCTACGCGCCTTACTGGTCGCTCGCCCAGGCGTCGCAGTTCCCCGTCAGCGACTTCTCCACTATCGCCTATTTCAGCGTCGACGTGAACGCCGACGGCACCATCCAAACGTCCGGGCCGGGTTGGGACGGCTACGAAAGCCAGGACCTCACCAACCTCGTGAACGCGGCGCACCAGGCGGGTGACCGCGTCGTGCTCACGGCGACCGATTTCTCGAACTCCTCGCTGGACTCGCTCACCCACAGTCCGACAGCAGGTGTGACGCTCGGCCAGCAATTGACACAGCTGGTCAAGAACAAGAACCTCGACGGGGTGAACCTCGACTTCGAAGGAACCGGGAGCGGGGATCAGGCGGGCCTCGACCACCTGGTGTCGCAAGTCGACTTCATGTTGCACGCGGCCAACCAGCACTACCAGCTCACCATGGCCACCTACGCCTCCTCCGCGGGTGATCCCTCCGGCTTCTACGACATTGCGGGCCTGAGTAAGTGGGTCGATGCCTTCTTCGTGATGGCGTACGACGTCAATCAAGGCCCGGGCCAGGGGAACGGCAACGCCGCCGACGTCGATGCCAACTACATCTCTCAGTACATCTCGGCGGCGGGCGCATCGAAGGTGATCCTCGGCTTGCCGCTCTTCGGGTACGACGAACCGACGAGCGGCCCCGACCTGGGCGACGCCTCCACGGGTCCATCGCAGGCGGTGACCTATGCACAGGCCATGGCCTCGGGCCCCACGTAT
>Ga0182024_10009282_pt1 | contig 20388 bp, 21 predicted proteins | sample P32metaG_FD_120480 | JGI IMG/M metagenome (GOLD analysis project Ga0182024, IMG submission 120480) | Permafrost microbial communities from Stordalen Mire, Sweden - P3-2 metaG (Illumina Assembly) | ecosystem: Environmental > Terrestrial > Soil > Wetlands > Permafrost | place: Sweden: Stordalen... | reverse complement strand
GCCGTGGGCGTTGGGGTCGCGCCCGGGGTGGAAGACGACGCGGGCGCCTTCGGCGGGTCGGCCCTGGTAAAAAACGGAGCCGTTTACGGGGAAGACCGGCTTACGATCTCCGCGCTGGCAGGAGGGAAGCACCATCGCAGCCAGGAAAGCCGTCGCCAGGAGCAACGGCCGGCGCCGCATTTCGGGAATAAACGACGACAAGGACGGCTCCGGTCGGCAGGTACGGATCGACGAACGTTGGTGCAATCACCGTACACGGGCGGAACGGGGCTGTCAACGTGGCGGCTTGGGCGCTCGCGCCCCCTTCTACCCCGTTGACCTCGCAATCTCATATAGTGACGTTTCGCGGCCCGTCGAACCCGCTTCGGGCCGCCCGATTCCTCGTGGGGTATTTTCGTCCGGGACGGTCATGGCCTCGTTTCAACCCGCCGACAAGTTGTGGACGCGCACGTTCATCGGCCTGCTCGCCGCCCAGTTCCTGGCCGCCTTCAACGACCAGGCCATCAACGCCTCGGCCATGTTCTTTTGCATCAAGACCGGCGCCCTCAGCGAACAAAACGCCATCACGCTGATGATGGTCCTCTATTACGCCCCCTTGGCGATCTTCTGCACCGTGGCCGGCTGGCTGGCCGACCGTTACAGCAAACGCGACGCCCTGGTCCTGTGGAAGGCCGTCGAGGTGCTCATCACCGTCGTCGCCCTGGCCGGCTTCTGGATGGGGCGCGGCGGCTTCGCCGTCGTCGGGCCGTGGGTGGTCGTGGCCGCCGTCTTCGGCATGGGTTTGCATAGCACCTTCTTCGTGCCGGCCAAGTACGGCGCCATGCCGGAGATCATGCAAGCCCACCTGCTGTCGCGCGGCAACGGCGTCCTCGAATCGCTATCTTTTTTAGCGGTCATCCTCGGCACGGTCTGCGGCGGCGCCCTGTCGTGGCTGTGCGACGGCCGCGAGTACGTCATCGGCCTGATCCTCGTTGTACTGGCCGGGCTGGGCCTCCTTGCCAGCCTGCTGATCTACCGCATCCCCGCCGCCAACCCCGGCCGGCCCTTCCCGCCCTACGTCTACAAGCCGCTCGTCGCCAACCTCGGTCAGATGTTCCGCTCGCGGCCGATGGTGCTCTCCATCATCGGCATCGCCTTTTTCACCTTCATCGTCGCCTTCATGCGCTCCACGGTCTACATGTACGGCGAGTGCCAGGCGCCGCGCTGGAACGACCTGGAAACCAGCATCGTCGTCGGCATGGTGGCCGTCGGCATCGGCGTCGGCAGTCCGCTGGTCGGCTACCTTTCCGGCGGCAAGGTGGAAGTGGGGTTGGTGCCGATCGGCTCGATCGGCATGGCCATCGCCGCCGCGGCCGCCGCCCTCTTGTTGGGGAACGTGCCGGGACTGATCGTCTGCATCATCCTCATCGGCCTGTTCACCGGCTTCTACCTCGTGCCGCTGTACGCCCTGCTTCAGAACCGGGCGCCGAAGACCAGCAAGGGCGACTGGGTGGCCACCAGCAATTTCCTCAACGTCGCCGGCGCCATGGCCGCGACCGCCCTTTTCTACCTGATGTTCCAGGCGGCCATCGTGTCTGGCCTGGCGCCGCTGCTGCACACCGAAGACGTGACAACGGGCGCGCTGGGGACGGTGGAGGGCGAACGCGACCGGCCGAAGTGGGTGGAGGTGGGCGGCCAGCGTCTGCCGGAAGAAGGCGAGACCGGCATCATCGACCCGGTGCGGACGAGCCTCAAGCCGGACGCGCCCGTCACCGTCGCCGTTTACCGGCTGGCGGGGACGACGCACTACCGCCTGCGACCGGCGGGCGAGGAGCAGAAGCCGATTTACGACCGACGCGACCTCCCATCGCTGTTATTCTGGAGCGTGGCGGTGATGACGCTGCTGACGTTCTTCGCGCTGCGCGGCCAACTGCCGGACCTGTTCCTGCGGACGCTGTTGTGGTTCCGCCGGCTAGGTCATCACGGCCTGGAGGTGGACGGCATGGAGTATCTGCCGACAGAAGGCCCGGTGCTCTTGGCGACCAATGCGGACAATCTGGACACTTGTTTGAGCGTATTGAGCGCGACGGATCGCACCACACGGTTCGTGCTGATGGAAACGGCCGAGGACAAACATCTGTCGTGGTTCGCGCGACGGCTGGCGGGGCGCGACATGCTGGCCATCGTTCGCGCGCCGAAGCCGGTGGCCTGGGACGAGGTCAAGCGCAAGGCGACGGCGGCGCTGGCCGCGAAGGAGGTCGTCGGCCTGCCGTTGGGCGCGGCGTACCCGGCGGAGTGGCTGGAACGACTGTTCGAGGAGGCCGACGTCTGTTCGGCCCCGGTGTTGCCGGTGCGCGTGGAGGCGAGGGCAACGGCGCACGGCAAGGGCCGGCGGATCTTCCTGCTGGCGGGCGAGCCGCTGAAGCGCGGCGCGACGCCGGAGGACGCGCGACGCGCCATCGACGCGCTGGCCGGCGGTTTGAAGGAGCGGGAAATACAGAAGAAGGACGCCGGGACGTTCGTGGCGGCGCATCAGGTCGTCGGCGTCCGCCCGCGCGACGAGCCTCCTGACTCCTTCAGGCGGGGATAAAACCCACCGTTCGCCGTTGACCGGCGCGAATCGGCTGCCGTTGTGGTAATCTACCAGTAGGAACGTACCTTTGGGGAGACCCTTTATGAACGACCTGATCTTTCTCCTGGCGTCCTTCGCCGTCTTCCTGACCCTCCTGGGCCTGCTGCTAGCGTCCTCCCGCTTCACGCGAGCCGTCTTCACGGAAACGGTTTTTCACCCCCTTCACGCCCAGCAGGATCGAGGAGTACGACGACGGCGAGGTTCGCGTGGTACGGGAAAGCCGGCGGGACGACCAGAAAACCGCCCTGAGCAAGCAAGGCACCATGGGAGTCCGCTAGATGTCCAGGTCGCCCGGCCGGTCTCCCGCACGCGCCGCCAGCACGCCGGTGGATTTCAAAACCATCTTCTGGGTCGTCGTCGGCATGACGGCGGTGGCGGCGGCGACCGTCATCCTCGTGCTGCAGCCAGCCGCAGCCCAAATGGAATCGCTGAAGATGGCCGTTCACGCCTTCATGGGTGTGGTAGAGGCCGGCTTCGGCGGCGTACTGGGGCTGATGGTCGGGAAGGGACATGCGAAGTAAAATGTTGGAGCGGCGCGGAGGGGGGATGCTCCGCCCCGCGCTCCCCTTCGGGGGCTTTGCTCCTAAACGCCTCATCCGGGTCGTGTTTCGTTTCAAGAGAGCGGGTTTCGCTTCATCCTCCCGAAGAGGCCGCCCTTCTGTACCCGTACAAGCCGCTCACAACCTCCGGCTTTTTCGCCAGATTTCGCGGCCGGTTCCGCCCGAAATGGATCGTCAGCTTATCGCCCTCAACTTGGTAGATGCCGGCGATGTCATCCTTGCTCCAAGCGGCAGGCCAAGATGAATCGCCGGATGGCAGCAAGTCGATTTCTTTCGGGTTCTTATCTCGGTTGATGCGGCAGGGCAGGTCCGTAATAGCGCGGGTGCCGCAGTACATTGTGTAGCGGCCTCCCTTGATGAGCAGCATCGTCGGAAGGGGCGCTTCAGGGACCGCCACGGGTTCGGGACGACTTGAAAGGTTGCCCATGTGCAGCCAAACCAGCTGCCACTCGCCCTCAATCTCGCTTGCTTCGCGCATGGTGTTGCCTCGCCTGCGCCTCACTTCATCCGGATTGGATCATCGGCAGCACATCCGGCGACCCGGCCAGCGCTTCCTCATTCTGCCAGAACGCCGCCTCGATTCCTAGCTCGCACTGCGACACGATGACGCAGCAGAGGATGGCCCCTCGCCCGGCCTTTGGTTTCGTTTCACTGCGTTTCGTTTTGAAATGAACTTTGGGAGCAACGCCCCTTCGGGTCGCGGCTAAACAATTCCGCCGATCACGCCCGTTGCCGGCCCTCAATCTCCGTTATCGCCCACGCCGCCGCCTCGCGGATAAGCGGTTCGGCGTCGTCCAGCGCCCGCCGCAGGGCCGGCAGCGCCCCGGCGTCGCCCGTATTGCCGAGGACGAGGGCGGCGTTGCGCAGCAGCCCGCGCCGCTTGCTCCGCATCAGGGCCGTGCCACGGAAGCGCCGCCGGAACTCCTCGTCCGACAGGCCGAGAAGCTCGATCAAATCCACCGACGCCAACTCCGGGCGCGGCCGAAGCGCGGCGTCCGTCGCGGCCGGCACCTTCCGGTTCCAGGGGCAAACCTCCTGGCAAACGTCGCAGCCGAAAACCCAGTCGCCGAGTCCGCGGCGCAGGTCCGGCGGCACGGCGCCTTTCAACTCGATGGTGAGGTAACTGATGCAGCGGCGCGCGTCGAGGACGCCCGGCCCGACGAAGGCCGCCGTCGGACAGGCGTCGAGGCAGGCGGTGCATGTGCCGCAGTGATGCGCCTCGAACGGGGCGTCCGGCCGCAGCCCCACATCGACCAGCAGCCCGGCCAGAAAGAAGTAGCTGCCGAGTCGCTTGTTCAGCAGCATGGTGTTCTTGCCGAACCAGCCGAGGCCGGCCCGCCGGGCGAAGTCGCGTTCCAAAAGCGGCGCCGTGTCCACCACGCCCCGGCCGTGACAGTCCGGCCGTTCGGATCGCAGCCACGCCAGCAGCCGGTTCAGCCGTTCGCGCAGCACGTCATGATAGTCGGCGCCGCGCGCGTACCGCGCCACCCGTCCCCTTTCGCGGTCGTCCATCTCTTCTTCGCCGGCGGGGCGGTAGTTCATGGCGAGCATGACCACGCTCCGCACGTCGGGCAGCACCGAGTTGGGACGACGGCGGGCCTCGGCATGGCGGTGCATGTAGTCCATTTCGCCCGCGAAACCGCGGCCGAGCCAGTCGCGCAGCCGGTCGAAGCCGTCGGCCGGCGACGCCGGGGCGACGCCGACGAGATCGAAGCCGAGGGCGCGGGCCTGCCGTTTCAAACGGGTTTCCAGCGAATCTTCCATGTCCTCATGCTACCGCGCGTTGGCCCCGGAGGAGACTCCCGTCCCCCTTTGGGGACCGCACGACAATAGCTGGTGCTAAACCGCGACCGTAAGGGGGCGGGCAAGGTTCCTCGACCTTGCCCGCCCCCTCACGGTCGCGGCTCCGACAGGTAATCCTTGCGGTCCCATCACCCCCGGAACAACTCTTCCACCGGCTCCGCCTCGGCGAGCGGCGTCGGCCGGCCGGCCGGCCCCGGCAGGCGCGTGGCGAGGTCCACCCCCAGGCCGCGGTAGACGGTCGCGGCCACCTCGGCCGGCGTCACGGGGCGGTCCTTCGGCTCGGCGCCGGTCTTGTCCGAGGCGCCGACCACCTGCCCGCCGCGCACGCCGGCCCCGGCGAACAGCACCGACCAGACGCCCGGCCAGTGGTCGCGGCCGCCGCGCGGGTTCAACCGCGGCGTCCGGCCGAACTCGCCCATCGCCAGCACCAACGTCGTGTCCAACAGGCCGCGCTGCTTGAGGTCTTCCAGCAGCGCCGAATAGGCCCGGTCGAACATCGGACACAATGTCTCTTTATAGTCGTCCAGTCCTACGGACAGCGCGCCGCCGTCGGCGTGGGCGTCCCAGGTGATCTCGTTGAACACCGTGTCGAACATGTTGACCGTGACGAGGCGGACGCCGTGTTCGATCAGCCGCCGGGCCAGCAGACACGATTGGCCGAAGGTGTTGCGGCCGTAGCGCGAGCGCAGCCCCTCGGTTTCCGCGGCCACGTCGAACGCCTTCTTGGCTTTCTCGGCGAAGACAACGCCATAGGCGGCGTCGCGCGAACCGCCGTCTTCCGTCGCGTCGAAGGCCCACTGGGCGGAGTCCACGGCGTCGAGGAGTTCATTGCGGTCCCGAAGACGGGCCGGGTCGCCGCGCAGCACGAACGGCTCGTGGCGGCCGCCGAGGTAGCCGGCCGTCTGGCCGTGGCTGACGCTGACGCCGGTGTGGCCGATCGGCGCCGGCAGCACCACGAACGGCGGCATTCCGTCCGACCGCGGGCCGCGCACATGAGATATAATCGATCCGTAATGCGGGTGTTCCAGGCCGTCCCGGAAGAGGCGGCCGGTCTGCATCATCTGGTGGCCGGTCTCGTGGATCGGCGCCGCCTTGTGGTGGACGGAGCGCAGGACGGCGTAACGGTCGGCCTGTTTGGCCATGAGCGGGAAGTGCTCACAGATTTCGACGCCGGGCGCATTGGTTTTGATGGGTCGGAACGGGCCGCGCACGGAGTCGGGGGCGTCGGGTTTGAGGTCCCAGGTGTCGAGGTGGCTGGGGCCGCCGACCAGGAAAAGAAGAATACAGTTGATATCCTTTTTGTCGGCCGCTTGCGACGCCCCGAGGTCGCCCAGCGACAGGCCGACGGCCCCGGCGCCGAGGGCGCCGACGCGCAGGAAGGCCCGGCGCGTCAGTCCGTCGCAGAACCGCACGCCTTTGTTGCCTTCAAAACTCAACATCGTGAAAGTCCCCCTGGCGGCCCGGCGTCCGGCGGGCCGGCGCCGTATCCTCACATCGTAATCGGGGCGGGGCGGGATGCAACGGATAAAGAGTCGGCCCACCGCTCATCCCCATTTCCGCCGCAACCGTTCCGCCCGATGCCGCGCCGCCTGGATGGCGTCGAACACCACCTGAAGAAATTCCTCGCGCGGCAGCTTCAGTAGGCGTTCCGTGTCCAGCGGCTCGCCGACGGATGCCGCCAGGGCGCCGCGCGTCGCCGGCATAAACAGCGGAGACAGCGTCGGCAGTTTGGCCGTGCGCGGGAACGCCTCGAAGCCGCCGGCGATGCCGACGGGCAGGATCGGCGCCGGGGCGCGCTTGGCCAGCAGATGAACGCCCGCCTTGAGCGGCTGCATCTTTCCCGTCCACGTCCGCTCCCCCTCGGGGAAAAGCAGGACCGGATGACCGGCCTTCAGCACCTCAAGGACCGCCTTGATGCCTCCGGTGGCGGCCCCCGCGTTATCGACCGGGTGGACGTTGACGGTGGGGAGGAAGGCGCCAAGCACGGGGTTGTCGAAAAGGGACTTGCGGGCGAGGTAGTGAAGGGTGCGGGTCACGGCCAGCCCGACGAGGACGGAGTCGAGAAAGCACTGATGGTTCGCCACGACCAGGACCGGGCCGCGGCGAGGCATGTGCCGGACGCCCTCGAAGCGAAAGCTGAAACCGAGCGTCCCGCTCGCGAAAATGAAGGCGTGGTTGAGGCGATACCAGGGACGCAAGAACCAGTCGGGCCATGCGGGGGCGGGCATCAGGAGTCCTGTCCTCCGGGCCAACGGCGGCGGACTTCCGCCTCCATGCGGTCCACCACCTCATGGAGGCTCCGGCCGGTGCTGTCGAGCACCACGGCGTCGGCCGCCGGCCTCATCGGCGCCAGGTTGCGGGCGGCGTCGCGGCGGTCGCGCTCTTCCAACGCCCCAAGCAGAGCGTCCAACTCCACCGTATCGCCGCGGGCCGCCATCTCGGCCTGTCGGCGGCGCGCCCGCTCTTCGGGGGCGGCGGACAGAAAAAATTTACAGAACGCATCTGGAAAGACAACCGTGCCCTGGTCGCGGCCCTCGCACACCATGCGTCGGCCCGCCGCGACGGCCCGCTGCATCTCGCCAAGGCGCCGGCGCACCACCGGGCTGTCGGCGATGGTGCTCGTCGCCCGATCGACCTCATGCGTGCGGACCAGGCCCGACACGTCTTCGCCGTCGAGCACGACGCGGCCCGGCGGCAGTTCCAGGCGAATCGACCGCATCAGGCAGGCAAGAGCGTCCTGGTCGCCGGGATCGAGGCCGGCGCGCAGGGCGGCCAGCGTCACGGCGCGGTACATGGCGCCGGTGTCGAGGAACTCGAAGCCGAGCCGCCGGGCCAGCGTCCGGGCGGCGCTGCTTTTTCCCGCCCCGCCCGGCCCGTCGATGGTGATAATCATGGCGTCAAGAAGAGGGGTCAGGGGTCAGGGGTCAGGGGTCAGAAATAACGGTCGCCGTGCTCTTGCTGACCCCTGACCCCTGACCCCTTTTTTCATGGGTTGATCGTGATGGGGAAGTCGCGGCCGGGGCTGAGGTAGCGGTCGGTCACGCCCTGGACCAGTCCGTAGTTGTCGGTGTAGACCGAGTAGTTGAACCGGCCGGCGGGTTCGGCGACGCTGCGGCGCTCGAACGGGTTGAGCCGGTAGGACTGGTTGTTGATGAAGACCGTGGCCGGGTAGCTATAGCGGTTTTCCAGCTGGATGGTGCCGGTGACGAGCGGCGTCGCCGGCGGGTTCGGATTGATCGACGCGGCGATGGTCGGGGGCGCGACGGACAGCCGGTGCATTTCGTCCGTCAGCCGGCGCATCTCCTCCTTGAGACGGTCGATGTCGCCCTGCATCGACTTGATCTGAAGGAGTTGGTTGTCCTGGATCTCGGCGAGCCTCGATCGAACGTCCCGGAGTTGATCGAGGACGAGCGTCAGCCGGTCCTCGGTGGTCAGGCTCTCCGAAGGCGGGGCGGCCCGCAACATCGGCACGGCAACGGCCAGGGTGAGCAGGGCGGTCAAACCGCGAAGGGTCCAGGTGCGCATCATCAGCGTTCTCCGCAAAGGCATGGCGGGTCTTCGGTACGGGGGAAGCCGGTCGGGCGACGGAACGGGTCCGGGTTCGGGTTCTCCTTTCGACTGATGAGGCGGGGACGTTCGGAACATCCGGCCGCCTCCGCACTGGTGGTATTGAGCTTAAAGGAGGAATACCCCGCACGCAAGCCAAAACCAGCCCGGTTCTCCCCCTTGCACACGGCGTTCCACTTCCGGTCGTTCCGGTTGCGCGGGCGGGGAGGAATGGCGAAGGCCGTGTCACGGCGGCGGCCCGTCCCCGAACGTCCTCCCGGCGTCTATAACGGTAGGGGCGGGGTAACCCCGCCCCTACTTCGGCGGCGGAGCACTCGTCATGCGCATTCTCGTGACCGGCGGCGCGGGCTACATCGGCAGTCACGCGGTTCGGCTGTTCCTGGCGCGCGGCCACGACGTTTGGGTCTATGACAACCTGTCGATGGGCCACCGCGCCTCCGTGCCGGCCGACCGGCTGGTCGAGGGCGACCTGTCGGAGCAGCAGCGGCTGGATCACGTCCTGGTGATGCACCGGATCGAGGCCGTGGTCCACTTCGCGGCCTTCGCCATGGTCGGCGAGTCGGTGACCCACCCGGCCAAGTATTACCAGAACAACCTCGTCAACACGCTGAACTTGCTGGAGGCCATGCGCCGCCACCGGATCGGCCGGATCGTCTTCTCCAGCACCTGCGCCACCTACGGCGTGCCGGAGCAGGTGCCGATCACGGAGGAGGAGAAGCAGGTGCCGATCAACCCCTACGGCAACACCAAGTTGGCGGTGGAGCACGCCCTGGCGGACTACGCGGCGGCCTACGGCTGGGGTTTCGCCGCCCTCCGCTACTTCAACGCGGCCGGCGCCGCCCCGGACGGCAGCATCGGCGAGGATCACGATCCCGAAACGCACTTAATCCCCATTGTCCTGCAAGCGGTCCTGGGTCAGCGGCCGGCGGTCGAGGTGTTCGGCACGGACTACCCGACGCCGGACGGCACCTGTATCCGCGACTACATCCACGTGGACGACCTGGCCGACGCCCACCTGCTGGCCCTGGAGGCGCTGGGGCCAGGGAAAGCCCTTCGCTACAACCTCGGTACCGGCCGCGGTTACAGCGTCCGCGAGGTGATCCGGGCGGCCGAGGAGGTGACGGGCAAGAAAGTGCCAGTGAAGGAGGGGCCGCGTCGGGCCGGCGACCCGCCGGCGCTGGTGGCGGGCGCGGACAAGGTGCGGCGCGAACTCGGCTGGAAGCCGCGCTATACGGAGCTGCGGTCGGTGGTCGAAACGGCGTGGAATTGGCACCGGACGCATCCGAAGGGGTATGATGACAGGAAGTAATTGAACACGGCCGTACCGGCCCGAAAGGCGGGCGAGGGGGTTCGCAATGGAGACGCAAACGATGGGGCGTGTCGTGACCGAGGCGACGATCGAAAATCAGTCGGACCTTTATCTCGCCCACCGCGGCGTCCAAACGGCGGAACAGGTCCGCCAAGTCGTCGTGCCGGACGCGCTGGCGGACACCGGCGCGACGCTGCTATCTCTGCCGACAAGCCTGATCCGTCAACTCGGATTAATCCAGACAACGACGAAGCGGGTGACCAGCAGCGCCGGCGCCGTTCAGGCGGCCATGTATGAGGCGGTGCGGCTGACGATCATGGGCCGCAGCTGCACGATGGACGTGCTGGAAGTGCCGGACGGCGTGCCGGTGCTGGTCGGCCAGATCCCGCTGGAACACCTCGATCTGGTGGTGGACCCGCGCGACCGCAAGCTGATCGGCAATCCCGCCCACGGCGGAGAACATGTGTACGAGATGTATTAAGGAGCCGAAAGCAACCGGCGAAGAAGATTTCACCGCGGAGAACGCAGAGAACGCGGAGAAGACAAAGCCAATTATTCAAGAAGCCCCGCGGCCGTTTCGCTATGCGATTTGCCTTTCTCCGCGCTCTCCGCGTTCTCCGCGGTGAAATCTTAAGGATTTTGTTCGTGGGAATAGTCCGCCAACCGCCGCCGGCGCCCCGCATCACCTTCGACCCGTGAGGGCCATGCTGGAACTGACCCCCGCCAACGCCGCCGACTACCTGCGCCGCCAGGGCCGAGTCGGTCCCGGCCCCGTGGACGTAGAACCGCTCGGCGGCGGCGTCTCCAACGCCGTCCTGCGCGTCCGCACGCCGGAGCGCGTTTTCGTATTGAAGCAGTCCCGGCCGCAGCTGCGCACGCGCGACGCCTGGTTCAGCGACCTTGATCGCGTCTACCGTGAACAGGAAGTGATGCAGGTTCTGCACCCACTGCTGCCGGCGGGAGTCGTGCCGCAAGTCCTCTTCAGCGACCGGGCCGAGTACGTCTTCGCCATGTCCAGCGCCCCCGACGACGCCCGGCCGTGGAAGGAAACGCTGCTGGCCGGCGCGGTCGATCTCGCCATCGGCGAGCGGACTGGCGCCGTCCTGGGCCGGATGCACGACGCCACCGCCCGCAACCCCACCCTCATCGACGCCTTCCGCGACCGGGCCGTATTCGTGCAGCTGCGCGTCGATCCGTTCTACCGCCGCATCCAGGAACGGCGGCCGGAAGTGGCCCAAGCCGTTGCACCGCTCATCGACCACATGCTGTCGGCGCGCGAGGCGCTGTGCCACGGCGATTACAGTCCAAAGAACATCCTTATTATAGATAATTCGGCGAGCGGGGGGCGTAAGCCCCCTGATTCTTCACCCGTCCCGCGGCGCTATCCTAAATCAGGGGGCTTACGCCCCCCGCTCGCCAAGGATAATGAATCTAGTTTCACGTTGGTGGATTACGAAACCGCCCACCAGGGCGATCCGACGATGGACCTCGGTTTCTTCCTGAGCCACCTGCTGCTCAAGGCGGCGCGGCGGCCGGCCGACCGGCATGTTCTCTTCGACCTGACGCGGGCCTTCTGGCGCGGCTACGGCGCCGAGGCGACGTTCGCGCCGCGTGCCGAGCTGGAACGGCGCGGCGTCGCCCACTGCGGCCTCTGCCTGTTGGCCCGCATCGACGGCACCAGTCCGGTCGAGTATCTGTCGGAGGAAACACGGCGCGAGGCGGTGCGCCGGCTGGGCCGCGGCTTGCTGCTGGAACGCCCCGCTTCCTGGCAAGAAGCGTTGACCCTCGCCGAGGCGGCGTTGCGTCCTTTGGAGGCGTCCGCATGAGCTTGGCCGACCCCGCCATTGTCCGCGTCCACGCCCGCGAAGTGCTCGACAGCCGCGGCCGGCCGACCGTCGAGGTCGATGTGGTCTGCCGCGACGGCGCCCGCGGCCGGGCCATCGTGCCGTCCGGCGCCAGCACCGGCCGGCACGAGGCCGTGGAACTGCGCGACGGCGACCCGTCGCGCCACGGAGGCAAGGGCGTCCGCAAGGCCGTCGCCAACGTCCGCGATCTGCTGACTCCGCGATTGCTCGGCATGGCCGCGACCGACCAGGCTCGCGTCGATCGCGTCCTGTGCGAGATCGACGGCACGCCGAATAAGTCGCGGGCCGGGGCCAACGCCGTGCTCGGCGTGTCGATGGCCGTGGCCCGCGCCGCCGCCGCGTCGAAGGGGCTGCCGCTGTGGCGCCACCTGGACGCCGACGACCAAGCCCGTCTGCCGCTGCCGATGGTCAACCTCATCAGCGGCGGCCTCCACGCCGGCGGCAACCTCGACTTTCAAGACTTCCTGCTGCTGCCCGTCGGCGCCCGGACCTACTCCGAATCGTTGGAAATGACCGTCGCCGTCTACCGCGCCCTTTCGGCGGTGCTGACGCGCCGCGGCTTCGAGGGAGTGCTGGTCGGCGACGAGGGCGGTTTCGGCCCGCGCCTGCACGGCAACGAGCAGGCCGTCGAACTGATCCTGGAAGCGATCACGGACGCCGGTTTGACGCCGGGGAAGGACGCCGCGCTGGCCATCGACGTGGCCGGCACCCATTTCCACCGCGACGGCCGGTATCACTTGGGCGCCGCCGGCGGGGCGGCCCTGACCGCCGACGAGATGATCGAACTGTTGAACCGCTGGGTGAAATCTTATCCGATCCTCAGCATCGAAGACGGGTTGGCCGAGGACGACTGGGACGGTTGGCGAAGGCTGACGACGGCGCTCGGCGGCCGCGTACAGTTGATCGGCGACGACCTGTTCGCCACGAACCCCCGTCGGCTGCGGCGCGGCATCGAGGAAGGCGTCGCCAACGCCGTGCTGGTGAAGGTGAACCAGATCGGCACGCTGACGGAAACGATGGAAGTGGTGCGGCTGGCGCGGGCGTCGGGCTATCGGGCGGTGATCTCCGCCCGCAGCGGCGAGACGGAAGACGCCTTCCTGGCCGATTTGGCGGTGGCCACCGGGGCGGGGCAGATCAAAATCGGTTCCGTGGCCCGGAGCGAACGGCTGGCGAAGTACAACCAACTGCTGCGGATCGAGGAGGAAATGGGGACCTCGGGACGGTTCGCGGGCTGGCGGCCTATGCCGTAAGACTTCGGACCACTCGAACCCGAAGCGTGAGCGAGGTGTACACTAACCCGAAGCGCAAGCGAGGGGGACGGTTCCGAACCGTCCCCCTCGCTTGCGCTTCGGGTTAGTGTGTAAATCCATTCGAGCGCAAGAACTCCCCCGCCCAGCGGTAGTGGTCGAGCAGGCCGCCGGTCGGACGGCCCGTCAGGTGGTAGGCGATGAACAGCGCCTCCACGGAAGCCAGGCCGTTGTCGGGGTCGGTCCCGAGTTTCGACGTGCGCGGGTAGGCCGTGCGCCAGCCGTGCAGGGATCGCGGCGGCACGTCCGCGAAGTCGCGCGTCATCGCCGCCGCCCAGCGCCAGCTGCCGTCCAGCAGCAACAGACCCAAGCCGGCGTCCGCGGCCGTCAACGGCGGCCCGTCGGCGGCCAGCCGGACGTAGCCGTCCAACGGCGGCCGCTGACGCACCGGGTATGGTAGAAACGTCAGGTCGGCCCGGCCGCGCAACGGCAGCACCGAACACTTGCGCGGGTTTTCGCGCGAGTGGCGGACGATGATCGTGGGGGGGTAAACGACGTCCATGGCGTGGGGCCCGCGGGGCCGGGCGGCTTGATTGCGGCGGATTCCGGGTCTAGTATAAGAATGCACAGGCAATTCGCCCCGATCTCGCGAAGCCGGAAGGGAAGGAGCGTCATGGAACTGGAACTCAAGTTCTGCTCGATGTGAGGCTACGAGCCGCAAGCCGTCAGTCTGACGGACAAGTTGCTCACGACCTTCAAACAACAAATCCGTGACCTGAAGCTGGTCCCGTCGAAGGGCGGTTGTTTCGAGTTGAGCGCCGACGGCGAACTGATCTACTCGAAACTCCAGGCCGGCAAATTTCCCGACGAAAAGGCGATGATCGACGCCGTGCGCGACCGCTTGAACAAGCGCTGACCGCCGCCGGCGCGAAACTTGGTGAGAAGTGCGCGATGTTCACCCCGAACCGCGGCGATTTGGGGAAGGACGGCAACCGATTCGATACAGCGGCGCGCCCTTGATCTCCGAACGTAGAATGTAGTCGGGACAAGGCACACCCGCCTCGATGGCCTGGGGGAACTGGTAATGAGCGGTTTCACGGAAAACAGGGCTTCGGACGCCTCCGAGCGTCCCGGCGGCGAACCGGTGGTGCTGACGTGGGGGGCGGCCGGCGCCATGCTGCCCCTGGTCGGCCGCATCGCCACGGACGTGGTGCGCTGCCACGACCGCCTGGCCCGCCTCCAGCCGGAGCGCGACCGCCTCGACCGTCTGCGGCGCTCCCTCGCCTGGCCGGATCGCGCCCGCCGCTACGCGCTTCAGGAGGAGACGACGGCGGCCGATAAAGATTTGCAGGAAACGACGGCGGAGCTGGAAGGGCTTGGAGTGGCCCTGCTGCACGGCCCCACCGGGCTGGTGGGCTTTCCGACGGTGGTGAACGACCGTCCGGCCTACTTTTCCTGGCGGCCGGGCGAAGAGAAGTTGGCCTTCTGGAACTACGCCGACGATCTCCTGCGGCGACCGGTGCCGTCGGCGTGGATGCGCCCGGCCAAGGAGAAGGAACGGGAGCGGCGCGGCCGAGGCAAGATCGATTCGCGGAAGTAGGCGGCAGACGATTCGACGGAACCATCATGGCGGCCCGGAGGGAGAAGCGCCTTTTCTCTCCGGGCCGCCGTTCGTTTTCGCCGGCGCCGCGCCCTACAATGAGCGGACACAGGAGAATCCGCCATGCCGAAACTGACCGTGGAAAACGTCGGGACGTTCGATGTGCCGCAGGGCAAGCGCCTGGTGCTGGCGCTGGAAGACGAGGCCAAGGTCGATCAGCTGCACGCCTGCGGCGGCAACGCCCGCTGCACTACCTGCCGCGTCGAGTTCGCGGCCGGCGAACCGGACAAGATGACCGAGGCCGAGAAGGCGGTGCTCGCCGCCCGCGGGCTGACGGGCCTACGTCTGAGCTGCCAGATTGTCTGCGATCACGACATGACCATCCGCGCCAACAGCCGGCTGGCCGGCAGCGGCCGCAAGGACGCCGGGCCGCGGCCCGCGCCGGACATCCAGCCGCCGCCCGCGTGGACCGCGAAGTAAGCCGCGGTGCGAAAAGGCGCGGCGTCGTCCTGGAATTGCGTTCACCAGTGGAGAGATTCCGCGCGTCCAATAGCCTCGCATAGGGCATTTTCTATTTGTTCCCTCCGGCCGGACGCGGTAAACTTAAATCCGATAGGGGGAAGACCGCAAAGGGAGGGGATGGGACATGCGACGTTTACTGACCGGGTTGGCCGCCCTGCTGGTGGCCGTGATGGTGCTGCCCGCCTTCGGCGCCGATGACAAAGACAAGAAAGACCCAGTTCCGGATGTCAAGAAGGACGCCGACAAGGATAACAAGGATCCCGCCCCGGACGCCAAGAAGGACGCCGACAAGGACAAGAAGGACGAACCGGTGGTGGAGAAGCCGATCAAGGTCGGCGTGGTCAGCGGCAAGATCACCGAGGTCAAAGAGAGCGAGAAGGCGATCAAACTCGAAATCACCACCGAAGTTTCCAAGCCGAACTACGGCGAGATGCAGGCATTAAAGAGTTGCCAGATCCAACTTGCCCAGACGCGCGACCCTGGCACCATATTGAGTCTGCGGCAGCAAATGATCCAGCACGAACTCCACCTCAACACCGTCGAAAAGAAGACAAGCACCGTGGATTATACGAGCACGGACGACATCAAGGTTCGTCTGATGGAGCCGCCGCCGGCCTTCGACGACAAGGGCAACGTCAAAAAGCGGACGGCGAAGGAGCTGCGCGAACTCAAGGGCGACCCGAAAGACCCGGATTTCAAGCTGCCGGGCTACCCCGGCGCGTTCACCGACCTCCGCCAAGGTTCCCAGGTGATCGTCACCCTCGTCAAGAAGAAGGACGCCGCCCACCACGCCGGCCCCAAGCCGAAGGACGCCGACCCCGATGTGGCGCAGGACAACCTGCCGCAGGCGTCCATGATTGAAATCCTCCCCGAAGCCCCGGGGACGAAATAACGCGGCCGGGGTCTTCCCGGTTCGGTCCCGTTTCCCGGAAGGCGTCCATCCTTTCTCCAGCGACGATGAAAGGTGGGATTCTCGTGCGCTCCGTCTTTTCCCGGTGCGGCCTAGTCTTGCTGCTGACGGCGGCCGTTTCCCTAGGCGCCGACGCGCCCGCCGCCAAGGACAAGGACCAGGCTCCCCCGGCCGCCGCCAAGGACAAGCTCATCCGCCTCGGTTCCGTGGCCGGCGTGGTCCAGGGAACGCCCGGCGAGGACGGCCTGCTGAAAATCAAGGTGACCATCCGCTACCTGCAACCCAACGTCCAGGCCCAGGCCAACCTCCTCCAGCAGGAACAGCAGCTGATCGCCCGCCAGCAGGCCGCCATGACGATCCGCAACCCCATCCAGCGCCAGCAGCAATTGATCGGGATCTACCAGTCCGCCCTGAGCATGGGCCAGACCCGGCTCTTCAACGTCAAGGAAATCAAGAAGGACGTCGAGTTCGAGACGGGCGACGACACCAAGTACCGCACCGCCGACGCCCCGGTGGCGTTCGACGACAAGGGCAACCCGAAAATCTACACCAAGGCGGAGTTGAAGGAGTTGAAAGGGCCGGAGGACCTGCCCGGCTACCCGGCCGAGCGCGACGCCCTGCACGGCGGCCAGACCGTGGTCGTCGCGGCGGCGCGGCGGCGGCCGGCGGCCGGCGAGAAGGAGCTGGCCGAGGAAAAGCCCGTCGCCACCATGATTCTCATCGTCGGCGACAAGTAACAGGCCGTTCCCCTCCCGCATCCGGAGTCCCAGCCATGACGCAGCTCAAGAGGGTCGTGGAGCCGTTCGGCGAGGTCAACGTCCACCCGGCGGCGGCCGGCAAGACGCGCGTGACGGCAACCATTCTGATGGAGCCGCACAAGGAGGGGGCGCAGACCGGCATCGCGCTGGACGGCTCCGGCTCCATGGCCAAGCTCTACGGCGTCGGCCAGGAACCCGGCTTTCTGGCTTCGCTGTTCGGCATGAAAAACGAGGGCCACAACGACGTCACGCCGGTGGCGCAAAAAGTCTGCGCCTACCTGGCGCGCAAGATCGACGCCGACGGCGGCACCACCTGCGTCTACTGGGCGGTCGGTCCCGGCGGCGGCCACGTCGAAGTCGTCGGCGACCTGACCGCCGACCAAGCCGAGAAACACGTCTTCGGCCCGCCGCGCGACTTCGGCACCGGGACGCAACTCCTGCCGGCCGTCAAATACTTCGTGGACCGCTTCAAAGATGCGCCATGGGGCTTTTACGTCTTCATCACCGACGGCGAGCTGCACGACCTCGAAGCCGTGAAGGCGTACAGCAACCAGCTCGCCCACGCCGTGGCGGCGAAGAAGCGCAACCCGCTCAAGTTCGTGCTGATCGGCGTCGGCGCCGACGTCAACGAAGGCCAGATGGAGGAGTTGGACGACCTCGATACGGGCACTGAGGTCGATCTGTGGGACCACAAGATCGCGTCCGAGATGCGGGTGTTGCAGGAGATTTTCGCCGAGGTCGTGGAAAAGAACGCCCGCGTCTCCGATCACGGCCGCGTCCTCGACCCTCGGGGCCAACTCGTCAAGGACTATTCCGACACCGGCGTGCCCGCCTTCCTCGAATTTGAGATGCCGGCCGGCGCGGATTACTTCACCCTCGACGTGAACGGCAGCAAGATCCACCAGGGGCTGTCCGACCACGCCCACGTCCCGCCGTCGGAGCTGGCCCGGTGAACAACCCGTGGCGGCGGGCGGCGGCCGTCGCCGTTCGCTGGGCGCCGTTCGTCGTGCTGCCCGGCTATCTGCTGCTGGTGTTCGCGCTCCAGCCCTGCGACCACATGGGGCCGCCCGACGCCGCCCCCTGGCTACACCGTTCGCTCTACGACGACTACGACGTGACGGCGATGGCCCTGCGCGGCCTCAACGCCGAGCGCGGCCGCACGGCCGGGGCCACGGTGTATCCGCGCGGCCTGTCGTCCGACCAATTCGACGAATCGCTGGACGCCCCCGATCAGACGTTAAAGCCGCGCTACCACCTCGAATACCCCCATGCCGTGCTGCTGTTCTTCCGCCTCGGCTGGTTCTGGCAGTCGGACCTCAATTCGTATCCACCGGCGATCCTCGACGGCGACTATAACGCCATCGTCCGGCACACTCCGCGCAACGATCAAGAGCGCCGCTGGTGGGGCGAGTTCCGCCGCGCGACGCAAACGTACATGCTGCTGATGACGGCGTGCGCCCTGGGTCTGGTCGTGGTGCTGCGCGCCGGGTACGAGCCGGGAGGCGGGCTGTCGTCGTCCGGCCTGTTGTTGCTGTTGCCGGCGGCGCTGTACTTCACGCTCAACCGCTTCGACATGCTGCCGGCCCTGTTGACCGCATTGAGCCTCGCCTGCCTCGGACGGCGGAAGACGGCCGCGTCGGCCCTGTTCCTCGCCGCGGCCACGATCGTCAAAGTGTACCCGGTGCTGCTGGCGCCGCTGGTCCTGCGGCGCCTGTTGCCCGAATGGCGGCGGGCGGGCGTCTGGCTCCTTTGCTACGCCGGCGCGGCGGCCGCGTTTCTGCTGCCCACGCTGCTGCTGGAAGGATGGCCGACGCTGTGGGAGCCGTTCCACTTCCAGTTCAACCGCGAGCCGATGCCTTTCACGGCCTACGGCCCTCTGCTTCCTCTCGATCTGGCCGCGAACGACCTGACCGGCCGCCTCTTCCGCCTGGGCGGCCTGGCCTTGACGGTCGCCGCCCTCTGCCTGACGCGGCCGCCCGACCTGGCGAGCGTGCTGCGTCGGGGGGCCGTGGTGCTGATCGTGTTCATCGGCCTGACGGTGTACTTTTCGCCGCAGTGGCTGCTCTGGCTGCTGCCGTTGTGCCTGCCGCTGGCGCGGCGGAATTGGCCCCTTGTGGGGCTGCTCGTCGTCCTGGACCTGATCACCTACAACACGTTCCCGGTGTTCTCCGCGGTGTGGGGGCCGATGGACCAGGCCGGCTTCGATCGGGCCGTCTATGCCCGATTCGCGGTCTTTGCCGCCCTGATCGTGGTGCTGTTGTGGCAGGATTGGCACCGGCGGCCGCAAGCCGAGGCGGTGCGAATGCCGATGTCCGAACCGACCGTCGACCCTGTCCCGCTGGCGTGATTTTTACTTCGCCGCCGCCGGCTCCGTCCACCACGGGCTGAGGATGTGGATCTTCTTGAGAATGGCGTCCTTGTCGCCGCCGGTCTTGGCGGCGGCCAGCTTGGCCTTGAGCTTGGTCATCTTTTCCTTGCGGTGGTAGCGGCGCTTCAATTCGCTTTTGCGTTCGACCATGATTTCCTCGGTTTCAATCCTTCCCGACCCGGCGACCGGCAAAGAGGATATCGTACACGGCCGGGCCGCCGCTGCAAGGGCTGTCAGCGCGTATCCAGACGCGCCTTCTCCGGATCGTTCTTCCAGCCGTATTGCGCGGCGAACTCCGCTGGGCTGAGCGTCTTCTGTCCCTCGTCGGTCCGCACGACGTAAACCAACTCGTCCTCGACCTTCTTGTTCTCACAGCGGTAGTGGCCGTCCTCCGACAGCACGAACCAGCCCTGATTCAGGCGCACCACCGTGCCCAACGGCCGACCCGTCGCCGTCTCCCACAGCCGCAGCGTCCAGGGGTTGCTGCCCGACGCCAGCCGCGTCGCGTCCGGGGAGAAGACGCCGGTCGTCGTTCCCGGATGAGAGGTCCGTTGTACCTTGCCCGATTCCACGTCCCATAGCCGCAAGACGCCATCCTCACCGATCGAGTAGAGTCCCTTGCCGGGCGGCCGCTCCCAGGCCACTGCATGGATCGGCTCGCGCATCTCCTTGTCCTGGAGGAGCGTCGACGGATCGCTGAGCGATCGGTCCCAGAGGCGGATGACGCCGTCGCCGCCGGCGGCCAGGGTCTTGCCGTCCGGCGACCACGCCAAGCCGCCGACCTGGCCCTTTTGCGGCCGCTCCTGCACCGGAACCACCTTCGGCGGCGCCCACAGCGAAACCCACCCGCCGTCGCCCCCCGTGGCGAGCAAGGCGCCGTCCGGCGACCATGCCGGGGTGTTGTGTATGGGTCCTTTGTGTCCCGCAAGGATCGCGCGCACGCCGCTCCCGTCCGGGTCCATGAGCTGGATGGTTCCGTCCGCCAGCCAGACCGTTAGCGTGCCGGCGTCGGGCGAAAGCACGGCGCCCCAGATCGTCCCGTCCTGCGTCCCCAGGTCCTGGGCACGGTCGCTCTCAACCTCCCAGCGGAGCAGCCGGTTCTGCGAGTTGCCGACGGCGAACAGGAAACGGCCGTCGGGCGACCAACTAGTGGACGACGCCGGAAGTTGTGACGTTTGTATCAGCTGTGCATATGATTGTCATCTCCCCATACTCGGAGATGATCCATGCGCAAGGCTGCAGTGGTTCGCCTGACCGACGAGCAACGG
>Ga0182024_10009281_pt1 | contig 20389 bp, 17 predicted proteins | sample P32metaG_FD_120480 | JGI IMG/M metagenome (GOLD analysis project Ga0182024, IMG submission 120480) | Permafrost microbial communities from Stordalen Mire, Sweden - P3-2 metaG (Illumina Assembly) | ecosystem: Environmental > Terrestrial > Soil > Wetlands > Permafrost | place: Sweden: Stordalen... | reverse complement strand
GGAGGGCGATTCCTCAAACAGCACCAGATAGGACTGCTCTTTTTTGGCCCGGTTCCCGAAGGGGATGACTTCGATGGCCAGAGTGATGTGATGTCCATTGGTGCGGACCCGGATATCCTCCACGCGCACCGGCGAACCCTGCTTTTTCGCGGAGACGATGGCGCTGCGAAGAGGCGGCAGCAAACCTTCGCGGACCATCCCCAGAAGGTTGAGGCTGGGCTCGCCCGGCTCCGGCTCAAGGAAGCGCCCGGTGCGGCCGCGGAACTGGAGGACCTTGAGCGAATCGTCGATGACGACACCGGGCGGAGAGTAGCGGTTGAGCAGAATCCGCTCGGCCTCGCGCACCGGGGAGGGAGCGCTCCGGGTATCTTCGGACGCCTCGCGGACGGCGGCCGGGGAAGGCGCGGGGAGTCCGGCGAGTTGAAAGTCGAGAGTCGACCGGGCGGTTCCCGGCTTTCTTACGTAAATCTTGTTTTTCTTATCCACGAGGGTGAACAGATCGGAAAGCGAACCGATGGTTTCCGAGGTGCCGAGCACCAGAAACCCGCCGGGCTTCAGAGCGTAGTGAAAGATATTGATGACCCGGCGCTGCAGCACCGGCGCGAGATAGATCAGCAAATTGCGGCAACTGATCAGATCGACTCTTGAAAAGGGAGCGTCCTGAACGACGTTCTGCCGCGCGAACACGCATATTTCGCGGAGCGGGCGCATCACCTGATAATGTCCGGTGGACGACAGAAAATAACGGCGCAGCAGGTCCTGGGGCACATCGGCGACGATGTTTTCGGGATAAATCCCGGCGCGCGCCTTTTCAATGGCGGTGTCGCTGATATCGCTGGCGAAGATCTGGATGGGCAGATTGACGGACTCGCCGCGCAGGTACTCGCTCAAGGCGATGGCGAAGGAATAGGCCTCTTCCCCGGAGGAACATCCCGGAATCCAGATTCGCACCGGGTCATCCAGGCGTCGCTTGCGGAGCAGGCGGGGGAAAACGCTTTTCTTCAGGGCCCGATACATCGTCCGGTCGCGGAAAAAACCGGTCACGTTGATGAGGATGTCCTGATAAAGCGCCTGCAGCTCGGCGGGATGGTTTTTGACGTAATCGAGGTAATCGGGAAGCTGTTCGATCTTCCGCACCAGCATGCGGCGGGCGATGCGGCGGCGGATGGTGGTCTGTTTGTAGTGCGTGAAATCCACTCCGCTGGCGCGGCGCAGCAGGGCGAAGAGCTGGAGGAACTCGCTGTCCTTTTCCTGAACCTGAGGCGCCAGGGCGGGCTCGCGCAGATGCAAATAAGGATGGCGGCCGATCCGCGCCAGCTCCCGGGCGATGCCGTCGGGGGGAAGAACGTAATCGACAGCGCCGGCGCTGATGGCGCTCGACGGCATGCCGTTGTATTTCGCGGAACTTTCCGATTGCGCGAAAGTGATGCCGCCGTCGGCTTTGATGGCCTTGAGGCCGAGCGTACCATCGGAGGCGGTGCCGGAGAGGATGACGCCGATGGACATGCTGCCGCGATCCTGCGCCAGAGATTCGAGAAAATGATCGACCGGCAGATGCGGTATGCGCGCGGAGGGCCGGGGGGAAAGCTGGAGGTGGCCGTTACGGATCTCCAGGTCCTTATTGGGAGGAATGATATAGATGTGGTTGCGCTCGACTGGAACGTTCTGGGTGGCCCAGCTCACGGGCAATTTGGTGGCGCGCTGCAGAATATCGCCTAGAATGCTTTCGTGCTTCGAATCGAGATGCGGCACCAGCACGAATCCCATGCCGGTGTCGGCAGGCAAAGCGGAAAGGAATTGAGTGAACGCTTCCACTCCTCCGGCGGAGGCGCCGAAACCGACGATCGGAAAAATGGCGGAATCCGGCGTGGAGGCAGGATTCGCAGATTTTCGGCGCGGGGCTGGGGGCTTGGGCTTTAATTTCTTCACAAAACGTTGCGACGCAGGAAACGTTACATTCCCTTCGACCTGCTCTGCTGCTTCCTATTAGATCCAAGTGTAGCCCGCCGACGGGCAATTTTCCGCAAATTATCTTACGTCAGAATGCGTGCGCAGAGTACCGCGCAATCCGGCAGCCGATGCGAGCGCGCGGGGATTCGAGGTGAGGAATCGCCAGAGCCAGCGTCCGGTCAGATTGCTTTTGAGAGCTTCGACGAATTGTTCGGGGGAGAGCAGCTTGACGAACTCCAGGCGCTCATCCCATTTGCGATCGTCCCAGCGGGCGATGCGCTGATTGATTTTGTGAGCGAGACCGAGATTGCGGCCGAAGCGGGTTCGCCAGGCAGTTTCAAAAAGCGCGAGAGAATCGCGGGAGACATCGTTGCGGTCGAGCGCGTCGGCGGCGGTGTCGCCGGCCATGCGACCGGCGTGAATGGCCCAGCGAATCCCCTCGCCGAGCAGGCTCGAAGCGTGGCCAGCGGAATCGCCCGCGGCCAGGATGCCGTTGCCGGCAAAGGCGGGCGCGAACTGCTCGGAAGGGATCAGGCCGGAGTGATGCTCGATGGGCTGGGCGCTCCGAAGCGTGGGAATCGACGCGATGAAGGCGTCCAGAAAGAGATCGGGACTGGCAGAGGAATCGGGATGAATGATGCCCACTCCCGCGCGAACGCGATGGTGTCCCCAGGGAAAAATCCAGGCGTAGCCGGAGGGCGCGATTTCGCCGCCAACGGCGATAATCACCTCATTTTGGTCGCAATCCGGCGCATAAAGGTCGTATTCGGAGCCAACGCCGAAGCGGCGGAAATGGGGATCGAGGCCGGCCTGTTTCAGAAGTGTGGAGCGGTAGCCGGTGGCGTCGATCAGGACGCGGCAGGGGATTTCCGCATCGCGAGTACGGACTCCGATCACCGTGTTTCCTTCCATTACCGGCGCGACGGCGGCGGCAGACAGGCGGAGGGACGCTCCGGCGGCGATGGCTCGCTCGGCCAGGAACTGGAAGACGCCGCGCACGTCGATAACGCACAGGCGGGGTCGCGCGAACTCGAAAACGGCGGAGTTGGCGGGGGATCGAAAGATAACGCGGAAGATCGGGTGATAAAGACGCTCCGGGATGCCGAGGGCATCCAGTTCATCGATAAAACTGCCGCCGCTGGTACGTATGGGAGAGCCAATTTCGTGATTCTGTTCAAGAAGAATCACGGAATGTCCGCGGCGGGCGAGAATTTCGGCCGCGGAGAGCCCGGCGGGTCCCCCGCCCGCAACTACGGCATCGGGAAAGGCCATTTTCTTAAGCTTCATCGTAACAGAGGATTTGTGGTATCCTGAAGTTTCCTAACAGGTTGGGTAGCTCCAGGGTAGGGGTAGGGCTCCGCCGCGGGCCAACGCTCTTATACAATTTTGCAGGACATATGCCTACAACACATGTCTTTCAAACTTTCCGGCTAAGGCGACCTTAGCAGCGAAATAAGTCAAGTATCCCCCGCAAACATAAGAGCCGGCTCGATTGTCGAAAGTACTAGAACCCCTTATCATCGGGACGGAGTTATGGAACTGGAGCTTATGGAAACTACGACAGTCCCAACCAACGGCAGCTCGGAGGGACAGGAAAAAAAGAAGTCGACGGTGCGGATCGTTATTGCCGACGATCATCCTATTGTCCGCGACGGTCTCAAGAAGCTCCTCCTCTTGGAAGACGATTTCGAGGTCGTGGGAGAAGCGGGCGACGGGCGCGAAGTGCTGGAGAGGGTGCAGGAACTCGATCCGGACGTGCTGCTGCTCGATCTGCGCATGCCGAACCTGGACGGGCTTTCGGCCTTGCAGGCGCTGCAACAGACCAACAAGCGCACGCGAGTCATCGTGCTGACGGCGTCCGAGGACAAGAACGAATTCGTCCAGGCGATGAAGCTCGGGTGCAGCGGGATCGTGTTGAAGCAGACGGCTCCGGACCTGATCGTGAAGAGCATCCGCAAAGTGCATGCGGGCGAGATCTGGCTGGACTCGCACACCACCGCGGCGGTGATGCGGCAGTTCCAGACGGGGACCGAGAGCGCGAGCAGCGGCGGGGGAACGAAGGGCCGGGAGCGGAGTCCGCTGAGCGCGCGCGAGCGGGAAATTGTCGCGCTGGTGGCGCAGGGCTATAAAAACAAGGAAATGGCCGAGAAGATGTTCATCAGCGAGCAGACGGTGAAGAATCATCTGCATAACATTTTCGACAAACTCGGCGTTTCGGACCGGCTGGAACTGGCGCTGTACGCGATCCACAAGGGACTGCACCTGACGGGCGAGCCGGCGGCGCGATAGTCCCGGCTTAGGCGCGTCGCGAAAAGGCGTCGCGCCATTGCAGCAGGCGTTCGACCTGGCGGAATGCCCATCCTGCCGGTTTCGAGCGCGGCTCGGCCAGACGACGCACGCGGGCGACCGGCAGATTCAGCATGATCGCCGCCAGCAGCATAAACAACGGTGGATCGCGCAGTACCACTCTCATCGGCGTCAAATCAGACCGCCACACACTCACTGGATAGATTCGATTGCGGGAAACAACGTTTCCCCCTTGAAAGCCTAGTTGCACCCGGCCGCCGAATGTATTATTATTCAGGTGACTGAATAAACATTCAGTTCTAGGAGAACGACCGTGTCTGTCCCGATTCCCAGTTTAATCCAACCCAGGGTGCGGCATCTGGCGAGCGATCTCGATCTGACGACCGACGGCCTGGTCGATCTGCTGAAACTGGCGGCGCAGGTCAAGCGCGCGCCTTCGCGGTTCACCAGGAAACTGGCCGGGCGGTATCTGACGCTGCTGTTCGAAAAACCGTCGCTGCGGACGCGGATGACCTTCGAGCTGGCGATCAAGCAGCTGGGCGGAGACTCGGTGACGAACCTGGGACCGGTGGCGGAACGCGAGCTGGTAAAAGATGTGGCGCGGAATTTGGAGCGCTGGACGCAGGGCATCGTCGCGCGGGTTTTTTCGCAGTCGACCATCGACGAGCTGGCGGCCTGGTCGGGCGTGCCGGTGATCAATGCGCTGAGCGACCGTTTTCATCCCTGCCAGGCGCTGGCGGACGTGCTGACGCTGAAGGAACATTTTGGACGGCTGGAGGGGTTGAAGCTGGCGTTCGTCGGCGATGGAAATAATGTGGCGCATTCGCTGATGCTGACGGCGACGCGGTTGGGCGCTCACGTCGCGGTGGCGACGCCCGCTGGATACTCACCGGACGCCGGAATTGCAGAACAAGCGTCGCGGTTCGGCGAGATTACGGTGACGTGCGATCCGGCCGAAGCGGTGGCGCACGCGCACGCGGTCTATACCGACGTGTGGGCCAGCATGGGCCAGGAAGCGGAAGCCGCGGAACGGTCGCGCATTTTCGCTCCGTATCAGGTGAACGAAAAACTTTTTTCCGGGGCGCGCGCCGATGCGGTGTTCATGCACTGTCTGCCCGCCAAGCGCGGCCTGGAGGTGACGGACGGCGTGATGGAATCGCCGCGGTCGGTGGTGTTCGATCAGGCCGAGAACCGGCTGCATGTGCAGAAGGCGCTGCTGGTGGCGCTGCTCGGGTAATGTCGCGAACGCGCTCCGTTACCATCGCGCCTCAAAGACGGCGTGTAGGACAATCTAGGAATTATGAATAAACCCAAAAAAGTGGCGCTCGCCTATTCGGGCGGGCTGGACACATCCATTATTATTCCGTGGCTGAAAGAAAACTACGGATGCGAAGTGGTCGCGGTGTGCGGGGACATCGGGCAGGGCGGCGAGGAACTGACCGGTCTCGAAGCCAAGGCCCGCAAGACCGGCGCGTCAGAAGTTCACGTGGCCGATATGCGCGAGGAGTTCGTCTCCGAATACTTGTGGCGGATGGTGCGCGCGGGCGGGATTTACGAGCACAAGTATCTGCTGGGGACGTCGATTGCGCGACCGCTGCTGGCCAAAAAACAGGTGGAGGTCGCGCTGGCCACCGGCTGCGATGCGCTGGCGCACGGATGCACCGGCAAGGGCAACGACCAGGTTCGCTTCGAGCTGACTTATAAGGCGCTGGCGCCGCATCTGCCGGTGATCGCGCCGTGGCGCGAATGGGACATCGTGTCGCGCGAGGACGCCATCGAGTATGCGGCCAAACACAACGTGCCGATCTCGCAGACGACGACCAAGATTTACAGCCGGGACCGGAACATCTGGCATATTTCGCATGAAGGCGGGGCGCTCGAAGATCCGGCTAACGCGGCTCCGGACGATGTCTGGATGCTGACGAAAAGTCCCAAAGACGCGCCCGATCAGCCGGCCACGGTGACCATTGGATTCGAAGAGGGCGTGCCGGTTTCGGTGGACGGGAAGAAATACGGCTCCGCGGTCGCGCTGCTTGAAAAATTGAATGCGTTGGGCGCCGAGCACGGGATCGGACGGATCGACCTGGTGGAGAATCGCTTCGTGGGGATGAAATCGCGCGGCTGTTATGAAACGCCGGGCGGCACGCTGATCATGGCGGCGCATCGGGAACTGGAATCGCTGACGCTCGATCGCAACATGGCGCATTACAAGCAGAAACTGGCGCTCGATTACGCGGAAATGGTTTATAACGGCCTGTGGTTCACGCCGCTGCGCGAATCGCTGGACGCGTTTTTCACCGAAGCGAGCCGCAATACGACGGGCGAGGTCACGCTGCGATTGAGCAAAGGGAAACTGCAGCCGGTGAGCCGCAAATCGCCGTACTCGCTGTACTCGCTGAATATCGCCAGTTTCACCATGGGCGCAGAATATGATCAGCGCGATGCGCGCGGCTTTATCAACCTGATCGGGCTGCCGATACAGGTGCGGGCTTCGCTCAAGAAAGCGGCCAAGCACTCATGAAGCTGTGGGGCGGGCGGTTCGAGGCGGGTCCCTCTGAAGTTTTCGAGCGATTTTCCGGATCCCTGCACTTCGACCGGCGGCTGGCGGATGCCGACATCCGCGGATCGCAGGCGTATGCGCGAGCGCTCGAAACGGTCGGCATTCTGACGACGGCGGAGCGCGAAAAAGCGGTCGCGGCGTTCGAGGCGATGCGCGCCGAAGCAAGCGCGGCGGGATTCTTCGACGGGGCCGACGATGAAGACGTTCACACTCTTATCATTCGCAAGCTGAAGGAGCGGGTGGGCGGGATCGCCGACAAAATTCACACCGGCCGCAGCCGGAACGATCTGGTTTCTCTGGACATCCGGCTGTGGCTGCGCGATGAGATCGACGCGACGCGGGAGCTGCTGGGGTCGCTGATGGCGGCGCTGATTCAGTGTGCGCGTCGCGATCCACAGGCGATTATTCCGGGATATACGCATACGCGGCGGGCCCAGCCGGTGTTGTGGCCGCACTATCTGCTGGCCTATTTCGAAATGTTCGCGCGGGATCATGAGCGATTCGGGGAGGCGCGGGCGCGGGTGAACGCGATGCCCATCGGCAGCGGGGCGCTGGCGGGATCGGCATTTCCGTTTGATCGAGAGGCCATTGCGCGGGATTTGGGATTTGCGGCGATCACGCGCAATTCGATGGACGTGGCGGGCGATCGCGATTTCGCGCTCGATTTTCTGCACGCTGCCGGATTGACGATGATCCACTTGAGCCGCCTGGCGGAGGATTGGATCCTTTATTCGGGCGAAGAATACGGCTGGCTGGAACTGGGCGACGGCGTAACCAGCGGATCGAGCATGATGCCGCAAAAGAAAAATCCCGATTCGCTGGAGCTGATTCGCGGAAAATGCGGCGCGGTGTTCGGCGATTATTCGGCGCTGTTCCTGATCATGAAAGGACTGCCGATGACCTACAATCGCGACCTGCAGGAAGACAAGCCGCGGCTTTTCGACGCGGCCGATCAGGTGCGCGGATCGCTCGAGATGGCGGCGGTGGTGATAGAGACCACGCGGCTAAAACCGGCGCCTCCTTTGACGGCGGTGGAAGATAGCTGGGCGGTGGCGACGGATCTGGCGGATGCGCTGGCGCGCAGCGGCGTGGCGTTTCACCAGGCGCATAAAATTGTGGGACGTCTGGTGCGCGAGAGCGTTCGCGATTCGAAGAAGCCGGCCGACTGGTCCGCCGAGGCGCTGGCGGCGTTCGATCCGGCGTTTACACCGGAGATGGCTCGCTATGTGAGGCCGGAGGAGGGTATCCGCACGCGGGAGATCGCCGGTGGCACGGGTCCACGAACGGTGGCGGCGGCGCTCGACGAAGCCGAACGGCGACTGGAAGCTTTGCGCGGATGAATAAAAATTATCGCCAGGGACAAATTCTGAAGGTGATCCGCACCAAGCGGGTGCACACTCAGGAAGACCTGGCGCGTGCGCTGCGATCCCTTGGAATCCCAGCAACGCAGGTGACCCTTTCGCGCGATATTCGCGAATTAGGGCTGGTGAAGACCGCGGAAGGATACGCGCAAGGGGCGGTCGAAAGCGCGCCGGGCGCGGCGGAAGTGGAAACACTAGTGAGCGAGTTCGTGCTGGATATTCGCCTGGCGCAGAATCTTCTGGTGTTGCGCACGCCGCCGGGTCACGCCAACGCGGTGGCGGTCGCGCTCGATAACGCGGAGTGGCCCGAGGTGACCGGAACGATCGCCGGTGACGACACGATTCTGATCATCGCGCCGGATGTGAAGGTGGCCGAGGCGCTGCGGGCGCGCTTTCTGAAATTGTTGAAGTAGCCCTATGCGGTGGAGCAAACTGTTTATCCCGACGCTGCGCGAGGATCCAGCGGAGGCCAAGAACGCGACTCATCGATTGCTGATCCGTGCGGGATATATGCGGCGGCAAGATTACCTGTTTCTGGGGCGCCGGACGCTGCGGAAGATCGTGGAAATGATCCGGCGGGAGATGGATGCGATCGGCGGGCAGGAAATGTTGACGACGTCGGCGAATGGGATGGCCGCGATCGCGAGTGAGCTGCGGAGTTATAAGCAGCTACCGCAGATCTGGTATGAGTTCCAGGGATTTCAGGTGAACTGCCGGGTGTTCGAAATGGACTCCCAGGAGGGTCTGGCAAAATGTTCGGAGGCCTTGCGGCGGATTTTCGAAGGGTGCGGGCTGAGTTATATCGCAGGTGGACGAGAGTTCGTGGCGCTTTCGGAAAATGGCGACGCGATCCTGAGCGGACCCGGCTACGCCGCGAGTCTGGAGATGGCGGAGGGCAGGCCCAAGCCTCCGGCGATTCCCGATCCTGAAGGAGAATTATCGCCTGCGGAATTTCATACACCCGGGCAGAAGACCATCGCCGATATTTCTACGTTCACCGGGTTGCCGGAAACGTCGCAGATGAAGAGCGTGGTGATGATCGTCGACGGAAAACCGGTGCTGGTGATGCTGCGCGGAGATCATCAGTTGAGCGAGATGAAGCTTCGGGTCGAACTTTCGGCGGAGGATCTGCGGCCCGCGACGGCGGCGGAAATTCGGGAGTGGTTCGGGGCGGACGCCGGGTCACTGGGACCGGTCGGCGTCAGGAATGTGCAGATTCTCGCGGATGAGGCGCTTCTGGGGCGGCGAAACATGATTTGCGGCGCGAATCGGAACGACTATCATTTGCAGAATGTCACGCCCGGCGAGGATTTTACGGCTGAGTTTGCGGATCTGCGTGTGGCTGCCCCGGGGGATGCTTCGATCGTCGACGGGGAAGCGCTGACGATGGGGACAGGAATTACGCTGGCTCGATGGAGTCGGAGGATCGCGCGAGACTCGGTTACGAGTGAATCGGGCGAACAAGCGGCAGTCGCGAGCGGCGGCTGCGAGATTTTTCTCGACGGCGTGTTAGACTCCGCGATCGGACAGCATCACGATTCCGATGGTATTGCGCTGCCTGCGGCTGTTGCTCCATTCACCGTAGTCGTTACTCCGGTTTCGAACGATCCGGCACAGCAGGCCGCCGCGCGCGAGCTTTACGATTCGCTGCGGGCTGCGGAAATGGACGTGCTACTGGACGATCGCGACGAGCGGCCGGGCGTGAAATTCAAGGACGCGGATCTGATCGGAATCCCTTACCGCGTCACGGTTGGAAAGAAATTGGCGCAAGGACTGGTGGAAATACGGAACCGGCGCGAACGAACTTCCGAAGATGTGGCGCTATCCGGGGCGGCAAGCTTCCTCACGGAAAAATAAAATGAGCATCGACTGGAACGCAATTCGCGGGGAGTTTCCCGCACTCTCCAATTGGACTTATCTGAATTCGGCGACCTTCGGGCAACTTCCGACGCGAGCGGTGGAAGCGGCGGCGGCGCATTGGGCGCATCGCGACGAACTGGCCTGCGCCGATTTTCTGGAATGGTACGACGACGCGCAACGCTTGCGCGGCTCGATTGCGCGGCTGATCAACTCTAACGCGGACGATATTGCGTTCGTTCCGTCAGCTTCGGCGGGGCTGGGGATCGTGGCGGGTGGAATCGAGTGGCGACCAGGCGACAACGTCGTGACGCTCCAGGACGAGTTTCCCAATTGTCTCTATCTGCCGGCGCTGGTGGAGCGTTATGGCGTCGAATTCCGCGAAGTCCCGTGCGAGCGATTGTTCGAATCGGTCGACCAACGGACGCGGCTGGTGGCGATCAGCGAGGTGAACTACGCGAGCGGGTTCCGTCCGCCGCTGGCCGAAATTTCCCGCTTCCTGCGCGAGCGGGGCGTGCCCCTTTTTGTCGATGGAACACAGAGCGTGGGCGCACTGCGGATGGATGTGCAGGCCGTCGATCCCGATGCGGTCGCGGTGCATGGATATAAATGGATGTGCTCACCGACGGGCGTGGGATTTCTGTACGTCGCGCCGCGGCTGCGGGAAAAACTTCCGCCAAACGCGGTTGGCTGGCGAAGCCATCGCACCTGGCGCGACGTCGACGATCTGCATCACGGCACGCCGATTCTGACCGACAGCGCGGAGAAATACGAAGGCGGCGGGCTGCCGTTCGCATTGCTCTATGCGATGGAGGCGTCAGTGGACATGATGCTGGAGATTGGCCCGGAGGCGATCGAAAAGCGTGTTCTGGAGCTGGCGGCATCTACCCGCCAACGGCTGGCGCGGCTGGGCGCGGAGGTGCCCGACCGGGGATCGCAGATCGTGGCGGCGAAATTTCCAGGGGAAGATTCCTCGAGGTTGGCGCGTGAATTGAAATCGAGGCGCGTGCTAGTGGCCGCGCGTCATGGATTCCTGCGAGTGTCCCCGCATTTTTACAATAATGCGGAGGATCTGGATCGTATGGAACAGGCGCTCGCCTTATTGATACGATAGTTCGCGATGAATACTGAATTGACCGTGGGACCGGTGAAGGCTGCGCCGGGCAAAATGGCGTCGGGAACAATCGACCTCGGCGACACCAACATTCCGATCACCGTTATTAACGGCGCCAAGGCCGGTCCGGTGCTGGCGCTGATCGCGGGGAATCATGGGTATGAGTATCCTCCGATTCTGGCGCTGCAGAATTTGCGGCCGAAGATCAATCCGAAAAAGCTGGCGGGCGCGATGATCATGGTGCATGTCGCGAACATGCCGTCGTTCCTGGGGCGGACGGTTTATTTCAGTCCGGTCGATCAGAAGAATTTGAATCGTGTGTATCCGGGCAAGCGGGATGGTACGGTCTCGGACCGGATTGCGTACGCCATCACCAAAGAGGTGATCGACCAGAGCGATTACCTGCTCGATCTGCATTGCGGCGACGGCAACGAATCGCTGCGGCCTTACGTGTACCAGATCGAGACCGGCGAAACGGAGCTGGACGGGCGCATTGCGGAACTGGTGGCGCACTGCGGTTTCGATCACATCATCCTCGATCGGGGGCGGCCGCGGGATCCGGCGAATTCCCTGTATTGCGCGAACACGGCGATCACGCGGGGCAAGCCCGCGGTCACGGTGGAAGCGGGATTCCTGGGCGTGCCCGACGAAAAATCGGCCAGGCTGATTGCAGATGGAGTGGAGAATACGGCGCGCTACCTGGGAATGATCAAGGGCAAGGCCAAGCGGACCAGGCGGCCGGTATTTCTCGATCCGGCGCCGGTGATCACTAGTCCGGAAACGGGAATCCTTTATCCCAAAGTGAAGCGCGATGAGATGGTGAAACAGGGTGCGGTGCTGGCCGAGATCACCGACTTTTTCGGGAAAACGATTGCGCGGGTAAAATCGCCTTGCAAGGGCAAAGTTCTGTACATCGTAGCGACGCCGCCGATTACACGGGGTCAGCCGATCGGCTGCGTGGGCGCGGTGAGTAAGTAATCGACGCTTAGCAGAAAGAGTCCACGGGCGGGAGCGGTGGGTCCCGGCGGAATTTTCGAGCCTGGGTCCAGCCGGGCGAGCAGAGCTTCGCGCGATAGATTTCCCTTCCCTGCTTCGAGCAGCACGCCGACGATATTGCGCACCATGTGCTTGAGGAATCCGCTGCCGCGAACGCGGTAGATCAGACGGTCGCCGCAGCGCTCCATTCGAGAGGAAAAAATTCGCCGGACTTTGGAGCGGTTCAAGGCATCGCGCTCATCGGAGGCGGCGAAGGCGGAAAAATCGTGCTGGCCTTTGAGGAGCGGCGCCAGATCGATCATCTGCTTTTCGTCGAGGGGATAAGGATAGTGATGAACATAGCGGCGCTCGAAAGGCGGGCAGATTTCGGCGCGCAGAATACGGTACTCATAGGTCTTGGCGGCGGCCTGGTAGCGCGGATGAAAATCGGCGGCAGCGTCGGCCGTGTCGAGCACGCGAATGTCGCGGGGCAGCAGCCGGTTCATGGCTTTCTTGAGATTCGCGAGCGGCAGGGGATTCGAGAGGGAAAAAGCCGCGACCTGGGCGAGCGCGTGCACGCCGGCATCGGTGCGACCCGAGGCCATGACCGCAACGGGCGCGCCTTCGATCGAAGCAAGAACGGATTCGACGGCGGCCTGAATAGTGGCGAGTCCAGGCTGGACCTGCCAGCCGTGATAATCGGTTCCGTCGTAGCTAAGGGTGATGCGGATCCGCCTCATCGCGCGGGGCGAGAGCCGGGTTTCTCGATGGCGATTCCCTGCCGGCAGAGCGGGCATTCCTCTTCCCGATAAGAGACGACTTCGAGCGTGGCCAGCGCGGCGCGCGGAACGCCCAGGCCGGCATGGCCGCCGCTGCGATCGATAATCGACCCGGCGGCCAGCACCTGCGCTCCGGAGTTCTGGAGAAGGTCGATCACTTCGCGGGTGGTGCCGCCGGTGGTCACCACGTCCTCAATCACCACGGCGGTCTCGCCCGGCTGAACGGAAAAACCGCGGCGGAGGGTCATCTTGCCGGAGGCATCGCGCTCGGCGAAAAGGAAACGCGCGGAAAGCGCCCGCGCCACCTCGTGTCCGATGATCAGGCCGCCGATGGCGGGCGACACCACGATGGCAGCGCGCGGGAGCTGGGCGGCCAAAGCGCGCCCCAGTTCCTCCGCCAGCGAGGGATGCTGGAGAACCAGGGCCGATTGCAGGTATTCCGCGGAGTGAAGTCCGCTGGTCAGCCGGAAATGGCCGGTCAGGTAGGCGCCGGTCCGGCGAAACCGGTCCAATGTCTGCTGAGTCGCTTCCTGGGTGGTCATCGACAACATCTTAACAGTATGGGCATTTCCCAATATCGAAAATTCGTTCACCCATACATATGATCCGGCGATTACATCGAGTCTGGAGCTTTCACGGAAACAGACGGTCGTTTCGGTAACTCTTTCCACCCTGGAACGCCGTATTGGGACTGCGCGATTCCGCGCTACCCGGCTATCGTCAGTAATTTCTGTAATTTACTGACGGCAAGTTTGTGGCACGGGGATTGCTTTATCGGGAAGCGTATGAAAAAGATGAGAGCTCAAGGAACTACGGTTGCTCCTCTCAGCAGTTTCCCAAAGCAGTATCCCAAACCCCTATCCCTCTAGTTTTCCTCAAAACCCCTACCCAACCTGGTTCCTTGAGCCCTCGCAGGGGCTCTTTGTCTGGCGAGGTCACTCTAAAGTACCGGCCGACGGCGCCGATCAGAGAGTATGGATAGTACACTGAGCGCCGCCGCGGAAAAAGAGATTCAATTTGTGCTGAGCCTGCTGAACATCACCAATCCGGGGCAGCCGGCTTCCGAACAGAGCCAGGCGCTTCAGGAATTGCTCTCCTCCAAATCGACCCGCTAATATCGGGAGATGAGGATTGTTTCCCTCATCGCCAGTGCGACCGAAATGGTCCACGCGTTGGGGCTGGGCGAATTTCAGGTGGGCCGATCCCACGAGTGCGATTATCCGGCCTCGGTCGGCTCCCTGCCGGTCTGTACCAAACCAAAGTTCGACATTTCCGGCGACAGCCGCGAGATCGATCAGCGGGTGAAAGCCACGCTGCAGGGCGCGGTGAGCGTGTACGATGTGTTCGACGACGTGCTGGAGGGTCTGCAGCCGACTCATATCGTAACTCAGACGCAGTGCGAGGTATGCGCCGTCAGCCTGAAGGACGTGGAGCGGGCGCTAAGCAACCGGTTTCCATCGCGTCCCCAGGTGGTCGCCCTGGAACCGAACTCGATGGCTGATATTCGCGAGGATTTGCTCCGCCTGGCGCGGGCCTGCGGGGTGGAAGAGCGGGGCCGCGGGCTGGTCCAAACGATGGATGACGAGATGAACCGGATCGCGGCCCGGGCGCGGTCGACCGGGAGTCATCCGCGGGTGGCCGCGATTGAGTGGCAGGATCCCTTGATGGCGGCCGGCAACTGGGTGCCAGAGCTGATCGCCATGCTGGGCGCCGAAAACCTGTTCGGGACGGCCGGCGCGCACTCGCCGTGGATGAAATGGGAGGATCTGGCGGTCGCGGATCCTGAGACGATCGTGTGCATGCCCTGCGGCTATGATCTGAAGCTCACGCGCGCGGAGATGCACTGGCTGACCGATCGGTCGGGCTGGTGGGATTTGAAAGCCGTCCAGCGGAACCGCGTATTTCTGGCCGATGGCAATCAGTACCTGAACCGTCCCGGGCCGCGAGTGGTGGAGTCGCTCCAGATCCTGGCGGAAATTCTGTTCCCGAACGCGTTCGAGCCAAAGCTCGAAGGGATCGGATGGGAACGGCTGTGAAAAACAGAAGCCAGAAGCCAATGAAGCCAATGAAGCCAATGAAGCCAATGAAGCCAATGAAGCCAGAATAACGGAATCGAATTCTGACTCCTGAATCGCGACTCCTTTTCCCGTATAATCACATCAAGGAAGCTCCCATGTATTTACGGGTCATCACCGGTTCCCTGCTCTTGTGCCTGCTGATTTTACAGGGTTACGCGCAGCAACCCGCGGCTCCCCCGGCGGGACCGGGGCAACAACCGATTCGCGTGCAGGTGAACGAGGTGGTGGTCCCGGTTACGGTCACCGACGAGAAAGGCCGGTTCGTCTCCAACCTGGAGCAGAAGGATTTTCAGATCTTCGACCAGGGGAAGGAACAGAAAATCGAGTACTTCACGCGGGAGCGCAACCAGCCGGTAGTGGTGGGATTCCTGCTCGATCTGAGCAATAACAGCCGCACGCAGTGGAAAAACTGGGAAGCCGCCACCGAGGAGATCGTGGTGCAGATGCTGCCGGAGGACAAACCGGACGTACTGAAGAGGTTCGCCGGATACCTGATCGGATATGGCAACGAGGCCGAGCTGATGGTCGATACCACCAATGACCCGCAGCCGGTGCTGGAGCGTCTGCGAAAACTGAAGCCGGGCGGAGGCTCATCGTTGTACGACGCGATCTATATGGCCTGCACCAACCGGAAGCTGGTGCAAGGCGAGCCGGTGGAGCCGCGCCGGATCATCATCGTGATCGGCGACGGCAACGACAATCACAGCAGCAAGACGCTCGACCAGGTGCTGGAGCTGGCGCAACGAAACCTGGTGACCATCTACGGAATTTCGACCATTTATTCCGGGTTTACCTCCGAGGGTTCCGACGCGCTGACGCGCCTGGCGGAAGAGACCGGCGGACGGGTGGAGTACCCACTGGCTAATCCATATAAAGATGTCTCGGGCTATCTTTCGCAGCCACGCGATGAAGGCAATTATGCCATCCAGCCGGGCACCGGCGGCTACGCCGCGGCGGTCTCGTCGGCGATTTTCGGGTCGGTGGCTAACGTAGTGGGCGAAGTCACCACGCAATACATTCTCCGCTATATTCCAGACGTCCCGGCGCAGGATTCGGCGCGCCAGTTCCGCGCGCTGAACGTGAAGGTCAATCTGCCGAACGTGAAGGTTCGGGCGCGCCGCGGGTACTATCCTTACGGAGTCAATTGACCCTCCTTGCTACCCAAACCGCGCGCTACTCGATCCTCGAAGTGGATCTTCCGGGAGGGGAGCTGGTAAACGCCGGCGTCCTGCTGGAGGACAGCGGGGAGAATCGCCTGTGGATCCGCATGCGGCGGGACTGGGACGCGATCGCGCCGGAGGAAGCCGAGGTGCTGGCCGAGATTGAATCGGATCTGGCGGCGAAATCGGAAGAACTGGGAGCGCGCCGGGTGATGGAGCATCTGGAAGAGACTCTTTCCAACACCGTGCGGGTATCCGACTCGAAAGAGATCGTGATCGAGGGCTTCGATCGCGCGCTGGCTCGCTTGTACCGTCAATATGTCCAATCGAGCGTTCGCGAGTTCGTCACGCATCTGCCGCGCTATTCGCTGGCGGTCGCGGCCGGGCGGTTTATCGAGAATCGCGAAGTGAGCGAAGAAGGCTGGGAGGAAGCGCCGGCGGATCTCAAGCTGACGCCGGAGATGTTCGTGGCGCGCATCGCCGGGCGTTCCATGGAGCCGAAGATTCCGGATGACAGCCTGTGTGTATTTCGCTTCGGCGTGGCCGGATCGCGCGAAGGCCGCCTGGTGCTGGTGGAGCGGCTCGGCGGAGGAACCAACGAGCGCTATACGGTGAAGAAGTATCACAGCCGGAAACGCCGCTCGCCGGATGGCGGATGGGAGCACGAGCGGATCACGCTGGAATCTTTGAACCCGGAGTTTGAAAGCTGGGATCTGGACCCGGAGGAGGATCGCTTCCGCATCATCGCCGAGTTCGTGCGTGTCCTCGACTGACATCGCGATCGAGACGCCTCGTCTCCTGCTGCGGCGCTGGAAAGAAGCGGATCGCGAACCGTTCGCGAGGCTGAACGCCGATCCGCGGGTAATGAACTTTTTCCCGAACGTTCTTTCGCGCGAGGAAAGCGACGGCATGGCGGTTCGGATCGATCGGGTCATGGTGCGACGCGGTTTCGGATTGTACGCCGCGGAGCTGAGGGAAACCGGGAGCTTTATCGGGTTCATCGGACTTTCTGTTCCGGGTTTTGAGGCGCACTTTACTCCTTGCGTCGAAATCGGCTGGCGCCTGGCGGCGGAGCAGTGGAATCGGGGGCTGGCTACCGAGGGGGCCGCGGCGGTGGCGCGATTCGCGTTCGAGGTCGTGAAACTTCGCGAATTGGTCTCATTCACAACCGCGAGAAATCTGCCTTCGCGCCGGGTGATGGAGAAGATCGGCATGACCCACGATCCGGCCGACAATTTCGACCATCCCAATTTACCCGACCGGAATCCGCTGCGGCGGCACGTGCTGTACCGCTTGCGCGGCTGCCTTATTTGACTCCGCTGCCGATTCGCGCCGGCAGGAATTCATCGCCCGCGCGCCAGGAGGGAAGCTTCGGAGCGTTGGCGACGTTCACGCCGATCAGGAATCCGAAGCGGGCGAACTGTTCCATGCCTGAAAAATCCCAATCGTCATGATATTCATCGGAGGGCTGGAGATAATGATGCTCTTCGAAGTCGTCGAAAAGTTTCTTGACGGTGCCGGGCGGTTTTCCGAGCAGGTCCTCGCCGCCTTCGATCGAGAACGATGGGATTCCGACGCGGGCCAATGAAAAATGATCGGAGCGGTAATAGGTGCCGGCATCGGGGCGCGGATCGGGTTTGATTCGGAGATCGAAGCGCCCGGCGGCTTCCTGGACGATGGGGTAGATGGTGGTGCGCTCGGCTCCGTTCACCACCACGTCGCTCGACCGGCCGAAGGGCATGAACATATCGAAGTTCAGATCGGCGGCGGTTTTTCCGGCGGGGATCACCGGATGCTGCCCGTAGTATTCGGACCCTCGCAGGCCCGCCTCCTCCGCCGTCACCGCCAGAAAAAGAGCGGAGCGGCGGGGCTTTTCGGGGAGCATCGACCAGGCTCGCGCAATCTCCAGAATCATGCCGCAACCGGTGGCGTTGTCCGCGGCGCCGTTGTAGATTTTGTCGCCGTCGACCCCTTGCCCGATGCCCAGATGATCCCAGTGGGCGCTGAAGATCACCGCTTCATTCTTCAGCTGGGGATCGCTACCGTCGATTTTTCCGACCACGTTGCGAGTGCGAATCTCCCGGATCTTGGTCGGCATGCGGCCGCTGAATCGCAGCGGCAGCGGGATCGGTTTGAAGCCGCGGGTATCGGCCATTTTGAGCAGCTCATCGGTGGTCTTCCCGAGAGTCGCCGCGATTTTTTCACCTTGTTCCTTCGTAATCCAACCGGCGAAGGCCAGCGCTGGAGCGCCGGAGGCCAGCTTCACCTGTTGATCCTCGCGCCCCCAGGAACTGCGGACCACGTCCCATCCATAGCTGGCGGTCGGCGTGGTGTGAATGATGATCGCGGCCACCGCGCCGTGGCGGGTCGCTTCTTCATATTTGTAAGTCCAGCGGCCATAGTAAGTGAGCGCGCGCCCGGTAAAAAATTTAGGGTCGTCCGAAGGCGGTTCGTTGGTGAACAGGACTACCACTTTTCCTCTAACGTCGGCTTCCGCGTAGTCGTCCCATTGGTATTCGGGCGCGGTGATGCCGTGGCCGACGAAGACCGCGTCGGCGTCGACGGCGGCGTCAGCCTGTTGCTGCAGTGTAACCCCGACGAAATCATCGAGCCATCGGAAGGACCAACGTTTTCCGTCGGTGGTCGCGGCGGCGAGCTCGGTGGTCGGCTGTGGCTCCGCTCCCACCAGCGTGAGATTCTGGAAGTAGGTGCCATTGTCGCCGGCCGGTTTGGCGCCAGCCAGTACCAGCTGGGCGGCGATGTACTCGGTGGCCAGGTCGCCGCCGCGCGCGCCGACGCCGCGGCCTTCGAGGAGATCGCTCGCAAGAAATTTCACGTGCGCTCGAATACGCTGCGCGGCAATTTCGGTCATTTGAGCGGAAGCGGCGAGCGCTAGAAAGAAGCACAGGAGGCAGCGATTCACATTTCTATGGTGTCATGAACAGTTCCTGGGCGGCGCAAGGGAGTGGTGCACGCCCCCACAGACGGACCCCGCGCAGCTCAAGCGAATGGGATGCGCTAAACTGGAACCCTCGGGCCGTGGCGCAGCCTGGCTAGCGCGCTTGCTTGGGGTGCAAGAGGTCCCGGGTTCAAATCCCGGCGGCCCGACCAAATACCTCAAAGACTTACAGATTTCAAATCATCTCCACCGGGCGTTTTGGAGTCCAAGTGGAGTCCAAAATGGACGCCGGGACTCAGCCCCCGCGGACACACGTCGCAACTGCCACGAATTGCTCCTCCAACACGCTAGTGCTCTCTTCTGTCGAAGCGGCCCGACAAACCCGACAAATCGCATGTAAGCCGCTGAAACGATTTCGGTTCTCGATGTCGGGTTTCTCAAAATCACCCGACAAACACCTGACAAATCCGCGCTGGGAACCCGACATTTCTCAGGCGCGAAAACTTTCTGTTGACGAATGAAATCGGCAACTGGTATTCAGGGGCGATGATCTCGTCTTCTACCTCGCAGCAGATTGAATATTGGCCGATCGATCGGCTTCGCGAGTACGCCCGAAATCCACGCAAGAACGATGGTGCGGTGGATCGGATGTGTGACTCGATTCGCGAGTTCGGATTCAAGATTCCTTGCCTGGTTCGCAGCGACGGAGAAATTGTCGATGGGCACCTCCGTTTGAAAGCCGCTCGCAAATTGGGGATCACAGAAATTCCTGTCATCCTTTGTGACGAGTGGACGCCAGCGCAGGTGAAAGCTTTTAGGCTGATGGTGAATCGCTCGGTGGAATGGGCTGCCTGGGATGAAACGGCTCTCGCCCTGGAGCTGCAAGAGATCCAGGAGATGGACTTCGACCTCAGCTTGACTGGGTTCGACACTCATGAGATCGACACGTTCCTGGCACTCGACGACGAGGAGAAAGCGAACGCCGCGCCGCCGCTGCCGGCGTCGCCGGTTTGTCGGCCGGGCGATCTGTGGCTGCTCGGTCCGCACCGGGTTCTCTGCGGCGACGCGACCAGCGCGGAAGCAGTGGCTCGGCTGCTCGCGGAACGCAAGCCGCGGCTGATGGTCACGGATCCTCCGTACGGAATCGAGCTGGATTCCGAATGGCGCGACCGCGCGGGCCTGAACGGCTGTGGGTCGGCTGAGCCGTCGTACATGAAGAAGCGGACGCGCGGGCACACCGAGACCACTATCTCCGGCGACACCATCGCCGATTGGTCGCACGCGTTCGAGTTAGTGCCGAGCCTTGAGGCGGCATACGTTTGGCACGCGTCGAAGTTCACCCGCGAAGT
>Ga0182024_10009280_pt1 | contig 20391 bp, 15 predicted proteins | sample P32metaG_FD_120480 | JGI IMG/M metagenome (GOLD analysis project Ga0182024, IMG submission 120480) | Permafrost microbial communities from Stordalen Mire, Sweden - P3-2 metaG (Illumina Assembly) | ecosystem: Environmental > Terrestrial > Soil > Wetlands > Permafrost | place: Sweden: Stordalen... | reverse complement strand
GCAGGCGGAGCAGGGTAGCAAGGAAATGGATGAAAAGAACCACCAGGTGGCGCATCGAAGCATGGTAGCAAGGCGGGGAATCCTGAGGAATTACGGGCGAAATAACAATTCGCCAGAGACACGCTGCCAATCGATAAGTCATCCATCCGCCACTAAAGGGACAATAGACGAAACGTTTCGCGCTTCAAAACTGCCTACGAGGCGGTTGCTCTGCGAGCCTGCTAGTTCGAGTCAACTGGCTTGGCTGGAGCTGCGCACTAAACCCCAGCCTCTTTTTTTGCCTGGTGTTGCTTCACGATGGCCATGAGCGATTTAGCGGCTTCGGTGAGTTTGTACGGTTCGTTGCGGCGGAGAGCGCCGAGATCGGCAAGCTCGGCACCAATGCCAAGCGCGAATGCGCCAGCCGCTAAATATTCCTCGGCGTTTTTTATGCTTACGCCGCCGGTGGGGATGAAGCGGATATCCGGAAAAGGGGCGCGCAGCGATTTGATGTGACTTGGGCCGCCGCCGCTGCCACAGGGAAAAATCTTGATTACCTCCGCATCCAGTTCTTTGGCTGCCATCACTTCGGTAGGGGTAAATGCGCCGGGAATGGCGAGCATGCCGTGTTTTGCCGCGGTGTTAATTACTTGGGGAGCAAGCCCGGGACTGATCAAGAAGCGTGCGCCGGCATCGATACAAAGTTCCGCCTGCCTGGCATTCAGCACCGTGCCGGCGCCGATTAATAAATTACTGTTGGCGCGCGCGACTTCGCGCAGCACGCGTGGTGCGTCCGGAACGGTCATGGTGATTTCTACGACGGAGATCCCGCCGGCGCAAATTGCTTCGACGGCCTGAGAGGCTTCGGCAGGATTTGCGGCGCGGATCACCGGGAGAATGCTGATTTCGCCGATACGGCGAATGACTTCCTGTACGGTCATGAATCGGCCCAACCGAAAATTCCCCGTGGACTCAGAATCTCAGCGGGAAATACGGGCTGTTCCTCCCTTCATCACCTGCAAAACTTCCTGCAAAGTGGCCATGGAGGTATCGCCAGGCGTGGTCATCGCTAACGCCCCGTGGGCGGCTCCGCACTCCACGGCCCAGGCCAAGTCTTTTCCGGAGAGTAAACCGTAGATCAATCCGGAGGCAAAGGAATCGCCGCCACCCACGCGATCGTAGATTTCCAAATTCTCCCGGCTGGCGGCCTCATGAAATTTTCCATCCCCGTACGCGATCGTGCCCCAGTCGTTCACCGTGGCGGTTTTAGCATTTCGCAGCGTCGTCGCGACGATGGCTAGAGTGGGGAAGTCGGCGCGCACTTTCTCCATCATGCGCTGAAAAATCCGCGGGTCGAGATTCGAATGACCGTCGTCATCGCCGCCGACCTGGTAGCCGAGTGCCGCCGTGAAGTCTTCTTCGTTACCGAACAAGACGTCCACCAGAGGAATCAAATCGCGATTCACGGCTTGGGCTTTTTCTTTCCCTCCGTGAGCGGACCACAGCGAAGCACGATAGTTCAAATCATACGAAATGATGGTGCCCGCTTGCTTTGCGGCTTGCATCGCTTGGCGGGCGACCAGCGGAGTGGTCTCCGACAGCGCGCAGAAAATTCCTCCGGTATGGAACCAACGGGTGCCTTGCTCGGAGAAAATTCTCGGCCAATCGACTTCGCCCGGACGCATCTGCGACACCGCGGTGTGCCCGCGGTCCGAGCATCCCAGTGCGGCGCGCACTCCGAATCCCCGCTCGGTGAAATTCAATCCGTTGCGAGCGCCGCGGCCGACGCCGTCATACTTCACCCAGCGCAGATGCTCCAGGCTGACGCCGCCCTGCAGCATCAGATCTTCCACCAAGCGCCCGACGGGATTGTCTGCCAGCGCAGTGACGATCGCGGTCTCCATGCCGAAGCAGCGACGCAGTCCGCGCGCGACGTTATATTCGCCGCCGCCTTCCGAGGCACGGAATTCACGAGCCGTGGAAATACGCGTGTCGCCGGGGTCCAGGCGCAGCATTACCTCACCCAGACTTACCAGGTCCCAGCGGCATTGGTTTTTCACTTTGATGTTAAGGCTTGGCGTTTTACATCTCCCGTCCGCGATTTAAATCGACGCCTGCAATGGCCGATCCGGTTCCACCAGCATCCACGCAATTCCTCCGGCGAGACTCAACAGCGCCGCAACCAAAAATGACGAAGTCCACCCATAGCGCTGCGCGATGACTGGCGTCAGTGAGGCGGTCACGGCGCCGCCCAACTGCGCGCCCATATTCATAAATCCAGAGGCTGACCCAGCGCTGCTTCCGGCAATATCCGCGGTGACCGACCAGTAGGAACTCTGCGCCAGATACAGCGCGCCGACGCCGCCAGACAAAACCATACTGGCCAGCGTCGGACTGGTGGCCCGCGAACCAAAGACCAGAAATGCCGAAGCCAGAATCAGCGCCACGCAGGCCACACCACATCGTCCGACGCGCTTGCCATACGCGCGTGTCAGCGCATCATTGATCGCGCCACCGGTCAGGCTACAGGCGACGATGGCCAGCGGCGGTAGCGTGCTGTAAAGCGCGCTGGTCTTTAAATCCAAGCCGCGGATTTTCGCCAGATAAATGTAAAACCAGCTGAAGAATATCCACGCCACGTAGCCGAAACAAAAATAGCTGGCGGTGACAGCCAGGACGCTTTTGCTGGTGAGAATGCTGCGCCAGGGAACTCTCGGCGGCGATGACGAGCTGGATTCCTCCGAAGTCGTCACAATTGGTGGAAGATTTTTCTGGATGTAACTCAGTTCGCCGGGGGTCACATATGGATGCTGCTGAGGTTTGTCGCGAGCGATTACGAACCACACTCCGCCCGCGAGGAGCCCTAGCAGAGCGCTGAGCCAGAAGGACCAATGCCAGCCGTAGTGCAGCATCACATAAGTAAGAAACAGCGGAGCGGTTCCGGCTCCCGCGCCAACCCCGGCGAAGATCAAGCCATTCGCCACGCCCCGTTCTTGTGGCGGAATCCACCGCGAAACAAACTGGTTTGTCGATGGATAGATAATAGCTTCGCCTACTCCCAACAGAAACCGCACCAGCATGAGCAGCAAAAGCGCTGCGCCGATCCTAGCCGGAAGGGAAGCCGTGAGCGCAGTGAAAACTCCCCACCAAACTACCCCGACGGTGAGCACACGCCGGGGCCCAAAGCGATCCACCAGCCAACCGCCTACGGTTTGAAACAGCGCGTAACCCAGCAAAAACGCGCTGAAAACCCACCCGAGCCGGATTTGGCTCAGATGGTATTGCTCCGCCAGCGCACTGCCGGCAATGGAAATGTTCACCCGGTCCAGATACGAGATTCCGCTTAGAACAAACAGCCAAAAAACGAGCAGCCAGCGCACCCGGCCCGTCGATGGCTCGCTCACGAATGCGCCACGCAAGTCCGGCCGTGCGTTCCACTGTGGCGCCTCGAACGCGTGAATCCGCTCTGGTAAGCGATTGGCATCGGCTAGGAAGCGTGAGCTTTCAAAACCGCAACCATCGCGTCGGCGACGATTTTTTCTTCGCCCGGCTGCAACATGAACGAATTCATGGAAACGTGAGGGCTGTCGTCGCCCGCGCTGAGCACGATCGCAGGATTTCCTTGGCGCAGAGCGTTTACAACTTCCTTCGGGCTCGCGGAAATTTTAGCGTCCCACAGGATTTCCATGTGTGGCACATGGTTGGCCACGTCTGGCACGTAGAATCGAGTAGTAACCCCCGGAACTTTGGTGACCTGCGCAGATATCAGCTCCAGCCGGCGCTGCCATTCCTGGTTCAGCGCGTCGTGGTCGTCCTGGAGATAACACTCCAGGGCTTTCACCATGCCGATTATTTCTTCTTTTCCGACTTTCTGGCTGCGGCCGATGGTGTCTTCATGCGGGCTGTTGTTCAGGAGCGCGAAACTTACGAGGTCTCTTCGTCCGACCAGTAGACCCGCGCATTGCGGGCCGCGAATGGCTTTGCCGCCGCTGAAGGCGATCAGGTCGTAGCCCATGTTGGCGTAGTCCCAAAGGTGCGAAACTGGCGGAGTGTCCGCGGCGGCGTCGATAAATGTAGGAACGTTGTGCTCCTTACCGAGTTTCACCCACTCGTCCACTTTGATCTTTCCGGCGGCGTTTGCGAAATTGCTGAAATGCATCATGGCGGTTTTTTCGTTGAGGGCCTTCAGCACGTCATCGCGATTCTCAACTTCCACCAGGCGGACGCCGGTGCTGCGAAGCTGATGATCGAAGGGATTGCGGTGTGATTTCTGAATGATGACTTCGGATTTCATGCCGGTCAGATCGGGAATCTGTTTGATGAACTGCGGATTGTCGCGCGTGAGAATCCCGGCTAGCCCGGACTGCATGGCGGCCGCCGCTCCGGACGTGACCAGCGCGAAATAATCGGGAGGCAGCTTCAACATTTCTGAGATGCGCTTTCCGGCCGCCACTTCCAGGTCCGGGACGCTGACGAAGTGTTTGCCTGCGAGGGCCATCACCGCCTCAACTTCCGGGCGCGGGAGGGAACCGCCTAGATAGGTCATGGTTCCTTGCCCGTTGATCACGGTGGTGAGGCCGAGCTCTTCATAAACATTTCCGGTGTGTCCAAAGCCGGACAAGCTGACGGGAAGGATTGGTTTAGCCGTGGCCGTAGCAAACGTTTTACGCGGGCTCAACAGCGCAGCGGTCAAGGAACTAACGCCGGCCATGAAGCCGCGTCGAGTCCATTTGGAACTTATGTTCATGGGGCGCTCTCCGGGTTGCGAGCAGATTTACGCGAAAACATTTCCTTGCGCACTAGAGATTTCGATTTACTTGCGAACGACGGCAGCCGTGCAATTAATTTCCACCAGAGACTGACCCGGCAAAGCGGCAACGGCTACGGTGGTGCGCGCCGGCCCACCCTTTGGGAAATAGGTTTTGAAGACTTTGTTCATCCCGTCGTAGTCGTCGATTTTCGTGAGATAGACAGTGAGCTGCAGGATGCTATCCATGGTTCCGCCGCCGGCTTCCACCAGCATTTTTACGTTCTCCATAACCTTCTTGGTGTGCGTCTCGATGTCGGTTTCGAATTTGCCGTCGGGATCGTGGGAATGTGCGCCCTGTCCAGCGATGTAGATTGTCCCGTTGTGAATGATGAGCGGAGTGATGAAACCGGTTCCAGCGGGCTTGCCTTCGTAATCCAGCTTTTGAACGGTGGCTTGATCTTCTGCGGCCGCCGCGGAAGAGCCGCTGAACATGCTGGTCAATCCAGTGCCGGCTAATAAGGATGCGAACTTTGCAGCGAACCCTCTGCGAGTGCTAAGCGTCGTAGACAAGGTCTACCTCCTGAAGTTTTGCGATGCTTGCCACTTATAACTGAAACGTAAAGACGTTACTGCCCGCGGCGATGGCTACATATTGATTCCCATTCGCCAGGAAAGTCATGGGAGAAGCGGTAATCCTTTGGCCAGTGTGAAAATGCCACAGGGGTGCGCCGGTGCCCGCATCCACAGCTTCAAAGGACTCGGCATCGTCTCCAAAAAATACCAGGCCGCCATCGGTGGTCATCGTCCCGCCGCTGGAATGACCAGAGCCGATCTGCGGATATTTCCACGCAAGCTTAGAGGTGGTTACGTCATAGGCCAGTAAGATGCGCCGGCCGGAATCTCCCGGGCTGCGCTTCGCTCCCGTGGCGTAAAACATCTTTCCGGGAACGAATTTCTCTGGACCGCGAAGAAATACAGTGCAATTTTCCGAAGCCATGAAATAAAACATGCGCGTCGAAGGATTGTACGAAGGTGCGTACCAGTTAGTGGCGCCAGAGAAGCCGGGGCAGACGCGCGTGCCCTCCGGAGTGGGCATTGTGCCGGTCAGAATCGGGCGGCCATGCTCATCAATCCCTTTAGCCCAGTTCAATTTTTCGACAAAGGGCACCGCCGAAAGAAACTTTCCGTCCACACGGTCCAGCACATATAGATAGCCGTTGCGATTGGCTTCCACCAGCAGCTTGCGCGGCTTGCCACCATACTCGGTGTCGATCAACACTGGAGTTTCTACTGCGTCGTAGTCGAAAAGATCGTGCGGCGTAAATTGGAAAAACCACTTGAGTTTGCCGGTGTCCGGATCAAGTGCCAGGACGCAATCGGTGTACAAATCGTCTCCGGGCCGCGTTGCGCCATCAAAATCGGGAGCGGGATTGCTGGTGCCCCAATACAGCGTGTTCAGTTCCGGGTCAAAGGCCCCGGGCATCCACGTCGTGCCGCCGCCATGTAGATAAGCATCTCCGGGCCAACTTTCCCAACCCACTTCGCCGGGCGCCGGAATGGTCCAGAAACGCCAAACCTGCTTTCCGGATTCCGCGTCATAGGCGGCCACAAATCCACGCACACCGTCATCGCCACCAGAGGTGCCTACGAGTACGTGGTCTTTCACCACCAGAGGTGCGCTGGTGGCTCCATAGTTTCGACTGCCATCGGTGTAGGCCACATCCCAGAGCAATTGGCCGGAGCGTGCATCCAGGCAAAGCAAATGCGCGTTGTCCGTTTCTATGAAGAGGCGCGCACGCCAGATGGCCACCCCGCGATTATGATGTTCGGCAGCGTCGTCAATCAGCCCTTCCGTGACTGGCCGCGCGTAGTGCCACACTACTCGGCCCGCCTGGGCATCGAGAGCGTAAGCATCGTTCGCGGACGTCACGAACATGAGCCCTTCGTACACCACCGGGGTTACTTCCAGCGCGCTGGAATTGGGGGCGTGAAATACCCAGGCGGCGCGGAGTTGCGCAACATTATTTCGGGTGATCTGGTTCAGGGAACTGAAACGCCGCCCGGTGTAATCGCCGTTGTATGAAGTCCAATTGGCGCCCACGGGCGCAGCCAGCAATTCTGCGGACGATATATCAACATTTATCGAGAGAAAATTTTTATCGCCAACTGCACGGCCGCTGGGCAGCAACACGCTTCCCAGAAGAATAGCTTTCACGAGCAGGTGCGTGCTCTTTGGCATGAAAACTTGCAGTCTCCCGTGGTCCAGCTATCGACCTGGATGTAAGCAAGAGAATTACTTGGCCGCAACTTTGGCTCGTAAAACGGATCGAATGACGCGCGGCTTAGGGCCGCGCTGCACTGGCGATCGCGCTGCTGCAGTTTCTCCAGGGGCCATTGCGGCATATCCGAGTCCGCGAGAAATTTGCAACCCCGCTTCGCGAACCAACGGGGCGATCTTCCGCAGCCTGGAGGTGGACATGCGCACCGCCGGACCGGTCACGCTAAGGCTGGCGTTTACCGCGCCGTTGTGATCCCAGATAGGGGCGGCAATGCAACGGATGTGCGGTTCGTGCTCCTCCATGTCGCAGGCGAACCCATCTTTTTTGACTCGCGCGAGTTGCGTCTGCAACTCCTGAATGCTTCCTACGGTATTTTCCGTATGCCGCCGCAGTTCCAGTTGATTGACGGTGGTTTCCTGCTCCGGATCGCCCATGTATGCGAGCATCACTTTGCCTACCGCTGTGCAGTGCAGGGGAACGCTGGCGCCAATGCGCGAGTGAATCCGCAAAGGTTCGGGGGAATCGAGTTTCTCGATGTACACGGCGGTGAGGCGATGCCGGACAGTGAGATGGACGGTTTCTCGAGTGGAGTGATTCAACTGCTCCAAATGTGCTTGACTGACTTTACGGATGTCCAACTGCTCCCGTGCCGCCTGGCCCAGAGAAACACAGGCAACACCGAGGTGATAATTATTGAGTTCGTCTCTGGTGAGGAAGCCGCTGCTCTCCAGGTTGACCAGGAAACGGTGCACGGTACTGACCGGCAAACCGGAAAGTTTTGCGATCTCGGAAGCGGGCAGGCCACGACCAGAATGGCCCAGCAACTGAAGCATGCGCAGACCGCGCTGGAGGGAGGTAATGTTGTATTCCCGCTTTTGCGCACTCATGAGGCGGCCAGGCTGACAAAAATGAAAATCGAGTTCAACACATAAAAATATATACTACAGGTTCCCCCGGAGAATCCAGCAGCAAATCCAACACAACGCTGCGATAGCGGGTTATAGGCGTCCGACTTGCCGTACTGCTTCGACGATGGACTTCGCTTTTTCGATGATGGCATACATAGAATGTTCCTTGTAATCCATCTGCTGTGCCAGCACTAGAACCTTCTCGGCGTTTTCGCGGGGCACGACGGCCACACCGTCGGCGTCGGCAGTTATAATGTCCCCGGCGCGCACCGGAACTCCATCGCACATTATCGGGACGTTAGCACCGGCAAAGCGATAGTGATGCACCGAAGTAGACGGGACAATGCCGGTGGCGAAAACCGGGAAGCCGATCTTCTGTAAATAGGCCACGTCGCGCACCCCGCCATCGATTACTGCGCCTGAAAAATTTCGCGAAGACATGGCCGTGCCCATCAATCCACCCATGCCGGCTATGTCCGCGCCATCGTCGACCGCCATTACGTACACGGAATTCTTCGTGCCGCCGTCGATTGCCGAAAGCATACCGTTCAGGGCGGCTGGATCGTCGTTTTCTTCCTTCTTCAAATGCACCGTCAGAGCAAAACCGGCAAATTTGCTGGTGAAAATGGGGCGCATTGTGTGGCTCATGTAGAGCTTCTTTCCGACGATCTGCTCCAACGCATCGGAGACGGAAGCGACCTCCACGTGGCGGTATTCTTCGATCAGGCTGCTGTCGTCTGTTGCGGGTGGTTGTTGCGCCGCTTCGATGTGGAACCTGTTGCTGAGTGTGGTTCTGGCCGTAAACAGGATGATCAGGGAAATCAGTAACCACACGCGCCGGTGGCCGCGGCCAACCTCGTAGAAGTGTTTCATGCGTTTCCTTTCCTTGTTTCCTCTGTCGCGCCCTGCAATGTAGCACCGTGCCGAACCGGAGCAAGAACTATTCGAAGTGCAATTCCGTTTTTCTCGTAAGGAAAGCAAGGGAAACAATTCGAAAAGAAAAGAAGTTGACTCTTTAGCGAGCATGGGCTATTTGCTAAAGGCACCAGAAGCCTATTTACCAGGCTGAGGACCCCGGTTTTCACCAAGCGAAAAGTCATTGGCCGGGCGGACTGCCGGAATTTGCCCGGTCGAGCGGTTGGCTATGGGCAGGGCACTTTCGAAACAAATGACACGGTTGGCCAAGTGAGAATGATCAGGTTCACCACTTTGATTGCCTTATCCGCAGTACCGGCGATCCTGGCAGCCACTTTCGCGTTTGCCCAGCAGTCGGGAGTGAAGAACAACTCGGAAGGGGGCGCGTCCCCGGCGTCGGCTGGGGAACAGATTTTCAGCTCCATTTGCGCGTCATGTCACGGTCTCGACGGTCGAGGCGCCGAACGCGGACCGAATATCGCGACGAGCCCGGAGATCGCACGTCTCTCCGACAGTGACTTGCTCAGGATTCTGCACGCCGGGATGCCCGGTAAAGGCATGCCTCCGTTTGCCGCTCTGGGGAACGAGAAGCTAAATGCCATCCTCAAATATTTGCGCACGCTGCAGGGAAGTCGGGCGACGATGCCCGTGGCAGGGGACGCTGCGCTGGGCAAAAAACTGTTTTACGGCAAAGCGAGTTGCGCCAAATGTCACATGGTGACCGGCAGTGGAGGTTTCCTGGGCCCGGAACTTTCAAGTTATGCGCAAGGTCATTCGGGCGCGGAGATTCGGTCAGTCATCATTCACCCTGAAACAAACCCGGGGCCGCGCCAGACCGCAGCCAAGTTACTCACCAAGGACGGCCATCAGTACGAAGGCGTGATTCGCAACGAAGACAATTTCTCCGTTCAATTGCAGTCCGCTGACGGGGCTTTCCACCTGCTTGTGAAGACCGATGTTGCCGCTGTCGATTATCGGAGCGAGTCTCTCATGCCAGCCGATTACGGCTCCACGCTCAGCGCCGCTGAACTCGATGCCTTGGTGGCTTACCTCGTGCGCGTCGCGCACGAGAAGGGTAGGGCAGGCGATGCAACAGAAACGCCCGCCCCGGAGGATGAATTGTGAGCAGGGTGACACCGGTGTGTTTGCTGGACCATTCTGCTGGGCTTTTCCGGCCAATTAATAAAAAGCCACGCTGTGACTGGGCAAAAGCGTGGTTGTCAATCGCGTTGTTCTTCATGGGATTGGCTGCTGCCAACGCAGGCAACGCCCAACAAGCCCAGCGTCATTTCGAATTGAAGGCCGAATCGCCAGAATTCTGGAAAATCATTTCCAGGGACGCCACTCTCGCCATAGTGGCGAGCAAGATGGGCTTCACCGAAGGCCCGGTTTGGGATCCCAAGGGTTTTCTGAATGTCAGCGACGAGGAAAGCAACAAAATCTTTCGCGTTTACCCTGACGGACGCAGGGAAGAATTCGCAGCTCTTGGGGACCCAGACGGAAATACCTATGACGAGCAACATCGGCTTCTGGACTGCGCCAGCGTGCTGCGTGCCATCATTCGCTTTGACGCCTCCGGGAAATACGAAGTGTTGGCCGACAAATTTGAAGGGAAACGCTTCAACAGTCCGAACGACGTGGTGGTGGGACCGGATGGAGCCATCTACTTTACCGATCCCACCTTAGACCTTCCGCCCAAAGAAAAAAAGGAACTCTCTTTCCAGGGCGTGTACCGCTTGGACAGCAAAGGGAAAGTCGCGCTGCTGACCAGCGAATTGTCTCAGCCTAACGGGCTGGCCTTTTCTCCTGACGGGAAAAAGCTCTACGTCGATGACAGCGAAAAGAGAAACATCCGCGTTTTCGATTTTCAATCCGGCGGCATGCTGAGTAACGGCCGGATCTTTGGAGAGGAGCCGGGCGGCAAGGGCGATGGTGTCCCGGACGGCATGAAGGTGGATCTGGCCGGAAATGTTTACGTCACCGGCCCCGGTGGGATCTGGGTGTGGGATCCCGCAGGCCACCATCTCGGCACGATTTTAACGCCGGAGCAGCCGGCCAACCTGGCGTGGGGCGAGCCCTCAGGCGACACGCTGTACATCACGGCGACGACCTCCGTATATCGCGTGAAAACCCTGGCACACGGTTTTATCCCATATTTATCGCAGAGAGGAATGCAATGAGAAGTACCAGTGATAAAATGAATTTGATGAAATATTTTTCGGGGCTTGACAGGTTCCACAGCATGGAATATGTTCCCGCGCAATGAGAGGGACATTCGACAGGTGGAATCGTGCTTTTTCGGCAGAAACCGCCAGTCGCGGAGCGCTCGGATTTTTAACTCAGGTTCATCGTGCGGGCGGTTTCGGGCACGTCATCCGTAAGTATTGGGGAGGGGTGAATGCGCAAAGGTCACGTGTTCTTTGCTCTGAGTCTGTGTTTGTTAATGCCGATCTTCGGAGCTATCGAGGTTCGCGCTGATGTCACCGGTTCTATATCCGGCGAAGTGCATGACCGGTCGGGCGCGGTGATCAGCGGCGCACACATCAAAGTCATCAATACGCAAACGAATTTCGAACAGGAAACAGTGTCGGCCGCAGACGGCTCTTATCGCTTTCTGGCTCTGCCGGTCGGCATTTACACCGTGGTGATCACCAGTCCCGGGTTCGAGCAGTATACTGAAACGGGTGTGGTGCTAAAAGTTAATGATCAGTTGCATTTCGACGCCTCTCTGGTCGTCGGAAGCGTGCAGCAAGAAGTAAAAGTAGCTGCAGATGCCGTCCAGGTGCAGACCGAAAACACCCAGCTGGGCGATGTGATTGACTCCAAGAAAATGTTGGCGTTGCCGCTGAATGGCCGCAGCTTTATTGATCTTCTCGGTCTGCAGGCCGGCGTCGCGCCGAGCACCGCCTCCACCATCCAACAGGACCGGCCGGTGTCTGGCATTTTGAATTCGGGCAATGTCTCCGTGAATGGCCAGCGTGAAACGGCTAACGCCTTTTTGGTGAATGGAGGGGACGTCAGCGAAGGACGCAACCTCGGCGCAGGTTTGGTTCCCAACCTGGATTCCATCGAGGAATTCCGGCTGATCACCAACAGCTTTGACGCGGAATATGGAAAATTCAGCGGCGCCGTTGTCAATGCCATCACCAAGTCGGGCACCAACGGTTTTCACGGGGACGCCTTCGAATTCTTGCGAAATGACAAACTCGATGCCACCAATTATTTTGCGCCTTCCAAGTCGGAATTGCGGCGCAATCAATTTGGCTATGCGGCTGGCGGGCCCTTCTGGAAAAACAAACTTTTCTGGTTCTCGGACTATCAAGGCACCAGACAGGTTCAAGGTGCGGAAACCGGTCTCGTCAGTGTGCCGACGCTGGCTGAGCGTCAAGGTCAGTTTGATCCCTCGGTACTCACCGGCACGATCGATGGGCCGTACTGGGCGCAAGTGCTATCACAGCGTTTGGGCTACACCGTGGCTCAGGGCGAGGCGTATAGCTTTCCCGGTTGCGGCAGCACCGATCCGGTGTCAGGGTGTGTATTTCCTGGCGGCGTGATTCCGCAAGCGGCCTGGTCAGCACCCGCCGCCAAAATCCTCCCATATATTCCCGCTCCGACTCTTCTGGGAGATTCACAGAATTATTCGAATAACAGCCAGAGAAACATCGCCAACGACGACAAAATCGGCGAGCGCGTGGATCTTAACAATCAGAAGACGGGAAATTGGTCATGGTATTACCATTTTGATAACACAAACGTCGTAAGTGCCAACGTCAATCAGGCAACCGGCGCTTTCGCGACGGTGCCGGGCTTTCCAACGCTCACACCGTCACGGGCGCAAGAATTCGTGATGAGTAATGCCAAGCCGATTGGAGCGACGGCGGTGAACGAGGCCCGCATCAGTTTCTTCCGTACCGCGGTGCACAAGGACAATCCATCTGCGAGCTTTGCAAGCTTGTCGGACCTGGGTTTTGTGACCGGTGCCAACACCCTGGGCATTGTTCCCTTGGCAGGATATCCGCAGTACGTACCACAGACCATGTTTCTGACCCTCGGCTTAAACATTGGCGTGCCCACGCTGAATACCTTCCAACCCAACACCACCTATATGGCCAGCGACGTATTTTCCAAAACCCGGGAAAAACATACCTTCAAATTTGGCGGGGAATTCCGGTACCTGCAGGTTAACGAACGTAACTTTGCCAATCCCAATGGCGGTTTCACCTTTGATGGCACGGTAACCGGATCCGATGTTGCGGACTTCCTGCTTGGCGCCACCTCCACGGTTAATGCGCCTTACACTCAGGCCGCCGAGCAGTTTCTGGATTCGCGCACCCGTTATGGCGGCGCCTTCGCCCAGGATTCCTGGAAGGTGAAATCGAATATCACGCTGAATCTGGGGTTGCGCTGGGAAGTGAGCATGCCCTGGTACGACACCCAAGGGAAAATTCAGACCTTCAACCCTGGGGAACAATCCACGGTGTTTCCGCTGGCTCCCAAAGGATTGGTGTTTCCGGGCGACCCCGGTATTCCCAAGACGCTCGCTCCGACGAGATACGACAACGTGGGCCCACGACTGGGTTTGGCGTATTCGCCAGGATTTTCGGACGGAATATTAGGCAAGATCTTTGGCGGTCCGGGTAAATCCAGCATCCGGATGGCCTACGGTCTGTATTACACCTCGGTCGAAGATCTGAATCTTTTTTATGAAGTGGCCGATGCGCCGTTCGGTCTCTATTGGACCTCGCCCGTCTCGGTCATGTTTAACGAGCCGTTCGTCGTTCGCGCCACGGGGCAATCCTTGGGACAGCGTTTTCCGTTCACCGCGCCAGTTCCTGGTGCGGCTTCCAATAAGACATTGGACTTCGCGGACTACGAGCCCTTCAATTATTTCCCGGGTTACGACATTCACAACAAGTTGCCTTACGCGGAGCACTTCAATCTCTCGATTCAGCGTGAGCTAAGCAAATCCACGGTACTGACGCTGGCTTATGTCGGAACTGAGGGCCACAACCTGATCACACAAAAGGAAGCCAACCCGGGCTCGGCCGCTCTGTGCCAGCAACTGACTGCAGAAGGGGCAATGGATGTGACCGCGGGAACTCCCGGATGCGGACCTGGCAATGAAAACGACGTCTTCCAACTCCCGTCAGCTACCACTCCGTGTACCACGATTAGTGCCACGCCGCTCCCTGGTTGCGTTTACAGCACCAGGCAGCAGATTTTAAATCCAAATTTCTGTCCCGGCGGAGCGCAGATTTGCTACGGCTCCAACAACACCTACACGCTTACCAACGCCAATTCGATCTATAACGCCGGCCAAATCACGGTAGAGCGCAAGGCCAACGATTTTACTTTCCTGGCGGCATATACCTTTGCGAAAGCCCTCGATGATTCTTCGGCGTTCAACGACCTGGTAAATTTCGAAAATCCCAAGTTAAGTCGTGGGTTGTCTTCCACTGACATCCGGCACAATTTTGTGGTCAGCTATATCTGGGCAGTCCCGTTCCAGCGCGCGTTTCCGAATGCGCCAAAACGCCTGACGCAAGGCTGGCAGATGCAGGGAATCACACGCTTTGCAACCGGCTTCCCCGTACAGATGAACCAAGGCAACGGCGATGCCTCGCTCGCGGGCAGCTCGGCCACGGATATGCCCAATGTGGTGGGCCCGGTGGTGATTGTCGATCCGCGCAAAGCCTATGCGGGTTGTCCTAATCCTGTTAATCCGGCCCTGCCCGGGACCGGATGTTATTTTCTTCCGAGCGCATTCGCCGTGAACACCACTTTGGGTACCTTTGGGACTGCGGACCGACGCTTCTTCTCCGGCCCGGGATTCAACAACACCGATTTTGGGTTCTTGAAACGGACCCTAATCAAAGAGAATTATGCTTTTGACCTGCGCATCGAATTTTTCAACATATTCAACCACGCGCAATTTATGAATCCTGGAGGAAACATCTCCGCCGCGAACTTTGGAATCGTCACCCAGGCTCGCGATCCGCGTATTGGGCAGGTCAGCGCGAAGTTCTACTGGTAAATTAAGGAACCGGGGGCGGTTGGTGCGCCTTCGATGTTCACCGGCGTTGCCGAGGTAATTGAGAAGGGGCCGGTAAAAATTCGCGCATCCGCGAACGTCAGGCGTAGGAACCACCTTGCAAGAATTTGACCGCAGGCCGAGCCGTCGTCGATTGCCGGCTGCGGTCCTCCAGGTAGCCGCGCTGTTAACGTTGACTCTGTTTTCACCAGAGGCCTGCCGCGCGCAAACTGCAGACACCTACCGTAAGCAGGCGCTGGAATTTTCCAAAGCCAAATCGTGGGACCAGGCAGTCGCGAGTTATCAGCAAGCGTTGGCGCTCGAGTCTAATGACCCCGTCACGCACTACGATCTGGCTCTCGCGTTAAAGTACGGCGGTCATGCTGCTGAAGCCGCGGAGGAATTTAAAGCCGCTGTGCGGTTGCGTCCCAAATGGGCAGAGGCACACTACGCGTTAGGCGCCACACTCTTCGAGCTTCAGGAAGTGGGTCAGGACGTCGAAGAACTTAAGACCGCCGTAACTCTTGATCCCGCCAATATAGAGGCCCACCGCCTTCTGGCACGCATCTACTCGCAGCGTAATGACTCGCTTGCCGCACAACGCGAACTCCGCCGTGCGCTGGTTTACAAGCCTTCTGCGGACATTTATTTCGAACTAGGACTAACGGATGCGCAGCTCGGCAATTCCGAAAGCGCGATGACAAGCTTCCGTCAAGCGCTGCAAATCGATCCAGGGTATGCCAGAGCGAACCTAATGTTAGGCATCGTTCTGCGCAGGCAAGGAAATCACGCAAGCGCACTCGAGCAGTTTCGAAAAGCCGTCGAACTCACCCCCGATGATCCCGAAGTGCAGTACAACCTTGGGAGAGAATTGAAAACCGGCGGGGATTTGCCAGGTGCAATTGCGGCTTTTCGTCGAGCTATCGAGCTGAGGCCCGATTTCGAACAGGCGCATTATGGTTTGGGGATCGCGCTGCGAGCGCAAGGTGATGCCGCTGAATCGGGGAAGGAACTGACGGAAGTCAGTGCGCTGCACGAATTCCGCATCAATCTCGCACAGGCCAAGCTGCTGGTGATCCGCGGGGTTGAGGCCCTCAAGCAGCAAAAGCTTGATGAAGCGCTACATCTTTTGCAGCAAGCGACGGAGCGTAGTCCGGAGCTGCCCACCAGCTACTACTACATCGGCGTGGTCCAGGGCCAGAAAGAGGATGTCACTTCCGCGGCGGCGGCCTTCGAAAAAGCCATTCAACTTCAGCCTGATTACGCGCAAGCACACACTAGCTACGGGCTCCTGCTTTGGAAAATGAAGGACCAGCAGCGGGCACTTGAAGAGCTGCGCCAGGCGGTCCTGTCGGATCCCGATTTGCGGGAGGCCCATTACAACTACGGCTTGGCTCTCGCAGAGTTACAGAATTACGACCAAGCGATTCCTGAATTGCAGCAAGCCATAAGCCTGGATCCGCAGTACGTGGATGCGCGCGTCCAGCTTGGTCTGGTGCTGGGACAGAAAGGTGACTTCAGCGGAGCGGCCAACGTGTTTCGCCAATTGCTGCGGCGGGACCCCAAGTTCGCGGAGATTCACAACAACCTTGGACTAATGCTGATGCAATCCGGAGACAACGCTGGAGCGCGCTCGGAGTTTCTCGAAGCCGCCCGGCTGAAGCCACGCTACGCGGAGGCGCACTTTAATCTCGCGTTGGCGCTTCAAAAAGAGGGAAAGGAAGCGGAGGCTAAGGCGGAATTCGAGAAAGCTTACGAAATCACGCCCGAATTGCGAAATGCTCCGGCGCATTAGTTTATTCGGCGGTCCGAGCCAGGCGAGGTCGCTTATTGTTGCGCTGCTGAACGTTTTTTAACCGCGATCAGCGAGAGTTGCTCCAAATCTGGATAGCGTCCCTCGGCATCCTCTTTGCGATCACCCGGTTTGATCTGCTGCACGATTGAACGCGCCGGCAGAACCGGGCCAAAATATTCCTGGTACACGCGGTCGAATTCTTTGGTGTCGGCCAAGTCATCCAAATACACGGTGGTGGAAACCACCTGGCTGAAGTCCATGCCCGCTTCCTCAAGGTTATCGAGCTGATTGCGCATCGTCTGGCGCAACTGCGTGGCGCTGCTAGATGCGAATACGCCCCCATGCGGTCCCGGAATGAAGCCGCTTTTCGCCGAACAATACAGTGTGTCGCCAGCGAACACACAGGGGCTGGCGGTTGGACTCGGCGGCATATTCTTGGGGCGAATCGCTTTGCGGTCCTCAAGTTTCCGAACCGCCACGCCGGTGTATTCGATATGCGCTCCGTCCGGCAGGCTGCTGACTTCGATGGTGGCACGTCCGGGAGTGTTGCCGAACTCAAACCTGCGCGCATAGTGCTCGTTCATCACGCGCATGGGAATTTCACTGGTGAGGAAAGGGTTGACGAAAACCATGTGGCTCATTTCCAGCCCTGCCGCATTCAGAACAGCTTTCATACCGTCCAATGCCAAATCCACTTGTGCGGCCGCGTCCTCGGGAACCTTACCGCTCGCCGGATCGGCGCCTGCCATACTGGAAACGAACAGCCGGTCGTAAGTCAAAACCCCGGGTGAGGCACTCTTGCTAGTCCGGAAGTTTGCAGGATAAATCGCGCGCCGCCCTTGCAGATTTCGCACCGCTACTGCATTGATCTGCACTGCAGGTTCCGGCAAGTTGGCCACGCCGAGCACAGCCCTCGCCGGAGCCACTTGGGAGAAATACTCTGCAAATGCACTATTTACCTCATCAATTTTGCCGACGTCGATCAAATACACTTGCGTGTACACCACATTGTCCATCGATAGACCGGCGGCTTCTACAATGACCTTGATGTTCTCCAGCGATTGGCGAACTTGTGCCGCGAAATTCGCCGGTAAACTCCCGTCGGGCCTCCGCGGACCTTGCCCTGACACATAGAGGTAGTCGCCGGCATCCACGCCAGACGAAGCCACGGCATTCGCGGTCGAACCCTTCCGGGGAAAAATGGCGTGCACACTATCCTGAGCATTTACCGCGCTACCGGACACCGCCGCAACCAATAGCGCAGCAACAAAACAAATGGACAGTTTTTTTTCCGCGCGCAAAAACGGCATTATTTCCTCCGCCAGCCTTTTTTAGGAATGCTTCTTCTGGGCCGCGCTCAAAACTGCCCGCAATCTTTCGCCAACAATCACGTCTTCGCCAGGCTGAATAGTCATGGAGATCAGCTCGATGTGGTCGGGCACCTTGATCTCTTTTTTGTTTGGATTAGGATTGCCCTCGCGCACTGCTTTGACCAGGCTGGGGTTGTCCAATCCCAATACCTCAATTTGCGGTTCGCTAGCCCGCAACTCCCGCACGCAATCCGCGATAGTGAATTTCCACCCTTCCTGCGGCCAGGAAACCCGCAGCGTCGGATAGCGATTTCCATCGTCCGGAACATAGGTGGTGGTTTTCACCTCCGGAACGGTTTCCACCAGCTTTCGGATTTTGTCCAGGCGCGCGTTCCACTCCTCGTACATTTTCGTTTCGTCCATCTTCAGCCAGGTTTCAAGCGCGGTCAGGCACCCGATTACTTCCTCTTTGCCAACTTTCATCGGCCGGCACACTGCGCCTTCTCGGGGGCTGCTGTTCATCAGCGCCGCTTCGATCAGATCCTTTCTCCCCAGCAGTAAGCCGCTGCACTGCGGTCCGCGCAGCCCCTTGCCGCCCGAAAAGCAGTACATGTCGATGCCCATGCGGGCATACAGCTTGGCGTTATCCACCGGAGGTATTCCCGCCGCATCGTCGAGGAGCATAGGGATTTTGCGGTCCTTGGCGATCTTTAACTGCTGGGCCAGCTTGTCTCCGAGGTCGGTGGTGTAAATCATGACCGTATTTTCGTTGATGGCCTTTGATAGATCTTCCGGCGTATAGGCCAGCACCAGCTTGGCGCCCGTCAGGCGGATGGCGCTGTCGAACGCGCTGCGACCGCCCATCATGACCACTTCGTTTTTCATGCCGCTGGTATCCGGGAGCTGCCAGATGCGCTTATCGTCGGTTCCGGCCATGCATCCCGCCGTCGCCGCGGCCATTGCGCCCGCGGAGCCGGAGGTTACGATACCGGATTCCGCGCCGGTCAGTTCCGCTAGGCGCCTGCCCACGCCGCGCTGCAATTCGATCATATTCACGAAATAATGCGCGGCTTGGTCCTGGGCTTCGCGAACTTCTGGGAATTCGAGTGAGCCGCTCAAGTAAGTCCACGTGCCGCGGCAATTGATGATGGTCTTCACCCCCAGGCGGGTATAGACGTTGGTGGCATAATCCACTCCCACCGCCGTAGCGGCTTGCGCGTATAGTCTTTTGGCCAGGAGTTGAGTCAGCAACGGAGCCGCGGACAACAGCTTCATAAATGACCGGCGGCTGGAATTTTCAGTTGGCATGGCTGCGTCTCCGAGGGATGGTATGGAATGTCGGAATAATGGAAAACGGGAAAACAGCATTCTCAAATAGCGAAGGGCGCCATCCCTGCCGCCGCGATGTGCGCCCGAAGCTCGTAATGTTGTAGTTCAAAATGGATTTTCACCAGGCGAGGTGAATTTTTGCGTTCTTAAATGGCGAACTTCATTTACCATAGAAAACACTTTGACTCCAAAGCTTTTCTTTCGCTTTCTGTCGATCTGTTTGTTTTCACACCGTGAAATTATATCTCACGCATGTCCGTCGCCTCCCGGGCATCGCTCAACGAAAGGCAGAATCATGGGCTTGCAACGTGGGTTCTCCCTGCACGCGAAAGTTTTTCTGTTCGGCGCGCTGCTCGCGCTTAGTTTCGCGAGGTCGGCGCAGGCTCAGCAACATCCCGACACCTGCCGCGTCGAAGCTGTCGACTATCGCGGGTGGTCCGCTCAACAAATGTCCAACAATTGGGTGCGCCTGGTCATCGTGCCGCAAAACGGAGGCCGGCTGATGCAAGTGACCTTCAACCAGCATGATTACCTGTTCGTGAATCCTCAATACGCCGGCAAATACCTGCCCCCCAGCGCCACTCAATGGTTCAACTACGGCGGCGACAAGTTGTGGCTGCTCCCGGAAGGCAACGACGACGAGCAGCATTGGGTGGGGAACTCCGACCCGCTCGACGACGGCCCGTACACCTTTCGCAAAATTTCCGAAGGGCGTCACTGCGATATAGAACTGGTCAGTCCCGCTGACCAACAGACCGGCATCCAGTTTTCCCGCACCATCGGCCTCGATAGCGACTCCGCGCACATTCAGTTTCGCGCGTCGATGAAGAATATCTCAGGGCACACTCTGGAATGGTCGATGCAGTCCGTCTCCCAATACGCTACATCTGCTGAAACCGTTGACGGCGCTCCGCCCCGGCGAAATCCCGAACTGTGGGGATTTACTCCCGCGAATCCCGCGAGTTCGTACCTCAATCGCTATCACGTGCGTTTCGGCCCCGCCGAAAATCCCGCCGCGACCGTGAGGAATGACGGCCTTTTCGCCCTGCACTACGCGCACATGGCTGCCGAACTATGGATAGACGATATCGCCGG